>Ga0247754_1000120_pt1 | contig 9425 bp, 8 predicted proteins | sample UWRJS184509B5_FD_181015 | JGI IMG/M metagenome (GOLD analysis project Ga0247754, IMG submission 181015) | Soil microbial communities from Arlington Agricultural Research Station in Wisconsin, United States - UWRJ-S184-509B-5 | ecosystem: Environmental > Terrestrial > Soil > Agricultural land... | reverse complement strand
TGCCGACGGCGTGCTGCGGGGCGCCGCCGAGCTTCGCTCGATTGGCCCCATGTTCGCGCGCGAGGGTGAAGCCGCTTTCAGTGTCGAATTGGCTTGGCAGAGTCATGGCGTTGGCACGGTCCTGCTTGAGCGCACGCTTCTGAGCGCGCGTAATCGAGGGATCAAGCTGTTGCGCATGCACTGTCTCGCCGACAACAGGCGTATGCAGCAATTGGCCGGTAAGTTTGAAGCTGATCTCAAGTTCGATTTCGGCAGCGTAGTCGGAGAGGTCGATCCCCCGCGTTTTACCTTGCTGTCATTGACGCGCGAGATGATCACCGATGCCCACAGTGTCGCGACCGCCGTCCTCGACGTACAGTCCAAGCTGCTCAATCCGGCATGATGTCAGATGTTGAGCGGATAGCCCGCCTCGACCACATACGGGCCACCTCCGACGGACGCGCGCGACGAGAACAGCACGAAGCGTGAGACCCTGAACGGCGACGTACGAAAGTAGCCGCGGGCCGAAAGATATTCGGCGACCTGCTGGCTGGATGATTCACGCAGACGCGCCAACGTAACATGCGGCGTGAATTTGCGGCCTTCCGGCTCGAGCCCGATGCGCTGCATCAGGCGTTCGTGTTCTGCCTGCACATCGAGCAAGGCCTGTGCCGGGGCGACACTGGCTACGACCGCGCGAGGCTTGCGGCCGCCGAACGAGGTCAACCCCTCCATGTACAGTTCGAAAGCGCCGCGTTTTACGCGCCCGAGCATGGACGCAACCTCGTGTGCGATGTTGTCATCGACGTCGCCGATGAACCGCAAGGTCAGGTGATAATTTTCGGGATCGATCCAGCGGGCGCCGGGCAACCCGCCGCGCAAGGTCGCCAACGCCTGTCCGACATCAGGAGGAATCTCAACACCTGTGAAGAGACGCGGCATGATCAGACTTCCAATCACGGGGCGCGCGCGGCGCGCGCCCTGACAATCAGTTCTTCAACCCGCGGCAGGATACGCTCTACGATCATGTCGACGCCGGCTGCAGTGGGATGCAGGCCATCTGCCTGATTCAATTTGGAATCTGCGGCCACTCCCTCAAGGAAAAATGGATAAAAGACGACCGGGTGAGTCGAGGCAAGCGCCGGATAGATGGAATCGAAATCGCGCGTATATTCGGGTCCGAGATTGCGCGGCGCCTGCATCCCGGCCAGCAGAGCAACGATCCGCCGATCGGCAAGCTTGCGCAGGATCGCATCGAGCGCGCCCTTCGTGACCTTCGGATCAAGGCCGCGCAAGGCATCGTTGGCCCCAAGCTCCAGGATGACGGCATCGGTCCCGTCCGGGACAGACCAGTCCAGGCGGCTTAGTCCTCCCGAAGCGGTATCGCCCGACACGCCGGCATTCGCAATTGTCGCGGCGACGCCCTTTGCGTTGAGTGCCCGCGCGAGCTTTGCCGGGAACGCATCTTCGGCTGGCAGGCCAAAGCCGGCCGTCAGCGAATCCCCGAGAACGACGACACGAACCGGCTTGTCCGCCGCGCTCGTGGCCGCAACGGGCACAAATGCACAAAACAACGTGAGCAGCAGCCAGTATGCAAGGCGCTGGACCCGGACGGGGTTCCTCCCATATGAGCGAGGCTGCGGAAAATGAGGTCCCATGACAAATAGCTCCCAGGCGGGCCCGGCCATTGCGCTTGCCGGTGTTAATCTCTCGCTCGGGCAGGGGGCGGCCCGTGTACATATCCTCAAAGATATCGACCTGCATATAGGGAGCGGCGAGGCGATTGGCCTCGTTGGACCATCCGGCTCAGGCAAATCGACCTTGCTGATGGTAATGGCTGGCCTCGAGCGAGCCGATTCGGGGAATGTGACGGTTGCCGGCGAGAATCTCGGTGCCCTCGATGAAGACGCCCTTGCTCAATTTCGCGGCCGCCATGTGGGGATCGTTTTCCAGTCGTTTCATCTGATCCCGACAATGACGGCGCTTGAAAATGTCGCCGTGCCTCTGGAATTGGCAGGGATTGCCGACGCGCACGCGCTGGCGCGCGACGAACTCGCCGCTGTCGGATTAAGCGACCGGCTCGACCACTATCCCGCGCAATTGTCGGGCGGCGAACAACAGCGCGTAGCTGTCGCACGCGCGCTTGCGCCGAATCCCGCGATCGTCGTCGCAGACGAACCGACCGGAAACCTGGACGAGGATACGGGCAAGCAGATCATCGAGCTTTTGTTTGCCGGCCACGCCAGGCGCCAATCGACGCTGGTGCTGGTCACACACGACCCGGCGCTCGCCGCCCGATGCGCGCGCGTCGTGCGTCTGCGGTCGGGTCGAATCGACGGCATGGGTGTGTCGTGACCGCAAGATCCAACGGCCGGTGGCTGCCGCTGCGCTTCGCCTTGCGCGAACTACGTGCGGGGGTTCGCGGCTTCTACGTTTTCATTGCCTGCATCGCGCTCGGCAGCATGGCGATCGCCGGCATCGGATCGCTGGCGGCGAGCCTTGCCGACGGCTTGGCGCGCGAAGGCCAGGTGATCCTTGGCGGCGACCTCGCCTTCACGCTGATCCAGCGTGAAGCAACCCAGCAGGAAATGACATTTCTGGATGCCCACGGCAGAACGTCGACCGTTGCGACAATGCGCGCGATGGCCCGCACGACGGGCGGCCAAGCAACACTGGTTGAGCTGAAAGCGGTCGACGCCGCCTATCCGCTGTTCGGTGAAGCAGCTCTCGATCCTCCCGGGCCTGTGCCCAATGCACTGGCCCAGCGTGACGGCGTTTTCGGTGGCGCGGCTGACCCGACGTTGATGGCACGGCTCGAGATCAAACCGGGAGCACGGCTCTCGATCGGCAACGCCACGATCGAAATTCGCGCGGCGCTTGCCGATGAGCCCGACAAGCTTGCGGGCGGCATCAGCTTCGGTCCGCGCCTGCTGGTGACCCAGGACGCGATGCGTGCGACCGGCTTGTTGCAGCCGGGCAGCCTGGTGCGGTGGCATTATCGTCTGCGGCTTCCAGCCAACAATGCATCCGACGACAACGCAAAGGCTGTGGCCGCGCAGGCGCGGGTGCAATTGCCGGATGCCGGTTGGGACATCCGCAGCCGGAGCAATGCGTCCCCGCGTCTCGAACGCAATGTCGAGCGCTTCACCCAGTTTCTCACCATCGTCGGCCTGACCGCGCTCCTCGTCGGCGGTGTCGGCGTCGGCAACGCGGTAAAAAGCCATCTCGATCGGCGCCGCGACACTATCGCCACTATGAAGGCGCTGGGTGCCAGCGGACGCCGTGTCTTCGTGATCTACCTCACGCAGGTCGTATTGCTTGCGATCGCCGGCGGCATCGCCGGCGCCGCCGTCGGGGCGGCCCTGCCCTTCCTGATCCGGTGGACGTTCGGCGCAATCATTCCCTTGCCGATCGTGCCGGCGCTGCATCCCGGGGAGCTCGTGCTGGCAATCGTCTACGGTGTTCTCACGGCGCTCGCTTTTGCGCTGTGGCCGCTCGGACGCGCACACGATGTGCCGGTCGGCGCACTTTTCCGGGACATGGTGGCTCCGCAACTGCGCTGGCCGCGCAAACGCTATGTCGCGCTTACGGCTCTCGCGGTCGTTGTTCTCGCCGCGCTCGCCGTGCTGCTGGCCTATGACCGGCGCGTTGCCGTTATTTATGTTGGCACCGCGGCGGCTGTGTTCGTGCTGCTACGCGTGGTCGCCACGCTGTTGATGATGCTGGCCAAACGTCTGCCGCGCCCACATTCGGCGGGTCTGCGAATGGCGATCGCCAACATCCATCGTCCAAGCGCATTGACCCCGACAATTGTGCTCTCGCTTGGGCTGGGTATCACGCTGCTGGTGACCGTTATCGAGATCGATGGCAACCTCCGCCGGCAATTCTCGAATGAATTGCCCGCGAAGGCACCTTCGTTTTATTTCCTCGATATCCCGGCCGACCAGTCCGAGCGCTTCGAAACCTTCATCCGCGCTCACGCGCCGTCGGCAAAGCTCGACGACGTGCCGATGTTGCGCGGCCGGATTATTTCCGCCGGCGGCATGCCGGCCGAGAAGATCAAGCCGCGAGACGACGCAGCCTGGGTGCTGCAGAGCGACCGCGGCATCACCTATGCCAGCGAAATCCCGACCGGGTCACGGCTGGTCGAGGGGCGTTGGTGGGGCAAAGATTACAATGGACCGCCGCTGGTTTCCTTCGAGAAAAGAATAGCCGACGGGCTCGGTCTCAAGCTTGGTGATCCGGTGACCGTGAACGTGCTCGGCCGCAACATCACCGCTACCATCGCCAACATGCGCCTGGTCGACTGGGAGAGTCTTGGGATCAATTTCGTCATGGTATTCTCACCGAACGCTTTTGCCGGGGCGCCGCATTCGAACCTCGCGACTTTGACCTATCCGGGAGGCGGGACGCCCTCACAAGAAGCCGCCACGATCCGGGCCGTGGCCGAGTCATTCCCGATGGTCACCGCCGTACGCGTAAAGGAGGCGCTGGAGGCAATCGGCAGTATTGTGGCCAACCTGGTGCTGGCCATTCGCGGCGCCAGCGCCGTCACGCTTGTCGCCGCCGCGCTGGTGCTCGGCGGGGCACTCGCGGCCGGCCATCGCCATCGGGTTTACGACGCGGTGATCCTGAAAACGCTTGGCGCGACGCGACGTCATCTGATCTCGGCCTACGGTATCGAGTACCTGCTGATCGGCTCGGCCACGGCCCTCTTCGGAGTCATCGCCGGTTCGCTCGCGGCCTGGTTGATCGTCGTGCAGCTCATGCACTTGCCGTTTACCTGGTTGCCCTGGCCGGCGCTGGCAGCGGCCGGCATGGCGGTCATGGTTACCGTCACCCTCGGGCTGGCCGGCACCTATGTGGCGCTTGGCCAGAAACCAGCCCCGGTGCTGAGAAATCTCTAGTTTTTGCGACATTCCGCCGCGTATCCCTCGGGCGCACGGCATTTGGGCTATATTCCAGCCTGGACGTTAATGGTGCAAAGTCACTGTCAGGCCATATCTGGCGCCAAGCCTAGCCAGTCACTAGATTCGGAACACGAGCGCGATGGCGCTAGGCTGTCGCGCGTGACGTGTAACCGGCTAATGCCGGGACATGAGAGAGGAAACTTCGATGTCGGACTACGACCGTAACGTAGCTGCCCGCGGCTTCGGCGCCGCGCGTGCTGAGGCGATCGATGCAGGCCTGCGCGCCTACATGATCCGCGTCTACAATTACATGGCCGCCGGCGTCGCTCTGACCGGCGTCGTCGCCTGGCTTACCTTCAATGCCGCCGTGGTCACCGATGCGGCAGGGCGCATCACCGGCTTGACGCCGTTTGGGCAGACGATCTTCAGCGGCCCGATGACGATCGTGCTGTTCCTCGGAACGCTCGGACTTGTGTTCTTTATGAGCTTCCGGATCAGCAACCTGCAGCCAAGCACGGCGCTCATGCTGTTCTTGGCCTACGCCGGCCTGCTCGGGCTTATGCTGTCGTCGGTGTTCCTGGCCTATACCGGCGCGTCGATCACCCGCACGTTTTTCATCTCCGCGGCGTCGTTCGGTGCGTTGAGTCTCTACGGCTACAGCACGCAGCGCGATCTCTCGCCAATCGGGTCGTTCCTGATCATGGGATTGTTCGGACTCATTCTGGCGATGCTCGTGAACATGTTCCTCAAGAGCAGCGGGCTTGAGTTTGCAATCTCGGCAATCGGCGTGTTGATCTTCGCTGGACTGACCGCCTACGACACGCAGCGGATCAAGGAGATGTACAGCGCCAATGACGACGGCACGATTGCCGGCCGCAAGGCGGTCATGGGTGCGTTGCAGCTCTATCTCGACTTCATCAACCTGTTCCTGTTCCTGCTGCGCTTTATGGGCGATCGCCGCTAGGCGCTCACAACAGGACTGCAATGCGCGCCCGGGCTCATGCCCGGGCGTTTGCTTTTTGATAATCTCCACGATGCATGACTGTCACCGTTCGACACGCCACCCGTGCCGATGTCCCGGCAATTACGCGCATCTACGCCCATTCCGTCGAGCACGGCACAGCCTCGTTCGAGCTTAGCGCGCCCGACGAGGCTGAAATGGCCCGCCGTTTCATTGAGCTCACAGCTCACAGCTTACGGCTTTCCCTATCTGGTGGCGGTCATTGACGGAACCGTCGTCGGCTACGCCTATGCCGGGCCCTATCGCACACGTCCGGCCTATCGATTCACCGTGGAGAACTCGGTCTACGTCGCTCACGACAGTCATCGTCGCGGCGTCGGCAAGGCACTCCTGCAGGCCCTCATCGACGCCTGCACCGAAAAGGGATTTCGCTTGATGGTCGCGGTGATTGGAGATTCGAAGCAGGCAGCTTCGATCGGCCTGCACGAGGAGGCCGGCTTCAAACATGTCGGCGTATTCGAAAATATCGGCTACAAGTTCGACCGCTGGCTCGACAGCGTCCTCATGCAGCGCGCCCTGGGTCCGGGGGCGAGCAAGCCGCCTTGACCGCTCAGTTGGGCACCAGTGCCAGACGGTCGATCGATCGCAACACACGATCGAGTTCGTGGCCGCGCCGCACGATCAGACCGGTCGCAGAAATCACGCTATAGGCACCTTGTCGGCGCGCCAGTTTCGGATTCTTTTCGATGCGATAGAGCGGCACTTCCGAGGCGCGGCGGAACACCGAGAAAACCGCGCGGTCTTTGAGAAAGTCGATGGCGTAATCTCGCCACTCGCCGGCTGCGACCTTGCGCCCATACAGATCGAGAATGCGATTGAGCTCGCGGCGGCTGAAAGTCACCTGACTTACGGGGGCGGGTGCCGTACGTACCGGGGCACCACCCCCGAGGGACTGGCTGGGGTCAATTTCGCCGGAACCGAACGTCATGCGGCGCCTCCCTTGCTAATGGCTGACAATGATCGCGCTGGCCGCGATGGACGGCAAGCGTTTCCTCATGATGCCGAGTGACGAGAAAAACGTGCGAAATCGCCCGCCGAACGATCACGAAGTCGTTAAACCTTCCCACAATAACGCCCAATTTCGGTCAATCGCCGGTCACGCTGCATTGGGATAAGGTAGGTGTTGCCTCAAGGCCCGGTCCGGTACGAGCGCCGGATTCCTCAGCCCCCCAGCCCCCCGGGGTTCGATCGGCCGGGCCAGTTGAGTTCCGCGTACGGTTCAATCCCCTAATGCCTCCGGGCCGGCTTGTCGCCGGCCCGATCTTTTTGTCGAGCTGATTGTGGAGATCAGTTTGAAGGAGAACCGCAGCAGCCAATCGTTGCGGCGCCGAGCATCAAACCGGGTTTTTTGGCCGCGCCGCTCTGCACGACGACATCGAGTCGGTCGACGTCCTTGAGCGAATAGTCGCCCTTCGGGATGTCGTTCAACGCAACGCTGTAGGTCGCCGCATTGCCGTTCCAGTCGCCAAGCTTAATCCAGCCACGTACGACGTTATGATAAGTGAGCATGCGGTCGTGGTTCTCACCACGCCCGATGTGCACGACGACTTTGCTTGTCACCGGGCAAAGCCAGACTTCGCCGCTTTGTTTCTCGCCTTGGGCGTCAGGCACTTTCACCGTCACCTTGCCATCGGCAACAGACATCGTCACGGGCAGTGATAGCGTTGTGGGATTGCGGCGCGTCTCCGCGATCGCCTTTTCGATCGCCGACTTGTCGCTGCCAAGTGCATGGACGACGCCGTTGACGACCACCTGTGGCGTATATACTTCGCGGTCGCCGCGCGCTTCGGCATAGGCGCGCTGGCGGTTAGAATGACCGTGCAGCGCGAGCGTGTCTTTCCAGCCGAGATAATCCCAGTAATCGACGGCCAGGCTCATCGTCATCAACGACGGATCGCGCGACAGTTCGCCAAGCAGTTTGTCGGCGGCGGGGCACGAGGAGCAACCCTGACTCGTGAAAAGCTCGACAACGGCACGCGGCTCGGCAAAAGCCGGCGCAGCCATGGAACCGAAAGCGAAGGCGACTGCAAAGGTGATGTGGCGATAGTTCATATCGATCCCGCTATCCCCTGCCTCGCACGCGCCTTATAGATCGCCCCTTAGATCACTCGCCACTCACTTCGCGGTGAGTGACCCTATCCCGCGACCGTTAACAAAATACCGGTTAGTCCGCCAGTTGGCGCAGGACGTACTGTAGAATCCCGCCGTTCTTGAAGTAATCGAGCTCATCGAGCGTGTCGATGCGGCAAACAAGCGGCACTCGCTTGAGAGTCCCATTGCCTGAGACAATCTCTGCAATCAACCGTTGGTGCGGCTTGAGCTCGCCGTGCAGGCCGCGGATTGTGACCTGCTCATCGCCCTTGAGGCCCAGGGATTGCCACGAGGTCCCCTCTTCGAAAACCAGTGGCATCACGCCCATGCCCACCAGGTTGGAGCGATGAATTCGCTCAAAGGACTGCGCAATCACGGCGCGAATACCGAGAAGGATGGAGCCTTTGGCGGCCCAATCACGCGAAGAGCCGCTGCCATATTCCTTTCCGGCGAAGACCACCAGCGGGACCCTGTCGGCCTTGTATTTCATGGCCGCGTCGTAAATGGGCATCCGCTGTTTCGATGGATAGTGGATGGTTACGCCGCCTTCGACGCCGGGCACCATCTGGTTCTTGATGCGAATATTGGCGAAGGTGCCTCGCATCATCACTTCGTGATTGCCGCGGCGCGTGCCGTACTGGTTAAAGTCGGCCGGTTTGACCTTGTGACTGATGAGATATTTGCCGGCCGGCGAATCGACCTTGATCGAGCCGGCAGGCGATATGTGGTCGGTCGTGATTGAATCGAGCAGCAGTGCGAGAACGCGCGCGTCAACGATGTCTTCGAGCGGTTTCGGGTGCCGCCCCATTCCGACGAAATATGGCGGGTTCTGCACGTAGGTCGATTTCTTGTCCCAGTCGTAGGTCATACCGCCCTTGACGCTGATCTTGCGCCAGTTGGCGTCGCCCTTGAACACATCGGCGTATTTCTTGGAGAACATCTGGCGTGTGATGTTCTTGGCGACGAAGTCACCGATCTCCTTGTTCGAAGGCCAGATGTCCTTGAGGAAGACTTTCTTGCCCTTCTGGTCGACGCCAAGCGGGTCACGTGCGACGTCGACATTCATCGATCCGGCGATTGCGTAAGAAACGACGAGCGGCGGCGACGCGAGATAGTTGGCTCGCACGTCCGCGTTGACGCGGCCCTCGAAATTCCGGTTGCCTGACAGCACCGCGGCAGCAACAAGATCATTGTCGTTGATCGCCTTGGAATTCTCCGGCGGCAGCGGTCCGGAATTGCCGATGCAGGTCGTGCAGCCGAAACCGACAAGGTTGAAGCCGAGCTTGTCGAGATCCTTCTGCAACCCGGACTTTTCAAGATATTCGCCGACAACCTGCGAACCCGGCGCAAGTGAGGTCTTCACCCACGGCTTGGCGGTCAGGCCCTTTGCAGCGGCTTTGCGGGCCAGCAATCCGGCACCAATC
>Ga0247754_1000119_pt1 | contig 9435 bp, 10 predicted proteins | sample UWRJS184509B5_FD_181015 | JGI IMG/M metagenome (GOLD analysis project Ga0247754, IMG submission 181015) | Soil microbial communities from Arlington Agricultural Research Station in Wisconsin, United States - UWRJ-S184-509B-5 | ecosystem: Environmental > Terrestrial > Soil > Agricultural land... | reverse complement strand
GATGCGAGTGGACCCGGAGAACCTGCTTTTCGAATCCAACGAGCACAACAACCGCTCGACGCGAATCATCCGCCTCCCCTACCGCCCCGGCCCCCAGCACTGCTGAGCTTCCGCTGCGACTTATCCCTGCATGTCAGGGATAAGTCGCAGCGGAACGGCTTTAGGGCTGGGTGAGAGAGGCCATCGCGGCAGCCAGATCGCCTTCCGACAGGCCCCCGGAACGGAGAACTCTCCATTCGCCACCGGTGTCGAGGGCGGTGAGATCGACGACGGTCGAAGGGAGGCCGGTCAGCTTGCCGCCGTCGATCGCCAGGTCGACTGCTTCGACGATCTCCGCGGGGATGTCACTGAAGCTGGATGGAGGTGGCTCGCCGCTGAGGTTGGCCGAGGTCTGGAAGACCGGGCACATGGCGCCGGCGAGCGGGCCGGCGATGAGGCGGACTCCCAAGCGCTCGGGGTCTTCGCGACAGGCCAGCGGGTAGCGGCGAGCCGGGTTGGCGACGATGACGGTGACCGGGCCGGGCAAAAGAGCAGCGATCGCCTCACCGGCTTTCGGGGAGAGCGACTCGACCAATTCCCGCATTGACAGCGGCGAGAAGTACATGACCGCCGAGGATTTGCCCTCGTCGCGCCCCTTTATCCGGTGAATCCGCTCGATCGCGGAAGCGTTCAACGAATCGCAGGCAAGCCCGTAGAGCCCGTCGGCCGGAAAGACGGCAACCCCCCCGTCGGCAATGCACCGCTCCAGCGCAGACCGCGCCGCCTCAGCCCCCTCGCGCTCGATCGAAACCAGCATCACAGGCCCCCGAATGGCGCCTTTGTTCCGCATAGCGGACAAAAGGAGTCATTGCCTAGCAGAATCACCGTCTCCCCCAGACGACTCGCTCAATACCGGCTAGGTCGGGACGCGTCTGGATCTCGTCAAACCCCGCTCTAACCAGCAACGTAGCCACGGCACCCGCCTGTCCCTCCCCCACCTCCAGCGCCAGCACACCCGCCCGCACCTGGGGAATCACCCCCCGGATCGCGTCGAGGCCGTCGGCGCCGGCCAGCAGAGCCTCACGCGGCTCCCATCGCGTGACCTCCGGCTGTAGCGAAGCCCAGTCGCCTTCGGCGATGTACGGGAGATTGGCGACAGTCAAATCGAAGTCCTCCCCCTCCGGAATCGACCCCTCTTCGAACCGCACCCGCTCTAAGAGCCCCAGCCGCTCGGCGTTGGCAATCGCCACCTTCAATGCCTCTGTTGAAGTGTCAGTCGCGACCACCTCGCATTCCGGCAGCTCATCTGCCACCGCCAAAGCGATCGCGCCCGACCCGGTCCCCACATCGAGCACCGTCCGCGGCCGAAGCTCCAAAGCCAGCTCCACGAGCAACTCCGTCTCCGGCCGCGGAATCAGCACCCGCCGGTCGACCGCCGGCTCGATATGCCGAAATCCTTTCCGTCCCAGGATGTAAGCGACCGGCTCGCGCCGCAGGCGCCGCCGCACCATCTCGCCAAACCGTCGTCCCGCATCAGCCGGCACCCCGGCGTCGGGATCGGCTGCCAACGCCGCCCGCCCGCACCCCATTGCCTCACCCAGCAGCAGTTCCGCATCGAGTCGCGGATCCTCTACGCCGGCAGCGGCAAGCGCGTCGACCGCTCCCCCAAGAGCGTCGCGCACGCTGCCCGCGGTCGCAGCCCCAGCCACAGCTCAAGCCGCAGACGCGGCCGCTTCGAGCCGTCGGCGCTTCTCTTCCGCCGCCAGCGCCTCGGTGAACTCGCTCAGCTCGCCCCCCAACACCCCATCGAGGTTGTGCGAGGTGTGCTTGATCCGGTGATCGGTGACGCGGCCCTGAGGAAAGTTGTAGGTGCGGACCTTCTCGCTGCGCTCGCCCGTTCCCACCTGCGCCTTGCGCTCGGAGGCGATCTTCGCCTGCTGCTCGGCGATCTCGCGCTCCAGCAACCGCGCCCGCAGCACCCGCATCGCCCGGTCCTTGTTCTGGAGCTGGGACTTCTCGTCCTGCATCGAGACGACGATCCCGGTCGGCTTGTGGGTGATCCGCACCGCCGAGTCGGTCGTGTTGACCGACTGCCCGCCCGGCCCGGAGGAGCGGTAGACGTCGATCTGCAAATCGTTCTGGTCGATCTCGACCTCGACGTCTTCCGCCTCAGGCAGAACCGCGATCGTCGCGGTCGAAGTGTGGATGCGGCCCTGGGACTCCGTCTCGGGCACGCGCTGCACGCGGTGCGTCCCGCCCTCGAACTTGAACACCGAGTAGGCGCCCTCGCCCTTGACGGCGAAGGTGACCTCCTTGAAGCCACCGACCTCGGCGGCCGACTGCGAAAGGGCCTCGGTCGAGAACCCCAGCGCCTCCGCATATCTGGTCAGCATCTTGTATAGGTCCCCGGCGAACAGCGCAGCCTCGTCGCCCCCGGTCCCGGCCCGGATCTCGACGATCACGTTCTTGGCGTCGTTGGGGTCCCGCTCGACCATCGCCAGCCGGATCTCGTCCTCCAACTCTTCCAACCGCGCCGGCGCCTCGTCGACCACTTTCCGCAGCTCGGGGTCCTCTCCCTCCTCCAGCAGCTCCCGGGCGCCCTCCAAATCGTCGCCAAGCTTCCGGTATTCCAGCGCCAGGGCGTGGGCGGGCTGCAGCTCGCGGTACTCCCGCCCAACCTCGGCGTACCGTTCCCGCTCCCCAATCACCTCAGGGTCCGCCATTTGTCTCTCGAGTTCGGCGAACCGCGCTTCGATCTGCTCGACGAGCCGCTCGATCACGCGACTATCTCGATCGGCGACTCGGAGGCATCGCCGGGCTTCTCCTCGGCGAGCACCGCCTCCAGGGCCGCGATCGCCACCGCCAGCTGCTCCTCGTCGGGCTCACGGGTGGTCAGGTTCTGCAGCATCAGCCCCGGCCACATCACGCCCCGCACCCAGCGCTTGCGCCGGTTCTTCCCCGCCCACTTGATCACCTCGTAGGAGAGGCCCGCGATCAGCGGGATTCCGAGGATGCGGGAGGCGAGCAGCCAGTACCAGGCGGGCAGCCCGATCGGCGCGAAGACGAAGATCGCCAGCACCATCACGATCAGCAGGAAGCTGGTGCCGCAGCGGGGGTGCAGGCGGGAGTAGAGCTTCGCCCGCGCCGGGACCAGCTCGTCTTCGGCCTCATAACAGGAGATCGTCTTGTGCTCGGCGCCGTGGTACTCGAAGACCCGGCGCAGGTCTCTGAGGCGGCTGATCGCGACGATGTAGCCGATGAAGATCGCCGTGCGCAGAATGCCCTCCACCAGCCAAAAGAGGAGCGCCGAGCCCAGCTGGTCCTTGATCAGGCTGGTGGCGCCGACCGGGATGACGAAGAAGAGGCCGATCGCCAGTACAAGGGAGAAGACGATCGTCAGGCCCCACATCCAGCCGCCGATCTCCTCCTTCTCGCCCTCCTCGTCCTCTTCCAACTGGGCGTTGGCGGAGATCGCCAGGGCGCGGAAGCCGATCTTCATCGACTCGCCGAGGGCGACGACGCCGCGGATGATCGGAACCCGCCAGAGGCGATGCCGCGTCGCCCAGGGGACGAGCGGCTCGGACTCGACCTCGATCTCGCCTTCGGGCGTGCGCACCGCCACCGCCCAGGTCGATATGCCGCGCATCATCACGCCCTCCAGCACGGCCTGACCGCCGACCGGCGCGTCGCGCTTGGCGACCAGCGCGCCGTCGGGCATGCGCAGAGGATCGGCCCCGTTGGAGGAGACCGCCGGCGCCTCGGGAGAGCCCCCCTCCGGGCTCACGCCCTACTTCCCGGCCTTGGCGCGCTTAGCGGCGCGGCGCTGGAACCGCTCAACCCGGCCACCGGTGTCGACAAGCTTCTGCTTGCCCGTGTAGAACGGGTGGCACTCCGAGCAGAGCTCGACGTGGAGATCGGCTCTGGTGGAGCGGGTGTAGAACTGGTTCCCGCATGAGCAGTGCACGTTGGCGAGGACGTATTCGGGGTGGATCTCAGCCTTCATCGCACCCAGTCTAGATGACGCGTGGATCGCGCTCATGCAGGGGTTGGGGAGCGGGCTGTACCTGCCGATAGCTGATCAGTGAAATCTACGGACAAGACGGCGATCGGCAACCCGCGCGTGGTCAGAGCTCTGGGGCGTGCGCTGGCAATCCTGCTTTTCGGGGGAACCGCGTTCGTCATCCTCCACGACTGGGCCGGCCTCGGCGGCAGCGACTTCGACTACATGGCGGGAGGCCCGCTCTACGACGCGGTCGTGATCGCCGCCGGCCTTGCCTGCCTCCTCCGGGCAAACGCCTTCGAACGCGAGCGAACCGCATGGGTCCTGCTCGGCCTGGGGATCCTCTGCTGGGGCGCGGGCGAGGTCTACTGGACCCTTTTCATCCTCGACAACCCTTCGGCGCCATACCCCTCCCCCGGCGATATCGCCTACCTCGCCTTCTATCCGCTCGCCTATGCCGGACTGGCGATGCTGGTTCGCGCCAGGGCTCACGAGTTGGATTGGCGGCGCTGGATGGACGGACTGATCGCTGCGCTCGGCACCGCCGCCCTCGGCGCCGCCTTCGTCTTCGACTTCGTCGCCGGCGAGACCACGGGCACGTCGCTGCAGGTTGCCACCTCGCTCGCCTACCCGCTGGGGGACATCGGGATGCTCGCGCTGATCGTCGGCGTAATCGCCCTCACCGGCTGGCGAGCCGGCCGCACCTGGTCGCTGCTGCTCGCCGGGTTGGCGGCGCAGGTGGTCGCCGACATCGCGTACACGCTGCAAGCGACCAACGGCGCCCTGCCGGCGGGCAACTGGATCGACCCGATCTACCTGATCTCGGCAGCCTGCCTCGGGGCAGCCGTGTGGCAGCCGCCCGCCGCTCCGATCCGCGCCTCCGGTCGATTCAGCAGCTGGCGGGAAATGATGGTCCCGGCGTTCTTCGCCGCGGTGATGATCGGACTGTTCGCGATGCAGTACTTCAGCACCAACAGCGGCCTCGCGACGGTGCTGTGGGCGGGGACGATGATCGCGGTGATCCTCCGGCTGGCGATGAGCGACCGGGAGAACAGGGCGCTGCTGGCACGGGTGCAGACGGACCCGCTGACCGGGCTGGCCAATCGCGGACGGATGCAGGTCGATCTGGAGAGACACTGCGCGGCCGCGACGGAGGAGCACCCGGCGTTGCTGCTGTTCCTCGACCTGAACGGCTTCAAGCGCCTAAACGACACCCTTGGGCACCCGGCCGGGGATGAGCTGCTGATCGTGCTGGGACGGGCGCTGAGCGAGGCGATCGGGGATGACGGGACCGCCTACCGGATCGGAGGCGACGAGTTCTGCGTTCTGCTGACCTGCGCGGAGGACCGGTTCGACGAGGTCACGCGCGAGGCCGCCAGGGCGCTGACGGCCCAGGGCAAGGGCTTCGCCGTGAGCGCCGCCTGGGGCGCGGCGGCCATCCCCCGGGAGGCCGCCACTTCCTCCGAGGCGCTGCAGCTGGCGGACGTGCGGATGTACGCGCAGAAGGAATCGCGGCGGCTGGCGCACGACGAAACCGACGCCGAGGCGGTTAAGGTCACGGAGTGGCCCCAGGAGACCAGCGGCACGAAGTAAGCCTGCCGGCGGGAACGATCCGCTACCGGGAAGCCGGGGAGGGCAAGCCAGTCGTCTTCGTCCACGGCTACCTCGTTGACGGGCGCCTCTGGGATGGGGTCGTCGACCGACTCTCGGACCGCTGCCGCTGCATCGCCCCCGACTGGCCGATCGGCGCTCAGAAGGTCGCGATGAACCCTGACGCCGACCTGACGCCCTACGGGATTGCCTCCATCGTCGCGAGCTTCCTCGAGGCGCTCGGCCTCGATGACGTGACCCTCGTCGGCAACGACTCCGGCGGGGCGATGTCCCAGGTGACGGTCACCCGCCACCCAGAGCGGATCGGCCGCCTCGTCCTCACCAACTGCGATACCCACGAGAACTTCCCACCGGGGATCTTCCGGTATGTCCTGCCCCTCACCAAGCTCCCTGGAGCGATTCCGGCAATGGCCGCCCCATTGCGAATCGGCGCTTTTGCCCGAGCCGCCTACAAGCCGTTCTCGAAGACCCCGATCGCGCCCGCCCTGATCGACTCCTGGATCGAACCGAGCCTGAAGGACTCAGCGGTGCGCCACGACCTGAAAAAGGTGTCCGTGGACATGCACAGGCGCTACACGCTGGAGGCCGCGGAGAAGCTGCGCTCCTCCGACCTGCCCGTGCTGCTGACCTGGGCCCCGGGCGACCGCTTCTTCCCGATCAAGTACGCGCGGCGGCTGGCGGAGGAGACGCCCAACGCCCGCCTGGTCGAGATCCCGGATTCGAAGACATTCGTCTCGATCGACCAGCCGCAGCACCTCGCCGACGAGATCGCCTCGTTCGTCGAGGCTTAGAGGCAGAAAGCGCAATCTGCGCGTTCTTTTCGCAACCTGCATGTTTTTCGTCTGACGGGGAGTGCATCCTTCGCCGCACCCCCTACAGGACGGAGAGCCATGCCCAAGGAGATCTTCGACCAGGACCGGCCGCGAAGCGCGATGGCGCAGCGTCTCGACGACGCTTTTGCCGGATGCGAAGAGTGGACGATCGCCCCGCCGTCGGAGCGGCGTGGCGCAACCGTCCTGATCCCCGACTTCGTCGCTAAGTCTCCTGATACAGAGGACCGTCGCCACCCTCGGGCAGCGTAAGGCGACCGCCCTTGGCGGTGATCGCGCCGCACTGGACGCAGTTCGACGCGGTGACGTGAACGTCGACCTCTGAGGCGCCGTTCTCCAGCTGCTCGTCGGGAATCTCGTAGACCTGGGCCGGACACATCGAGACCCACGTCTGCGCGATCTCGCGCGGCACCTTGGTCTGGATGCGAACGTGGTTGGGAGCGTCGTCGCGGGTCGCGTTGCCCGACAGGAAGACCGAGTCGAGCTTGTTGAAGGTCAGCTCGTTGTCGGGCTTGACGTACATGTCGGCGGCCTTGCCCAGCTCGACCTCGATCTCGGAGTCGTGCTCCTGCTTCCAGTGCCCACCGGGGAAGGCGCCTCTGGTGATCGTCATCGCCGAGGCGATCGCGCCGCCGGCGAAAAACCCCTTGGAGAAGGGCTGGCGCATGTTGCGCGACTGGTAGATGTCCTTCTCGATCAGCGAGTTGTGGACCTTCTCGTCGTAGGCCTCGAAGTTGACCGAGTCCTGCTTCAGCGCGTCGACGATCGCCTCCGCCGCATACATCCCGGCGTGCATCGCATAGTGGACGCCCTTCAGCGTCGGCACGTTGACCATGCTCGCGGCGTCGCCGGCGACCACCATGCCTGGGACCGCGAGGCGCTTCGGCATCGCGAAGTAGCCGCCGGAGGGAATCGTCTTCGCGCCCCAGGCGACCCGCTTGCCCCCCTCGAGGATTCTCTTGATGAAGGGATGGGTCTTCATCAGCTGCAGCGCGTCGTGGCAGCTGAACGTCGCGTCGGTGTAGTCGAGGCCGACGACGAGGCCGATGCAGATCTTGTCCTCGCCCATCGGGTAGATGAAGCTGCCGCCGAACTCGTTGAACTTGGGCGACTTGCGCAGCGGCCAGCCCATCGTGTGGATGACCCGGTCGAGCGGCTTCGGCACCTCCCAGACCTCTTTGACGCCGAGCTCCCAGCGCATCGGGTCGGCGCCGTGCATGTCGAAGTAGTCGTAAGCGGCGTAGGTGAGGTGGCCGACGGTGCCTTCGGCCAGGACCGTCGCCTTGGCGACGACGTCCGAGCCCGGCTCGAAATTGCCCAACTCCTCGCCGTCCTTGCCGCGGCCGCGGTCGCCCGAGCGCACGCCCTTGACCACGCGGTCCTCCACCAGAAGCTTGGTCGCCGCGGTCTCGGAGAGGATGTAGACACCCGCCTCCTCCGCTTTGTCGGCGAGGAAACGCCCCAGTTTGGAGACCGAGGTGACGTAGTTGCCGTGGTTGCGGAAGTTGGGCGGCATCGGCTTCAGCGGAAGCGCCGCCTTCGAGGTCAGCAGGTAGACGGCATCCTTCTTCACCTCGCCGTAGACCGGCCACTCCGACTTGTCGAGGTCGGGGAACAGCTCCTCCATCGCCGAGGGCTTCATGTTGGCCCCCGAGAGCAAGTGCGCTCCGGCGACTTTGCCCTTCTCGATCACCGCGACCGGGACCTCGCCGAGCTTCTCGGTCAGCTCCGGCTCGTCCTCCAGCAGCTGCATCAGCTTGTTCGCGCAGGCGAGGCCGGCGGGACCGCCGCCGACGATCGCGACTCCTACTTCGATGCGCTCGTCCTCGGCATCGGTCGGCGGGCCGATCGCCTCGTTGGCGTCGAACGGCGGCGGGAACTCGCTGGGTGCAACAGCCGGCATCGCTTACTCCAATCGGTCGTTAGGTGAAGGTGACCGGGGGACCCACGAGGAGCCCCCCGGCAACGTCATCCCTTCTTAGCCTTGATCGCCTCGGTCAGCTTGGGGACGATCTTGTGCAGGTCGCCCACCACGCCGAGATCCGAGAACTCGAATATCGGCGCGTTCGGATCCTTGTTGATCGCGAGGATGTTCTCCGAGCTCTGCATGCCGACCTTGTGCTGGATCGCCCCGGAGACGCCAGCGGCCAGGTACAGCTTCGGCGCGACCGTCTTGCCGGTCTGGCCGATCTGGGCGGCGTAGGGATACCAGCCGGCATCGACCACGGCGCGGGTGGCGGCAACCGCCCCGCCCATCGCCTCGGCCAGCTCCTCGCACTGCTTGAAGCCCTCGGCCGCGCCGAGGCCTCGACCGCCGCCGACGAGGATGTCGGCGTCCTCGATGTTGACGTCGGCGCCGCGCTGCTCGCCGCGCTGGACCATCTTCGCCTTGGTCGACCAGGGCGAGAGCTCTACCTGGATGTCGACGACCTCGGCGGCCCCGCCGGTCTCGTTGGCGTCGAACGCGTTGAGGCGCCCGATGATGATCCCCGGCTCGGCGACGTAGCCGACGTCGGCGATCTGGGAGTCCTGCAGGATCGGGCGCTCGGCGACCAGCTTGCCGTCCTGCGCCTTGACCTCGGTCACCTCCATCGTCACGCCGGCATTCAGCCGCGCGGTCAGCCCGGCGCCGATCTCGAAGCCGAGCAGGCCGCCGCCGAACAGGGCGTAGCTGAAGCCCTCGTCCTGGATCACCTTTGCCATCGCGTCGACGATCGGCTGGGCGAGGCCCTCGGGCACGTCCTTGGCGCGGTAGACCTTCGCCGCGCCCCAGTTGCCGAGTCCGGCGCAGGCGTCGTCGGCGATATCGCCGACGACCAGGGCAGCGGCTTCGCCGCCGACCTCGCCGGCCAGCTTGGCCGCCTCGGAGATCGCCCCGAGCGAGTTCTTATTGAAGTTGCCCTCGTCGTCGTGGAGGGCGTAGGTCAGGATGCCTGCCATCTAGATCAGCTTCCTCTCGTCGAGCCAGGCGACGATCTTCTCGACCGTCTCGTTGGTGTCCTCGTCCTCGATGAT
>Ga0247754_1000112_pt1 | contig 9525 bp, 9 predicted proteins | sample UWRJS184509B5_FD_181015 | JGI IMG/M metagenome (GOLD analysis project Ga0247754, IMG submission 181015) | Soil microbial communities from Arlington Agricultural Research Station in Wisconsin, United States - UWRJ-S184-509B-5 | ecosystem: Environmental > Terrestrial > Soil > Agricultural land... | reverse complement strand
GTCCCCTCGATGCGCACCGCGATCGGGGCGGGCGCCTTGCGCGGTAGAGCGTTGGGCGTGATCCCCCCGTCGAAGCGGATGAAGAGGTTGCCTCTTTGGACCAGCTCGCCGAAGGCGGAGGCGGCGCAGACGGCCGCGAGGGCCGTGACGGCGAGGGCGATCTTCAGCGGGCGGCCGGGCAAGGGGCGCATGGTAGAGATGGGAACACCCCTCGGTCAGGGATGGAGCGCGAGGCGCTGGCCATTCATCTTGGCGGCGGCGTCCGAGCAGAGGAAGGCGATCGCCTCGGCGATGTGCTCGGCGGGGGTGAAGGTGGGGAAGTCCTTGCCGGGGCGCTCGGCGCGCATCTGGGGGGTGAGGATCGCGTCGACGACGACGATGTTGGCGGTGGCGGTGCAACGTTTTGTCCCCCTATTGGGGGGAGAAAGCGTTGCACCGAGCGTGGTGGTGGCGAAGCCGTCGGCGAGGGCGAGGGTCCAGGCCTCGGCGGCGGCCTTGGCGGCGGCGTAGGCGGCGTTGGCGTTGGTGGGCTGCTGGGCCTGCTTGGCGGAGACGAGGACGAAGCGGCCGTGGGGGCTCACCACGAGCTGGTCGTGGAAGGCGCGGGTGGTGTGCTGGAGGGTACGGATGAGGAGGTCGTGGAGGAGGTCCCAGTCGGCGAGCGGCGCCTCATGCAGGGGCTCTCCCCCGCGCCATCCGCCGACGAGGTGGAGGAGGCCGTCGACGCGGCCGAAACGCTCGACGAGGGCGGCGCACCAGGCCCGCGCGGCGTCTTCGTCGAGGAGGTCGACGGCGCGCCCGTCCCAGCGGTCTTCGGGAATAGCGAGTTCTGAGGCGAGTGCGTCGAGAGCGCCCTGGTCCCGGTCGGTCCCGGCGACGATCGCCCCGTCCTCGGCAAGGCGCGCGGCCACCACAGGCCCCAGCCCCCCACCGACCCCGGCAATTGCAATGACACGGTCGTCGAGGCAGGGCGAGCTCATCGCCGCATTCTCCACGACGGCTCGTTCCGCTGCGACTTATCCCTGTCATACCGAGATAAGTCGCAGCGGAGTGCAAAAGGCCGAATAAGGGTTGTGCCGCAACTTTCTGTCTGAGGGATATGCGAACATCAGTTCGATATGGAGATGACCCGTCCCAAACCCCGGCACCGCGAGCGGCTGATCAACCGCCGCGTCCAGGGCGACCTGGGCGAGTTCTCGGCGATGGAGTGGCTGGTCAGCAAGGGCGCCCTCGTCTGGATCCCCCTTGGCCACAGCCCGGACGTGGACCTGCTGGCGGAGATCGATGGGCGGGTGCTGCGGGTGCAAGTGAAGACTTCGACGTATCGCGTGACGACGTCAGAGGGAGATGAGCGCTGGCGGGTCATGGTCGCTACCAGCGGAGGGAACCAGAGCTGGAATAGAGCGGTCAAGGCCTTCGATTTCACCCGCGTCGACTACCTCTTTGTCTTAGTGGGGGATGGCCGACGATGGTGCATCCCGGCAGAGGCGATGGAAGCCTCCAGGAGCGTTGCGCTTGGCGGGCCGAAGTACTCGGAGTTCGAAATCGAACGTGGTCATGCGATCGAGCACCTGATCTACCCCGATGCGTCGTCAGCTCTAGAATCGTTGCCCCACATTCGGGGGAGCGCCGGAGTGGGAGAGCCGGGCCGGTCTGTAAAATCGGTAGCGACGCTTGAGTGGGTTCGAATCCCTCCTCCCCCATCGAGTCCCGAGAAGCCAGCAGGTGGCGATCAGAATTCCGAGTCTTCCGCCCCGCTCCGGTTCCAGCGAACCAGCATCTCGATTAAGCACCAGATCACGATTCCGAGCGTCGCTTTCCGCGGCGCCGATCTACACGTAGGCGATCGACTTCACGCCCGGGCCGACGGGCCGGGGCGCGTCACTCTCGAACGAGTCCCCTCCCTCACCTCCACTTCGGAGGCCGAGGCCGGCTGAGGCCGGCTACTTCGCCGGAACGCCCAGGCGCTCTGCCATCCGCTCGTTGAAGCGGGTTAGGGCGGACATTGGGCGCATGAAGACGGTCAGCTCCTTGACCCGGCCCTCGTCGTCGAGCTCGAGGAAGTCGATTCCCTCCAGCTCGCGGTCCTCGACGCGGGCCTTGAAGCGGAGGGCGACGGTGCGCTCGCCGATCAGCTCGTCCGTGTAGGTGAGGTCCTCCAGCGTGGCGGCGACGTGGGTGAGGACCTGGCTGACGATCTCCCGCCCCTCAAAACCGCGGAAGAGGATCGGACTGTGCAGGACGACATCCTCGCGCAGCGTCTCTATAAGGAGGTCGATGTCCTTGGCCTCGGCGGCGCGGCGAAAGGGGTGCGGCTCGGGCATCCCGTCCACTCTACGCCCACCGGCGCTCCGCTGCGAGTTATGCCTGGCATACCGGGATAAGTCGCAGCGGAACGATTGGCCGTGAAATACTCGCGGCCGTGGCGCTGCTCAGCGACAGGTTCTACACGCGGGCGTCGATGGCGATCGGCGCGGCCGGCCTGCGCTGGACCGGCAAGCTCAACGTCCCGCTCTACCGGTTCAGCGGCGGGCGCATCGGCGGTCGCGTCAGCGATTCTCCGGTGATGCTGCTGACCGCGGTCGGGCGCAAGTCCGGCCAGCGACGGACCGTGCCGATCCTCTACATGCCCGACGGCGACCGCCAGATCGTGATCGGGTCGAATGCCGGGCACACAAACGAGCCGGCCTGGTCGCTCAACCTGAAGGCGAACCCGGAGGCCGAGGTCGAGATCGGCCGCAAGCGCCACGCCGTGCGGGCACGCGTCGCCGAGGGCGAGGAGCGCGTCGAACTGTGGCGCAAGGTCAACGAGCAGTACTCGGGCTTCGACGACTACGAGGCCCGCACCGACCGCGACATCGCGGTCTTCGTCCTCGACCCGCGCTAACCCGCTCCGCTGCGAGTTATGCCTGCCCTACCGGGATAAGTCGCAGCGGAGTGGGGTTCAGCTGGCCTCGCGGAGCATCTGCGCCTCTGGGAGGCGCTTCAGCTTTTTCAGCGTGTTGTTCTCTATCTGGCGGATTCGCTCGCGGGTTACGCCGAAGGTCTTGCCGACTTCCTCGAGGGTGAGGGGCTCGAGGCCGGATAGGCCGTAGCGCAGCTCGATCACCTGGCGCTCACGCTCGGGCAGGGCGTCGAGGGCGCGGCGCACCCCCTCTTTCTGCAGGTGCTCGCTCGCTTCCTCGAAGGGCTCCGCCGTGGCGTCGTCGGCGACGAAGTCGCCGAGCTCCGACTCGTCCTCGTCGCCCACCGGTTTCTCCAGGGACACCGGCAGCTGGGCGACTCGCAGGATGTCGCGCACGTCCCCCACCGACCAGCGCAGCTCCTCGGCGATCTCCTCGGGCTCGGGCTCCCGTCCCAGTCTCTGCACCAGCTGGCGCTCGACGTGGGCCACCCGGTTCAGCTTCTCCACCATGTGAACGGGGATGCGGATGGTGCGCGCCTTGTCGGCGATCGCCCGCGTCACCGCCTGGCGGATCCACCAGGTCGCGTAGGTGGAGAACTTGTAGCCGCGGCGGTAGTCGAACTTCTCCACCGCGCGGATCAGGCCGAGCGAGCCCTCCTGGATCAGGTCGAGGAAGCTGAGCCCGCGTCCCAAATAGCCTTTGGCGATGGAGACGACGAGGCGCAGGTTGGCCTCGACCATCTGCCGCTTGGCGAGCATGTCGCCGCGCTCGATCCGCTTCGCCAGCTCGATCTCCTGCTGCGCGGTGAGCAGGTCGACTCTGCCGATCGAGCGCAGGTAGAGGCGCAGGGAGTCGAGGCTGGGCTCCACCGTCAGGTCCAGCTCGGCGCTCTTCGGCTGGCCGTTGCTGGAGGCGTCCCCCCCGCTCTTCTGCTCTTTGTAGGCGCTGACGCCGTCCTCGGCGATGACGTCGACGCCGTGCTCGATCAGGTGGGCGTGCAGGCCGGAGACCTGCTCCTTGGTCACCTCCACCTCTTCCAGGGTGGCGGCGATCTCTTCGAAGGTGAGGTAGCCGCGCTCGCGCCCCTGCGCGATCAGCCCGCGAAGCTCGTCGGCCTCCGCCAGCGGCTGCTCTGCCGAACTCCGTTCCAACCCTTCCGGGACGGTTTCCAACGGTTCGATCTTCAATCCCTCCGGTGCAACCCCTTCCCCCTCTCCCTGGGGGGCCGGCCCTGTGGCTCCGGCTGCGGCGAAGTATAGGCAGAAGCCGCTAAGCAACCGGCCTGGCGGCGGGCGGGTGCGCCGGTTGCTTACTCTTCATAAGCCAGATGGCCAGCCGCACGCCCACACCCTCCCCCACCGCCCCCGACGTGCAGGCCGGGGTGCCCGCCACCCAGGTGAGCCTGTCGCGGGTGGGCGTGACCGGGGTCGAGAAGGTGATCCGGGTGAAGGTGGACGGGGCGGAGCAGCTCTATTACGCCGAGATGGAGTGCTTCGTCGACCTCAATCCCCAGCAGGCGGGGGTGCACATGTCCCGCTTCGAGGAGATCGTCGGCGAGGCGATCGACGCGGTGGTGCTGGGGGAGGCGTTCCGCGCCGAGGTGCTGGCTGCGCACATCGCCCAGCGGGTGCGCGAGCGCCAGGGCGGGCTGCGGGCGGAGGTGTCGGTGACGGCGCGCTACCCGGAGACGGTGTCGACGCCGGCGAGCGGGCAGCTGACGCAGGAGATCTATGTGCTGTTCGGAACGGCGGTGGCGTCGGAGCAGGGGACGCGGACGCTGACCGGCGTGCAGGCGCAGGGGATGACCGCCTGCCCGTGCGCCCAGGAGATGGTCGCCGGGTTGGCGCGGGAGCGGCTGGCGGAGGAGGGCTTCAGCCCCGACGAGGTGGAGCGGGCGGTCGGCGCGGTGCCGATCGCGACCCACAACCAGCGGGGGATCGGGACGCTGTGGATCGGCTGCCCGGAGGGCGGCGAGGCGTGGATCGACGCGCCGGAGCTGCTGCGGATCGTGGAGGGGTCGATGAGCTCGGAGATCTACGAGTTGATGAAGCGTTCCGACGAGCTGGCGGTGGTGGCGAAGGCGCACGAGCAGCCGCGCTTCGTCGAGGACTGCGTGCGGGAGATGGTGCGCCAGGTGGTCGAGGGCTACCCCGACCTGGCAGGCGAGGCGTTCGTGATGGCGCGACAGGAGAACCTGGAGACGATCCACCGCCACAACGTGGTGGCGGAGCGCTACGGCACCCTGGCCGACCTGCGCGACGAGCTGGCCAGCAGCGAGCACCAGCGCCACCACCAGACGATGCGCGAGTGGCTAGAAGCCCCAGTCTCCCCCTAGCATCTGTGCAGCAACTCGGTGCAACGCTTTGTCCCCGCATAAGGAGGACAAAGCGTTGCACCATCAAGTGAATCGGATAGCTCAGAGAGGTGCAACGTCTTGTCCCCCCTATAGGCGGATAAAACGTTGCACCATTGGGGCGGTCAGCGCTGGAGGGATTTGCGGACGAGCCTGAGAAAGGGAGCGGGGTCTCGCTTGAGCATCTTGTAAGTGGGGCGATGAACGGTGTAGCCGGCGAGTTCGAGAGCGACGGTCGACTCATGATCGCGCTCGAAGGCAGGGCGATCTGCGTGGTACGTGTAGCTATCGGTCTCAACTATCACTCTCGCCCGGGGCCAGTAGAAGTCAACGAGGCGGTCTTCGACGATGACGTTCACCTGAGGTAGAGGGAGATTCGCCTCCCGGCATAGCGCCAGGAAGTCGATTTCCGCTGGAGAGCGTGCATCCACCGCACGCGGGTCCACTTGCTCGACCAAGCGACGGAGGCGACCGAGTCCCTTCTTGCCGCTACCTGTGTCGAGCACCCGTCGGAGCTCCGGCCAGCGCAAGCGGCGGCTTCGGTCCGCCGCGACCAGCATGCGCTCCAGCTGGCGATCATCCAGACGGCCGGCGTTGTCGAGCAGGGTCCTCTCGATCGACGTGACCGGTATTCCCCCCTCAATCACCACGTGCTCGGGAAGCAACCGCCGGGTTTGATGCAGGCGGATTCCGTGGGGGCGACGGTGCCCTGCGACACGGGTCACCTCGACCTGGCCGCGTGAGCCTCGGATATCCCACAGGTGGGCTGCGCTGCCGTAAGAGAGAACCGCACCGTCACCACAAGCGAGCACCGCTGCCATCCACTCTCCATAGAGACTGATGCGCCGATGGCCGAGGGCGAAGACACCTCGATGAAGAGTCACGAGGTGTCCGCTTCGCACCCGCCGTTCGATCAGCTTTCTTCCCAGCCCTAGGCCGACCAGCTGACGGTGAGCGACTACGCCGTGCTGACGCTCGGCCAGTTCGCGGATGAGTTGCGTTGCTTCAAGGCTCGGTGCAACGTCTTGTCCCCTAATTTGGCGGACAAGACGTTGCGGCGGCGGGGAGGTCTGGGGCGACACGAACCCAGCCTGGCGCGCGGGGATGCGCGTGTGGCGCGCTGAACGTCAGGACTTCGGCACAAGCATGTGACGCGCTCGTCAACCCCGGAGAATCGTTCTGCTCGGGACGCTTTTTGGGACGGTCGAAACGCTTTCTACGTGCATAGCGAGGAGAAAGCGTCGACCCGAGGGGCTAGTTGGGGGTCGCGTTGGGACGCTTTGCGCTGGAGTGCTGTCTGCGCCCGGCCTCTTCCAGGCGGCGGCGTAGGCCGAAGAAGTAGTCGGCGCCGCTGATTACGGTGGCGGCCACCGCCAGGTAGACGAGGGCGTCGACCCAGGCCGGGGCCGGGTTGGCGGCGATCAGGGCGAAGACGGCGGCGATCTGCAGGACGGTCTTCGCCTTGCCCAGCCAGCTGGCGGAGATGACGATGCCGCGCTCGGCTGCGATCGCGCGCATCACCGTGACCGCGAACTCGCGGGCGATGATGACCATCGCGACCCAGGCGGCGAGGCGGTCGAGCGAGACGAGCGAGACGAGGGCGGCGGCGATCAGCAGCTTGTCGGCGATCGGGTCCATCAGCTTGCCGAAGGTGGTGACGGCGTCGCGGGAACGGGCGAAGTAGCCGTCGAGGCCGTCGGTGAGGGCGGCAAGGGCGAAGACGGCGGCCGCCAGCGCGTCCCCGTTCGGCGTCTCCCCCAGCAGCGCGACGACCACCACCGGCACCGCCAGGATGCGCAGCAGGGTCAACGCGTTCGGCAGGTTGAGCGGGAACATCCCTTCAGAATCCTCCACCCGCCTTCGCGGCCGCCGCGTCGCGCTTGGCGAAGAAGTCCTCTCCCTCGATGCTGATCTTGGGGACGATGCGCTCCAGCCAGGCCGGCATCCACCAGGCGCGCTTGCCCATCAGGACCATCACCGCGGGGACGAGGAGGCAGCGGACGAGGGTCGCGTCGATCGCGATCGCCACCGCGAGGCCGACGCCGAACTCCTTCACCACCGGGTTGCCGTTGAGGACGAAGCTGGTGAAGACGCAGACCATGATTGCGGCGGCCGAGGTGATCACCCGGCCGGTGTTGGCGAGACCCTCGACGACCGCGCGGCCGGCGTCGCCGTGCTGCTTGTAGTGCTCGCGCATCTGCGTCAGCAGGAAGACCTCGTAGTCCATCGAGAGCCCGAAGAGGATCGCGAACATCAGCAGCGGGACGAAGCTGACGATCGGGATCGAGTGGTCGAGGCCGATCAGCGAGGAGCCCCAGCCGAGCTGGAAGACGGCGGTGACGACGCCGTAGGCGGCGGCAACCGAGAGCAGGTTCATCGCCGCCGCCTTGATCGGCACCAGGATCGAGCGGAAGGCGAGGAAGAGGACGATGAAGCTGAGGCCGACGACGATCGCGATCATCAGCGGCAGCTTGTCGGCGATCTGGGTGGCGAGGTCGATGTAGCCGGCGGTCTGGCCGCCTACGTAGGCGGCGCCGCCGGTGCCGGCGAGGGCGCCGGGGATGACCGTGTCCCGCAGGTCGTCGACCAGGTCCACCGTGGCGTCTTTCCAGGCGGCGGAGTCGGAGATGACGGTGAGGACGGCGACGGTTCCCGCTCTGTCGAGCGTGGGCGGGGAGACCTGGGCGACGTCGGGGGCGGCGGCGAGGTCTCTCTCCAGTCTGGGCAGCGCGGCGCGCGCCTCAGCCGGGTTCTGGAATTTGGCGGCGACGAGCAGCGGGCCGTTGTAGCCCGGGCCGAAGCCCCGGGTGAGGCCGTCGTAGGCCTGGCGCGCGGTGGTCGACTTGGGCAGGGAGCTGATGTCGTTCTGACCCAGCTCGAGCTGGAAGATCGGCAGGGCGAGGACGATCAACACGGCGAGGGCGGCGATCGCGCTGCGCCAGGGCCGGGCGGCGACCCCTCTCGCCCAGCGCATCCAGCCATGGGGTCTGTGGTCGTCGGGGTGGGTCTTGCCGAGCTTGACGCGGAGAGAGTCGATGCGCGGGCCGAGCGCGCCCAGCATCGCCGGCAGCAGCGTGGTCGCGGCGGCGACGGCGACGACCACCGCGATCGCCGCGGTGAAGCCGAGCGTGCTGACCAGCGGGATGCTGGCGAAAGCGAGCGAGCAGAGCGCGATCACCACGGTGAATCCGGCGAAGACAACGGCCCCGCCCGCGGTCGCGGTCGCGCGAGCGATCGACTCGCGCAGCTCCATCCCGTCGCGAAGCTGGAGTTTGTGTCGGGTGACGATGAAGAGGGCGTAGTCGATGCCGACGCCGAGGCCGATCATCGTCGCTAGAGTCGAGGCGACGCTCGGCACCTGGACCGTGTTCTCCAGCAGGCGGATGAGGGAGAGCGCGCAGGCGAGCCCGAGCACCGCGGAGGCGATCGGCAGCATCATCGCCGTCGCCGTGCCGAAGGCGAAGAGGAGGATGACGACGGCGGCGGCGAGGCCGATCATGTCGCTGGCGCCGGTCTCCGGCTTCGACAGCTGCTGGCCGACGTAGCCGCCGACGCTGGTGTCGAGGCCGGCGGCCACGGCGGGCTCAGCGGCGTCGAGGATGGCCTGGGCCTCATCCTCGGTGAGGTCGCCGGGGCCGGCGCCGAGGACGACGGGGACGTAGGCGACGGTGCGGTCCTTGCTGAGGAAGGAGGCGCCGGCGGGGGTGAGCGGGTTGACGGCGGAGTTGACATCGGCCTTGGCGTTAAGGCGGGCGACGGTCTGGTCGATCGCGGTCGCGTATCTGGCCTCGGTGAGCTTCGCGCCGCCGGTCGAGGCGATCACCAGCGGGTTGCTGCCGTAGGCCTGCTGGGGGAGGTTGTTCTCCAGTAGGTTGGTGGCGTTGGTGGAGTCGGTGCCGGGGAGTGTGAGGTTGTCGTTGGTCTTGCTGCCGGAGGCCTGGCCGGCAAGGACGAGGGCCACGGCGGCGATCAGCCAGAGCCCGATCACCGGCCAGTGGTGACGGGAGCAGAAGCGCCCGATCGCGTAGAGGGGGGCGGTCACGCGGGGATCATCCCGTACCGGGGGGCGGGATTTCGCCGTTCTCGAAGGCCTCGGGGACGGGGTCGGCGCCGAGCGCCTGGCGCAGGACGGCGAGCTGCTGGGCCTCGTTGGCGGCGATCGAGGTGAGGAGGGCGCGCGGCCAGGTGGCGGTGAGGCCGGCGACGGCGCTCATGTCCTCGGCGATCGCGGCGCTGACTTGGTCGTAGGCGAGGGTGAGCGCGTCG
>Ga0247754_1000110_pt1 | contig 9582 bp, 8 predicted proteins | sample UWRJS184509B5_FD_181015 | JGI IMG/M metagenome (GOLD analysis project Ga0247754, IMG submission 181015) | Soil microbial communities from Arlington Agricultural Research Station in Wisconsin, United States - UWRJ-S184-509B-5 | ecosystem: Environmental > Terrestrial > Soil > Agricultural land... | reverse complement strand
CATGGACGCCGAGTATCTCGACGTCGTCTGCGGTGTTGGCGATCACCGTCAGCTCGGCGCCGATCACGTCCTGCATCCCGGCGCCGAGCTTGGCGCCGCCGGTCCCGCCGGCGAGCAGCGCGACCCGCATCTAAAACACCTTTTCGCGCTTCGTTCGCGGCGCGAGGAGCCGGAGATGCACGCTTGCTCGCTCCGCGCTCAAGCCCAGTGATCGGCGTCGGGAAGCCCGGTGAGGCGGATCCCGGCGTGCGCCTTGTAGCGGACGTTGACCGAGATCAGCATCGGCGTCAGCTGCTCGACGATCCGCGCCATCTCCAGCGGGCCGGCATTGATTGCGCGCAGGCCGGGGATCAGCTCGATCAGGCGGGCGATGCGCGCCTTGTCGGCCTTGCGGTCGCCGCAGACGAGGATGTCCTCACCCAGTTCGGCGTCGAGGTCGGCGAGGGTCGGGGCGCCGACCGTGTGCAGCGCGGAAACGACGGTGACGCCCTCGGGAACCATCTCTTGCGCCTGCTGTGCGGCCGACCCCTGCCAGACGCCGAGCGAACGGGTCGCCTTGCCGCTGACCGCGGCCGCGAGCGGGACGGTGCAGTCGACCAAGATCTGTCCCGGCCGCAAGGCGTCGCGCAGGTTGTTGAGGTTCTCCGACTGGGCGCGGAAGGGGACGGTGAGGAAGACGATTTCGCCTCGCTTCGCCGCCTCCTCGTTGAGCAGGCCCTCTACCTCGGCGCCGGGGACGGCCTCGCAGATCTTCGCCGCCGCCTCCTCGGCGCGCTCGGCCGAACGGGAGCCGAGCACTATCGGCACTCCGGCCTTGGCCCAGCGGCGCGCCAAGCCGGCGCCGAGGGCGCCGGTGCCGCCAACGATCGGTATGGGAGCAAGGTCCGCCATGCGCGCGCCAGTCTATGCTCACGCCCGATGCGACTCGAAGGACGAAAGGCGTTGGTGACCGGCGGCGCTAGCGGGATAGGCGCCGCGATCGCCGCGCGCTTGAGCGCTGAGGGCGCCGAGGTCTGGGTTGGCGACATCGACACCGAGGGCGCCGAGCGCGTCGCGGGCGAGATCGCCGGCCACGCGGTGGAGTTGGACGTCACCGACTTCGAGTCCGCCAAGGCGGCGGTCGAAGCGGCCGGCGCGCTGGACGTCCTCATCAACAACGCCGGCACCGATGAGTTCGGCTTCTTCACCTACACAACTCCCGAGCAGTGGCGGCGGCTCCTGGACATCAACCTGGGCGGGGTCTTCAACTGCACCCACGCGGCGCTGCCCGCGATGCAGCAGGCGAGATACGGGCGAATCGTCAGCATCTCTTCGGAGGCCGGCCGGGTCGGCTCCAAGGGCTCCGCCGTCTACTCGGCGACCAAGGGAGGCGTTGTCGCCTTCATGAAGGCGATCGGCCGCGAGAACGCGCGCTATGGGATCACCGCCAACTCGATCGCCCCCGGCCCGATCGAGACGCCGCTGTTGATGGGGGCGAAGGAGTTCGGCGAGATCGGCGAGAGAGTGATCGAGACGATGAAAAGAGCGACCCAGATGGGTCGCCTCGGCCAGCCGGAGGAGGTTGCCGCAGCGGCAGCCTTTCTCGCCTCCGACGATGCGACTTACGTCACCGGCGAGACCCTCGGGGTCAGCGGCGGGCTCGGAATGGTCTGAGCGATGGCGTCGCTGCCCCAGCGCGCGCGCATTCGCGAGGTCGGACCCCGCGACGGCTTTCAAAACGAGCCGGAGACGATCGCCACCGAGGACAAGATCCGACTGATCGACATGCTCTCGGCGAGCGGGCTGAAGCGGATGGAGATCACCTCCTTCGTACGCCCGGACGTCATCCCCCAGCTGTCCGACGCGGCCGAGGTGCTGGCCGGTGTCCAGCGTCGCGACGGTGTCGCCTTCTCGGTCTTGATCCCGAACGAGCGCGGGTTGGAGCGGGCGCTGGAGATGCGCGACCGCTTCGACGAGGCGAGCGTCTTCCTCTCCGCCTCCGAGAGTCACAATCGCGCCAACGTCAACCGCTCGATCGAGGAGTCGATCGGGGGGCTGGAGCGGACGATCGCGACGGCGCGCGAAGAGGGCCTGCGCTGCGAGGTGGTCGTTTCGGTCTCCTTCGGCTGTCCCTACGAGGGCGAGGTGTCGCCCGAGCGAGTCTTCGAGATCGCCGAACGGCTCGCCGCCGCCGGCTGCGCCGAGGTCGGCTTCGGCGATACGACCGGGATGGCGAATCCGCGTCAGGTGCATGAGTTCTTCGCCGCCGCCCGTGAGCGCCTCACCGGTGTCGAGCTGACCGCCCACTTTCACAACACCCGCGGCCAGGGGTTGGCCAACGTGTTGGCGGCGCTGGAGGAGGGGATCGACTCCTTCGAGTCGAGCTTCGGCGAGCTGGGCGGGTGCCCGGTGCCACCCGGTTCGACCGGCAACGTCTCGACCGAGGACGTGGTCTCGATGCTGCACGAGATGGGGATCGAGACCGGTGTGGAGTTGCCGAAGTTGATCGACGCTTCGCGCGCCGCTCAGGAGATTCTCGGTCGCCCGCTCGGCGCCCACGTGCTGCGTGCCGGACCGGTGGACTGGCACCGCGACTAGGCTCCTCCCCCGTGAGCGATTTCGCAAAGGCTCTCGAAGCCGCCCTCTCCGGCGGCCCCCAGCGCCACCACGAGAAGACCGCCGAGCAGGGCAAGCTGCCCGTGCGCGAGCGCGTCGAGCGGCTGGTCGATCCAGGCTCCTTCGCCGAGGAGGGGCTGCTGGCGAACTGGGATAAGGAGGGGCTCGGCGCCGACGGGGTCATCACCGGCCTGGCCACGATCGACGGCCGCCGCGTCGCCCTGATGGCCAACGACCCGACCGTGAAGGCCGGCTCCTGGGGGCCGAAGACGGTGGAGAAGATCCTCCGCATCCAGGAGCGGGCGCTGAAGCAACGGGTGCCGATGATCTATTTGGTCGACTCCGCCGGGGCGCGGATCACCGACCAGGTGCAGATGTTCCCCGGACGGCGCGGCGCCGGCCGCATCTTCCACAACGAGGTGCGCCTCTCCGGCCAGGTGCCGCAGATCTGCCTGCTGTTCGGCCCCAGCGCCGCCGGCGGCGCTTACATCCCGGCCTTCTGCGACGTGGTGATCATGCGTGAGGGCAACGCCTCGATGTACCTGGGGTCGCCACGGATGGCGGAGATGGTGATCGGGGAGAAGGTGACGCTGGAGGAGATGGGCGGGGCGAAGATGCACACTGGCGTTTCCGGCTGCGGGCACTTCCTGGTCAAGAGCGACGAAGAGGCGATCGATCTGGCGAAGCGCTACCTGTCGTTCATGCCGGGGAGCTGGCGGGAAGACCCGCCCGCCGCGCCGGGGGTCGATCCAGCTTCAGATGCGGCGATCGCCGGGATCGTGCCCGCCGATGAGAACCAACCCTTCGACATGCGCGAGGTGCTCGACGCGCTGCTCGACGCCGATTCCTTCCTCGAGGTCCACAAGCGCTGGGCGAGAGAGTTGATCGTCGGCTACGGCCGTCTCGACGGCCGCGTCGTCGGCGTCGTCGCCAACCAGCCGCGTCAGAAGGGTGGCGTGCTCTTCGTCGACTCGGCCGACAAGGCGGCCCGCTTCATCCAGACCTGCAACGCCTTCAACGTGCCGCTGCTCTTCCTCGCCGACGTGCCTGGATTCATGATCGGCACAGCGGTCGAGCGCCAGGGAATCATCCGCCACGGGGCGAAGATGATCAGCGCCGTCTCCGAGGCGACGGTGCCGAAGCTCTCGGTGATCGTGCGCAAGGCCTACGGAGCCGGCCTCTACGCGATGGCCGGCCCGGCTTTCGAGCCGGACTGCTGCATCGCGCTGCCCAGCGCCTCGATCGCGGTGATGGGTCCCCAGGCCGCCGTCAACGCCGTCTTCTACAACCAGATCCAGGCGATCGAGGACGAGGCCGAGCGCGAGCGGTTCGTCGCGGAGAAGCGCGCCGAGTACGCCGAGGACATCGACCTGTTGCACCTCGCCTCCGAGCTGGTCGTCGACGCGGTGGTCGATCCGGAGGGCCTGCGAGCCGACCTGATCCGCCGCTTCGCCTACGCGGCGAGCAAGGACCGCGCCTTCGCCGAGCGGCGAAACCCGGTCACCCCAGCTTGAGGCGGGCGGCCATCTCCGTGAAGTAGTCGAGTGCGGCCGGGTTGGCGAGGGAGTCGCGACTGGCCGCCTTCTCTGGTGGTGTGCCCATCAGGATCCGTTTGACGGGCACCTCCAGCGCCTTGCCGCTGAGGGTGCGGGGGACTTCGGCGATCTGGAAGACCTCGTCGGGGACGTGGCGGGGAGCACTGCTCGCGAACGCGGCGGGCGATCTCCTTGGGGAGCTGGTCGTCGAGCTCGGCGCCCTCGCGCAGGACGACGAAGAGCGGCATCCAGCCTTCGGTTCCGGGGCGGGGTATGTCGACGACCAGGGCATCGACGATCTCGTCGATGCCGAGCACCGCGCGGTAGATCTCGCTCGTCCCCATGCGGATGCCGGAGCGGTTGATGGTCGAGTCGGAGCGGCCGTAGATGATCGCCGTGCCGCGCGAGGTGATCTCGATCCAGTCGCCGTGGCGCCAAACGCCGGGATAGTGCTCGAAATAGCTGGCCCGGTAGCGGCTGCCGTCTGGATCGCCCCAGAAGAAGACGGGCATCGAGGGCATCGGCTGGGTGACGACCAGCTCGCCGACCTCGTCGATCACCGAGTTGCCGTCCTCGTCCCAGGCCTCGACCGCCGCGCCCAGCGCACGCGCCTGCAACTCGCCCCGGAACACGGGGAGCAGAGGCACACCGCCGACGAAGGCGGTGCAGAGGTCGGTGCCGCCGCTGGTCGAGAAGAGCCAGGTGTCGGCGCCGACATGCTCGTAGATCCAGTCGAAGCCCTCGGGTGAGAGGGGAGAGCCTGTCGAGCCGACCGCCTTCAGTCTGTCGAGGTCACGACCGGCGCCGGGCTCGACACCGGCCTTCATGCAGGCCGCGATGTAGCTGGCGCTGGTGCCGAACATCGTCACCCCCGCTCGCTCGGCGAGATCCCAGAGCGCGTTCATGTCGGGATGCCCTGGATTGCCGTCGTAGAGCACGATCGCGGCGCGGGTCAGCAGGCCCGAGACCAGGAAGTTCCACATCATCCAGCCGGTCGTCGTGAACCAGAAAAGGCGGTCGCCCGGATGGGCGTCGACGTGGAGGTTGAGCTTCTTCAGGTGTTCGAGCAGGATGCCGCCCTGCCCCTGGACGATCGCCTTCGGCAGGCCGGTGGTGCCGGAGGAGTAGAGGACCCAGAGCGGGTGGTCGAAGGGGACGCGTTCGAAGGCGAGCTCCGCGTCCTCGCCTGCGGCGAGCAGCTCGTCCCAGCGCACCGCGTCTCGCAAAGGGGAGAGGTCGGGGTCGGGATCGAGGTAGGGGAGGACGATCGTGCGTCCCAGGCTTGGCATCTCGGCCTGGAGGCGGGCGATGGTCTCGCGCCGGTCGAAGTCCTTGCCGCCGTAGCGGTAGCCGTCGACCGCGAAGAGGACCTTGGGCTCGATCTGGGCGAAACGGTCGATCACGCTGGCCGGGCCGAAGTCGGGGGAGCAGCTCGACCAGACGGCGCCGAGGCTGGCGGTGGCGAGGAAGGCGACGATCGCCTCCGGGACGTTCGGCATGTAGGCGACGACCCGGTCGCCGCGCTCGACACCCAGCGAGCGCAGCCCGGCGGCCGTCGCGGCGACCTGCGCTCGCAGCTCCCGCCAGCTCATCTCGCTCAAATCGCGCAGCTCTGAGGCGTGGAGGATTGCCGTCTCGGCGTCGTCCTTGCCGGCGAAGACGTGCTCGGCGTAGTTGAGCCGCGAGCCGGCGAACCACTCTGCGCCCGGCATCTCGCGGCTGCCCAGAGCCCGGTCATAGCCGCCGTCGGCCCGCACGTCGAAGAAGTCCCAGATCGAGGACCAGAAGCCTTCGAGGTCGTCGACGGACCAGCGCCATAGCTCGTCGTATCCCTCGAAGCCCAGTCCGCGCTCGGCCTCCAGCCAGCGCATGTACTCGGTCATCCGCGCGCTCTCGACCAGCGCGGCCGGCGGTTCCCAGAGCCTTTCCGGGGCGTCGGCGGTCACCCGGTCGCGGATGTGGCGCCCGCCTTTGCCTGCGCGCGCTCGAGCTCGTGCGGGTCGTGGGAGCAGAAGAGGGTTATCTCGTCACCGTGGCGGGAGGCCAACTCCCGCAGTCGCTCCCGATTGGAGCGACGAGCCCTTTTGTCGGCGGCGGTCAGGCTCTGGAAGAGGCGAAGCCCCGGCGGGCAGCTCGGCGGCGTCTCGACCTCGCCGTGGTTGAAGTACGCATCGCCGCAATGGAGCAGCCAGCCGTCCCCACGGTCGATTGCGACGCCGGTGTGTCCCCGCGAGTGGCCGATCAGAGGCACGAGCGCCAGGTCGAGGTCGAGGCCCTGCAGGATGCCGACGCTCTCGAAGCCGAACCACTCGTCGCCGCCATCGGAGCGGTGCGTCACCCACTTCGGCTTGTGCTCCCAGTGCGTGCCGGGGTAGCGAAGCCGCTCGCTAAGCCGGGGGTTGAGCGCGGCCTCCAGCTCAGGGGCGAAGACGTGCACCTCGGCCTGCGGGAAGTCGGGCAGGCCGCCGGCGTGGTCGGGGTCGAGGTGGGTGACGACGATGTGGCGCACGTCGGCGGCGGCGAAGCCGAGCCCTTCGAGCTGCCGCAGGGCGGTCGTTTCGACCGCCGGCTTCACGTTCATCAAGCCGTAGCCCGCGCCAAGGCGTCGCGGATCCCGCATGTCTTCGAGTCCGAAGCCGGTGTCGACCAGCACCAACCCCTCGCCGGTCTCGATCGCCAGGCAGTGGCAGACGATCAGCCCTTTCTTCAGATAGCCCCCGTGGCCATTGATCAACCGCCTTCCATGGGGACAAAGCGACCCGCAGTTGAGGTGGTGAATCCTCATCCCGCGCGGCAGTCTAGAGGCGGACTATCGTTCGCAGGGCGCCGGAGTGGCGGAATTGGCATACGCGATCGACTCAAAATCGATTGCCCTTACGGGCTTGTGGGTTCGAGTCCCACCTCCGGCATGGAAGTGGCGCAGGCTAGGCGAGCTGCGGAGCGCCGTTCTCGGGTGGGGCGCCGGCGCCATAGTCCTCGCCGGAGCCGATCGGGCGCTCCTCCTCGACGTGCCAGTTCTGGTTGAAGCCGTAGAGGGCGGCGGCGACGATGAGGATCTGCAGCAGGACGATGATCACCACCAGCAGCCCGATCAGCGAAGACGGCAGCATCGCTTCGTCGAAGCCGGCCTTGTCGCGGGCGAACCAGCTGTCGGCGCCGACCGCGCAGAAAATCGCCAGGATCATCGACAGCGCCGCGGCAACCGGCAGGATGCCTCGGCTCCAGCGGAAGACGAGAAAGGCGAATAACGCGTAGAGGGCGGCGAAAATCAGACAGATGATGCCCATGCTGCTGCCGCCCTCGAGCAGCGAGAACCCGGCGATCGTCACCAGCGCGGCGACGAACGCCGTCGCGGCCAGCAGAAATGTGATCACGAACTTGGTCGTGACCGACTCGGATTTCTCCCGATTGGGCCGCCACAACTCATAGCCCGGCCTTACCTCTCCAACTGCCACGCCGTCGATCATAGAATCTGTGAGAGACGACATGGCATTGGTCACTCGTTAAGCCCCGAAAGGGGCGGTCACGCGGGCGTGGCGGAATTGGCATACGCGCCAGGTTTAGGTCCTGGTGGGCTTCGGCCCGTGGGGGTTCAAGTCCCTCCGCCCGCATGAACGCCGCTGGCGCTCGTTACGATTCCCGCCCTCGGGGCAGTGGCCCAACTGGCTAAGGCACCGGTCTCCAAAACCGGCGATTCCAGGTTCGAGTCCTGGCTGCCCCGCTCCGGCACGCACTTCAATCCGCCCTTCGCCTGGCCGTCAAGACCTCAAGGCTGCCGACTGCCGTTCGGAAGCATCCGTAGCTACGAAGCAAGGGCGCCTTCCTGACACGCGCCGCACTTGGACCGGCGTGCCGTGGCGGGGGACGAGCGTGATGCCGCGCATGACCACGGGTTCGCGATCCGGTCGCGTGGGTTCGACGTCGACGCGCGAGACGACGGTGCGGATCACCTCCGCCATCTCGGCCTGCGCGAGCGCGGCGCCGATGCAGCGGCGAATTCCGCCGCCGAAGGGCAGCCAGGCGTAGGAGGGCGCCTCTTCCTCGATGAAACGCTCCGGGCGGAACTCATGCGGCTGCGGGTAGAGGTCCTCGCGCAAGTGGACGACGGTGATCGCCGGGTAGACGCGGATGCCCGCCGGCAGGTCCCAGCCGCCGATCGTGCGGGGCTTGGTCAGCGTGCGCTCCGCCGCGTCGATCACCGGCCTCAGCCGTAGCGTCTCGGTGACTACGGCATCGAGGTAGGTGTCGTCCCCGCCGTCCAGCTCATCGCGCAGGCGGGCCAGGACGCGGGGGCTGCGCGGCAGCAGATCGAAGGCGAAGGCAAGGCCGGTGGCGGTGGTCTCGTGACCGGCGAGCAGCATCGTCATCAGCTCGTCGCGCAACTCGATATCCGACATCGGCTCGCCCTCCTCGTCGCGGGCGCGCAACAGCAGCGAGAGAACATCGGTGCGCTCCTCGAGGTCGGCCTGTGAGCGACGACGGGCGATCTCCTCGTAAAGCAGCGCATCGGCGGCCTTCAAGCGACGCTGGAACTGACCCCACGGACTGAAGCGCCCGAGATCGCGGCGCAGGGGGCTGGGCAGCGCGAAGATCATCTGCATGTCGAGCACGGAGACGAGGGCGCTGCGCAGCCGCTCGATCCGCTCACGCTCGGTGACGCCGAACACGGCACGGACGATCACCTCGAAGGTCAATGCCCTCATCCGCTCGCGCATGACGAAGCGCTCGCCCTCCCTCCAGCCGCCCACCTCGGCCTCGGCGACCTCGCGGATTACCGTGCGGAAGTTCTGCACCGCCGATCCTTGGAAGGGCGGCAACAGCAGTTTGCGCTGGCGCATGTGCTCGCGCCCATCGAGGATCAGCACCGACTTGTCGCCGAGGACGGGGGAGAGGGGGGCGTTGGCCTCCCCCGCGTGCAGGTCTGACTGATCGCCGGTGAGCATTCCGCGGATCGCCTCCGGGTCGCAGACGTAGACACCGACCCCGAAGACGATGAGCGGCACGGTGTAGACGTCGCCGTAGCGCTCGCGCCAGCCAACCAGCGACTCGATCGGGCGCTGGACGAGGCGGGCCATGTTGACCGCGGCCGGTGCTCGCGGCCCCGGCGGCAGCGGCCCGTAGGCGCGGCGACCCTTCATCGGTGCTTTCCCCCTGTCACTTCGAACCACTGTAGGACAAGTCTCGGGGTTCCCCGGCGTTCATCGCCGCTTCGCCTCGTAGGGCCGGCATGTCGACGAGCACCCACAGCCCAGACGCGGCGGTCAGCCCGGCCACGAGCGCGATAGCGCCCCCGTAGCCAAGCGCGTCGGCCGTGGCGCCCGCGATCAGGGCGCCGAGCGCGTAGCCCATGTCGCGCCAGAACCGATACACGCCGACCACCGGCGCACGCGCGACGGGGGAGACGGCATCGGAGATCGCGGCGATCAGCGTCGGATAGACCAGGGCCGTCCCA
>Ga0247754_1000109_pt1 | contig 9612 bp, 10 predicted proteins | sample UWRJS184509B5_FD_181015 | JGI IMG/M metagenome (GOLD analysis project Ga0247754, IMG submission 181015) | Soil microbial communities from Arlington Agricultural Research Station in Wisconsin, United States - UWRJ-S184-509B-5 | ecosystem: Environmental > Terrestrial > Soil > Agricultural land... | reverse complement strand
ACGTATACGCAGGCAACAGCCCGAACCCGCCGTTCCGTGGCACAGCGACCAGCGCGTCGTGGGATGTAAGCAGCCTGGTGATTTCCGACCACGATTTCTGGTGGAAGGTGGTCGCCAAGGATGGACACAGCACTCCGATAACGGGTCCGCTTTGGTATTTCCATGTGAAGCCCAACTCATCTCCGAATGCGCCGTACAACCCGACGCCGGCGGACAACACGTATTCGAATTCCAGCACTGTGACATGGGACGCGACCGACAACGACGCGCCACCGCAGGTCCTGCTGTACGATGTCTGGTTCGGCACGACCAATCCACCGCCGCAGGTCCAGTGGCATCGTGATCAAAAGAACTACACGCCACCGTATTCACTCCAGCCGGGAACGCGCTACTACTGGCAGATCTCGAGTTGGGACACTTACGTGTACACGACGGGACCTGTCTGGTCATTCGTCGCCGGCCAGCCGACTGCCACGCCGGAACTGCCTGCGGAGCTCTCGCTGGGACGCAACCATCCCAACCCCTTCAATCCGCAGACAATCATCCCGTACACAGTGCCGAAGGGTGCGGCGATGCGCGTGCGCATTATGGTGTTTGATGCTACCGGTCGCCGCGTGCGCACGCTCGTCGATGAAACCCAAAGCGCCGGCACCAGGGAAGTGATCTGGCGCGGCGAGAACGAGGCCGGATCTGTGGTCTCGAGCGGCATCTACTACTGCGTTATGGATGCCGGAGGGAAACGTTTCACTCAGAAGCTGGTCCTGCTAAAATAGCCGCGTGGAATTTCTGACGGATGTAAAGCTCGCCATCTACAACACGCTCGCGGAGACGACGCACGCGCCGACTGTGCAGGAAGTCGCCGCGCAGTTGAACGCGAACGTCGACGACGTTCAACAGGCGTTCCACGATCTCCACAAGAAGCGTCTTTTGGTCCCCGAACCCGGCGATCCCACCAGGATCCGAATGGCCCCGCCGTTTTCGGGAGTCCCGTCTTCATTCAAAGTGATCGTCGGGACGAAGACGTACTACGCGCCGTGTGCCTGGGATTCGATCGGCATTTGTGCGGCCCTGCACCAGGACGGCATGGTGCGTACGCACGATGCGCACACGCGCGAGCCCATGAATGTGGTCGTGCGCGATGGAATGCCCAAGCCGACGCCGTGCGTGGTGCACTTCGCCGTCCCCGCCGCGCACTGGTGGGACGACATCATCTACACCTGATCCACCATGCTGCTCTTCCGGTCGGAAGAGTCGGTGGAGAAGTGGTGCGCGGAACGAAACCTTCCGGTGAACCCCATGATCACGCTGGACCAGCTGTGGGAGATGGCGCAGGCCTGGTACTCGAACCGGCTCACCGAGGAATCCCGCCGCCCGGGACCCGACGAGATCGTGCAGATCTTCGGACGCATCGGCCTGACCGATCCGTTCTGGGACCCCAAAGCCCCCTGAATATTACCGAGGCACGCGCGTACCTTCCGGGACTTATATTGTCCCCGGGAAGGAGTCATTTTTCATGAGACCTCTCATTCTCTTCGTCGGCTGGTGCGTCCTGTTCATCCTGTGCTGGCCGCTCGCGCTGCTGGCGCTGTTTCTGGCGCCCATCATCTGGATCATCTCGATCCCGTTCCGCCTTGTGGGAATCACTTTCCACGCTGTATTCGCCTTGCTGCGCGAGATTCTCCTGCTGCCGGTTCGTATTCTGCGGCTGTTGAGCGGCGGTTCGCAGCGGCGGACGACATAGCCTGCAACCTGTCCGGCTACCGGCACGTCTAATCTCCGCATGTCGCGACGAACTATTCTCATCGTGCTGGCAATCGGCGCGCTCGCGCTCCCGGTCGGGCGCGCCGAGGGCCGCACATCCGCGGCCGAGATAGAAGAGAAAGTTCACGAGCTGGCCGCCGGGCGGGGAGCCTTGTGGCCGGGATTCGATCCGCTCGAGATCCCGCTCGCCGTCTACGACGGTTCCAGGACCTACCTGTTCCGTCATCCGTCGCCCGGCAAGGATTTCGCACGCATCGACGCCAATACGGTGGTCATGAGCGGACGCCATGCGTCGGTCAGCGCCAATACCAGTGCGGATATCGACGGCGTGCCGACGGCAACCCTGATGGTGGACCGTGGCGCTTCCGATCGACCCGCCGATGAGCTGGCGGCGGTGGCGCTGCACGAATCTTTCCACGTCTTCCAGCGTTCCCATCACAAGACCTGGAGTGCCAACGAAGGCGATCTCCTCCTCTATCCCACCGATGATGGGCACTTGCTCGAGCTGCGCCGCGAAGAAACCGAAGCGTTGCGTCGCGCTCTGGCCACCAAAAGTCGCACGGAAACCGAATGCTGGGCGGGGAATGCACTGGAGTTTCGAAAGCAGCGCTTTGCCGCCATGGATTCCGCATTCGTGAAATATGAGCGCGGCGCGGAACTCAACGAAGGATTGGCGGCGTATGTCCAGCTCTACTCGCTGACCCGCGCGGTGGAGTTTCCGAAAGACGAGTTCGGCGCGGAAGCGGTGCGCGAGCGCGTATACACCGTCGGGCCGGCATGGGCCTATCTACTGGATCGAGTGGATCCACAGTGGAAGGACGCGCTGGAGAAAAACGACCGGCAGTATCTCGACATGATGCTGCGCGAGCGGCTGGGTAAAACCGATTGTGTAACATTCACGCCGGAAGAACGCTCCGCATTCGCCGCCGGTGCGAAGCGGGATGCTTCGGCGGTCGCACAGGGCCGTCGTGACAAACGCAAACAGTTCGACGCGCAGCCGGGCTATCGCATCATCATCGAAACCGATGCGAAGCACCCGTTATGGCCGCAGCAGTTCGATCCGTCCAACCTGCAACGCGTCGAGGGCGGACTGTTGCACACGCGCTGGGTCGTGCTCGGAAACGATTGGGGCAAGATGGAGGCGCTCGATGGCAACAAAGCCGACATTGCCGTCCTCACCGAGGGCCCCGGCCCGCATCCGCTCTTCAACGGCGTCACCCGCGCGACCGTGGTCACCCGGGACAAGCCGAGCGTCAACATCTGGGGTGAGCATCGCGTGGAAGTAAAGGCGGCCGGCTTCAGCATCAAGGTCGAGCATGCCGATATAGACCAGCGGGAACGCTCGGTTTACATCCAGCTCGGCAAATAGTTCTCACTGCCCGGTTACCCGGCACGCGCCGTGCAACGAACGCCGGCGATGAGTTTTCCGCTCTATACGCAGCTCAAGAAGATCCCGTCGCGCGGGCTCCCGGCCGACCTCCGCAAAATGGAGGACTCGGCGGAGCACCGCACGCGCCAGGATATGTTCGAGATGGAGCTTGCGAACTCTACGCTACTGCCCAAACCCGACGCTCCCACGCTGACAGTTTTCGTCACCGGCGGCTCCAACCTGGTTGCCGAGCCCCTGGGTGACGATGCGATGTGCGTCCACGTGTTCAGCGAGCGCTGGCGTGCGGTGGATTATGCGCGCACCAAGCTTGCCAATGAGCCGGGGCTTTCGTTCGCGGTCATGAGCGCGAACGGATTCGTCGACGTGTTGCGCGACTGCGAGAAAAGTGGAAGCGTATCCTTCACCATTGATTGCTGTCCGCGCTGCAACAACTTCACGCCCTACGAAAGTGCGCTGGCCGACGACGGCGCCTACCTGGTGCAGATGATCGGCGTGCAGAAATCGACCGAGATGGCGCGCCGGCATCTCTACTACCACTACGCCCTGCAGAAGGCGCGCATGGGCCACCATGTGGCCGCGCGCGATGTGCTGCTGGAAAGCGTCGGCCATGTCACCATGTCCGATCCCGATACCCACCTCCTCCTCGGCCAGATCGGGCTGGCCCTGAACGACGACGAGCTGGTTCGTGAGGCGCACGAGTACCTGCGTTTCTTCGGCAGCGGAGCGTGGGACCGCAAGCTCGAGCAGGTCGAGCTGAGCGGCCGCGCCGACTTCGAAGGCCCCGAAAAAGGCTGATCTCCCCGGAATTTCCGTGACGTCACCTCCGCGGCTGCGTCCAATGGATAGAGCCATTCAAGGAGGCCGTTCCATGTCCCGTTCCGTCGTTCTGCTCTTTCTGTTGTGTCTGTGCGCGAGCACTGCCTACGCCCAGTTCGAGGCGCCGGTGTGGTACGTCCAGTACGAGGTGAAAATACACACCGACGTCACGCAATCCGAAAACGAAATGCGCGGCCCCACCACGTCGGTATACAAGATCGAGCACAGCTTCACGGGCACATCCAAGCTGGACATGCGCAACGCGGGACAGGTGCTGTCGATGGACGTCAGCAAGTTCGCCTCCGCCGATTACACGAAGCTCTCGCCGCAGGAGCAACTCAAGATCTCGCAACAGATGCTGGACGCCATGCAGTACACGGCCAACTGGATGCAGGGTCCCCTCGAGAACGTCGACGACATGCAGAAGCACATGCTGGACGTGTCGGTACCCGTACACATCAGTTATACGGAGACGACCACCGGCAACAATCTCGTGAACGAAGTCGGGACGCACTACGATTTCTGGGAGCAGACCACCGCGACGTACGGCGGCGGCAATGTGTACACCTCGCCCGATCAGGTCAAATTCGAAATGAACACGAAAACCAAGAAGTACTGGTTGTTGATTCCGTTCAACTTTCAGAACATGGAAGGCAAGAACGACCAGGTGCAGTGGGTTACGGTGCGAAAGCATCGCCAGACCGGCGCTACGGCATGGGATCCGGAAGAGCGCTCGACAAGTACGTCGGGAGTCGACGTGATCGGCGGGGGATTTCGATTGGATGTACCACCCAAGGGCTTCACATCGCCGGTCATCGAAGGAGCGCTGGACGGCTCGGGCCGGATAACCGGCACGAAATCATTCACCGGACATATGGACCGCCCGGGCGCCGGCGTGCCCGTGACCTTGACGTACACGTACACGGTGAGCCAGACGCCGCCGCCGCCCGCGGCGAAGAAGTAACTTCGCAACCCATTTGAAGACGCCCGTGCGATATACTCGCCCGGAATGCGTTTTCATCCGATTGCGCTGCTTCCGCTACTCTTGTTCGCCGCCTGCGGTGGTGACGACAGCGTTACGCCGCCGCCAACACCGCCCGGCCGTTACTCGCCGACCGATGCCAGGCTCCTGAGCACCGCCAGTCCCACCAAGGATGAAGATCCGAGCGTGCTGCTCGCCAATGACGGATCCATCGTGGTGGCATGGTTCTCCGATCGCGGCAGCAACCCCGATATCTACATCGCGCGTTGTACCAAAGGCACGACGTGGTCCGCGCCGGTTCGCGTGACCACCAGCGGCGACGGCGACTTCTATCCCAACCTCATTCAGGACGCGAACGGCGTGTTTCGCCTCACGTGGTTCCGCTGGCACGCGCTCAACCGCGGCAACATCTGGTACAACCAGTCCACCGATCCGCTCAACTGGGACACGGCCAATGAGAAGCAGGTAACGACCACCGCCGATGTCGATGACTGGGTGCCAACCATCGCGGAAACACCCGACAGTCTGCGTGTGTTCTTCGTGAGCGAAGTTCGCGATTCCACAAACAACACGAGCGACATCTACTATGCATCGTCAGCCAGCGATTCGGTGGCGTTCGGGTCCGCGCGCAGGTTCCCGCACAGCGTCGCGTTCGCCGACGATCACCTGCCGTTCGCGGCGTGGACGGGCTCGCGCCTCGACGTGGTGTGGATGCGTTACAACGGTGCGCCCGACAAACCCTGGGAGGCCTCTTCGTCGGAGCTGTGCTATGCATTCAGCAACGACGGTGTGTCGTGGTCGTCCGAGTTTCTGATCACCGACTTCGGCCCGGTGCACGTTTTCCCGGCGTTCTACCAACGCTCCACCAACGATTGGCGTCTGATCTGGACCACCACGCGCAGCGGCGCGCCGCAGGTGGTCGAGATGCCCCTGGCGCAGGTGTTCAACTACCCGGCCGCACTCATTGTGAACAACAAGGTCGGCGCGGGTTATTCCCACCGCGTGACACGCACGCCCATCAGCGGGCTCTACTTCGGTGCGTGGGTGCAGGGACCTGACGGCGCCCAGGACATCTACTACCGTTTCTACGAGAACTGAGCGTCGCCGCATGAACGATCCTCGCCTGCTGGCGGTAGCCACCGCGGTCCCGCGACACGTTGTGCGTCAGGCCGACGCGCGCCGCTTCGCGGAGACGCTTTTCGCGGACATGCTGCAGGTCGACCGGCGCTTGATCGAAGTGTTCGAGAACTCCGAGATCGAGTCCAGGCACACGAGCGCTCCGCTCGAGTGGTTCGGCGAGCGGCATACGTTTGCCGAACGCAATGCGCTCTACGTGGAGACGGCGGTGGAACTGGGCAGGGAAGCCATCACGAGCGCTCTCGAACGCGCCCACGTTGCTCCGCGCGACATCGGCCACATCATTTTTGTTTCGTCGACGGGAATCTCGACCCCCAGCATCGATGCGCTCATCGCCAATCGCATTGATTTCGGTCCGCACCTGCGGCGAACGCCGATGTGGGGCCTGGGCTGTGCGGGCGGGGCCGCGGCACTCTCGCGTGCGCGCGATTTCGCGCTCGCCGATCCCGACACGTGCGTCCTGCTGGTGGCGCTCGAGCTGTGCACGCTCACATTCCTGAACGGCGATATCTCCAAACGGAACCTGGTCGCGGCCTCGCTGTTCGGCGACGGCGCAGCGGCTGCAGTCGTGGCAGGCGCGCGCGTCAGTCGAAGCGAAAATCACCGGTATCGTCCGCTGTCGTTGCGCGCATCCCAAAGCACGCTCTGGCCGGACACGCTCGACGTGATGGGATGGGAGCTCGAACAGGCGGGGCTGCGCGTCGTGTTCTCGCGCAGCATTCCGCACATCGTGATGGAGCACGTGCCGGCGAGCCTCGGGACGTTTCTGTCGTCGCAGGGACTTGCGCTCGGCGACATGCGCCACGTGATCGCGCACCCGGGTGGCATCAAGGTGCTGCGCGCATACAAGGACGCGCTCGAACTCGATTGGTCCGCGCTCTCACACGCGCGAGAGGTGCTGCGGGACTTCGGCAACATGTCGTCGCCCTCATGCCTGTTCGTGCTCGAGCGTTTCCTGGATTCGGGAGACATCGCTCCCGGCGATCATGGCGTCGTGATGGCGCTGGGCCCGGGATTCTCGTCGGAATACGTGCTCGTGCGCGGCGAGGACTGACGATGTCATGGCACGGGATCGGCCTGGGGCCGGCCATGCTGCTGGCCGTCATGATCGGGCAGCGCCTGGGCGAGATCTACCTCACCGCCATACACCTTCCTTATATACGTTCCCACGGCGGGCGCGAGTACGGCGCATCCCATTTTCCGCTCATCGTCGCCGTGCACGTGCTCTTTCCGGTTCTCTTCGTGATCGAGCTCACCCACCACGACGTGCACCGCGGCGCCTTGTGGCCGTTCTGGCTCATCCTTTTTGCCGCCGCCCAGATGCTGCGTTACTCCGCCATGGTGGCGCTGGGGCAGCGCTGGAGCACGCGCATCTTCGTGCTGCCGAATGCGCCGCTCGTGCGCACCGGGCCCTACCGCTGGCTCCGCCATCCCAACTATGTCGCGGTAGTGGTCGAGTTCATCGCCGCGCCCATGCTCTTCGGCGCGTGGCGCACGGCCATCTTGATCGGGGTGTTGAACGCCGCCGTGCTGGCAGTGAGAATTCGCTGTGAGAACGACGCGCTTCAGCGCGCCGCGGTGGACTCTTCGCGGTAGAACCAGGACATCTCCTCCATCACCTGGCGCGCGGCGGCGGGTGCGATCGCGTCCGCCTTGCCGTTGATGTCCCAGAGCTTGTATTTCTGCACGTACATCGGATACACCACGAACACATTCTCGTCCGAAATGATGGCGTGGTTCACGTAGCTCGAGATCACGATGGGGCGATCGGCGGGGAGTTTCGCAAACATGTCGTGGCCGTTGGTGTAGTCGGCCTCCGGCGCATCGCAGCCCAGGCCCTCCTCGAGAAGCGTGGGGACGAGATCGATGTGCGCGGTGGTTGCTTTCACCGTGCGCGGCTCCTGCCACGGCACATAGATGAACATGGGGACACGTGTCTGATAGCCGGTGAAGTTGCCTGTGTGACCCCAGTAGTCGGCCTTGTTGTCGTCGAATTCTTCGCCGTGGTCCGACGTCACCACCACGATGGTATTGGCAAGCGCACCGGTGGAATCGAGTGCCGCAATCACCCGGCCCACCAGCTCGTCGGTGTAGTGCACCGCATTCAGATAGTCATTGAAGAATGCATCGCGATTCTCGTGCGCGTGCGCACTGCCCGTGATTCCAAGCTCGAGCTTGCGCGCCGGCTTGAAGGGCGCGTCGTCGCGCGGATAGCAGTAATTGAAATGCGTCGACTTGTAGAACGCGAAGCCGAAAAACGGCTTGCCGGACGCCTGCCCGCGCGCCATGAAATCGATGAGCTCCCGTGTCATGTCGGCATCCTTGGCGTCGACCGTCCGGCCCGCGAAGGTCTCGTGCACATCAATGTCGCGGAACATCGCGTCCTTGATCTTATGACGCTGGAAGTGGGAATCGGCAAAGATGCCGAACGCATAATCGTTCTGTTCCAGCACGTCGATAAGCACCGGATTGTCGATGGCGGCGCTGTTGGCTTTGACCGCCGTCCAGTACGTGGGATGGATGCCGTAGAACAGGCTGAACACACCGCTCGGTGTCGAGTTGCCGGAGCTGAAATGGTTGGTGAATACCGACGAACGCTGCGAGAGCCGGTACATGTTGGGCGACACACGCTCGTTCATACTGTCGAAGCGCCAGCTCTCCAGGAGCAGCAACACGATGTTGGGCCGCCGGCCGCCGCCGGGCACCTTCCATTTCACATCGTGACGCGGGTAGATGAGCGAGCGCGCGTTGCCCTCCTCGAGGGCGTTGGCCTCGGAAACCGTCGGCAGCGCGTGGGCATACTTCGCCGCGTCCTTGTGCGATACGATCGGAAAGTAGAAAGGCAGCCGCGGCGTGATGTGTGTGATGCGCCCGTCGTTGCGATCGTAGGCAAGCACATGCATGGCCTGGCTGGCGGCGTAACAACCGAGTGCCAGCGCGCACACCATGGCGGCCCAGCGCCGCGGCGCTCGAATGCGGCGTGTAACAAGGAGAAGCCACCACTCCAGGAGCACCACCACCGCGATCACCGCGATCGCGACCAGCCACATGCGCGGCGAGATTCCGATACCGCTGAACGATCCCAGCAGGTACTGCAGCCAGAACGCATCCACATGGAAGCGATAGAGCCGGTACACCACGCCGTCGATGGCGAGATAGGAAAGCGTCGCACCCAGCAACGTTCCGGATAGTGCGAGCGCGAGGCGCGTGGAAAAACCGGTCAGCAGAAAGATGAACGTCAGCGCGATCACAAGCGCGAGCACGTAATAACCGACCGCCACCAGCACCGCATACAAACCGGCGATACTGGTCGGATCCGTGCCACGCAGGTAGCGTGAGGTGGCGAGGATCAAAAAGGGAATGTTAAGACCGAGCGCCAGTACAGCGCGTGCGTACGCGCCGGCGCGGGCGGACCACCAGGTCCGGAAGGAGCGGCCAGCCTTGTCGATGGTCATGGTGTTGGTTCCTGGGCGGCCGCCAGTTTAGCAGGGTGCTGGAAAACGGGTCCAGCCTCGTTATCGCGGCC
>Ga0247754_1000108_pt1 | contig 9625 bp, 8 predicted proteins | sample UWRJS184509B5_FD_181015 | JGI IMG/M metagenome (GOLD analysis project Ga0247754, IMG submission 181015) | Soil microbial communities from Arlington Agricultural Research Station in Wisconsin, United States - UWRJ-S184-509B-5 | ecosystem: Environmental > Terrestrial > Soil > Agricultural land... | reverse complement strand
CGCTCGATCGCCTGGGTCAGCAGCTTGCCGGTCTCGGCTTCGCCGCCGCCGCGCCGAGCGGTGGACAGCATCACTCGCAGTCCGGCCATGCTCTGCAACGCCTCGTCGTGGAGCTCGCGAGCCCAGCGGCCGCGTTCGCGCTCGGTCGCCTCGATGCTGTCGCGCATCCTGTCTTCGGCCACCGACTGCGCCGTCGCCACCGCGGTCGCCGCGCTGGCCGCGAAGGAGTCGAGCACCCGCTCGTCCTCTTCGGTGAAGCCCCCGCTCCTGCCCAGGGAGTCGAGGGCGACCAGCACACCAAGCGCACGGCCGCGGAAGATCAGCGGCACCAGCAGCGCGGCGACGCCGGCATCCGGATTGCTGGGGCGGGAGAGAAGGTCGGGGCCAATGCGGGAGAGGCGGTCCGGGCGCCGCGACTTCAACACACGGCCGGGCGCAGAGCCCCCGATCGGGATGCTCATCTCCGCGTCGTGGTCGAGTTCCCCGGCGGCTGCGGATACCCGCAACTCGCCGCCGCCTTCGAGGAGGATCAACAGCGAGCGCGCCTCGACCAACGCCCTGCCGCGCTTGACGATCGTCTCCAGGATTCGGCCGAGGTCGGTCTCGCCGCCGACCGCTCGGGCGATCTCAGTCGTCGCCTCGAGCCTTCGCACCGCTCGCTTGAGGGTGTCGCGCTGCTCCTCGACGCTGCGATAGAGGCGGGCATTGTCGATCGCGATCGCGGTCCACTCGGCGAGGATCAGGGCCGACTGTTCGTCGGCCCCGTCGAATTCGCCCTCTGCCTTCTCGGTCAGGTAGAGATTGCCCCAGGCGCGCCCCCGGATCACGATCGGCACCCCGAGGAAGCTGCTCATCGGCGGGTGGCCCGGCGGGAAGCCGTAAGAGCGGGGGTGCTCGCCGACATTGGCCAGTCGCAAGGGCTGCGGTTGCTCGATCAGCAGGCCGAGGACGCCGCGCCCGCGGGGCAGGTCGCCGATTTCCCTGCGCCTTCTCTCGTCGATGCCGTGGGTGATGAAGCGCTCCAACTCCCGGCGGTCGTCGTCGAGCACGCCCAGCGCCGCGTAGCCGGCGCCGGTCAACTCGCAAGCGACTTCCAGCACCCGGGCGAAGATCACTTCGGGATCCAGTTCGGCCACCAAGCCGCGGCCGACTTCGATCAGCTGGCGCAGGCGGGGCTCGTCGAGCGCGCCACTGTCGTACAGCGCCGGTCCCACCTCTGCGCACCCCCAGTCGATCGACGACTCAGTCACCCAACTATCTCTGCTCAGGAGTAGTTGAGCAAGACAACTTTTAGTGGAATTGCGGGTAAATTGGGCTGCGGGCGGCAAAAGCTCGCGGGAAAACCCGGATGGCAGGGGGGCGAGCGGCGAGATTAGATGAAGGGGATGAACTCGCCAGGCGGCCCCCAGGGCGACGGTAATCTCGTCGCGATGCCCATCAAGCGCGACGACAGAGGGCGAGATGAGGCGACGACGACGATCGTCCTCGCCGATGACCACACGGTCGTGCGCAACGCCTTGCGGATGCTGTTGGAGGCGGAGGACGACCTCGAGGTCGTCGCCGAGGCCGGCGACGCCGAGACCGCCGTCCGCTACGTGCGCGGACACAAGCCGACGGTGCTGATCCTCGATCTCAACATGCCGAGGCGCTCCAGCCTGGAAGCGATTCCCGATATCCAGGAGGCCTCGCCAAGGACCGAGATCGTCGTGCTGACGATGCAGAACGAGCCGGCCTTCGCCCGCAAAGCTCTACAGGCGGGGGTGCGCGGCTATGTGTTGAAGGAGGCCGCCGACTCCGAGTTGGTGCAGGCGGTGCGCAGCGCCGCCCGCGGCGACACCTATTTGCAGCCTGCGCTGGGCGCGCGGCTCGTCGCCGAGCCGGAGTCCCAGCGTGGCGGGGAGCTGAGCGAGCGCGAGGGAGAGGTGCTGCGGCTGATCGCGCTGGGGCACACCAACGCGGAGATCGCCGAGCAGCTCTACCTCAGCATCCGCACCGTGGAGAGTCACCGGGCGCACATCCAGCAGAAGCTGCAGCTGTCGAGCCGGGCCGAGCTGGTCCACTACGCGCTCCAACACGGCATGATCGAGACCTAGCCGGCGGTGCTCATGTCGTCGGGACGGTGAGCTGGTGGCGCGACCCGAGTTCGTCGAGGTGCCTCCCCAGCCGCTGGATCGGTACCGCCCCCTCCTGGGATCCGAGTACGAGGTCTTCGAGGAGATCGCCGGCCGAGCGCGCAAGCTCTTCTCCGGCCGGGCGGTCTGGCACGTCAACTCGACCCACCGCGGGGGCGGCGTGGCGGAGATGCTGCGCGCGCTGCTGCCGTATGTACGCGGCGTCGGAGTGGACACCCGCTGGGTCGTGTTGCGCGACGGGCCGGACTTCTTCACGATCACCAAGCGCCTCCACAACAACCTCCATGGCGACCCCGGTGACGGTGGTTCGATGGGGAAGGAGGAGCGGGCGATCTACGAGGAGACGCTGGCCGAGAGCGCCCGTCACCTGACCCGGCTACTGCAGCCCGGCGATGTCGTCTACTTACACGACCCTCAAACGGCCGGCCTGGTGCCGGCGGTGCGGGACGGCGGGGTCGGGGTCATCTGGCGCTGTCACATCGGGGTGGATGAGCCGAACGACCTGGTCCGCCGCGCCTGGGACTTCCTCCGACCCTATGTGGAGCAGGCGGACGCCTATGTCTTCTCCCGTCCCCAGTACGTTTGGGAGGGACTCGACGTCGAGCGGGCCTGGATGGTGCCGCCGTCGGTGGACCCCTTCTCGCCGAAGAACCAGGAGATGGAGCCGGTCGTGGTCGAGGCGATTCTCGGCGAGATCGGCCTCGGCCCCCATGCGCCGGAGGCAGCGCCCGTCTTCACCCGGGGGGACGGCACCCCCGGTCGGGTCGAGCGCCGCGCCAAGATTCACCAGGAGGAGCCGCTGCCCGCCGGGGCCAGGCTGGTCGCTCAGGTGTCCCGCTGGGACAGGCTGAAGGACCCGATGGGGCTGCTGGAGTGCTTCGCCCGCCACCTCGACGACCCGGGCGCCCACCTGGTGCTGGCGGGCCCGTCGGCGGGGGCGGTCTCCGACGACCCGGAGGGCGCCGGCGTGCTGGAGGCGGTTGCCGACGCCTGGCGACGATTGCCTGAGGAGACCCGGCGGCGTGCCCATCTGGCCGTCTTGCCGATGGAGGACATCGACGAGAACGGGGCGATGGTCAACGCGATCCAGCGCCGCGCCGATGTGCTGGTGCAGAAGAGCCTTGCCGAGGGCTTCGGGATGACCGTCGCCGAGGGGATGTGGAAGGCGCGGCCGATGGTCGGTAGCCGGGTCGGCGGCATCCAGGATCAGATCGTCGACGGCGAAAGCGGCGTGCTGGTCGACCCCGGCGACCTCGAGGGCTTCGCCCGGGCGATCCGGGAGTTGCTCGACGACCCCGACCGCGCAGCGCGACTGGGGGAAGCGGCTAGACGGCGGATCCGAGAGAGCTTTCTCGGCATTCACAGGCTGGGTCAGTACGTCGACCTGATCGCCGGCCTCGGCGCGGAAGAGCCGCCCGCCCGCCCATCCGTATGAGAGGGAGGTTGGCGAAAGGGCCGTCTGTGAGCCTCGATCCGCGAGCTCCTCCGATGAATACCCGCGGGTGCGGGTAGAGAATCGGTTGGATGGGGATCTTTCGGAACTCTCGCTTCGCCGACCGCCGCGACGCCGGGCGGCAACTGGCGGAGCGACTGGCGCCGCTGACCGCCGAGGATCCCGTCGTGGTCGCGCTGCCGCGTGGTGGCGTGCCGGTGGCGCGGGAGGTCGCGACGGCGCTCGGCGCCCCGCTGGAGATCCTCGCCGTTCGCAAGCTCGGCGCCCCGCACAACCCCGAGTATGGGATCGGCGCCGTCGTCGAGGACGGCACGCGGGTGATCGACTCCGAGGCGGTGGCGGTGCTGGGACTCAGCGGAGGCGTGGTCGATTCCCTGATCGAGCGCGAAACCGAGGAGCTTCGGCGCCGGGTCGCCGCCTACCGCGGGGACCGCGCCGCCCTCGACCTGGAAGGGCGTACGGTGATCGTCGTCGACGACGGAGTCGCCACCGGGGTCACCGACACCGCGGCGCTGCGTGCCGTGCGCCGGCGCCGGCCCGCGCACACGATCCTCGCCGTCCCGGTCTGCCCTCCGGACTCCGCCGCGCGGCTACGGAACGAGGCCGACGAGATGGTCTGCCTGGCGATGCCGCCCCTGCTCTACGGCGTCGGCCAGTGGTATCGCGACTTCTCCCAGGTCTCCGACGAGGAGGTCGTGACGGCTCTACGCTCGCTCGGCGGCACTACGTAGTCGAAAGCCGTACTTCCTCCGGATGGCGGGCGTCGGAGCCCGACTTAGTGTCCGGTTGATGGAGAGGGGTTCCACGCAGGCCGGTCGCAGGCCCCGGGTTTTGATCGCCGGGGGCGGGGTGGCCGCGCTGGAGGCGATGCTGGCCTTGCGGGGTCGCGCGGAGGTCGAGCTGCACGCGCCGCGCCGCGAGTTCGCCTACCGGCCGCTGGCCGTGGGCGAGCCGTTCGGGGCCGGGCGGGTGCTGACCTTCGATCTCGCCGACCTGGCCGAGCGCGCCGGCGCCTCCTTTCGCCTCGACAGCGTCATCGCCGTCGACGGCGACCGCCGCCACGTCGTCACCCGCGACGGCCACGAGGTTCCCTACGACTACCTGCTGCTCGCCCACGGCGTCAGGATGCTGTGGGCGGTGCCGGGCGCCGTCACCTTCTGGGGCGTGCCCGACGAGGGTGGCGTCGCCGAAGTGGTGCGCGGCTTGCGGGAAGGGGAGCTGCGCAGCGCCGTCTTCACCATGCCCGGCGGCGCCAGCTGGTCGCTGCCGATCTACGAGCTGGCGCTGCTCGCCGAGGCGAGCCTCTCTCGGGCCGGGGTGACAGGCGCCGAACTGAAGATCGTCACCCCCGAGGACGCGCCACTGAGGTTGTTCGGCGTCAGAGCCGCCGGCCAGGTCACCGCTTTGCTGGGGGAGCGCGGCATCGAGACCATCGCCGGCGTCCATCCGGTCAAATTCGACCGCGGGCTGCTGCACATCGCTCCGGGCGAGCCGGTCGAAACCGACGCCGTGGTCAGCTTGCCGCGGCTGGAGGGGCGGCGTATCGCCGGCGTCCCTCACGATCAGGATGGGTTCATCCCAGTCGACGAGCACTGCCGGGCGCTGGGGATGGACAGCGTCTTCGCCGCCGGCGACGTCACCGCCTTCCCCGTCAAGCAGGGCGGGATCGCCGCCCAACAGGCCGACGTGGCCGCCGAGGCGATCGCCGCCGAAATCGGCGCCCCTGCCGACTCACGGCCTTTCGACCCGATCCTGCGCGGAACGCTATGGACGGGGGAGGGGCCGCGCTACCTGTACGGCAGGCTGACCGGCGGCCACGGCGAGACGTCGGAGCTGACCGACCACGCGCACTGGGAGCACGAGGGCAAGATCGTCGGCGAGCACCTGGCGCCGTTCCTCGACTCGATTCCTGGAGCCGAGCGGCCCGGGTCGCAGACGGGTGACGGGAATGCGGTGCCTACGGGTTAGCGAGTATGCCGTCGGCCGCTAGCGGAGGAGGGGGAAGACGCAGCGGTAGTTTCTCGAAAAAGTTTGCAGAGAAGATCCAACAACCCCGGCAGGCGAAACGGTTGCAGTGCTATAGACATCTGGTGACGTGTAGCTGGTGATGTCACTTGTCCACTCACTCCCGAGATCGAGTGTGGCCTGCTGCGAATATGCAGCGAGCGAGAGTGCTTCAGGCAATTCTCCACCCTGAGCCGCACATGATTGAGCCGCTGCGGGAGCCGGCACAGGTGTCACGCTCGCCGATGTCTGCCAACAAGCGCTCGCGAACAACTCGGTCCCCGGCAGGCACCCAGCCTCATACCCGTTCACTTTGCTCGCGTTCACCGCGTTGACGGCATTGAGCGCGGTATCGGCGCTGGTTGCGTTTTTGGCGAAGTCGGCGGTGTCGGCGTGGGCCGCCTCGGGCACCTGGCCGAGGCTCAGCTCGTCGATCTCCAGGCCGGTGACGACGCCGGGCGCTCCCGCGGCGGCGGAGGGCAGGGAGGCGAGCACGCCGGGCGCCAGCCGGTTGGCCGTGACCGACTTTGGCTTCAGGCGGTTTCCGGGCAGCGACTTCACCTTGATCGCCTTGCCGCTGATCTTGGCGCTCTTCGCCGCGTAGACGGTGCCGCTCATCGCCATGAACAGCGCGAGCATCGAGATCACTAGAGATGGCGACGGCCGGCGGAGTCCCTGCCTCATCGTCTTTTCCTTCCAATCGAAGTGCCAAAACGGCCCGGCGGGGAGCCGAGCGGGCGGCGACGTTACTGCGGCCATTCGCACCGGTAGACAGATATTCAGTGGTCGAAAGCCGCCTTCTTCGGCTACGGGCGTTCCGCTGCGACTTATGAGCCCTATGCAGACATAAGTCGCAGCGGAACGGTCTAATGGGGGCGTGCCCGACCTGCTCGTCCTATTTCTCGCCGCCTGCGGTACTGCACTCGCCACCGGGCTGGGCGCGATTCCCGTCTTCTTTCTCGGCGACCGTGCGGCGCAGCTGACTCCGCTCCTGCTTGGCTTCGCCGCCGGCGTGATGGGAGTCGCCTCTATCGTCGGCCTGCTGCTGCCGGCGACCGACGAGGGCTCCGTCGTGGCCATCGTCACCGGGTTTCTTCTCGGCGCCGGCCTGCTCGGCGTCGCCCGTCGCCACCTCAAGACGGATCACCCGTTCATGGGGCGCAGCGGCCCCGGCGCTCGCACGTCGGCGCTGGTCTTCGTCGTCCTCTTCGTCCACAGCCTGCCCGAGGGGCTCGCCGTCGGCACCGCCTTCGCCTCCGACCGGGCCGGGCTCAGCCTCTTCGTAATCCTCGCGATCGCGATCCAGAACATCCCCGAGGGGACCAGCGTCGCGGTCCCGATGGCGGCGGCCGGCTACAGCCGCGCCCGCCAGTTCTGGGCGGCGGTTGGAACCAGCGCGCCGCAGCCGGTCGGCGCGATCCTCGCCTTCATCGCCGTCGAAGAGGTTCAGTCCCTGCTGCCCTTCTCCTTCGCTTTCGCCGCCGGCGCGATGCTGACCCTGATCGTCGTCGAGCTGCTGCCCCAGGCCTACGCCCGACGGGCTCGCTTCGGGCCGACCGTAGGCATAGCCGCGGGCGCCGCGGTCATGCTCGTCCTCAGCGCCCTGCTCGGCGTTTAGGCCGGCGGCCGCCTTGACGGATACACTCGCCCGCGTACATACGGTCGGTGGTCAAGGGAAGTCCGGTGCGAAACCGGCGCGGTCCCGCCACTGTGACCGGGAAAGGAAGTCGCAGGCGCACGTTGCGCCGGCCACTGGGGGCGACACAGAGCCCCCGGGAAGGTGCGGCCGTCCACCCCGGAAGCCAGGAGACCTGTCCCCGGCCAGCCATGACAACCCTCGAGGAAAGGGTGGCTTAAATGCCAAGATCCATCTCATTCCGGCTGGTCGCCGCGTGCGCGCTGGTCGTCGTATTCGCCCTCTCGACCGCCGTTTCGGCGTTCGCGAAGGGCCCACTCGCCAACCTGCGGGTGGTGAGCAGCACCGGCAAGGTCCTCGCCGAGGATTCGCTCGGCGCCGGCACCGCGTCGATCAAGACCAGTCCGAAGGCCGACTGCTTCGGCACCGGCACCGGCGGCAGCGGCAGATCGGTGACCATCCCGGGGCCGACGGCGTTGGGCCTGCTGATCCAGGCCTCGAAGTTCACCCCGGCGCTGAAGCCGGTGTTGATCTCCGACCACTTCGACTTCGGTCTCGCGCTCTGCGGGGTCGGCGGTCAGGTGGCGACCATGAAGCTGTCCTGGTACCTGAAGGTCAACCACAAGAACCCGAATCTCGGCGGCGAGACGGTGAAAGTGCGCGCCGGCGACGACGTGCTCTGGGTTTTGGCCCCCTTTCCCTACCCCGACGAGCTGGCGCTGACCGCGCCGGACAGGGCGAAGGCTGGGACGCCGTTCGGTGTCCGTGTCTTCTCCTATGACGACAGAGGGAAAAGGACGCCCGCCGCCGGAGTGAAGGTGAAGGGCGCGACGAAACCGACCGGAGGGGACGGCCGCACCACGGTCGTGTTGAACAATCCCGCCCGGTTGATCGCCCGCCATGGCAAGGACATCCCGTCCAACACCGAGGCGGTTTGCATCGGAGGCAAGTGCCCCGGCAGCTCGGGTAAATGACCGGGCGCCGTGGCACGGCGGTCGCGATTGCGCTGCTTGCGGCGCTCGCGACCGCCGGCTGCGGCCTCGGTCCGGGAGAGGGCCGCGGCGATGTCGAGCTGACGGTTACCCGGGACTTCGGAGCAGAGTCGCTCCTCGGTCACTCGGTCGGCGACGTCACCGAGTCCGACACGGTGATGCGGGTGCTGGACCGCAACGCCGAGATAACGACCCGCTACGGCGGCGGTTTCGTGCAGTCGATCGACGGACTCGAGGCCGACCGGAGCTTTGGCGACTCCTACGACTGGTTCTTCTACGTCAACGGGGTCGAGTCGACCGTGGGCGCCGCCGACTATCGACTGCGCGGCGGCGAGCGGATCTGGTGGGACTACCGTGAGTGGTCGGAGGCGATGCGGGTTCCGGCCGTGGTTGGGTCATGGCCGCAGCCGTTCGCCGGCGGCTATGAGGGTAAGCGGCGGCCGGTGTCGGTCGAATGCCAGGGTGGGGGGCAGGCCTGCGCGGAGGCGCGCAAGCGGTTGGAGCAAGTAGGGGCGGATGTCACGAACGGTGCCCCGGTCGGCGCAATCCGAGTGCTGGTCGGCCCCTGGGCACAGCTACGGCGCGACCCCGCTGCGTCCCAGATCGAGGACGGACCGCAGGCAAGCGGCGTCTTCGCAGACTTCGCCCCCGCCGCGCCTTCCGCTGTTCCTTTTGTGCCCTATGCGGACAAAAGGAACAGCGGAGGCTTTGGGCGGCTGTGGGGACTTGACCGCGAGGGGCAGGGGGTTCGACCGTTTGAGCCGGGCGCGGGCCTGGTTGCGGCGACGCGCCGCTACGACGCGCCGCCGGTTTGGGTCGTCACAGGGGCGACGGCGGCGGGCGTGCATGCCGCGGCGGGATTGCTCGACGCGGCCGATCTGCGCGACCATTACGCGGTCGCGACAGAGGACGGGGAGGAGATTCCCTTGCCGATGGGCAGTTGAGATGAAATCGCCGTTCGCCTACACGCCGAGGCCAGGCCCGCTCCAGGCGGCGTCGCCCGGGGCGGCGGTCGCTTTCCTCGGCGCCCTCGTCGCGGTCGCCTTCCTCTACTCGACCCCGATCGTCCTCGCCGCGGCCGGCCTCGCCGCGGTCCTCGCCGGCCGGCTCGCCGGCGCTCGCGACGCCGTTCGCGCGGCGCTTCGCATGGGCCTTTCTCTGGCGGTGCTGATCGTCGCCGTCAACGCGCTGGTGGTCAGTCGGGGCGAGACGGTGATCGCCCGCCTCGGCGATTGGCCGCTCCTGGGGCAGGTCGACGTAACCGCCGAGGCGATCGCCGCGGGCGCCGTGATCGGCCTGCGCGCCGCGGTCGCGATGATCGCCTTCGCCGTCTACTCGGCCTGCGTCGACCCCGACCGCGTCCTGCGTGCTCTGCGCCCCTTCGCCGGCCGCTCGGCCCTCACCGCCA
>Ga0247754_1000107_pt1 | contig 9656 bp, 12 predicted proteins | sample UWRJS184509B5_FD_181015 | JGI IMG/M metagenome (GOLD analysis project Ga0247754, IMG submission 181015) | Soil microbial communities from Arlington Agricultural Research Station in Wisconsin, United States - UWRJ-S184-509B-5 | ecosystem: Environmental > Terrestrial > Soil > Agricultural land... | reverse complement strand
CGCGCTGCGGGCGTCGGGGCGCTACACGGCGATGATCGGCGACGGCGTCAACGACGTGCCGGCGCTGAAGCAGGCGCGGCTCGCGGTGGCGATGGGCTCGGGGGCCCAGGTGACGAAGGGGGTCGCCGACGTGGTCCTGCTCAAGGACGAGTTCGCGCGCCTGCCGCAAGCGGTCGGCGAGGGGCGGCGGATCGCCCGCAACATCCACCGCCTCGGACGGCTCTACCTGACCAAGTCCGTCTACGCGGCGGCGTTGATCCTGCTCGTCGCGATGCCGGGCTTCGCCTTCCCCTTCCTGCCACGGCACCTGACCCTTGCCGTGCTCCTCACCATCGGCATCCCCTCCTTCGTGCTGGCGCTCGCCCCCTCCGACGGGCCGCTCTACCGAGGGCGCCTGCTGCGGGCGCTGGCCGCCTTTGCGGTGCCCGCGGGGCTGGCCACCGCGCTCGGCTCGATCCTCTCCTTCTTCCTCGTCGACACGGTCTTCGGCGGCTCGCTGGAGGCGGGACGCACCGCGGCGACGACGACGCTGATCGTCCTCGGCCTCTCCTTCGTGCTGCTGCTGGAACGGGGGCCCGGCCGCGAGCACATCGCGATCCAGAGCTACATGCTGGCGCTGGTCGCGGGGCTGGGCGCCCTCTTCGCGCTGATCCTCGCCGCCGCCCCAGTGCGCGACTTCTTCGAGATGGCCCTGCTCAACGCGACCCAGTGGTTCCTCGCCCTGCTCTCCGCCGCGGTCGGCCTGACTATCGCCAGCCTGCTCTGGCGGTTGCCGCAAATAGAAGCGCTGGAAGTCCCGGTTACGGAGTCTGAGGCGCCAGTACGAACTGGCTGACGATCAAATTCGCCGCGAGGCGGGGCTCCTCGCCCTCCCGGCGACGCTCCATCCGCACCTCGATCACGACGGTGCTCTTGCCGGTATGGAGAGGCTCGGCGACGGCGACGATCTCATCGCCTTTCAGACCGGCCGAGAAGACATTCAGCTTCAACTCGATCGTCGTGAAGTTGTGTCCCGGCGGGATGTTGCGGAAGGTCGCCCAGGCGGCCACGGTGTCGCCGAGCGCCGTCCAGACACCGCCGTGGACGAAGCCGCCCGGATGCAGGTGGCGCTCGTCGACGACGATCCTTCCCCGCGAGTGGGAGTCCTCGATCTCGAGCGGCTCGATCCCGAGGTCGCCGGGAAAGCTGCCGGGCAGGAAGGCGCGAACCGACTCCGGCGTGATGGTCGAGCTGGGATGCGGAGCTTCGCTCAAATGCGCTCGACGATCATGGCCTTGCCCTGGCCGCCGGCGACGCACATGGTCTCGAGCCCGATTTGATGGTCGTCGGTCTCCAGCACGTTGAGCAGGGTGCCCATGATGCGGGCGCCGGTCATCCCGAAGGGGTGGCCGAGGGCGATCGCTCCGCCGTGGGTGTTGAGCTTGTCGATCGAGATCCCGCACTCGTCCATGATCGGGATCACCTGGGCGGCGAAGGCCTCGTTGAGCTCGACCGCGCCGACGTCTTCGATCGTCATCCCGGCCCGGTCGAGCACCTTCTTCACGGCGCCGATCGGGGCGACGCCCATGTACTCGGGCTCGTTGCCCCAGGTGGCCGCGGTGACGATGCGGGCGCGCGGGGTCAGGCCCAACTCCTTGGCCTTGGTGTCGCTCATGATCAGCACCGCGGCGGCGCCGTCGTTGAGCGGGCAGGAGTTGCCGGCGGTGACGCCGCCCCCGCCGAAGGCCTCGGGCAACTCGGAGAGCTTCTCCAGGGTCGAGGAGGCGCGCGGCCCGTCGTCCTTGGCGACCTCGGTCCCGTCCTCGAGCTTGACCGGGACGATCTCACGGTCGAAGAAGCCGTCCTCCTGCGACTTCACGGCCAGTTCCTGGGAGCGCTGCGCGTACTTGTCCATGTCGGCGCGGCTGACCTCGTACCTGTTGGCGACGTTGACCGCCGTCTGGCCCATTTCGATGTAGGCGTTGGGCTGGCCGTCGTTGCCCTGCAGCTTCGGGTTCTGGTCGGCTGCGCCGGCCGGCTCGGTGCGCTCGTTGTAGCGGCTCACCCACTCGATTCCGGCGGCGATGTAGACGTCGCCCTCGCCCGCCTTGATCGCGTTGCCGGCGTGGCGGATCGCGTCGAGGCTGGAGGAGCAGTAGCGGGAGACGGTGACGCCGTTGACTGTCTGCGGCAGCTTCTCGGAGAGCAGCGAGACGATGCGGCCGATGTTGAAGGCCTGCAGGCCCTGCGGCATGCCACAGCCGCAGAAAAGATCCTCGATCAGGGCCGGGTCGACCTCGGGGTTGCGCTCGAGCAGCTTGTCGACGACGAAGGCGCCCATCTCGTCGGGGCGAAGCTGGGCGAGGGAGCCCTTGAAGGCGCGGCCGATGGGCGTGCGGAGGGTGTCGACGATCACTGCTTCGGGCATTGCGGGGTTCTCCTTGGAAGCTCGTGGGGTGCGGAAGTGCGGGCCGCAGAGTAGTGGAGTTGACGCCTCGGCCGCTCCACTGCGACTTATCTCGGCATGCCAGGCATAAGTCGCAGCGAGCGGTGGTTGGGTCGGGGGATTGTGCTTAATCGCACTTTATTCGCTGTCGTCGTCCCCTGCCTGCGTTACATTCGGCGCAATCCGACCTCGCGGGCAACCGTGAGACTTGCCGCGAAGCGGCAGCGAAAGGAGGCCCCCTCATGCCCGAGGGCTACTGCGTGAAAGAGCGCAAGAAGGTCGAGATCAAGGACGCCCAGCAAGTGACGATGAGAAACGGCCGTCCGGCGATACAAGGCGTGTGCCCCGACTGCGGCACGAAGATCTTCAAGATCGGAAGACTCTAAGCCGGTCCCCTGAAGCTGCCGCCTCCCGGCGCCGGCTATCGCCGGCGCCGGGGGCACCGTCTGACCTGCGTGACGGATGTCACGCTTGTCCCTTCTCTGTAGAAGCTGGGCCGAATTGCCCTCCTGGGCGCTCAACAGGCTCAACGCCGACAGGGACCCCCGCCTCGTCGTACAGGAGGCGGCTGTGAGCTGCGTACTCAGCACTCTGGAAGGCCGGTGGGATGCGCGTATACGGCTCCGGAGGGCTGAGATGGATTTCGATAGCCACATCGGGGAAAAGGCCCCGAAATTCGGGCTCAAGCGCAGGAAGCACCCGGTTGACGATGCACTCTCGTATCTCCAAGAGCGTGAGAAAGACGGACCGACGCCGGACGGATCGCGCCTCGGTCCTCCGGTCGAAAACTATCTCCGGGGCGATGTTGGCCTCCACATTCACACCAGCCTCAAGGTCGAATTCGCCCCAGAAATGACCGACTATTGCGTTCTCCTTTATGTGGCAAAAGACGGGCTGGACGCCAGTGAGACGCTGAATACCGGGACCATGCACCCGGAATTGGGAGCGGATGCCCACGGCGGCGGTCACGTGGATGAGCCGATGCTTGTCGATATTCGACAGCTCCTCCAAACGCCAAAGGGCCGCCAATGGCGGGTCCTTCCTTCGGTGATAAGGCTGAAGCCGCTCAATGCGTGCCTGTGCGCGGCGAGACATTCCTTCGATCTGGTGTCGGGCGGGACGAGCACCATGCCCCCGGAATTTCGGTCCCGTGGAGTAAATCGGGAAGGCCGAGGAGCCAATGAGCTTTTTCGGCAACGGATCGGAGTGAGCATCAGCCAGGGCATAGGCGAACTGGTCGAGGGCGGAGCGATAGTTGAAGACGCAATCCCCAATGACGACGCTCAATTCAGGAGGCGGGTCCTCAACGTTCTGCACGCGAGCGATCAACCTCCCTTTCTTGTCCAATTCTCGCGTAGTGGAGTAGAAGTCCGACCCGCAGAAGCCGTCAATCATCTCTTTGAGAGCTTCCAGGTGTTCCTCGGCCCGGTTGAGCTTGAGTAGAAATCCCTCTAGCGGGTGTCCCACGCGCTACCCTCGATTCAATGGCTGACGAGCGCAAGCCTAAGCAGAAAACGTCGAAGGGATTGGAGATTCCAGTCCCGACCAAAGGCGACTTTGAGGCCGCTATGCGGAAGGTTGCTCCGCCAGCAGGTCGTAAAGACCCTGACGAGAAAGACCGGCCTCGGAAGCGATCCGGGTCATAGGGACGCCTTCTCTCTGCGCTTCCTTGCAGTAGCGCCGTAGCTCGTCCGTTGCCGACCGGCGAGCCTCTATGGCTTCCTGGCGGTGCCGAGCCGCCTGTTGGACGCCTCGCAGCGCCTTCTCCGCGCTCATTCCGCAGCCCTTTCGAGCAACGTCTTGAACATCGACCGATGGCCCCGGAAGCGCTCGTTGTAGCGCCAGGCGTATTCGTCCAGGTAGGACTGAATCCACTTGTCGGACACGTGCTTGTAGGTGCCGCGCATCCCGGTTTTGAGGTTGCCGAAGAAGCCCTCAATCGTGTTCGTATGCACGTCCCCGACCACGTAGGAGCCTGCCGAGTGGTTGATGATCCGATGCTCTAGGAACTCGCCCCGGAGAGGCTTGTACGCCTGCCAGTCGTCGGTAATCAGGAAGGCCGAGGGATTGACGTGGGATCGAACCGCTCTGCTTAGAGCGGGACCGCGCCGCGAAGGGATCACGCGCAGCCGCACTCGCCCGCCGCGCTCGACCATCCCAAGGATTGTCGTCTTGGCCTCGCGGAACTTCGCGGCCTCAGAAGGCGTCAGCTTCCGGCCACGGGGCTTTCCGCCCCAGGCAGTCTCATCGACCTCTACGTCGCCGGATAGCTGCTCGGCGTCGGCATCCTCTCTCATCAACTCGTTGCGAATCTTGTTGAACATGCGCCAGGCGGTCTTGTAATGGACCCCAAGCTCCCGCTCTAGCTGCTTGGCAGATATGCCGCAGCGAGTGCTCGTCATCAGATACATCGCGTGGAACCACAACCGCAGCGAGGTAGAGGACTTGGCGAAGATCGTCCCGGCGGTCGGATGCACGTGGTGCCCGCAGCCGGTGCAGGTCCACGACTGCCGCCCCTGCGCGGTCGCGTAGCGCTTGAACACGCGCTCTTGCTCGCACTTGGGGCACTCCGCATGCTCGCCATCCGGCGAGTAGCGGGTCCGCCACAGGTGTTCTAGGCAGGCGGCATCGTCGGGGAACTCCCGCAGGAACTCAGTGACCGAGTAGTCCGACTGCGAGGACTTGGCTCGCTTCGGTTTGTGTCGGTTGGCCGGTGGCATGGTGTAAAGATACTTGACAGGATGGCGTTTGTCAAGTGAGTTGACAGGGTTTGGGAGGATTGGCATATGGGAAGTCGTACTGAGCGATATGCAAGTGCATTCTGAGATTCCGATAAAGGTCAATTGCTGGGTCGATAGGGGCATCGCTCCCCTCGTCGGAGCGCTCAACGAGTTTGAGAATGTCTGGACGCTTGCTTCCTGTGAAGAAGATCAGAGCGATCTTCGCCAGGGTGCCTACGTAATGTTTGCCTACCGAGGACCGGATTCGATGGCTTTCGCGGCGAAGCTTCGCGAGAGGATCGACCATCCCGCACGACTAGTCGTTGAGGGACCGCCAGGAGAGGATGAGCCTCTGCTCACCCTCTCCTGCCCGCCCGATCAAGTGCGAGAGCTTGCGCGCACCCTTAGCTCCGCCCGTACGACTGGGTGAGCTTGTGGCAGGAAACGCACAGGACTTCGCAATTCGACAGCCCGTCGTATCCGCCAACCGCCAGCGCGGTTTTGTGATGGAAGTGGAATGGCCCGCGCTTCAAGCACCGGCCAATATGGCCATGCCTCAACCGCGTGCACTCGCAACGACCACCGGCGCGAGCTAGAGCTTGGTCCTTGACTAACTGGGAGAAGGCCATCACGGCCCTCCTTTCATTCGGGTGTCGCCGCCTCAACGCGTGATGCCAGTCGCGCGTTGTGCGGATTAGCTCTAGAGGATCGTCTTCCCGCCGGACGGAATGAGAGGGTGTTCTTGCCAGTCGCAAACGGAGTAGCCGCCTCCTGCCGTTTCGGGTGTTTCCGGCAGGAGGCGGCATTTCGCTCTATCAAGCCGTTAGCTCGTGCCTCGAATTAGGGCCAGCGGGAGCAACTAGAGATAGCTCGGTCGCGCTCAGCCGGTTCGTAGAAGACGAAATTGGCCGAGGGCCGATGCCGAATGAAAAGGAGGGGCATCTGGTCCGCAGCGATTCCTAGCCGCTCGACGAAGAGCATTCTGTCGGGGGGCTTTGTCGTTCCCGCCAGACTGGCGACTATGCTCGCGCAGCGTGGAAGCGGGAGACACGGCACACAAGTCCAAAGCGGAGAGAGTGGGGGAATGGCTAGGAACTCTCATAGTCGTGCCCACGCTCCTGATTCTGTTCGGTGGGGCGGTCTACGCGCTGGGGGATGCCGTGCTGTCCGATACCCCTGTCTCAAAAACCCCAAGCTTTGTAGACACGGTGCTGGCGAGTCGCGCTGTCGTGGCGGCCATCCGCCTGGCGATCATCTTCGCCGCAGCTTTCATCGTGATCTCGGTTGTCGCCCTCGTCGTTCGGCGGCAATGGCTTACGCGCATCGGGCCGGTGCAGGTCTCCGAGCAGGTTTCCGATCTCGTTGCGGAGAATGCAGCATTGAGGAATATGCTTGAAAGCGCGGGAGAAACAATCGAAGACCTTCAAGACGAGCTCACAGCCACAACGAGTCTGCTTGATCTAGTCCTAGACGCTGACGAAGATCCTCCCGAGGAGGCCATATGAGCCCAAGAGAACAGGTACTGCGGGATCGCATAGCGGAAAACAGGCGAGCGATTAGACGCGCTCGACAGGCAGAGCAGCGAATCGAACGATCCCTTCGCGAGTCCGAGCAGCGGACCGCCCGCGCCCAAGCGGCCCTCCGGGAAGCTGGCGTCCTGCGGGATTAGCGGTTCTACGGCCAGCGCGAGCAGGCCGCGATGGCGTCGTTTCGGTCGGCCCGGTCGTGGAAGGCAAATCCAGCCTCCACGCCACCGCCAAGACCGAATTGCTCGGCATACGGATTGCGCGGATTCGGGGCTGCCTGTTGATAGGCCACCGGATACCGAAGCTCCACGTTTGCCAAGCAGTTGCGGTAGTGCAGCTCGCCGCCGATCCAGCCCAAGAGCAAGAGCGCAACGACGACTGCGAGCGCTGCCACCGCAGCAACCGCTGTCCGAGCCTGCCCCGCCATGAATTAGGAGCCTATCCCGTGTCCACGAATGGCCCCAGCTTCTACAGAGAAGGGACAAGCGTGACGGATGTCACGCAGTCGGGATGGCTGAATGTCGAAGGTGGGCGTCTGGATCTCTGCAGGCAGAATCGCGAAAACACCGCTACGCCTATCCCGACTATCTAAAGTGTCATCTGTGACGCAGAGGCCTCTCGAGCTGATCCTCGCTCGCAACCTGATGTCGGCGCTCTCGACGCCGGCTTTCCTCGTCGACGAGGGCGGCCTCCTCGTCTTCTACAACGAGGCCGCGGGAATCCTGCTGGGCAAACGCTTCGAGGAGGTGGGGACGGTCGGCCCCGAGGAGTGGGGCGCGATGTTCGGGCCCTTCGACGAGAACGGAGAGCCGATTCCCTACGACGAGCTTCCCCTGGTCGTCGCCGTTCGCAACGACCGCCCGGCCCATGCGAACTTCGAGATCCGCTCCACCGACGGAGCCCTCCACGACGTCGAGGTATCCGCCTTCCCGATCCTCACCGCCCACGGCTCACAAGGGGCGATCGCCGTCTTCTGGCCGGCTGCGAACGGCAACGGGGCTGCTCACCGATGAGGGTCGAGCTCTGGGGAACGCGCGGGTCGATTCCCTCCCCGGGGCCGGAGACCATCCGCTACGGCGGCAACACGTCCTGCGTCGGGGTGACGCTGGAGGACGGGACGCTGCTGGCCCTGGACGCGGGCACCGGCATCCGCGGCCTCGGACTGGCGCTCGCCACCCAGCCGGCCCGCCTCCACATCCTCCTCACCCATCTGCACCTGGACCACATCCAGGGCCTGGTCTTCTTCGCTCCCTGCTTCTGCCCCCAGACCGAGATCGTGATCTGGGGGCCGGCCTCGCCGGAGGCTTCGCTGCGCGACCGGATCGCGCGCTACATCTCGGCGCCCCTCTCCCCGGTCGAAGTGCGCGAGCTGCCCTGCGACGTCTCCTTCCGCCACTGTCCGCAGACCGAGTGGGAGATCGGCTCGGCGCGGATCCGCGCCGCCTCGGTCGCCCATCGCGGGCCGACGCTCGGCTACCGGATCGAGGACGGCGGCTCCTCGCTCGCCTACATCCCCGACCACGAGCCGGCGCTCGGCGCCGACCTCGAGGCGCTGGAGGAGGACTGGATCTCCGGCTTCGCGCTCGCCCGCGACGCTTCGCTGCTGATCCACGACGGCCAGTACGCGGACGTCGAATACCCCGAGCACCTCGGCTGGGGCCACTCCTCCCTCTCCCACGCCCTCTCCTTCGCCCGCCGCACCGGCGCCGAGCGTACGGTGCTGTTTCACCACGACCCGCTGCACTCCGACGATTTCCTCGACGGCCACCGTGAGGAGGCGAAACGGCGCTGGGCGGAGATGGGCGGCGATCCCGAGGCGGTCGAGCTGGGCGTCGAGCGGGCCGTCTTCGAATTGCCCGCGCGTACCGCCGCGGTGGCGGCGACCTGAGCCGAACGCCCGCCGACCGCTACGCTGGCGCTGATGTCCCAGACGCCCGGAATCGAGGCAGCGGCCGGTCGCTCTGAGCCCGTCCGGCGGGCCCTGGAGATGGCGCGCAAGGCGCATGCCGGGCAGGTCCGCAACGGCAGCGGCGGGATGCCGTACGTCGAGCACCCGATCGCCGTCGCCGAGCTGCTCGCCTCGCGGGGCTTCGCCGCCGAAGTGCTGGCGGCCGCGCTGCTTCACGACGTGGTCGAAGACAGCGCGATCTCGGTGGAGCAGGTGCGCGATAGCTTCGACGAGCCGGTCGCGAGTCTGGTCGAGGCACTCACCGACGACGAGACGATCGAGCCCTACGAGCGGCGCAAGGACGAGCACCGGCGGCGGGTTGCCGCGGCGGGGCCCGACGCGTTGGCGATCTACGCCGCCGACAAGCTGTCCAACGTCCACACGCTGCGCGGGGCCTACGCGAGCCAGGGCGAGGCGGTCGGCGAGGAGTTCAAGGTGACGCTCGACGTCAAGGTGGCGGTTTGGGAGGCCGACCTCAAGATGCTGCGCGACGCCCTCCCGGACCTCCCCTTTCTGGACGACCTGGAGGCCGAGCTGGCCGGCCTGCGAGAAGAGCGGATTAGCGCTGTTCCGGCTCCACCTTCGAGCTGAGCCGTCGGCGCAGCGGCAAGGCGTACCAGAGCACGACGAACACAGCCAGGGCGCAAACGCTGGTGACGATCGTCGCGGCGGTGCCGAAGAGGACATCGGTGATCAGCGTGATCGCGCCGGTCATCGCCAGCGCGAGGCAGGCGAGGCCGGCGATCGCGAAGCGGTTGGCGAGGAAGACGAGGTGTTCCTTTTGCTGCATCCGGAAGGTCATCCGGTGATAGGCGGAGGGTGAGATCAGCAGCGCGGCGGAGAGCGCCGTGAGGAGCAGTGTCGCGAAGTAGACCCGCTCCTGGAAGGCGGTGATTCTGGTGAAGTTCTGCTGGAACGGAACCGCCAGCAAGAAGGCGAAGAGAACCTGGACGCCGGGCAGCGCGACCCGAAGCTCCTGCAGCAACTCGTTGAGATTGCGATCGAGTCGCTCCCCTTCGCTCTCGTCACGCCCGGAC
>Ga0247754_1000104_pt1 | contig 9706 bp, 11 predicted proteins | sample UWRJS184509B5_FD_181015 | JGI IMG/M metagenome (GOLD analysis project Ga0247754, IMG submission 181015) | Soil microbial communities from Arlington Agricultural Research Station in Wisconsin, United States - UWRJ-S184-509B-5 | ecosystem: Environmental > Terrestrial > Soil > Agricultural land... | reverse complement strand
CCGCCGGCGGGCCAATGAAGACGATCCCCGCCTCGGCACAAGCTCGCGCGAAATCGGCGTTCTCGGCGAGGAAGCCGTACCCCGGATGGATCGCCTCAGCGCCGGCTTCCTTTGCTGTGTCAATGATCTTGAGAACGTTGAGGTAACTCTCAGCGGGCACCGCAGGTCCGATCAGGAACGCCTCGTCGGCCTCCCGCACGTGCGGCGCATCGCGATCGATCTCCGAATACACGGCAACGGACCCGATTTCCATCTCCTTCAGGGTCCGAGCAACCCGAATCGCAATCTCGCCGCGGTTGGCTATCAGCACCTTCTCGAACACGGCGGCGCAGTTTATTTACGCGAGCGGCGGGGGGATGGGGTGGCCTCTCGCCGGACAAGTCGTTGACCTAATTAGGTCAACGACTTTGAGTATCCGCCCGTCGAGAGGCCACCCCATCCCCCCGATCGGAGCCGCGGCAATAGGCTGCCCGCCGATGCTTGTTGAGCTTCAGAGTCATTCGACCGTTTCCGACGGGCAGCTCTTGCCTGCCGCTGTTGTGGAGAAAGCCGCGGACGCGGGGGTGACGACGCTGGCGCTGACGGATCACGATGCGATTGCCGGAGTTGCGGAGGCGGGGGAGGCTGCCGAGCGGTTGGGGATTGAGCTTGTGCCTGCTATTGAGATGTCCTGCGTTCATAGATATGCGGACGATTTGCATATCTGCGGGTACTGGGTGGAGCTGGGGTCGATCGCTCCTGCCTGTGAGCGGGCTCAGCATGAGCGGGTGACGCGGGCCGGGGAGATCGTCGAGAACCTGCGGAGATTCGGGTTCGACATTCACCTCGAGGACGCGGTGCGCGAGGCGGGTGACGCGCTCTCCATCGGGCGACCCCACATCGCCCGCGCCGCCGGCGCAACGGGCGACCTCGGTCCCTTCTTCGAGGAGTACCTGGTCCCCGGCGCCAAGGCCTTCGTCCCGCGCCGCTGGCCGACGGCCGAGCAGGCGGTGGAGATCATCCACGCGGCCGGCGGCGTCGCCGTCGTCGCCCACCCCTACTGGGACATCTCGGCGCCGCATGAGGTAGACGACCTGATCCGCGCCCTGCCGATCGACGGGATCGAGACCTTCTATCCCACCCACAGCAAAGAGCAGACTGCCCATCTACTCGAGCTCTGCGACGAGTTGAGCCTCATCCCCACCGCCTCATCCGACTACCACGGCCCAACTCACAAGACCTTCTCCGAGTTCGGCGCCTACGACACCTACGGCCTTGCCGAGCCCCAGGTGCCTCCAAAGCCATAGCCTCAGGTGAAGCTCCACGGCGCGGCGAGCGCAAGCTTCCATCTCTGCTCTATACGGCGCAGGACCAGAGTGGGGCTGAGAGCCTGCTCGAAGCGCGAGCCTTCGACGCCGATGGAGCGGATCGTCCAACGCTCGCTGGCCAGAGCGACGTCCCCGGCCGTGAGCACGGTGCTCGATTCCACCGTTATCTCGGCCCGCCGTGCGATCAGCTGTGAGAGGACCGGCCGAATCCGATCCCGTCCGTAAACGGCCGTGGCGTCAGGCGTGATCAGGCACGCATCTCGAGAAAAGCACGCGGTCGCCCGGTTGAGATCGCCGAGGTTGAGCGAATAGACGAATGCGAAGCACGCCTGGGGGCGGTCGAACAGTTCCTTGGCGAGCACGTTCGTCATCGCCTCCACCTCGATCCGCCGGCGGCTAGTCCCGCGAGGTGCAGGGGATGGCGTTGCCCAACTTCATCATGGTCTCCCCGGTGAACTGGACTCTCGCTCTCACGAAGAAAAGACCGGTCGGGCAGCTGGCGGTGATGAAGCTGCTCATCTTCCCCTTGTAGTTGAACGTGCGTTTGATCTTGAACCTGAACCCGGTGACCGAGCCGGCGCCGCCCGCGATCTCCGGGATCTCGGTAACCGTGTGCAGGCCGAAACGCCCGCGGGGAACGCGGGTTATCTTCGTCGTGGTGATTACAGCGGTAGGGGTCGGAACCGCGACGTAGGCGTGAGTCAAGAGAAGCGTGGTGCCCCCGTGGACGCCACCGTTGAAGAGTGTGATCGGACCCGTGGCCGAAAACGGCCTCTGGTCGGCAAACGCGACTTCGACCTCGCCTTCCCCGGAGCCGACTATCGAGCCGCGGCAGGCTCTCCTCGCCAGCGGGGTGGAGAGCGCCACAAGCCTGACCTCCTTGCAGACGGGCAACCCCTTCGCGTTCACCTGAAACGCCCTGTCGAAGTCGATGATCGCTCTCTGGACAGCGGGAGGATGGCTGCCGTCGATGGTGCCGAGTCGAACCTTTACCCATCCGCCGATCGGCGCCTGTCTGTGCTTGGGCAGCTTGGCGGGGAAAACTCCGCCGTCACCTCTAAAGACAAGTGTCCCGAGTCGAACCGTCTCAGGCCTGGCAACAGCGCTTGCCGCGACGATCAGTGCCACTGCGGCCCCGATCGCCGTGGCGCGGATCAGGTTCCTCATTTTCCTACCCCCTGTTTTTCGAGATCGCATCGATCGATCTTCCCCGGCTATGTGTGGTCGCCACTTCCCCAATGTGTGGTTTCGCTTGCCCGGGATTCAGCAAACTGGGAAAGCGAGCGTTAACACGGCCGTCCTAGCCTGCCTCCATTAACAGCTAGAGGAGGCTCTATGCGCAGAATCACAATTCTTACCCTGATGGCCATCGTCGCCCTGGTGGCCCTTCCCGTGTTCGACGGCGTCGCGCAACCGGCGTCGACGGTCACCGTGAAGTTGGGAGATTTCTTCTTCAAGCCGAGTCACAAGACCGTGAGGCGAGGGACCAAGGTCCGATTCGAGTGGATCGGAAACAACCCCCACAACGTGGTCAAGACAAGAGGCCCGGGCGGGCCCATCAGGTCCCGCATAACCAGCAAGCGCGGCATCAACTTCGTCAAGCGCTTCACCCAGCGGGGGGCCTACCGCCTCATTTGCACACTCCACCCGTGGATGCAGATCAGGCTCGAAGTGCGCTGATGCGGTTCAGCGGGGAGAGCTAGGAGTCATCGGCGATTCGCAACGCGATCTCCAGATCCATCGCGTAGTCCTTGAGAGGGCGGCCAAAGAGATCCTCGATGGCCCGAATTCGATTTGTGACCGTGCGGCGATCGACGCCGAGCGCAGCGGCGGTCGAGGAGATGTTGCGCTCGGTGGCGAAGTAGGCGCGCAAGGTCTCGCGAGCCACCTTGCCTCCGTCCCGCGCTCTCTCGAGCGGCTCCAGGTAGAGCTGGTGGAGTGAGGCGGTAACGAGGTCGTCGCGGAGGATCGATGCCTGCAGGACGACATCGGCGTAGCGGACGATGGACTGTCCTTGGCGCTCGGCGATCGGCAGCGCCGCCTTGGCCTGGCGGTGGCTGAGCCGCCAGCCCGAGAGTCTCTCACCAGGCTCCCCGACGGTGACGATGAGGGAGTCCGGCAGGGTGTCGCCTAGCACCCGCAGCGCCTCCTCCGCCGCGAGCGGACGCCTGCCACCGAGCCAGCACGCCCAGACCGGCTCCTCCTCGCGGCGGCCCGCGAGCAGGCGGCGGTCGAGCCTCTTCGCCAGCTCGCGCATCACCTCGTCGGCTCCCTCCCCCCTCGCCATCAGGCCGAGGTGGTGGCCATCGAGGTCATAGTCGAGCTCCACCTCGCCACTGGGCCGCTGGCCGGCGAGCAGTCCTTTGACGTACTCGCGGCGCCACTCCGCGGTGGTGGTGGGTCGGCTCTTGGCCTCGCGGTCGTACTCTTCGCTCGCCGCCTTGAGGAAGCGATCGGACACCGTCGCCTGCCTGCGCAGCAGGCGACGGAGAGTGGAGGGTGAGACTTCGGCGCGCTCCGCCTCCTCTGCGAGGACATCGCCGAACATAGCCATGCCGGCTGAATAGCGCCGCAGCAGGATGTCGAGGGCAATGCCAGAGCGAGCAGCCAGCCGAGCCGCTGCGAGGATGACCGGCGGGATGCCGGGCGCGCGTCGCTCGCCCAGTTCGATTACGTCGATGGCGTATTCGAGTACCGCGGGGCGGACATCGCGTTTCAGATTGAGTAGATAGGTGGGGTCCGCGCCGTCGTGGGGATCCGGGATTGCGTCGATGAGGTCGGCGAGGCCCGCTTCCATCTCGGGGATCCTGGCGCGCAGCCGAGCCGCAAGCGTTGAGCACGCCTCGTCGAAGGACCGTTCGGTTGCCGACGCTCGATGGGAATGCCTCGCGGCAACGGAGCGCGAGCCGTTGCCGCGCCTCTCTAGTCCGCGCTCGCCCACGCGCCCACCTTAGCGGCGGTCTTACCCAACAAACCCCCTACGCCGTTACCGCGGGCCCCGGGATCAGGTCGCGCTGCTCGAGGTAGGCGAGCAGCTTGTCGGCCGACTCCTCGGGCGTCTCGTTCTCGGTGTCGCAGACCCAGTCGGGGTTCTCGGGCGCCTCGTAGGGGTCGGAGACGCCGGTGAACTCCTTGATCTCGCCCGCGAAGGCTTTCGCGTAGAGACCCTTGACGTCGCGCTCGGCGCAGGTGTCGACCGACGCCTTGACGTAGACCTCGATGAAGCGGTCGCCCATCAGCTGGTGCGCCTCGTCGCGGATCTCCGCGTAGGGGGAGATCGCCGCGGTGATCACCGGCACGCCGTTGCGGCTGAGCAGGTCGGCGACGAAGGCAATGCGGCGGATGTTGGTGTCGCGATCCTCTTTGGAGAAGCCGAGGCCCTTGGAGAGGTTCTCGCGAACCACGTCGCCGTCGAGGATCTCCAGCTTGCAGCCGCGCTCGAGCAGGTGCCCCTCCAGCAGCCGGGAGATCGTCGTCTTGCCGGCCCCGGAAAGCCCGGTGAACCAGAGGGTGAAGCCCTTCTCGCTTGCCATGTTCTGTCAGTCCTCCTTGTAAGCGTCGATAAGGATGTCGGCGACCTCGTCGCGTGAGAACTCGTGCGGCGGCCTTTCGCCGTTGCCGAGCATCTCGCGGACTTTCGTCCCGGAGAGGAAGAGGTGCGCCTCTTGGTCGTGCGGGCAGGTCTTGTTCGAAGCGAGCCCCTCGCACTCGTTGCACCAGAAGGTGTGCTCGAACATCAGCGGCTCGATGCCGAGCTCGTCGATGTCGATCTCGTCGAAGATTCTCTGCGCGTCGTAGGTGCCGTAGTAGTCCCCGGCGCCCGCGTGATCGCGGCCGACGATGAAGTGCGTCGCGCCGTAGTTGCGGCGGACGATCGCGTGCAGGACCGCCTCGCGCGGGCCGGCGTAATGCATCTTCGCCGGCTTCACGCCGAGCACCACCCGGTCGTTCGGGTAGTAGTTCTCCATCAGCACCTCGTAGCAGCGCATCCGCACGTCGGCGGGGATGTCGCCCGCCTTGGTCTTGCCGATCAGCGGGTGGATGAAGAGCCCGTCGCAAGTCTCCAGCGCGGCCTTGGTCAGATACTCGTGGGCGCGGTGGATCGGGTTGCGGGTCTGGAAGGCGACGATCTTCTTCCAGCCGCGCGCCTCGAAGTCGGCCTTATGCTCGGCCGGCGTCTTGTAGCGGCGCATGAAGGCTTCCTCGTGATCGGGCAGCGCGTCGACCTCGATCGGGCCGGCGATGCAGCGGTTGCCCTCCTCGTAGATCGCGGCGACGCCCGGGTGGGCCTCGTCGGCGGTGCCGTAGACCTTCTCGGCCTCCTCGCGCACGTCGCGCTCGAAGATCTCCTCGACGGTGATCCGCCCCAGCGCCTTGCCCTCGTCGCTGCGCAGCTCGACCACGTCGCCGACCTCGCACTCGAGGTCGGTCGCCAGGGTGATCGGGATCGGCCAGTACTCGCCGGCGGCGGTGCGCATCTCGTCGCAGACGCGCTGCCAGTCGGCGGAGCCCTGGAAGCCGGTAAGCGGCGCGAAGCCGCCGTTGCCGATCATCTCGAAGTCGGCCGTGTGGCGCTCGGAAAGGGTCAGGGAAAGCTCAGTCGCAGTCTCGCTCATAGGGTTATCGCCAATCGGTCGGGGGAGGGGTCTATTCGAAAAGACGGGTTCGGAGCGCCGCTAGTTGATCCCGCACTCGGTCTTGGCGACGCCGGCCCAGCGGCCGTCGCGCGGCGAGCCGCCCGGCCCCACCGGCTGCGTGCAGTGCGTGCAACCGATCGACGGGTAGCCCTGGTCGTGCAGAGGGTTGTACGGGAGATGGTGCTCACGGATGTAGTTCCAGACGTCGCGCTCGGACCAGTCCGCCAGCGGGTTCAGCTTCCATAGCCCGAACCGCTTGTCCCAGCCGAACTTCGGGGTGTGGGAACGCCTTGCGGAGTCCTCGCGACGGACGCCGGCGACCCAGCAGTCTACGGAAGAGAGGGCGCGACGCATCGGCTCCACCTTGCGCAATCCGCAGCAGGAGTCGGGATCGCGCTTCCACAGCTCGTCGCCGTGCTCGGCCGCCTGCTCCTCCAGGGTCAGATTGTGGAAGCGGTCGAACTCGACGCCGAAGGTCTCCGCCAGCTGGTCGCGCGTCTCGTACGTCTCGGGAAAGAGGACGTCGGTATCGAGGTAGAAGAAGCGCGCTTCGGGGTTGATCTCCGTCGCCAGGTGCAGCGTCACCGAGCTCGTTTTCTGGAACGAGCAGGCGATGTAATGCTCGGCGCCGAACTCGTCGAACATCCACTCCAACGCCTCATGCGCGGAGCGCCCCTCGAGGTCGGCCGCGACGGCCTCGTGATCGATGTCCGTGGCGGTCGGCATCGGAGCGGGAAGTGTGGCAGGGGCTGGTTTCATCGCGGCAATCGCGCGCTCAGACGGCGCACTCCCCCTCGCCGCGCTCGACTCTGTAGGCCTCGCTGCGACTCCAGTCGACGAAGTGCTCGACGGTCTCGGGAGTGAACTCGATCGGCATCGTCAAGTCCTTGATCTCCTCTTCGAAGCGCTTCGTCTCGATCCGCTCGGCGAAGGCGTTGAACTCCTCGCCGTCGGCCCGCTCCGCCTCGTACAGCCGGACCCAGCGCTCGACCGCGTCGGGCACGCGCTTGGCGGGAAGCCGGGCCTTCAGCCGTTTGCCGAAGACGATCTCGCCGCCGACGTAGTTGCCGGCGATATGGGGGATGTAGGCTGGGATCTGGCGGTCGCCGACTCTCAGCGAGGCGCCGTAGAAGCCGATGTTGGCGATGTGGTGCTGACTGCAGCCGTTGGGGCAGCCGCTCATCTTCACGTGGATCCGCTTGATCAGCTCGTCGTCGATCTCCATCGACTGGAGCCGCTCCTTGACCGCGCGGTTGAGGCCCATCGAGCTGGTGATCCCGAGTTTGCAGCTGTCGGTGCCCGGGCAGCTGACGACGTCGGTGATCTCGCGGGCGCCGGCCTCGTCCAGGCCAAGCCCGCCGAGTCGCTGCCAGACCTTATATAGGGACTCGTCGCGCACCCAGCGCAGGACGAAGTTCTGCTGCACGGTGCTGCGGGCGTAGCCGCCGGTGAACTCGCGCATGATCGCGGCCAGGCCGCGGAACTGCTCCGGCGTCAGGTCGCCGCGCTCCACCTTCACCTCGACCGTGGAAAAGCCCTCCTGGCGCTGGGCCTGCACGTTGCCCTGGAGGAAGCGGTCGAACTCGGAGCGGTCGCCGTTGGGCGAAGCGGTGGCGGCCGGGGCGGGAGGCGCTCCGGCCTCCTCGTCGTCATCGAAGCGCAGGCGATCGACGGCGAACTCGCGCTCGGCGACCCAGTCGCCCTGCAGCTCCTCGTCAACCATCTCGCGGAAGGCGTCGATGCCGATTTTGTCGACCAGGACCTTGATCCGCGCGCGGGCGCGATTGACGCGCAGCCACTCCTGGCGGTCGAAGATCCGCAGCGCCGCCTCGGCGACCTTCAGATAGTCGCCGTTGTCGGCCTCCACGAACTCGTAGAGAGTCGGCGCGACGCGGGCCATGATCGAGGTGCCGCCACCGACGCGGATCTCGAACCCCTTGACTCCGTCGCGCTCGCGAGAGAGAAAGGCGATGTCGTGGATGCCGCTGATCGCCCGGTCGGCATCGGAGCCGGTGAACGAGGTCTTGATCTTGCGCGGCATCAGCTGCGTGGTCGGGTGGCGGACGAAATAGCGCACGTAGGCCCCCGCGTAGGGAGTCGGGTCGAAGACCTCGTCTGGGGCGACGCCGGCCCAGGGGTCGCCGGTGACGTTGCGCACGGTGTTGCCGCAGCCCTCGCGCGAGGAGAGGCCGGAGTCGGAGATCTCGCGGATCAGCGCCTCCATGTCGCGCAGCGGCACGTGGTGGATCTGGATGTTCTGCCGGGTCGTGATGTGGCCCTTGTTGAGGGGCGCGTACTTCTCGATCACGCTGGCGAAGGCCTCCATCTGCTCCGGCGTGACGCCGCCAAAGGGAAGCTTTACCCGGGCCATCTGAACGTCGGGCTGGCGCTGGCCGTAGACGCCCTGTTTGAGGCGGAAGCCGATGAACTGCTCCTCGGGCGTGTCGCCGGCGAGGAACTTCTCGGCCTCGTTGTCGAAGTCGTCGAACTCGCGCTCGATGATCGGGATCACGTGGCCGGGGACGTTCTCGTAGGTCTCCGGGTTCTCCAGCGACCCGACCCGCCCCTTGCCGTCCTGCTTCTTGCCTTCCGCTACAGCCAAGTCCATGTCGGGAAAATAGCAAAACCCGACCGGGATTCAGGTATTTAGCCTGGGAGAGGCGTCAATCGACCTCTGTGCCCTCGATCAGGAAGGCGACGCGGACGTGCGCGCGGTACTCGTCGAGGTTCTCGCCACGAATGCCCGTCGAGACGATGTCCACCGCGCGGATGTTGCGTAGCGAGCCCTGCGCCTGGTTCAGCGCCTGGCGCGCGGCGTCGTCGGTGGAGGTCTTGGAGCTACCCACCAACTCGATGATCTTCACGACAGCCATTGCGCTCCTCCTTGTAGATCCTGCACGGTTCCCTTCGCGCTGACCCCTTCGATCATTGCGGCTCGCTGCCAGGGGCTAACTTGCTCCGGCCCGCCCACGACTGGAGCCGAGGTCTCCGTCACGAACCGCTGGATCGCCGCCGCCACAGCGGCCGCCTCGTCTCCGGTGGCGGTCTTCCGAGCCATCCTCGCAAGCCTACCCGTGGAGCCCGGGCACCGGACGACCGTACTTCACCGTCGAACATCTGAACGGCTTCGGGTCGAAGGAGTCCGTCAGAGCCCGGCCGGCGGATCTGCCGCTGGCCGGTCTTCTTCTCGTCGCCCGGGCGCCGCGTCCGCACTGAATCGAGAAGTCGCGGACGCCGTCGCGGGCGTCGACCACATCGTCGCCCCCGCCGCCGTAGAAGCGGTCGGCGCCGGGCTGGCCGAGCATCGCGTTGGGCCCGGAATCGCCGATCAGGACGTCCCAGTCGAAGGAGCCCTCCATGTCCTCGTTGCTGTCGGCAAGGCGGACGGGGTCGCAGCCTCTGATCACGTCGATCCAGGCTTTGCCCTCGGGGAAGGAGACGATGAGCAGGCCCGGGTGCGCTTGGGTCTCGGCGAAGGATGCGTCGTCGCGGCCCGGGCCGCCGACGATGCGCCCGCCGGCGCAACCCCCGCCGGCGGCGAGCAGGTCCCCGTGCTTGCCTCCGTATAAGAAGGTGGGGCCGGGGAGGCCGCCGACCAGGCCGTCGGCGCCGGCTCCTCCGTAGAGGCGATCGGCGCCGGGCCCGGATTCGATCAGGTCGTCCTCGGGACCGCCTCTGATCGTGTCGTTGCCCGGGCCCCCGGCCAGGCGGACGTTTTCGACCGCCGCCAGAGATCCTTCGACACGCAGGCGGTCGTTGCCT
>Ga0247754_1000102_pt1 | contig 9772 bp, 5 predicted proteins | sample UWRJS184509B5_FD_181015 | JGI IMG/M metagenome (GOLD analysis project Ga0247754, IMG submission 181015) | Soil microbial communities from Arlington Agricultural Research Station in Wisconsin, United States - UWRJ-S184-509B-5 | ecosystem: Environmental > Terrestrial > Soil > Agricultural land... | reverse complement strand
AGGACGCCGCCGAGAGCGCCGCCGACGCGCTCGACGACCAAGCGGCCGCGATCGAGCGCAAGTTGAGGAGAAATCCCAACGACGAGGCGCTGCTCCTCGCCCTCACCCGGACGCGGATCAGCGCCGGCAACTCCCTTTCGGAGATCGACCCGGCGACCGGCCAGGCGACCGTCACCCCGGAGGCGCGCCAGGAGTACCTGCAGGCCGCGGACGCCTGGGACCGCTACCTGCGGGCGGCCGAGGAGCCCAGCCCATCGGGCGCCCAGCTGGCGGCGACCGCGCTGTTCAGCCTCGCCCAGACGGCGACGACCGGCGCCGAGGTTGAGGCCGATGTGAGAGCCGCGGCCGAGGCCCAGCAGATCGTCGCCGACTCCCGCCCCAACCTCGGCACCGTCAGCACCCTGGCGATCTACGACTACTACGCCTTCAAGTTCGCGGAGGGCGACAAGGTCGCCAAGCAGGCGGCGGCCCTCGCCACCTCCAGAGCCCAGCGCAAAAGCGTCGAGAGCCAACTGGCCGACATTCGCAGACAGGCGAAGAGATTCCAGAGACAGCAGGCCCTGCTCGCCAGATTCAACAGAGGCCAGGGCAAAGAGCAACTCCAGAACCCCCTAGGCGGCCTCTCCGGGGCCACGCCCTAGACGATCATACGTCTATTCGTATAGACGATTAATCGTCTAATCGCGAAGAGGCGGCAACCCGGCTGCGATGGGCCGTGAAGGGTTCGAACCTTCGACCTTGAGATTAAGAGTCTCCTGCTCTACCAACTGAGCTAACGGCCCGAGGCCGACAATTATAGAAAGCTGGCGCCGGCTACCGCAGGGCGAAGCAGCCCTTCATCACAGAGCCGTCGATCACGGTGCCGTCGTTGAAGGTGAAGCGGCCGTGGGTCTCGAGGACGTTGTCGCTGCAGCGGGCGGAAACGTAGCTGCGGCGCTTGCCGTTGGCCCTATAGCGGCGGCCGATCTTGGCGTCGACGTGAGTGAGGGCGCCTGTGCCGATGCCCTCGGGAACGATCGGCGGGACGTTCAGCGTCGCCCGGTAGCGGAAGCGCCCGCGCCGGCGCTCGACGGGGATAAGGATCGCGAAGGTCCGCAGTACGGGGTTGGTGATCTGGGCATGAGCGACGACGGTCGCGTGGCCGTCTTGGGGTGGCCCGTTGAACAGTGTCAGCAGTGAGCCGGTGGCTTCCGGAGGTTGGCCCGCCAAGGCGACCACAGCCCCTATGCGCCCGGTGCCGACGATCGCGGCGGCGCAGGCCTGCCGCGCCACCTCCGGGCTTGCGTCCGCGACTCGATCGGGAGAGCAACTTGGCAGCCCACCCGTGCTCATCCGCCCATCGCGGTCGAAGTCGATCACAGCCTGTTGCAGCGCCGGCGGCATCGCGCCGCTTCGGGTCGAGAGATCCGCGTGGCCCTTGAAATCGATCGGGGCAAACGTCCTTCGCGGGAGCTTTTGCGGCGTGAACCCCCCGTCCGCTTCCAGGACCAGATCCCCGATCTGCACCAGCGCGCCGTTCGCCCCGGCGATCGGCAGCGCCGCGATCGCGCAGAGCGCGATCGCCATCAGCAGGCTTGTCGCCGTCGTCTTCATTCCTCCGGGACTCAGGCTAGCGCCCCGCGTGCCATGGGCCGGCTGCTTCTTGCCCGCTTAACCCCCTGCTTGGCCTGAGCCCTATCATGCCTCCAGGTAGTTCAAAGCGGAGGAGGGGATCGCTGTGCGCAAGGGGACGATCTTGGTGGGAGTGCTGCTGGCGCTGTTCGCGTTGGTGGGCACCGCGAGCGCCCTCCGGCTGCGGGCCGGCGACATCCTGATCATCGGCGACGGGGGCTTCAGCCCGAGGTCGTTGCCTCGCGACAGAGACGCTCCGATCGAGATCCACGGCGGCGGCAGAATCTCGACCATCTCCGGTGAGTTGCCACCGGTTCTGCACAGAATCATCTTCGACTTCGACCGGCACGGTCACGTCGAGACGCGCGGGCTTCAGGTCTGCACGAGAGGAAGATTGATCGCGACCGACGTCCCGCGCGCCCGAGCCAACTGTCGTGACGCGATCGTCGGCAAGGGTCGCGGCACGGCGATAGTCAAGTTCCCCGACCAGAACCCGATCCCGGCGTCTTCGCCGATCACCCTCTTCAACGGCCCGCGTAAGAGCGGCAACCCGACGCTCTTCGCCCACGCCTATCTCGAGGTGGGTGGTCCGACGACCTTCATCGTCCCGATCGAGATCAGAAGAATCCGCAAAGGCCTCTACGGCTATCGCGTCGAGACGGAGATCCCGAGAATCGCCGGCGGCTACGGCATTCCGAAATCCGGCTCGATCAGAGTCGAGCGCAGATGGACCTACAAAGGGAAGAAGCTGAGCTACGTCAACGCCCGCTGCGAGAACGGTCGCCTGCAGGCATTCGGCACGTTCACCTTCAGAGACGGCACCCGCCTCAGCGGCACCTTTGCGAGAACCTGCTCGATCCGGCGCTAGTCTCCACGCCGTCACCCGGCGGACGGCTTAACAAAGCCTTCCACATCTTCGAACGCTCTCCGTCCGGCTGACCGCCAAACTACACGCGTGCCGTCGCTGAGGAGGAGCAGGGAGGGGAAGGAGCGCGCGCGTGCCGGCGAAGACGGCGAGCGGCGCCACTCCTCGATGTTGCGGCATCCGCGGCGGGTCCTGGTGCTGTCCGGCATCGTCGTCGTCTTCCTGGGCGTTCTGGGGCTCGGCCTCGACGAGAAACTGAGCCCGACCACGCTGGACATCTCCGGCACCTCGGCCTCGCGCGCCAACGAGCTGCTGCGAGAGCACTTCGGCGACAGCGCCACCTTCCCGATTCTCCTGCAGGGACCGGCGGCGGCGATCGATCGCCAAGGACCGGAGCTGATCCGCACCCTGCGCCGTGAGAACCCGCGCGTGACGACGCTGTCCCCGTGGGATCGGGGCTCCGTCGGCCGCTTGAGGCCAGGGCCCCGACGAGCGCTGATCATCGTCGACTTCCACGTCCCGGTCGCCGAGGCCGTCAAGGAGACGGTTCCCTACCTGAACAGCACCCTGGAGGAGACGGTCCACCCGCCGGTCACCGCCACCCAGACCGGCTTCGCGACGATATCTCGCCAGATACAGGACGAATCGATCAGCGCCAGCGAGCGCGCCGAGCTGATCGCGCTGCCGATCCTCCTGGTCGTCCTGCTGCTCGTCTTCCGATCGCCGATCGCGGCAATGATCCCCCTTGCCTTCGGTGCGATCACGGTGTTCAGCTCCCGCGGCCTGCTGGTCATCCTGACGAACTGGTTCGACATCGATGCCTTCGCCCTCACCGTCTGCACGATGATGGGCTTGGCGCTGGGCGTCGACTATGCGCTGCTGATGGTCTCGCGCTTCCGCGAGGAATTGGCTGCCGGCGCCGATCCGCTCACAGCCGCAGCCGCGACGCGCGGCACAGCCGGCCGCACGACGGTTTTCGCCGGCAGCACCCTGATGCTCTCGATGATCGTGGCGATGTTCGTCGTCCCGGGCGCCCTGCTCGTGTCATTGGCGGCGACCGTGGCGCTGGTCGTCGCCCTCAGCGTGGTCGTCGGGGTCGTCGCCGCGCCCGCCGTCCTCACTCTGCTCGGCCCGAACCTGGATCGCTGGCGGATCGGCGCAGCGGCGAACGGTCGCTCTCGCCTGATGACCGTCGTCCACGCCGCCCTCCGCCGCCCCGCTCCTGTCGCGGCATTGATCGGCGCCGTGGTGCTCTTCCTCGCCGCGCCCGCGCTGGCCCTCAGAACCGGCCCGCTCAGCCCCGGCCAGCTTCCTACAGACGATCCCATTCGCAAGGACTACGAGCTGATCACGGACGCGATCGGCCCCGGTTACGACGCTCCCTTCGTGATCGTCGCCGCCACCGACGAGGGTGCGATCACCGATTCGGATCGCCTCGACGCCCTCGATCGCTGGCAGAGACGGATCGCCGACTATCCCGGCGTCCTTGCAGTTGTCGGGCCCGGTCAGGTCTCGAGAGCGGTCGCTCCGCTGCGCAGATTCGGCAACGGGCTGCTCGCTTCAGGCGAAAGCGGCCCTCTGGCCGGCGTCGGCAGGCTGGGCAGAGTCCTGGGTCGCATAACTGGTGGCGTCGCTCTGCTTCGCAACGGCCTTTCGCAGGCGGCTGCCGGCGCCGGGCTGCTGGACGACGGCACCGGGCAGGCCGAAGACGGCGCCGTCCTGCTTGCCGAGGGCCTCTCCGATGCGGGAGAGGGCATCGGGCGCACCGTTGCCGCCGTCGATCGCTTTGCCGATGTCACCCGCCAGCTTGCCGCCGCCGAGCGACGGGCCGCGCTTGGCGGGCTCGTTCTCAAGATCGGCATTCGCGACCTGATCCCCAATCTCAGACACAACGCCCTGCGGCGCTCGCGCAATCTGCAGAAATCCCTCAACCAGGACGCTCATTCGAAGCTGCCACAGCTGATCGCGCCCGCCCAGGATGCCGAAGCCCAGCTGAGAACGGCCCTTCAACAGCTGGACGGCATGACCGTCGGCAAAACCGATCCCAATTACGATGCCGCTCTTACCGCGGTGCGCCAAGCCATGGCGGCGATCAGCGGAACCAACCCCGCCACCGGCCAGCCTTACGCGGAGGGCTACGCCGGCCTGCCGGCGGAGTTGACGGCGCTCCAAGAGCGACTCAGCGACGATGCCGAGGAGGCCGAGCAGGTCACCGGCTGGCTGGTAACGGCGATCGGCAGCCTCAACCGGCTTTCCTCGACGGCGATACAACTCTCCGACGGGCTCAACCAGATCCAATCGGCGGGGAGAAGGCTGGCCGCCGGCGCCGCCAGATTCGCCGCGGTGTCCGGCGACCTCAACGACCAGCTCCTGCGCGCCGCTACGGCGGCCACCGCCCTCGCCGGCGGGATCGCCCAGCTCGGCGAAGGGACCTCCGCGCTTCAGGAGAACCTGGCCCGGGCCTACGTTCGCTCCTACCCATTGCAGTCCGGGTTGCGACGCGCCACCGTCCGCATCGTCTCCACCGGAGACAACCTGACACGGCAGACCGACCGCGTCCGGCGCTCCACGCCTGGCCTCTTCGACTCAGGCTACTTCGTCCTCTCGGCCCTCGACGGGGCCTCACCGGCACTGCGTGAGCAAGCAACCCGCGCGATCGACCTCGACAACGGCGGCCAGGCGGCGACCCTGCTTGTGATCTCGCGCTACACCTTCAACACCGACGGTTCGATCGCGATGAACAGACGCCTCGAATCTGACGCCGCGGCGCTGGGCCGGGAAGCGGGCGTCGAAGCGGGCGTCGCCGGCGGGCCGCCGACTCTCAATACCTACAGCCGCGTAGCCAGGGATCGATTCCCACTTGTCGTCGCGGCTATCACCCTGGCCACCTTCCTCGTTCTGGTCCTCGTCCTTCGCGCCCTGCCGCTTGCCGCGATCGCGGTCGGCCTCAACCTGGCCACGGTCGGCGTCGCCTTCGGCATCCTCACCCTGCTCGGCTACGTGCCGGAGGGTTGGCCGTTGGGCGGGCGGGAATACGTGGATGCGGTCGGCGCGACGATGATCTTCGGCGTCGTCTTCGGCCTCTCGATCGACTACGCCGTCTTCCTGTTGGTGCGGATGCGGGAGCACTTCGATCAATACGGAGACAACGCCGCCGCGATCGAGTTCGGGTTGGAGAAAACCGCGCGGGTGATCACCGGCGCCGCGGCGATCATGATGGCCGTCTTCGTCGCCTTTGCGGGCGCGCCGATCGCGACGGTCAGCCAACTCGGCGTTGGGCTGACCATCGCGGTGCTGCTGGACGCCACGGTCGTCCGCATCGTCCTCCTGCCGGCGCTGATGCTGCTCGTGGGCAACAGGGTCTGGTGGCTACCCAGACGCCTGGATCGGGCTATGCCCAAAGTCAACGTCTGAGCGTTATTTCTTCTTTGTACAGGCGTGGGTCGAGGGCGACGTCAATGTCACCCCGTCTTTGAAGGTGAAGGCGCCGCGGGCTCTCAGCGGCGACTTTCTACACATCGCGGTGACGAAGCTGCGCTTCTTGCCTTTGTAGTTGAACTTCCTGTTGATCGAGGCAGAGAAGGACGTCAGGGCTCCGGTGCCGCCCGCGATAAGCGGGATGTCGATGTCCAGCCGCGGGCCGAAGCCCTGTTTGTTGTAGTTGCTGATCACGCCGTTCAGCACCAGCGTCACCTGGACCGGGGAGGTCCCGTAGGTATGCAGCAGGACCGAGGGCTTGCCTCCCTGGGGCACGCCGTTGAAGGCCGTGATCGTCTGGTTCTGCGTGAAGACCTGGGCGCCGACGGCGAGCAAGGCCGTAGCGGCTCCGCTTCCGATTCTCGCTTTGCCGCAAGCCGCGATAGCAGCGTCGGTCGAGACGTTCTGGAGTCTGTCGGCGCTGCAGGTCGACAGGCCTTTTGTGAACAGCTTCAGGTTTCTGTCGAAGTCGACCACCGCCCTCACGGCTGGAGAGGGGATGCCGTTGGGGGCAGTCGTCGTGCCCGTTCTCGTCGCCACTTTCAGGGTGGCGGGGGTCGGTTTGGATTTAGAAAGCTTCTTTGGAGCGACCTGAACGTTGATCGCATGGGTGTTGCCATCGGACCCGGTAACCGTCGGGCCCCACTTTGCGAGCGCGGTCGAGGCGACGACCGCGCCGGCTACACCTACCACCAGGGCAAGGGTCAAGCTCAGACGTTTGCGCATTGGCTTCACTCCTCCGTTCGATTTGCCAAAGCGCCTCCCGGTTCCATAACCGATCCGCACCCTCAGAGTAGCGCGTTGAATTCCAGTTAAGTCCCGCCTGGGCACGCGCTTGCCCGGGGACGCCTCGGATACGATTCGCTCGCCGTTTCCACCCGGGTTGGAGGCCGGAGGACGGTAAGCGACGACTTGTGGCTGCCAATCCCTTAGGCGAGGAGAGAAGTCCGGCGTCCGGCCGGAGAATCGCCCCCGCCCGAATCGCGGCGATCGCGGCTCTCGCCCTGGTGGTTCTGGCCCTCGCCTACATCGTCTTCGGCGGCAACGGCAGCCACAAGTACGCCCTCCTCTTCCAGAACGCCAGCCAGCTCGTCAAAGGCAACCAGGTACTGATCGGCGGCCAGGCGGTCGGCACCGTGGACAGCATCGAGCTGACCGATGAAAACCTCGCCCAGGTCAACGTCACCGTCGAGCAGCAGTTGCACGAGGGGACGACGGCGATCGTTCGCGCAACCTCCCTCTCCGGCGTCGCCAACCACTACGTCTCCGTCAGCCCCGGCCCCAACAGCAACCCGCCGCTGGAAGACGGCGGAACCCTCGGGCTCGCCGACACCACGACCCCGATCGACATCGACCAGCTCTTCAACACCTTCCCGGCGCCGGTGCGGAGGGGCCTCAGCGATTTCATCAAGGGCAACGCGGGCATCTACGTGGACCGCGGGCCCGAGGCGAGCCAGACCTTCAAATACTTCGCTCCCGGCCTCAATCGCGCCCGCGCCTTCTTCGGCGAGCTCAACTCCGACCAGCGGCTGTTCGAGCGCTTCGTGGTCAGCTCCAGCAAACTGGCGACGGCGATCGCCTCGCGCGGCGAGGAGCTCTCCAGCGCGATCGCCAACGCCAACGCCGCCTTCGGCGCGATCGCCAGCCAGAACGCCGCCTTCAGCCGCACCCTGCATCTGCTGCCCCCGGTCTTCCGGCAGACCAACACCACCTTCGTCAACCTCCGCGCCGCGCTCGACGATCTCGACACCTTCGTCGACGCCGCCAAGCCGGCGACCAAGGACCTGGCGCCGTTCCTCGCCGACCTCCGCCCGGTTCTCTCCAAAGCGGTCCCGGTCTTCAAGAACCTGCGCCTGACCATGCGCCGGCCGGGCCCGCACAACGACACCGGCGAGCTCTTCGCGATCCTCCCCACCGTGCAGGACCGCACCTCCACCGCCTTCCCGCACGCCGAGCAGGCGATCGCCGACTTCCAGCCGACCCTCGACCTCTTCCGCGCCTACACGCCGGACATCTTCAACGGCTTCGCCAAGCTCGGCCAGGTAGCGGCCTACTACGACGCCAACGGTCATTACATTCGCGTCCAGCCGTCCGACCTCAACCTTTTCTCCTACAACTCCGGCACCGGGGTCCTCGACCCGATTCCCACCAGCCAGCAGTACGACGCCTTCAACCCGCCCCAGACCTTCCGCCGCTGCCCGGGTGGCGCCACCCAGCCGGCGCCCGACGGCTCCAATCCGTTCGTCGACCCGCCGATCGCCGGCGGCGCTCCCTCGTCCACCTGCGACCCGGCCGACGTGCCCCCCGGACCATGAAGAAAGGGCTGATCGCAGCCGGGGTCGTCGCCGCGGTGGTGGCCGTCGTCCTGCTCGCCTCAGGCGGCGGGGGGGACGGCGGCTACACCGTCCGCGCGATCTTCGACAGCGGCGGCTTCATGGTCAAAGGCGAGGAGGTCCGCGTCGCCGGCGCCAACGTCGGCGAGATCGAAGAGGTCGGCGTGACGATGCCCGGCGAGCTGGCCAGCTACGAGGACGGCGAGTTCAAGCCCTACCCGGGCAAAGCGGTGATCGTGATGAAGATCACCGACCCCGGCTTCCAGGACTTTCGCAGCGACGGAAGCTGCCTTATCCGCCCGCAGTCGCTGATCGGCGAGAAGTTCGTCGACTGCCGTCCGACGCTGCCCCGCGCCCCCGGCACGCCCCCGGCGCCGCCGCTGGAGGAGATCCCAGACGGCCAGCCCGGCGCCGGCCAGTACCTCCTGCCCGTGGAGAACAACAGCACCAGCGTCGACCCCGATCTGATCAACAACATCCAGAGCCTGCCCTACGCGCAGCGCTTCCGCATCATCTTCAACGAGTTGGGGGCCGGGCTGGCCGGGCGTGGGGACGACATCGAGGAGGTCGTCAAGCGCGCCAACCCGGTTCTGCGCGACGTCGACCGCATCCTCGGCAAACTTCGCGACCAGCGGGTGCAGCTCGCCCAGCTCGCCGCCGATTCGGACGCGATCCTGCGACCGCTCGCCCGCGAGAGGGAGCACGTCGCCGGCTTCTTCAGCAACGCCGGCGCCGCCGCCCAGGCCAGCGCCGAGAAAGGCGAGCAGCTGCAGGAGTCGTTCCGCAAGTTCCCCGAGTTCCTGCGTGAGTTCCGCGCCACGATGGTCAGCCTCAAAGCGTTCTCCGACGCCGGCGCGCCGGTCTTCTCCGACTTCGACCGGGCGACCCCCGCCTTCACCGAGGCGACGCGCCTCCTTGCCCCCTTCTCCAGGGCTTCGACCGTCGCCCTCAAGTCGCTCGGCGACGTCGGCGAGGTCGCCGGCCCCAAGTTCCGCGCCGCGGACCCGATCGTGAAGAAGTCCCGCGACCTCGCCCGCACCGGCGTCACCCCGACCAGCAAGCTCGCCAAGTTCCTCGTCAGCGCCAAGAAGACCGGCGGCTGGAACGGCCTCGCTGACCTGATCTACAACACGACCGCCACCCTCAACGGCTTCGACCAGTACGGCCATTTCGCTCGTGGCGCGGTGCGCCTCACCAACTGTCTTGACTATACGGTCGTCGTTCAGGGCGAATGCCAATCCAATTTCAACGGCCCTGGCGCACGAGAGTCCTCCATAGTGAGCACGGCTGAGTTGTACGAGCTAATGAAAGAGGAACTCGGCGAGCAGGCCGGCGGCACCACCTTCGACCCCGACGCCGCGAGCAGCCTCAGCCCCGTGCCGTCCGCCCCGGCTCCAGGTCTCGGCCAGGGGCAGCAGCTTGGCGGTGGGGGCACCAGGGTCGCGCCGCCGCCGACTCCCCAACGCGCCCTCCTCGACTACCTCCT
>Ga0247754_1000100_pt1 | contig 9809 bp, 11 predicted proteins | sample UWRJS184509B5_FD_181015 | JGI IMG/M metagenome (GOLD analysis project Ga0247754, IMG submission 181015) | Soil microbial communities from Arlington Agricultural Research Station in Wisconsin, United States - UWRJ-S184-509B-5 | ecosystem: Environmental > Terrestrial > Soil > Agricultural land... | reverse complement strand
AAGGCCTCTCTCATGCGTTGCTGCTCTGCGATCTGGACCATTTCAAGCGAGTCAACGACCAGCTGGGCCACGCGGCCGGCGACGCCGTCCTCCAGGACGTCGCCTATGTGATGCGCGCCACGCTGCGCGCAGGCGACTCGATCTACCGGGTCGGTGGGGAGGAGATCCTGGTCGTCCTGCCGGGCGCGGACCGCGAGGACGCGATCGAAATCGCCGAGCGGCTGCGGGTCGCCGTTCGCGAGCGTCGACCGGTCGGCGTGACGGTGACGGTCAGCATCGGAGTCGCCGTCTCCCAGCCGGAGAGGGTCAACACCGACGATCTCATCGCTCGCGCCGATGCGGCCCTCTACGCTGCCAAGGCAGGCGGACGGGACGCTGTGCGCGTCGACGTCCCCGCCCCCGAGCCGGTCAGCGGCTGAGGTCTACGTCCGCGTTGAGGCGCGCGGCGAAGGTCGCGACCAACTCGACCGCGGCCTCGACGTCGGCCAGGTCGACCATCTCGACCGGGGAGTGCATGTAGCGGAGGGGGATCGAGACGAGACCGGTTGGGATCCCCGAGCGGGAGATCTGGATCGCGTCGGCGTCGGTGCTGGTGCCCCGCCCGCTCGCCGCGATTGTGTGCTCGATCCCCGCTTCTTCCGCCGCCTGGATGAGAAGCTCGAAAACCTTCGGGGAGAGGGTCGAGCCGCGGCCGATTACCGGCCCTGAGCCGAATGTGTGGCTGCCAAGCTCCTTCTCGTCGACACCGGGAGCGTCCGTGGCGTGCGTGACGTCGACCACGATCGCAAGGTCGGGGCGTACCTCGAAGGCGGACGTGCGAGAGCCGAAGAGGCCGATCTCCTCCTGCACCGCGGCGATTGCGACAAAGCTTCCGGCGAGCCTGCCGCGCTCGTGGCAGCGGCGCAGGGACTCGAGGGCGACGTAGGCGCCGAGGCGGTTGTCCATCGCCCGGGAGACCAGCCGGCTGCCGGCCATCTGGACCGGCTCGGCGGCGACCGTCACCGGGTCCCCGACCCGGATCGACGCGGCCGCCTCATCGCGGTCGCCCGCGCCGATGTCGATGTGCAGGCCCTTCAGCTCGACGACCTTCTTGCGCTGCTCGGCTTCGAGCAGGTGAATCGGTTTGCGGCCGACCACCCCGGGAACGAGGCCATCGGGCCCGCGCACCTCGACCCGCTGGCCGACGAGGATCTGCGGGTCCCAGCCGCCGATCGATTTGAAGTAGAGGAACCCCTTCTCGTCGATGTGGCTGACGACGAGGCCGATCTCGTCGATGTGGCCGACGACGGCGAGCAACGGGGCAGCGTCGCCGACTCGGGCGATCGAGGATCCCAGGGCGTCGCTCGACAGCTCGGCAAACGACGCCGCCTCACGCCAGACCTCCGCCGCCGGCCCCTCGTATCCGGAGGGCGCGGCGCTGCGCAGCAGCTTGTCGAGCAGCTCAGGGGTGTCCATTCGCGCGCAGTCTAAGCGGGCGAATGTTCGACCGCGTCCGGACGGCGCACCCGATGGCGCCCCTCGCCGTACTTGCGAGTCTCGTAGGCGATCATCACCCAGACCAGGGCGTTGGCGATCGCCAGGCTCGCCAGGGCCGGCAGCTCGACCGCGACCGGAACCAGCGCCAGAAGCACGACCGCCAGCAGCAGGCGCTGGCGGTTGATCGTGTGCACGTGGCGGTAGCGGAAAGCGACGTGACCGAGCAGGTAGGCCGCCAGTCCCCCCATCAGCGCGAAAGCGATTTCGGCTCTCAGGTGCTCGTCCACGTGCCCGATCGTTCTCTTCATGCCGAGGGCGACGAGGACGATTCCGGCGACCATCGGAAGGTGCAGATAGGAGTAGGAGTCTCGCGCCATCGTGTTGCGCTCCCGTCCCTCTCTGGCCTCGACCAGGCGCCGGCCGGCTACCAGCGCGACGACGTCGAAATAGACCCACCACATCCCGACCCCCAGCACCGCCGCGGAGATCACTCCCCAATCGACGACGCCCGCGGCGCCGACGCCGATCGCGACGATCGACTCGCCCAGCGCGATGATCACGACCAGCCCGTGGCGCTCGGCGAAGTGCTCGGGAACCAGTCTCCAGCCGTCGGGGCGGATGAAGTACGGCCCGGCCATGTCGAGGAAAAGGGCAAGCGCCCACAGCGACCCCTGGGCCAACCCGTCGAAGAACGAGGCCGCGACGAGCAGGCAGACCGCGACCGCGGTGCTCAGCGCCAGGCCGAGCACCGAGCGGCGCAGCGCGTCGTCCTCGGGGCTGGCGAGGATGAAGAGGGCGATGTGGGCGGCGCGGACGAAGCCATAGGCGAGCGCGAAGGCGAGCGCCAGTTCGTCGAAGGCCTCGGGAATGCAGAGCGAGACGACGAGCAGCCCGGCCATCGCCGCGAAGATCACCAGCCGCACCGCGCCCTCTTCAGGATCGATGACGCTGGTCAGCCAGGCGTAGCCCACCCACGACCACCAGACCACGCCCAGCACCAGCAAGCCCTGAGCCAGTCCATCCCAGGTCGGGTGATGGGACATCAGCGCCGTGCACTGGGTGATCGCCAGCACGAAGACCAGGTCGAAGAACAGTTCCAGCGGCGTAACCCGCTCGCCTTCGCGCATCACCGCCGTGAGGCGGGAAGCGGGCGTTCCGGACGAGGATGCCATCACGGCAATCTTGCCGGATGGGGTAGGCGGCGTTCAGCTGAAGCGCGAGGGCGTCAGTCTGCAGTAGCGGAAGTCGAAGTCGTAGACGACGTTGTTGGCGGCGAGGGCGCTGCTGCGCAGCTTCACTTCGCCGAGGATCGCTCCGCGCAGATTGTCGGCCTTCAGAGCCTTGCCCATCTTGCGCAGGTTCTGCTCCACGACTCGCAGGCGCGCGATCCATCTCGTAAGTCTCACCTCGAATTCCGGCGGGCGGGGGACCGCCTCGATCGTCTTCGTCGTGGCGCCGAACGCGTTCGCGGCGCGGATGAACTGGCGACCGGCGGCGGGCCTCTTGCCATGGTTGGCTTTGTAGCGGGCGCCGGCGAGGATTCTTCTGTTGGCGATCGTGTTCCGTTCGCAGACCGGCTCGACCTGGGCGGTGTACTCCTCCTGCGTCGGTCCCTCGGCGGCATGGCCGATCGCCGCGAAGGCCAGCGTCGCGGCGAAGATCGAAGCGAATGTCCGGAGTCCCCTACCCATGTCCCTGTGCCTAGAGAGTAGGGACTGCCGCGGCCGGGCCGCCTCTCGTAGGATTCGCGATCTTGATTTCCACCAACCAATTCAAGAACGGCAGCCATATCGAGATCGACGGGACGATCTTCCGGATCATCGATTTCCAGCACGTCAAGCCGGGCAAGGGCGGCGCGTTCGTGCGGACCAAACTGCGCAAGATCGAAGACGGCTCGGTGCAGGACAAGACCTTTCGGGCGGGGGAGAAGTTCCGCCCGGTGCGGACCGAGTCGCGCAAGATGCAGTACCTCTACGACTCCGGCGACGCGGCGGTCTTCATGGACAGCCGCGACTACGAGCAGATCGAAATTCCTCGCGAGCTTGCCGGCGAGGCGATGCAGTGGGTGCTGCCCAACGCCGAGGTAGATGTGCTCTTCGTCGACGAGCGGCCCAGCGACGTCCAGGTCGCCAGCGCGATCGATATGAAGGTCACCCGGACCGAGCCCGGCGTCAAGGGCGACACCGCCTCCGGCGGCGGCAGCAAGCCGGCGACGCTGGAGTCCGGGGTGACGGTCCAGGTCCCGCTTTTCATCGAAGAGGGCGAGACGATCCGCGTCGACACGCGCAACGGCGAGTACGTCTCGCGGGCGTAGCGTCCCGAGGCGCGCCAGAATAGGGCGTCCATGCGCCGATCCGACCAGCGCCGCGACGCCATCTTCGCCTGCTACCAGCGCGATGTGACCGGACGCCCTCTGGGGGAGCTGGTGGCGGATTCCCGTCCCTTCACCAAGGAGTTGGCGGCTGGGGTCGAGGAGCATCGCAACGAGCTCGACGCCGCCATCGCCCGCCACGCCAGAGGCTGGGAGCTGGACCGGATCGCGCCGCTGGACCGCAACGTGATGCGGGTCGCGCTCTATGAGATGGAGCACGGCGAAGTGCCGACCGAAGTGGCGATCGACGAGGCGATCGAGATCGCCAAGGAGTTCTGCGGCGCCGACGCCCCGAAGTTCATCAACGGGGTGCTGGGCGCGGCGGCCCGAGAGCGGGAGGGCGTCAAGTGAGCCGCCTGCGTGAGATCTCCGATCGATTGAAGGCGATCGCCTTGGAGCTGGAGGCCGGGGAGACGAGCGACGAGCGGGCGGGAGAGCTGGCGCGCGAGGCGGCGGAGCTCTCGGCCGAGGCCGTCGAGGAGGCCAACCGCCGCTCGCGCGAGGCCGAGTGAGCTACCCGGAAGATCTTCGCTCGGCGGTCGATTCGGCGCTCGAGGAGCTGCGGTTCTCTGCCACGCCCGCCACCGCTGGGCTCGAGGAGGCGATGCGTTACTCGCTGCTGGCCGGTGGCAAGCGGGTTCGGCCGGTCTTGGCGCTGGCGACGGCGCGCGCCCTGGGCGCCAACCCCGAGCGATTCCTTCCCACCGCCTGCGCGATCGAGTTGATCCACACCTACTCGCTGATCCACGACGACCTGCCGGCGATGGACGACGACGAGCTGCGTCGCGGGCAGCCGACGTCCCACGTCAAGTTCGGCGAGGACGTCGCGATCCTCGCCGGCGACGGCCTCTTCGCCGAGGCGGTTCGTCTCTTCTGCGAGCAGCCCGGCGACCCCGTCCTGGTGCTCGCGGCTCTGCGTGAGTTGGCCGCCGCCATCGGCGTCGACGGGATGGTCGGCGGCCAGTACGTAGACGTCGCCGGCGCGGAGGCCGACGCCGAAGGCCTGCGCGCCCTTCACGCGCTGAAGACGGGACGGTTGATTGCCGCCAGCGTCGGCGTCGTGCTGGCCCTCGAGGGTCGGGGCGAGCCTGAGACAATTCCCTACCGCCGGTTCGCCGGCGAGTTGGGCGTCCTCTTCCAGATCGTCGATGACATCCTCGACGTGACCGAGAGCGACGAGCGGCTCGGGAAGCCCCGTGGAAGCGACGAGCGACATGGCAAACTCACCTATGTCAGCCTCTTTGGGCTGGAGCGGGCACGCGAACTGGCCGCCGAGTCCCACGCGAAAGCGACCGGGGCACTCGCCGAGGCAAGCGGCGACACCGGCGATCTGAGGCGGGTCGCCGACTACATCTTCACCAGGAACGAATGACCGAGAAAGAGCACAGCCCCGAGCAAGAGCCGCAGCCGCTGCTGGGCGGGATCGACTCGCCCGCCGACCTGCGCGAGCTGAGCGACGAGCAGCTGCAGCAGGTGGCGGGGGAGATGCGCGCCTACATCATCGACACGATCGGGCAGATCGGCGGCCACTTCGGCGCCAACCTCGGCACCTGCGAGCTGGCCGTCGCCCTGCACAGCCTGCTCGACTCCCCCCGCGACAAGATCCTCTGGGACGTCGGCCACCAGGCCTACCCGCACAAGATCCTCACCGGCCGCCGCGACGGCCTGTCGACGATCCGCCAGTACGAGGGCCTGGCGCCCTTCTGCTCGATCTTCGAGTCCGAGCACGACATCATGGGCGCCGGCCACGCCTCGACCTCGATCGGCTATGGGGTCGGCTTGAAAGAGGCGATGCGCAAGGGCATCGGCGAGGACGGCAAAGTGGCCGCCGTGATCGGCGACGGGGCGCTGACCGGCGGCGTCGCCTACGAGGCGCTGCACGCCGCGGGCGGCCTGCAGACGCCGATGGTGATCGTCCTAAACGACAACGGGATGTCGATCTCCCCCAACGTCGGCGCTCTTTCGCGCTACTTCAACCGGGTGCGGCTCAACCCGCGCCTCTACCACGCCCGCGAGGGGGTGGAGGACCGGTTGACCAAACTGCCGCTGGGGCTCGGCAAGCGGATCGAGCGCCTCGGCCCGGAGATCAAGTCGGCGATCAAGGCCTACTGGGCTCCCGGCCTCTTCTTCGAGGAGCTCGATCTCGCCTACATGGGGGTGATCGACGGCCACGACGTGCCCGCCCTGCGCGAGGCCTTCCGCGAGGCCTTCGAGGCCGATCGCCCGGTCGTCGTCCACGTCCACACGGTGAAGGGCAAGGGATTCGCCCCGGCCGAGGAGGGCGGCTTGGAGGGGATGGAGAAATGGCACGCGGCGAAGCCCAACTCGATAGTCAACGGCGCGCCCGCCTCAAAGCCTGTCCCGGTGAAGGAATCCGACTCGCCGGACGCGATCGCCCCCGAGCGCCTGGAGAAGCCGCCGGCCGCCGGGGCGCCGCCCCAGTACACGCAGGTCTTCGCCGATGCGATGGTCGAGGAGGCGCGGCGCGACAGCCGCGTTATCGGAATCACCGCGGCGATGGCGGGGGGAACCGGCCTGCAGAAGCTCGCCGATGAGGCTCCCGAGAGCTACTACGACGTCGGCATCGCCGAGCAGAACGCGGTGCTGCTTGCCTCGGGGCTGGCGATCCAGGGCGCGAAGCCGGTCTGCGCGATCTACTCCACCTTCCTCCAGCGCGCCTACGACCAGATCATCCATGACGTCTGCCTGCAGGAGCTCGACGTCACCTTCGCGATGGACCGCGCCGGCCTGGTCGGTGACGACGGGCCGACCCATCACGGCGCCTTCGACGTCTCCTACTTCCGCCCGCTCCCCAACGTCATCGTGATGGCGCCGCGCGACGAGGCGATGTTGGTCCACATGCTGCGCACCGCGATTGCCCACGACGGCCCCGCGGCGCTGCGCTACCCGCGCGGGGCGGGAGAGGGCGCCGAGCTTCCGATTGAGGCGAAGGAGATCCCGATCGGCACCGGCGAGCTTCTGAGAAGCGGCGAGCGGGTGGCGCTGCTCGGCTACGGCTACGGCGTCGCGGTGGCGCTGGAGGCGGCCGAGATCCTCGCCGGCCACGACCTCAACGCGACCGTCGCCGACGCCCGCTTCGCCAAGCCGCTCGACGAGGAGCTGCTCGAGCGCCTGGCGCTGAGCCACGACCTGGTGGTGACGATCGAGGAGAACGTGTTGCCGGGCGGCTTCGGCTCCGGTGTGCTCGAACATTTGGAAGACGCCTTCGCCGACCGCCCCGCCGAGCGCGCCCGAGTCCTGCGAGTCGGTCTGCCCGACCGCTACGTAACCCACGGCAAGCCGGCGCTGCTGCGCGAGGAGGCGGGCCTCACCGGCGAGTCGGTAGCGGACCGAGTCCTCGCCGCCCTCGGCGACCGCGAGCCCGTCGCCCCCTAATCATTTCTAGGATTGCGCCAAAGCGCGCAATCGGCTAGCCTGCCGATGTCTCTTCTGGGGTTACCACAGGGAGGAAGAGACATCTCTACGTATGTGGATCCGCGCGGTAGGGGAACCGCGCGGCTTCCATATCGGTAGCCGCGCACGAGTGCCGTCGAGCACAAGTCGCGGTCGCCGTACCAGGATGTAGACTAATCATCTACATGGCTGCTGCCAACACCACCACGATCCGTGTTCCGACTCAGACTCGCGACCGGCTGAAAGTGCTGGCTGCTCGTCGTGGAGAGTCCGCCAGCGATGTTGTCGCGAAGCTGGTCAGCGCCGCCGACGAAGAGGCCATACTGGCCGAGGTCGAGGCGGGTTTCGAGAGGCTGGCCGGCGACCCCGATGCTCTCGCCGCCTATCGGGCGGAGAGCCGTGAGATCGAAACAGCCTTCGACGGCCCAGCGCCTGAGTGGTAACCGCCCGCCCGCAGCAGGGCGAGGTCTACTGGACCGATCCCGACCCGACTCGGGGGACCGAGCAAGCCAAGTCACGACCCTTCGTGATCGTCTCGGTCGACCAGCTGAACCGCGCGAGCCTCGGCCTCTCGCTTGCCGTCCCGCTAACTCGAACGGACTTCGACAGCCCCCTTCACCTGCCAATCCCCTCCTCGGAGGGTGGACTGAGAGCAAAGAGCTTCGCGATGCCCGAGCAGCTAAGGGCAATCTCCCACGAGCGCCTCAGCCGCCGACTCGGCACCCTCCGCCCGAAAACCCTGGAAGAACTGCTGAAACGCTGCCGAGTCCTCCTGCGCTGATCGCTCGCACAACAGATAGCGCCCCTCCGGGGAGGAGGGGCGCTATCTGGGGTTACTACAGGGAGGAGAGATATGTATCTCTATATATGTGGATCCGTGGGAGGTAGGTGGGCTCTTGAGTGCCGCGGGCGCTCATCGTGGGAAACGATGGGGGCCATAGAGGCGGCGTTGAACCCAACCAAGAAGTCTGGTGCTGCGTTCATCGTCAACCTCCCTTGCATCCTTTAGGGAGCATACGAACGTATGTGCGATTTTAGTGTGACTGGGGTCACAGACCTGCCAAAGAACAGCAGCCAAACAGAAAAATCCGGTTAAGAAGCCGTTTCCGGGCCGAACGAATGGCTGCTCGCCGGCCGGACGAACGGCCGATTCGCCGGGCGGCTGTACCGTTCCAGCCGTGAAGAAGGCCCGGATAGACGCGGTTTTGGCGGAGCGGGGGCTGTTCCCGTCGCGCTCGGCCGCCGCCGGCGCGGTGCGGGCGGGCGAGGTGCGGATCGGCGCCGACGGCCCGGTCGCGCTGCGGCCCAGCCAGCTGGTCGAGCCCGAGGCTGCCTTTGTCGTCGACGAGGGACGGCGCTTCGTCTCGCGCGGGGGGCAGAAGCTTGAGAACGCGCTCGACGCGCTTGGGATCGACGTAGCCGGGCGCGACTGCCTCGACGTCGGCGCCTCGACCGGCGGCTTCACCGACTGCATGCTCCAGCGCGGCGCGACGCGGGTCGTCGCGCTCGACGTCGCCTACGGGCAGATCGCGCAGTCCCTGCGAGACGATTCGCGGGTGACGGTGATCGAGCGACTCAACGCGCGCGAGCTGGAGCCCGACGACCTGCCCTTCGCGCCGGAGCTGGCGACGATCGACGTCTCCTTCATCTCGCTGGCCAAGATCCTTCCCGCCGTGTTCCGTTGCCTGGCGCCGAGGGGCGAGATCTTGGCGATGGTCAAGCCGCAGTTCGAGCTGGGTCGCGCCCGGGTCGGCAGGGGGGTCGTGCGCGACGCCGGCGACCGCCGCGAAGCGATCCTGGCCGTCGCCCACGCTGCCGGCGAGATCGGCCTTCCAGTCACCGGCTTCGCCTCGTCCGGCCTGCCTGGGCCGAAGGGCAACCGCGAGACTTTCGTCCGCTGCGGTGGGGACAGCGACCCGATTGACGACCCGGAGGCGGCGATCCTGGCGGTGGAGCCGTGAGCATGCAGCGGACCGCGGTTTTGATCACCCATCCCAAATCGCCCAGCGGCCACCATTGGGCCGACGCCGTCGACAAATCCGACGGAGCCGGCCCGTCGACGGCCGGTGAGGCGGTTGAGGTTGCGGTCAAGGTGGCGCGGGAGGCGGGGTGGCGGCTTGTCGCCACCCCAGATGAGCTGGCCAAGCACGGCGATACGGCGGCGGGGATTGAGGTCGTTGACCCGATGCCTCGCCAGGCCGACCTATGCCTGGTGCTCGGTGGGGACGGCTCGATCCTCTATGCGCTGAGGCGTTTTGCCCGCTCCGGCGTCCCCGTCTTCGGCGTCAATTTCGGCACGGTGGGTTTCCTCGCCGCGGTCGAGCGCGGCGACGCGGCGGAGGGGATCCGCCGCGCGCTCTCCGGCGAGACCGAGGCGATCGACCTGCCCGGGCTCGAGGTCGCCGTGGACGGGGAGCGTCGCGACGCCCTCAACGACGTCACCTTCGCCCGCCGCCCCCACGACCGGGTCGCAGAGTTGAGCTACAGGATCGCCGGCGAGGAGGTCGGCCACGTTCGCTGCGACGGCCTCGTCGCCGCCACCCCGGCG
>Ga0247754_1000099_pt1 | contig 9828 bp, 13 predicted proteins | sample UWRJS184509B5_FD_181015 | JGI IMG/M metagenome (GOLD analysis project Ga0247754, IMG submission 181015) | Soil microbial communities from Arlington Agricultural Research Station in Wisconsin, United States - UWRJ-S184-509B-5 | ecosystem: Environmental > Terrestrial > Soil > Agricultural land... | reverse complement strand
GTCCCGAGCCGGGGCTCGCGGCCGCCTCGCTCGAGCAGGGAGATCTCAGTGCGGTGCAGGTCGCAGCGGAAGCCCAGCTCCTCCTGGGAGATCCCCTTCCTCAGCCGGGCCTGGCGCAGGTTGACGGCGAATCGATCGCGCGGTTCCAAGCCGTCAATCTTCTGTCTATGAAGACAGAAGCACTACAGACAAAACATTTCGTTTGCTCTATATTCGCTGCCTGCTGTGACCGCCCGCAACGGCTCCGCCGCCACCGATGACCTCCTGACCGCGCTCGGTCACCCGCTGCGACGGCAAATCCTGCGAGAGATGGCGCAAGCGGAAAAAGTCAGCCCCAGGGAGCTGGCCGAAGCCCTCGCCGAACCGCTCAGCAACGTCAGCTACCACGTGCGTGTGCTGGCCGACTGCGACGCGCTGAAGCTGGTCGGGACGCGACCCGTTCGCGGCTCCACCCAGCACTTCTACCGGGCGACCGTGGAGCCGGAGTGGGCACGCACGGCTCTCGGCCTGGACGTCACAGAAGCGTCAAATGGCGCGAGGAAGGGGGAGGAGACGGGCTAGCCCGTCGCTTGAGGCCGGACAGTGGCGCGACCCGCGGATGACATGGACGACACCCGAACCTCCTCCGGAGAGGACGCCGCCACCGAATCGGCCGTCCTCCAGCATGTGCTCGCCCTCCACCCCGCCCAGGTCACCGTCGCCGAGCTGACGCGCGAGGTCAGCGAGGCGCCGGAGGAGTTCGCCGGGCGCGACGCGATCGAGCGGGCCGTGCGCGACCTCACCGGCGCCGGCCTCCTCCATAGCCACGACTCCTTCGTCCTCCCCACCCGCGCGGCGCTGCGCTTCGACGAGCTGTTGAACCGCTAGGCGCTCCCGCTCTCGATCTAGCCGCGGCGCGGCGCATCCGCGTCTTCCCGCAGCGCCCGACTCAGCGTCTCGTCGAACGAGAGCGGGGAGATGCCGAAGGGCTCAGCGCCGGAAGTATCGGTGACGACGGTGGCCGTACGCAACCCTTCGACCAGCGGCCTCGCGACGTTGGTGTCGACCGGCGTGACCAGCCCAAGCCAGAGAGCCGAGAGCCACGGCGTGATCAAGGGGACGGGGATCGTCCGTCGCGGGCGCTTGCCCATCGCGATCGCCATCCGATCGAGCATTTCGCCATACGAGAGAACGTCGGGACCGCCGATCTGCACCTCTCGACCCTTCGACTCGGGGACCTCGGGGGCCCGCCGCAGGTACTCGACCGCGTCGTCGATCCCGATCGGCTGCGTGTCGGTCTTCAGCCACGCGGGAGCGATCATCACCGGCAGCCGCCGCACCAGATAGCTCAAAGTCCGGTAGGACTCGCTTCCCGCTCCGACCACCATCGCCGCCCTGAAGTAAGTCAGGGGCGGGCCCTCGGCCTCGAGGATGCGGGCGGTCTCGTGGCGGCTGCTCAGGTGCTTGGAAACGCCTTCGTCGCCGAGCCCGCCGAGGTAGATCAACCGCTCGACTCCCTCCCGCTTCGCCATCCGGGCGAAGTTGCGGGCGCCTTGGCGCTCGCGCTCCTCGAAGCCGCTGCCGCCGGCCATCGAATGAACGAGGAAGTAGGCGACGTCGACGCCTGCTCCCACTCCTTCGAGAGTCCGCGCCTCGGTCACGTCTCCCTCGCGCAGCTCAAACCCCCGCTCGGCGAGGCCCCGCGCCCGCGTCGCGTCGCGGACGAGACAGCGGACATCGACATCCGAATCGCCAAGCGCCGAGGCCAGCCTGGAGCCGACGAACCCGGTTGCCCCGGCGATCAGGACGCGCGGCGCGACTCAGCCCACCTCGGGCACAGCTTCTCGAGCCTCCACCGGCAACTCGGACCAGGGAGCGACGCGAGTGGCGGACAGGGCGTAGACGACCTCGGTGCCGGCCATCCAGTCGTCCAAGCCGCGGCGGCGCTTGGTGAAGAGGATCGGCAGGAAGCCGATGCCCAAAGTCAGGAGGCAGAGCCCCACCCCGAACAGGCGACGCAGCGCCCGGCCGCCGCTTATCTGCGGCGAGCCGCGGGCGAGCAGGCGGATTCCCATCAGCCGCTCTCCCGGAGTTTGGCCGCCCCCCGCCCAGAAGACGAGCAGGTACAGCGCCGCGGCGCCTACCCATAAGCCGGCGCCGACCACGATTCCGATCGAATCGTCGGGAGCGATCAGGGAGGCGACGAAGGCGACCAGCGCGGAGGCGATCAGGAAGAAGGCGTTGAGGATCCCGGCGTCCGCGATCAGCGCCATCAGCCGCGTTACGAACCCGGCCTGAGCGGGTGACTCGTCGCGGCGGCCGCGCCGCGCCAGGAAGCGCGCCGGGCGCTCGACCGCGCTGTCGAGGCGTCGCGCCACGCCGCGCGCCTGCTGGGCCAAGTCTTCGAAGACGCCGACGCTCTGCGCGGCGATCGCCGCCCGCAACTCCGGAGCCTCGGCGATCCGCTCGACAAGTTTCTGCGTCTCGTCGCTGGCCAGCAGCCGGGCCCAGACCCGATCGACCATCTCGCTGTCGAGCGCCTCCATCACCGAGCGCTCCACCGCCGGGCTGTTGATCGCGGCGCCGACGGCCTCTTCGACGATCGGGCCCTGCATCACGCGCTCCAGCGCCCGCTCCACGGCCGGGCTCTCGATCGCCCGTACGATCGCCTCCTCGGCGACCGATTCGACAGCTCTATCCAAGCCGGTGACTCCCGCGACCCGCCGCGCTCCCCGAGCGCCGGTGTCGATCAACCTCCCGGGCAGCGTGGCCGGCCGGCCGTTTCGCCGTGCGGCGTCGGCAAGCGACTCAGGCGAAGTGGGCTCGTCCGCCATCCATGTCGAGTCTAGCTCCGTTTGACTGGATCGCACCCGGGTATGCAAACCACCCAAGGAGAGAGCCGAGCGGCGATACGGTCGGCGGTGAGAAAGTGACTGGACCGCAAGAGCAGCTGGCAAGCGAGGCTCAACTCTGGGCTCGGTTCGTCGAACATCGCGATCCCGACACCCGGGAGGAGTTGGTTCGCCGCTACCTGCCCTTCGCGAAGAGCCTGACCCAGCGATACCGCGGTGCCAGCGAGTCCTTCGACGACCTGCTCCAAGTCGCCAGCCTTGGCCTGGTCAACGCAATCGATCGCTTCGATCCCGACCGCGGCGTCCCGTTCACCGCCTTCGCCTCTCCCACGATCCTCGGCGAGTTGAAGCGCCACTTCCGCGACCGCGTCTGGTCGGTGCGCGTGCCGCGCGGCCTGCACGACCGGATGGCCAACGTGGAGAAGACGATCGAGGCCTTGACCAAGGAGCTCCAGCGCTCGCCGTCCGTCGGCGAAATCGCCGAGAGCCTCGACATGAACGAAAGCGACGTGCTGGAAGTGCTCGAGGCGAACCACAACCGCCGCCCCCTCTCCCTCGACCGGCCGCTCGGGGCCGAGGACAACGATGAGGCCCCGGGCGCCGAATGGCTCGGCGACGAAGATCAGGGCTTCGAACTGGTCGAGGGAAAGTTCGCGGTCGACTCCGCCCTGCCGAGCCTCGACGAGCGCGAGCGCCTGGTGCTGCGGCTGCGCTTCGTCGAGGACATGACCCAGTCGCAGATCGCCGAGCGAATCGGGCACTCGCAGATGCACGTATCGAGGATCCTGCGCGGGGCGCTGCAGAGAATCCGCGATCGGATCGACGACGACTAGCGGGCTGGGCGAGTCACGCGGCAAGCGCGGCGAAGCGGACGATCAGGAACTCGCCTCCCCCGTCTACTTCGACCCGCATCTCGTCGGCCAGGGACTCCAGAGTGCCCCCGACTTCGGGGATCGCAAGCCCGTTGACGAGCTTCTTGGCCGCGTTCTCCGGCAGGGGGCCGATCCGCAAATCGATTCCACCGTCTCCATCGGAAACGCTGAGCGACACGTCGCTGTCGCCGAAGGCGAGCGGAGCGTGCTCGGCGATCGCGTCGGTGAGGAGCATCGCGTCGCTGATCCGATCGACGGTGACCCGATGCCTGGCGGCCATGGCCCCGATCACACGGCTCAATACCGGGGCGACCATCTCCGGCGCGCCGATCGTCAGCTTGGCCCCTTCCACCGCGGCGACCTCCGGCCCCGTTCCCTCCGTCAGATCGCCTCCAGCGCCGGACCCGCGCGACAGGCGCATTGTGATCTCCGTCCCCTTGCCCAGCCCGCCGGAAATCTCGAAGCTGCTGGAGAGGGCGGCGATCAGCGTCAGGCCGATCCGCAGGCTCGACCTCTCGACCTCCGGGCGCGGCCGAATGCCGCCGCCGAAGTCGCGCACCACAACCGTCAGGTCGTCGTCCTCCTCGAACGCCTCAACTTGCAGGGGCCCGGGCTCCTCGTCGTAAGCGTGGATGACGACGTTCATGCAGGCCTCTGTGACGACCGTCTTCAGGTCGCCGATGGCGGGTTCCCGCATTCCCATCCGCTCGGCCAGGCCGGCGACCGCGTGGCGCACGACGGCGACGTTCTCCGGTCTCGCGGGGAGCGTGATCAGAAGCCCAGTATGCGCGTTCATGCCTGTGCCTTCAGTCGGGTCGCCCTGCGTTGCCGGCCCTGCACAGGGCGGAGAGTACCTCGCCGGTGATGGCCCGCTACCCGCGCGAAAAGACGGGCAAACTTTTCTCAGCGGCGACCCAACGGCTCCTCAGCGAAACGACGAGTGGCCTCGACGGGATCGACGAAGACCTCGCCGCGGATGAAAAGTCCGTCGCGCAGCTCCCAGATCCAGGCGGCGGGCATGTCCCGGATGCCCGATTCGCGACTACGCAGGTAAACGCGCCCCTGGACCAGCAGCCGGTCTCCGCGGACCGACACATCCTGGAGGGTGATCAGCAGCTCCTCCCAGACTCTGGAGACGTCGTCGAGGTAGTCGTGCAGGCCCGCGGGCCCCGTGTAGGGGGCCGGCCGCCCGACTTCCTCGGCGGTCACCGGGAAGAACTCCATCTCCTCGTCGCAGACCGCGGCGATCCCGACGGCGTCGCGACGGTTGAAGGCGTCGAATAGGCACTCGACGAGCGCCCGGCGATCACCCATCGCCGAGCCTGGAACCTGAGCCGACGGCCGGCTGCGCAGCTCCCAAATCGGGGCTCGCCGGCGAGGCGGCCTCTGTCGAGTTCGGCGCGACGGCCAGGATTGCCGCGTCGTCGCTCATGTCGTCGGTGAAGCGGCGCAACGCCTCCTCGAGCCGCTGGACCACCGATGTCGGGCTCGAAGCTCCCGACAGCACGGCGCGAAGGCGCTCCTCACCGAAGCGCCCTTCGGACCCGTTGGCCTCGGTGATGCCATCGGTGATGACGACGAGTTGGTGGCCGGGATCCATCTCCAAGCGCCCAAGCTCCCAAGCAGCGTCCGCGACGGCGCCGAGGACCGGGCCGGCTTCCGCCACCTCCTCCACCGCCTCGCCGTCTACGAGCAACGGCGAGGGGTGACCGGCAACCGCGATCCGCACCGGCTGCAGCGGATCGTCGCTGAGGGTGACGGCGGCGACGCTGCAAAGCGCCGAATCCCGGCGGGCGAGCAGGGCGCGGTTGAGAGTCGCCAGCGCCACCAGTGGATCTCCGGTGAGCAGGGCGGCGGTGCGCAGGGTGTAGCGCGCCTGCGCCGCGATCGATGCCGCCCAAGCGCCGCGGCCGGTGACGTCGCCCATCGCCAGCATCCAGCCGCCGGGGACGCGGAACGCGTCATAGAAGTCGCCCCCGACCTCGTTCTCGGCGCCGGCCGGCCGGTACATCGCGGCGGCCGACCAGCCGGCGATGTGCGGCAGCGGCGGGGGCAGGAGCCCGCGCTGCAAGGTCTCGGCGATCTCGGCGCGCTCTCGCTCGGCGCGCTGCAGGTCTGAGAACAGGCCCGCGTTGTCGAGCGTAAGTGCCACCCGGCCGGCGAGAACCTCCGCGAAGCGGCAGTCCTCCGCGCGATAGCGCCGCCCGGACCAGGCGGTGCCGACGGTCAGCGCACCCGTCAGCCGCCCGCGCGTCTTCAGCCCCAGGGTGATCGCCGAGCGGACCCCGAGGCTGCGCAGGAAATCGAGGTCTTCCGGGTCGTGGGAGATCGAGGCGAGGTCGTCATCGGACATGCGCTGGAAGAATCGCGGCGCGAGGGGCATGTCGTGCCCATTTGCCATTCCCTCGGGCACCGAGGGCTTACGCTCCGCCAGGCCCCGTTCGACTTCGGGACCCCGCGCGTCGACTCGGGCGGCGGCCCTTCTCACGTCGCCGTCGGCGATCACGTCGATCATGCAGAAGTCGGCGAAGGAGGGGACGACGATGTCGCAGACCGCATCCAGCGTTTCCTCGACCGACTTGCTGCCGTCCGAAACTTCGGCGATGTCGTAGAGGATCTCGAAGCGGCGCATCGCTCGCCGCGTGCGAGCCACCCAAATCGCCAGTAAGCAGGCAAGGACAATGGCGGTGGCCGTGAGGACATCTATCGCGATCCAATCCATCAGCCTCCCCCTCGTCCAACCAAATACTGAAAAGACAGTACCGCACCCTGCGATAGCATCGATTCGCTTTTTGAAACGGTCCAGCAGCCCAATTGTCAGCGCCAGATAAAAAGGACACGACCGTAATTCCAGCTCCGTTCGAAGCGCGTGGTGAGGACCGGGGCGGTGTGTTCCTGGTCGCGGTTCGCGGCGAGTTGGACCTGGGCACCGCACCGCAATTGGAGGAGTTGCTGGAGCCGGCACTCGCCTCGGGCGACTCTCCGGTGGCGATCGACCTCGCCGGCTGCGAGTTCATCGACTCGACCGGCATTGCCCTGATCGTCAGGGCCTGGCAGACGCTCGACACCGACGGCGGCCCAGGCTTCGCCCTCTGCGGCCTCGACGACCAGGTGCGCAGGCTGCTGCGGATCACCGGCCTGGAATCGTCGATCCCGATCCACCCGAGCGCCGACGAAGCCCTCGCCAAACTGCGCGGCTGATCCAACGCACAGCGCGGCGTCTAGGCTGCCGTCACTGTGATCGACGAGCTGCTCGCCAACAACCGGGCTTTCGCGGACTCCCTTCCCGCGAAGCATCTCGACGTCCACCCCAGTCGCCAACTGGCGATCGTCACCTGCATGGACTCGCGCCTGGACGTCTTCGCCGCGCTGGGCCTGAACGACGGCGAGGCCCACGTCCTGCGCAACGCCGGCGGGGTGATCACCGACGACGTGATCCGCTCCCTCGCCGTCTCCCAGCGCCGCCTCGGCACCCGCGAGGTGATGCTGATCCACCACACCGACTGCGGCATGCAGAAGATCACCGACGACGGCTTCCGAGCCGAGCTGCAGGAGGAGACCGGCGTTTCCCCCGCCTTCGCGATCGAGTCCTTCGCCGACGTCGAAGCCGACGTCCGCCAGTCGATCCTCCGAGTCCGCCGCTCCCCCTTCCTCCCCCACCGCGACCAGATCCGCGGCTTCGTCTACGACGTGGACACACATCAACTGCGCGAGGTCCACGCCGAGGAGCATTGACGCGCCGAGCCAGACGAATTGCTTGGCGAGCGCGGCAGCGGGGTAAGTGAAGGGCATGGTCGAGCGTGGGCTTCGCTCCAAGGGCGCCGGCGGCGGTTCCGGCATCGTCGCCACGCTGAGGCGCACGGCGACGGAGTTCATGGAGGACAACCTCACCGACTGGGCCGCCGCCCTCACCTACTACGGCCTGCTCGCCCTATTCCCCGCTTTGATCGCGATGGTCTCGCTGATCGGACTGGTCGGCGACCCTGAAAGCACGACCTCGACCTTGACCGAAATCATCACCTCGATCGGCCCGCAATCGGCGGCGCAGACCTTCTCGGGCCCGATCGAATCGATCGCTTCCAACCAGAGCGCGGCGGGCTTTGCCTTCGTGGCGGGGCTGGCCCTGGCGCTGTGGTCGGCCTCGGGCTACGTCGGCGCCTTCATGCGCGCCTCAAACGTCATCTACGAGACGCCGGAGGGACGGCCGTTTTGGAAGCTGCGCCCGCTCCAGCTCGCGGTGACGCTGGCGATGATCCTCCTGATGGCGATCCTGGCGCTGGCGCTGGTCCTGACCGGGCCGGTAGTCGAGGCGGTGGCGGACCCGATAGGGCTCAGCGGCACCGCGATCGACATTTGGAACATCGCCAAGTGGCCGGTGATGGTCGCGATCTTCCTTCTCATGGTCGCGGTCCTCTACTACGCCTCGCCGAACGTGAAGCTGCGCGGCTTCAAATGGGTGACGCCCGGGAGCCTGGTGGCGATCGTCGTCTGGGCGATCGCCTCGGCGGCCTTCGCCTTCTATGTCGCCAACTTCGGCTCCTATGACAAGACCTATGGAACCCTTGGCGGTCTCATCGCCCTGTTGGTCTGGTTTTGGATCAGCAACCTGGCGATCCTCTTCGGCCACCAGCTGAACGCCGAGCGCGAGCGGAGCATCGAGATCGACGAGGGCCGGCCGGGAGCAGAGCGTGAGATCCAGCTCGAGCCGCGCAGCGAGCCCAAGGAACGGGGCCACTGAGGAAGCGTGCCCAGCCCGAGTAACGTCGTGATCTCACATGAGAGTGGAGCAAAGCGATGCCGAGGGAGTCGAGGTTGGGACGCGGGTCTATGGGTATCTCCCGCCCTCCTCGCATCTGCTGGTGACGCCGGCGAGCGTCAACGAGAAGGGGTTTGTCGACGGGTCGCCGAACCGGGCGCCGCTGCCTTCGGCCTATCACCGCTACCCGGCAACCGGGCTCGACCCCTTCTACAGAGGAGACACCGAGGACATCCAGATGCTGCTGCGGCCGCTCTTCTTCACCTCGTTCCTGATCGACGACCAGCTCGCCGACGAGGGACTCACCGAACGGGGCCCGATCGCCATCTCCAGCGCGTCGAGCAAGACGGCGATCGCTGGGTTGCATTGAGCGCCAGGCGGGTATTCACACAGTAAGTCGCACCGGAAGAACAAAGGAGGTCGCGGAGATGAACAAGCCGATAACTCCCGCAAGTCTCTACGCCGGGTTGGTCGGGGCCGTGCTGGTAATCGCCGGCATCGTGGGCTTCTTCTACAGCTCCTCGTTTGGAAGCCCGGGCTCGGTCGACGACGTCATCGGCGTGCTCGACGTCAACGCCTGGCACAACATCGTCCACCTGCTCACCGGCGGGCTTGGCCTTCTCGCCTTCGCCGCGGGAGCCCGCGCGTCACGCACCTACGCGCTCGCGTTCGGCGCCGTCTACATCGTCGTCGCGATATGGGGCTTCATCATCGGCAGCGGCGAGTCGATCCTCGGCTTCATTCCGATCAACACCGAGGACAACGTCCTCCACATCGTCCTCGGGGTGCTCGGCATTGGTGCCGGTCTCGCCAGCCCCGAAAGGGAAGTGGAGCCGGCGGCGCGCACCGCCACCCCATGACCACAAAGGCGGATTTCACAGAGCAGGAGCCAGAGACCAAGCTCGACGGGCGCCGGATGGCCCATGTCACTCGGCTGAATTCGTCTTCGGCTAGGTGATCAGCGCAACGGGCACCAATAGTCCGGCGGAGCGGCGAAGGGTGGCAATCCGGCGGCCGGGTTGAACAGCCGCGCGAACCTCGCTGACGCGATCCCCGAGCCCGGCAACGGTCGCGTCCAGATTGGGAGCGACTAAGGCGAGGCCCCAAAAGAAAGCGGGACGATCGGTCCCCCCACCGCGCTCGATCGCCTCAGGAGGCTCCTGAACGACCTCGAGGATGGTCGCGCCAAGACGAAAAAACGCCTGCCGCGGCGCGCCGGCGGGTGTTGGCTCCTCCCGGATCCGGCGCAGATCGAGTCCGGCGTCTTGCAGCACCGCAATCGTCCGATCGAGCGCGGGCGTGATTGCGACAACGTGGTCGAGCGCAGCGATGCCGTTCGGATGAACGGACGGCTCACCCGGCAGCGGCC
>Ga0247754_1000098_pt1 | contig 9834 bp, 8 predicted proteins | sample UWRJS184509B5_FD_181015 | JGI IMG/M metagenome (GOLD analysis project Ga0247754, IMG submission 181015) | Soil microbial communities from Arlington Agricultural Research Station in Wisconsin, United States - UWRJ-S184-509B-5 | ecosystem: Environmental > Terrestrial > Soil > Agricultural land... | reverse complement strand
CTGCCGGTCGAGCTCGAACGCTACCGCGCAGTCCTCTGCGTCGACGCTGCCAGCGTCCTCCAGCGGCGTCCCGGTATCGAGCGCGAGACCGTCCACGGCGCGCAGCCGCTCGCGATCCACGTGGGCGTATTCTCGCTCGGAGCGCTGGCTGAACTGAACGCGAGTGTGCTCGAGCAACTCGGCGACGCCGTGGGGTCCTATCGGATCGAGCGACGCGCGGAGCACCTGAGAGATCAGGGCGCGGTCGCCGAACAAGTGCTGGAGATCGCCCCGGCTGACCCAGGCTTTGCCGCGGCGACCGCCGCGAGCGTCGTCGATGCGCCCCACCGGACGAGCCGCGAGCGCTTCGATGGCGAGCCGCAGCGCCGGGTCGCGCTTGAAGCGGAGGACGCTCGCCGGCGCGGACTCGCTCACGCGCCGGCATAGGCCCGGGAACGCGCGCCGGGCCTGCTCGACCGCCCAGCGGTCATAGACCCGCACGTCGGCGTCGATCTCCAGCGCCTGGAGCAAGGGCTCGAGCAGGCGCTCGAGGCCGACGCTCGGCACGATCACCGCCACCCGCAGCCGGCGCTGGCTGCCGCGGACGAGACGTGCCAGGCGGTGCAGCGCGACCGTCGTCTTGCCGTGGCCGGCCTCGCCGAGCACCAACACGGAGCGGCCCGGCGGTAGCTCGACCACGCGCCGCTGCGCGGGATCGAGGTGCACGTCGATGAGTGATGGGGCCAGCTTGCGCAACGCGGCGGGCCGTGGCGCAAATACGTGGCGCGGCAGGCCCGGCTCGCGCCGCCAGACACCGCTCTGCCGGCGCGTCAGCAGGCCGTCTTCGGTGATGATGTCGACCAGCTCGCGGCCGTGGAAGCCGACCACGTTGCGCTCCAGCACCAGCCCGCGGGCTGTCGCAGATACCCCGTGGCGCCGCCCCTCGCGCGAGGCGAAGAACAGCTCGCCGAGCGCCGATTCGGCGAAATCCGCGATCACGATGCCCGCCGCGACGGCGCGCGACCGCGCGCCGCGCTCGCCGCTCGTCAGCAACACGTCGGTGACGGCGCCGTCCTGGCGCAGGCGGCAGTGCGCCAGGTAGTGCGGAAAGGGATCCGGCGGCAGCCGGGGGCGGGCTGCCGACAGCAGCGCGAGCTGCGCGCGGATGCGCTCCCGATCGGCAGGGCCGAGCTCGGGGGCCAGGTCGCCCTCTGACAAACTTTCGCTCGAAGTGGACGATGACACCATGCCAACCTTGGAGAGGGTCACGCGCAGCGTGTGGGCGCGGATCCAAGCCCACCATGAAACAACTTGGAAGCTTCCAAGTCGAGGCCATGCGTGCGATAGTATTGGCGTGGTGAGGGCTCCGAGGGCGGTCGCCCAGCAGCGGGGCGGTCGCGGCGCGGCGCGAGGACGGCGCGGCGCGGGGCGAGGACGATGGTGAGGTCCGATCCCGAATCAGTGTTGGAGCTGGCCCGCTCCTGGCTCGTCGCAGGCGAGCGTGTGGCGCTGGCCACGGTGGTGGCGACGTGGAGCTCGTCGCCACGCCCGGTCGGTAGTCAGATGGCGATCGGCTCCGACGGCCGTTTTGCAGGCTCGGTCTCGGGCGGTTGCGTCGAGTCGGCGGTCCTGGTGGCGGCTCGAGAGCTGTTCGCCGGGGCCACGCGGGTCGCCGGGGTGACGCCTGCGCCGCGCACTCTGGAGTTCGGCGTCAGCCTCGAGCAGGCCTGGCAAGTCGGCTTACCTTGTGGCGGCAAGATTATGATTTTCCTGGCCGAGGCGTCGCTCGCCGTGCTCGAGCACGCGTGTGCGGCCAGCGCCCGACGCGAGTCGGTCGCCATCATTTCGGACATCGACTCCGGCATCGAGGAGGTGTGGGCGTCGCCCGCCGCGGGCCGCGTCGCGGGCGACGAGGCCAGCGCGCGGGCCGTTGGGGAGCTGATCCAGCGCGAACGCAGCGAGTTGCTCGAGCTGGGCGGGCGCCGGCTGTTCGTGCACGTGGTGGCGGCGCCGCTGCGGCTGATCGCCGTCGGCGCGGTGCATTTGACCCAGGCCCTCGCCGAGCTCGCGCGCCGCGCCGGAATGGATGTCACGGTGGTGGATCCACGCACGGCGTTCGCGACCGTCGAGCGATTTCCGGACGTCGCCATCGAGCACGAGTGGCCTGATGTCGCGCTGCCCAAGCTCGGGCTCGATCGCCGCACGGCAGTCGTCGTGCTGTCACACGACCACAAGCTCGACGAGCCTGCGCTGCAGGCGGCGCTCGCGAGCGAGTGCTTTTATATCGGCGCTCTGGGCAGCCAACGGACCCAGCGGGCTCGGCGCGAGCGACTCGCCGAAGCGGGCTTCGCCGAGGCCGCCCTGGCGCGCATCCATGGCCCGATCGGGCTCGACATCGGCGCGCTGACCACGCCCGAAATTGCGATCGCGATCATGGCCGAGATGATCCGAGCTTGGCGGCGTCGCTCATGAGGCCGATAGCGGGGCTGCAACGCGGCGCCCTGCGTGGAAACTACCGCGACGAGCAGGAGCCCGCTCGAGAACAGCCGATGACGGAGAAAGGGGGGCGCGTGCGCGCAGTGCTCGATGGCGGCTCGTGACGCGGTCGTGCGGAAAGAGGCGGCGTTGACAGGGCGCCGCGCGGGCACCTATCCTGCTTGCGACTGCGCGATCGGGCGCACGGCCCGAGCAACGCCGTCGGAGGGACGATTGAGAGACGTTGGGTAGCTTCGACTCCGTGAGCGCGAGACCTGCTGGGATGGCGCCTCCCCTCGTGGCTTCGGCCGAGGCCTTTGAATCCGCGGCGGAGGTCCAAGCGCTGCTCGGGTCGCTGGACTATATCGCCGACGACGCGCTCAGCGTCAGCGTGTTTCTCGCGGGCAAGCTCGGCCGGCCCCTGCTGGTCGAGGGCGCGCCGGGGGTTGGCAAGACGGAGCTCGCCAAGGTCATCAGTCGCGCGCTCGGCGTCGAGCTCATTCGTCTGCAGTGCTACGAAGGTTTGGATCTCGCGCACGCCGCGTACGAGTGGAATCACCCGCGCCAGCTGCTCGAGATCCAGGCCCGCGGCCTGCTGGGTGGCGCTGCGGCGACGGCTTCCGCGGTCGCCGCCGTCGACGAGCTCTTCTCGGAACGTTACTTGCTGCGCCGCCCGCTGCTCGACGCGATCGACCCGCGCCGTGAGCGAGCCCCCGTATTGCTGATCGACGAGCTCGACCGCGCCGACGAGGAGTTCGAGAGCTTTTTGCTCGAGCTGCTGTCGGATTTCCAGATCACCATCCCGGAGCTCGGTACGGTGCGCGCGGCGCGCCGACCGTTCGTGCTGCTCACGTCGAATCGTACGCGCGAGGTGCACGACGCGTTGCGCCGCCGCTGCCTGTACCAGTGGATCGACTACCCCAGCGCCGAGAAAGAGAAGCAGATCCTGGAACGCAAGGTGCCGGGCCTGTCCGAGGTGCTCGGCCGGCAGATCGTACAGTTCGCCGAGCGGCTGCGTGCGGCCGGGCTGTACAAGGCGCCGGGCGTCGCCGAGAGCATCGACTGGGCTCGCGCGCTGACCGTGCTCGGAGTCGGCGCGCTCGACCTCGGCAGCGTGCGGGCGACCCTCGGCTGCCTAGTGAAACATCGCGACGACGTGGAGCGGCTGGGCGGGGGCTTGGCCGAGGCGCTGCTCCAGAACGCGGGCGAGGGCTGACGTGATGGCGGCCTCTGCGTCGGTCGACGCGTTCTCGAGCATGGTGGGTTTTGCGCGCGCCTTGCGCCAAGCTGGCATCGGCGTCAGCTCGGGGCAAATCCAGGCGTTTGCTCGCGCGTTCGAATGGCTCGATCCCTGCTCGCGCACGGATATCCGTCACGCAGCCCGCGCCACGCTGCTGTGCCGGCGCGAAGACGCCGCCTTGTTCGAGCGAGTGTTCGATGGCTTCTGGCTCGGCGTGCAACCGGGCCAGAAGGCGGCCGCCAAGATGCCGCTCGCGCCGCGTCACCGCAGGGACGAGCGCCCCGCGCTCGCCATGTTGCTCGCCGAGCGCGCGCGGGCCAGCGACCCGGAGCTCTCCGTGCAGGACCGATCCCTGGCGCGGAGCGAGGACGAGATCCTGGGTCGAAAGGACTTCGCGCTCATGACGGAGCTCGAGCTGGACGCGATCCGGCGCCTGTTCGAGCGTCGACGCTGGCAGTTTGCGACGCGCGTCACGCGGCGCAAGGTGGCGCGCCGCTCCGGGAGGGAGCTCGACTTGCGGCGCCTGTGCGCGCGAGCGGCGCGCACGGGCGGTGTGGCGCTGGAGCTGCCGCGCCGGGCGCCCAAGATCAAGCAGCGGCCGATCGTGATCCTCGCGGATATCAGCGGCTCGATGGAGCTCTACACGCGAGTCTTGCTGCAGTTCATGCACGTGCTGCGGCGGCGCCTGACGAACGTCGAAAGCTTCGTGTTTGCGACCCGCTTGACGCGCATCACCGCCGAGCTCGCGCTGCACGACGTCGATCGGGCGCTGGAGGAGGTGTCGGCGAACGTGATCGACTTCGCGAGCGGCACGCGTATCGGCGAGAGCCTGCACGCATTCAACACCCAGTGGGCTGGCCGCCTGCTCGCGCGCGGCGCGGTGGTGATCATCATGAGCGACGGTTGGGAGCACGGCAGCGCCGAGCAGCTGAAGAAGGAGATGCGGATCTTGAGAGAGAGATGTTTCCGGCTGATCTGGCTGAACCCGCGCCTCGGCCGCAGCGACTACCTGCCGCGCGTCGAGGGCATGGCCGCGGCGCTGGGCCACGTCGACGATTTCCTGTCCTGCCACGACATGCAGTCGCTACAGGCGGTGGCGACGCACCTGGAGGCGTTGCCTCGGCGCCGTGGCACGTCGTCCGCAGCGTCGCTTTTGGCCGAGCTCGGCGCTGGGGGTGCGGCATGAAGGTCCAGGGAACCTACGATTTCGATGCGCCGCTCGACACGGTCTGGAGCGCGCTGTTCGACGCCGAGATCCTGGCCCGGACGCTGCCGGGGTGCGAGAAGCTGGAGCGCGCGGGTAACCAGTTCCGCGGTGACATCAACGTCAAGATGGGGCCGGTGCAAGGTAAGTTCCAGGGCAAGGTTGACATCACCGACATCGTGGAGCGTGAGAGCTACACCATGATCGTGGACGGCCGAGGGCCCGCCGGCTTCGGCAAGGCGACCGCGTCGATGCGCGTCACGGCCCAGGGCACCGGCACGCGCCTCGCTTACGACAGCGACGTGCAGGTGGGCGGCAAGATCGCCAGCGTGGGCCAGCGCCTCATCGATGCGTCCTCGCGCGCGATCGTCAAGCAAAGTCTGGAGAGCCTGCACGAGCAGATCAGGGCGCTCGCGCCGCCGCCGCCCGCCGCAGAGGCGATGACCGCAGGCGGCACCGAGCCGGCCCGGGGCGCGCCGCCGGTCGCCGCCGACGGTGCGCCGGAGCCGGACGTGCTGCAAGCGGGGGTGCCCCAAGCGGAGGCGCCCGCCGTCGCGCAGCCCAAGGTCCCAGGCCAGCCGCCCGTGGTACGCGCGCCGAGCCAGGCCTCGTTCGCGCTGGGCGTCGCCAAGGAAGTCACGAAAGAGCTGTTCCCGATGAGGACAGTGTTGCTCATCCTCGGGCTGCTGGTGCTCGGGTGGGTTTTGCTCCGCTCCTTGAGCGGAGGCACCGATTGAGGAGGTCTCGACCATGACAGAGCGTCTAAAGTCATATGCTGCACGCCAGGTCCGCGCGAAAGCCGGGCGAAGAGGGGGCTGCTCATGATCCCCGCCCAGTTCGACTATCACGCGCCCAAATCGCTGGACGAGGCGATCGCGCTCCTCACGCAGCACGGCGGCTCGGCGAAAGTGCTGGCCGGTGGCCAGAGCCTCATCCCCGCCATGCGCTTCCGGCTGGCGACGCCGGAGGTGCTGGTCGACATCAACGGTATTCGCCAGCTCGAATACGTGCGCGAGCAGGGCGGCTACCTGGCGATCGGCGCGCTGGCGCGGGAGACGGCGCTCGAGGAATCGGAGCTGATCGCTCGGCGCTACCCCCTGCTCTTCGATACTGCCAAGGTCGTCGCCGATCCGCTCGTCCGGCAGCGCGCCACCGTCGGCGGCAACCTGGCCCACGCCGACCCGGCGAACGACCACCCCGCCACCATGCTCGCGTATGCTGCGCAGGTCGTCGCACGTGGCCCGAAGGGCGAGCGCACGATCGGCATCGACGACTTCTTCACCGGGCTATTCGAGAACGCGCTCGCGCCGGGTGAGATCTTGACCGAGATCCGCGTGCCGATCCCCAGGGCCACGAGCGGCGGTGCTTACATCAAGCTCGAGCGCAAGGTCGGCGACTATGCGACCACCGGGGTCGCGGTGCAGCTCGAGGCGAGCGGGGAAGTGTGCACGGCGATCCGCATCGGCTTGACCAACGTGAGCCCGACGCCGATGCGCGCGCTCGAAGCGGAGCAGCGCCTGATCGGGCAGCCGCTCACGGAGGCGAACCTCGAAGCGGCTGGGCAGCTCGCTGCCACCGCCTGTGACCCGTCGAGCGATCTGCGCGGCTCGGCGGACTACAAGCGAGACGTGACGCGCGTGGTCCTCAAGCGCGCCGTGATCTTGGCGCACGCCCGGGCGAAGGGAGCAAAATCATGAGCCGGCACCAGATCAGCTTGACCGTCAACGGCGAGAAGGTGACTCGAGAGGTCGAGGCGCGGACCCTGCTCGTGCATTTCATTCGCGAGCACCTGGAGCTCACCGGGACGCATATCGGCTGTGACACCACGAGCTGCGGCGCCTGCACGGTCATGCTCGACGGGCGTCCGATCAAGAGCTGCACCGTGTTCGCAGTGCAGGCCGACCAGGGCAACCTGGAGACGATCGAGGCTCTCGCGGCTGGCGGCAAGCTGCACCCGCTGCAGGAGGGCTTCTGGGAGAAACACGGCCTGCAGTGCGGCTACTGCACGCCTGGTATGATCATGAGCGCCAAGAGCCTGCTCGCGCGCAAGCCGCGGCCGACCGAGGCCGAGATCCGCGAGGGCATCAGCGGCAACATCTGCCGCTGCACCGGTTACAACAAGATCGTCGAGGCAATCCAGTACGCCGCCGACAAGCTGCAGGAGGCTCGCTGAACATGGCACACCTCGATCCCCGCGTCGAACGCCACACCGCCAAGGCCACCGGTATCTCCGCTCAGGTCGAGACCACCGACACGGTCGAAACCAAGACGCCCGAGAAGGTCTGCGGTATGGGCCACCGGATGAAGCGCAAGGAGGACCCGCGCTTCATCCAGGGCAAGGGCCGCTACATCGATGACATCAAACTGCCGGGCATGCTGCACATGGCGATCGTGCGTAGCCCGTATGCGCACGCCAAGATCCTCAACATCGACACCAGCGAGGCCCTGGCCACGCCGGGCGTGGTGGCGGTGATCACGGGCAAGGACCTGAAAGCGGCCGGCAACCTCCACTACATGCCGACCTTGATGAGCGACACCCAGCCGGTCTTGCCGATCGACAAGGTGCTCTATTACGCCCAGGAGGTCTGCGCCGTGATCGCCACGGACCGCTACATCGCGGCTGACGCCCGCGAAAAAATCCTCGTCGAGTATGAGCCGCTCGAGCCGGTGATCGACCCACACCGAGCGTTGAAGGACGAGATCATCGTGCGCGAGGACAAGGAGAAGAAGACGAACCACGTCTGGCACTGGAGCGCGGGCGACTCGGCCGCGACCGACGCGGTGTTCGCGCGGGCCGCGCACGTCGTCAAGCAGGACATCTACATCCCGCGCATCCACGTCTGCTCGATCGAGACGTGTGGCATGGTGGCCAACTACGACAAGGTCCGCGAGCACATGCAGCTCTACATGACCTCGCAGGCACCGCACGCACACCGCACCGTCTTCGCCTTGGTGAGCGGCTTGCCGGAGCACAAGATCCAGGTGATCTCACCAGACATCGGCGGCGGCTTCGGCGGCAAGGTGCCGGTGTATCCGGGGTATGTCGTGTGCGCCGTGGCCAGCCTGGTCACCGGCAAGCCGATCAAGTGGATCGAGGATCGCAGCGAGAACCTGCAGGCTGACAGCTTCGCTCGCGACTATCACATCAAGGCGGAGTTGGCGGCGGACGCGAGCGGCAAGCTGACGGGGCTGCGCGTGCGCACCATCTCCGACTGTGGCGTGGCGGACGCGGCGGCCAACCCCTCGAAGTTCCCGGCTGGCCTCTACAGCATTTGCACTGGCTCCTATCAGCTCGAGGCGGCCGACGTGCAAGTGGACGGCGTCTATACCAACAAGCCGCCGGGCGGCGTGGCCTATCGTTGCTCGTTCCGCGTGACGGAAGCAGTGCACCTGATCGAGCGCATGGTCGACATCATGGCGCACGATCTCGGTCGTGATCCCGCTGCGTTCAGGCTGCAGAACTTCATCCGGCCCGACCAGTTCCCCTACAAGTCGCCGACGGGCTGGGAGTACGACAGCGGCAACTACGAAGCGGCCCTGAAGAAGGCGATGACCATGATCGACTACGCCGCGCTGCGCGATGAGCAGGCGAAGAAGCGCGCCCGGGGCGAGCTCATGGGCATCGGCATCTCGAGCTTCACCGAGGTGGTTGGCGCGGGCCCGGCCGCAGATTTCGACATCCTGGGCATCAAGATGTTCGACTCGGCGGAGATTCGCATCCACCCAACAGGTAAGGCCATCGCGCGGCTCGGCACGAAGTCGCAAGGGCAGGGGCACGAGACCACCTACGCGCAGATCATCGCGGAGGAGCTCGGCTTGCCTGCGGCCGACGTGCAGGTGGAGGAGGGCGATACGGACACGGCGCCGTACGGCCTCGGCACCTACGCGAGCCGCTCGACCCCGACGTCGGGTGCGGCGGCCGCGATGGCGGCCCGGAAAATACGCGCGAAAGCCAAGAAGATCGCGGCCTACCTGCTCGAGGTCGGCGAGCAGGACCTGGAGTGGAACGTCGACCGTTTCCAGGTGAAAGGCTCACCCGACCAGGCGAAGACGATTCAGGAGATCGCGTTCGCCGCGTACACCAACCACCCGCCGGACATCGAGGCCGGCCTGGAGGCGACGGACTACTACAATCCGCCGAACCTCACCTTCCCGTTCGGCAGCTACATCTGCGTGGTGGATATCGATCCCGGCACGGCTGTGGTGAAGATCCGCCGCTTCGTGGCGGTCGACGATTGCGGCAAGATCATCAACCCCATGATCGTCGAAGGCCAGATCGAGGGCGGCCTCACGATGGGGCTCGCGCCGGCCATGTTCGAGGAGATCGTGTACGACGAGAACGGCCAGAACCTGACGGGCACGATGGCCGACTATCTCCTGCCGACGGCGGTCGAGTCGCCCCGCTGGGAGCTCGGGAAGACGATCACCCCCTCGCCGCATCACCCGTTTGGCGCCAAAGGTGTCGGCGAGTCGCCGACGGTGGGGGCGCCGCCTGCGATCGCGAACGCCGTCGTCGACGCGCTGTGGCACCTCGGGGTGCGCCACATCGACATTCCGATCACCCCATACCGGGTCTGGAAAGCGCTGCGCGAGCACGGGGTCACAGGCTGACCGCCGCGGGGCGACCCGGCCGAGCGCCGTGGCCCGTCGGCTATTGCCGGCGCGCCGCGGCGTGAGCCCGGCCGGCGATTTCGGCCTGCCAGGGTCGAAACGCCGGCCGTCTCGTGCCATAGCCCTGGACGGCATTGCATGGCCTTCGAGAACATGGCCCTGGAGATCGAGAATGGTCCGGACGCCGCTCGCCCGAGCGCCGCGGACCAGCGGCCGCTGCGTGCTTCGGCGGTGGTGCTCGCCGCCGGCCTGTCGCGGCGTATGGGCCAGCAGAACAAGCTGCTGCTGCCCATGGCGGGCGAGCCGATGGTGCGGCGGGCCGTGG
>Ga0247754_1000095_pt1 | contig 9909 bp, 9 predicted proteins | sample UWRJS184509B5_FD_181015 | JGI IMG/M metagenome (GOLD analysis project Ga0247754, IMG submission 181015) | Soil microbial communities from Arlington Agricultural Research Station in Wisconsin, United States - UWRJ-S184-509B-5 | ecosystem: Environmental > Terrestrial > Soil > Agricultural land... | reverse complement strand
CCCGACGGCATGCGGCTCGCGGTCAGCGAGGAGGACAACGCGGACGTCCACATCGTCGACTACGCGAAGCGCGAGCTCCTATGGACCTACGGCACCCCTGAGCGGAGCGGCTCGGGGCCGGGGCAGCTCAACTACCCGGACGACGCGCACCTGCTCGAGGACGGCACGTTCCTGACCGCCGACATCCGCAACTGCCGCGTCGTCATCATCGACCCGGCGACGCGGTCGATCGTGACGCAGTGGGGCACGACCGGCCGCGCCCATTGCTACCACAAGCCGCCCGTCGCGCTGGGCTCGCCCAACGGCGCGACGCCGATGGACGGCGGCGACATCCTGGTGAGCGAGATCCGCGGCGCCTGGATCACGCGCATCACGCGCGTGGGCAAGGTCGTATGGGACATGCGCGCGCCACACATCAGCTATCCGTCCGACGCGTTTCCCACCGTCGACGGCAAGCAGGTGATCGTGGCCGACTTCGTGAAGCCGGGCGGCGTCGTGATCTTCGACCCCGCGACGCGCAAGGTGACCTGGGAATACCGCGTCGCGACCGGCGAGGGGATGCTCGACCACCCTTCGCTCGCGCGCGAGCTGCCGGAGACGGGCGACATCCTGATCGCCGACGACCTGCGTCACCGCGTGATCGTCGTCGACCGGGCGACCCGGAAGATCCTCTGGCAGTACGGCGTCACCGACACGCCCGGGCACGCGCCGGGCTACCTGTACTACCCGGACGGCTTCGACATCGACGTGTTCCGCGACTGGCGCGGCGCGGCACGGCGGTAACCTTAAGTCAGCTGCGGAACACCCAGCCGCCGAGCTTGGCGTCGAAGTCGATCAGCAGGATCGCGCCGGGGGCGAGGTCCACCGTCGTTTCCTTGACATAGCCGAAGCCGGGCGTGGGCGCATCGGCCAGCCGGGCGACCACGCGATGGCGGCCCGCGGGCACGTCCACGCGGCGATACAGCGTCGAGCTTCCGTCCTTCGAGAGGCCCGAAGGCGTCACCGTCGCGGTCACGATCGTGCTTCCGTCGAGCTCGATGACGACCGTCACCGGCACGCGCTCGCGCGGGCACACGCTCGCCGCGCGCATGTTGGGCGCGAGCTTCGCGAGCTCCTCGGCCGAGCGCTCGTGGCACGCTTCCTTGCGCTGCCCGGCATGCTGCAGCGACAGCTTCACGAGCGCGACGTCGGGCGGCAGGTGACGGTAGGCCGGAGCGGTGGAGAAATAGGCGAGCACGGCGCAGAACGCAGCGTAGCCGAGCGCCTGTCCGGCATAGCTCACGACGCGGTTCACCGGGTGGGCATTCATCGCGTCACGCCCCCCCGAGCCTGACCAATTCCTCGGCCGCCGTGGCGCGCGCGAGATGCGGCGAGAGCCGGAAGGCGTCGGAGAAGCAGTCGTTGGGATCCATGCCGCGCGCGCGAAACGCCGGGTGCGCCGCCTCGACCATCGCGACCGACCCGCACGCGTAGACCTGGTGGCCGGCGAGCGTCGGGAAGTCGGCGAGGATCGCCTCGTGCACGAGCCCGGTGCGACCGGTCCAGTGGTCCTCGGGCCGGGGCTCCGAGAGCACCGGCACGAACGTGAAGCTCGGGTGCTCGCGCGCCCACCGCTCGCACAGCTCGCGCGCGTACATGTCGGCGAGCGTGCGCGTGCCCCAGTACAGCACCATCTTGCGCCGCAGGCCGGTCGCGAACGCGTGCTCGACCATGCTCTTGACCGGCGCGAAGCCGGTGGCGCCGGCGACGAACACGATCGGCTTCGACGCGTCCTCGCGCAGGAAGAACGAGCCGAGCGGGCCTTCGAACGTCACTGGATCGCCGACCCTCATCGCCTCGAACACGTGCGTGGTATAGCGGCCGCCCGCGATGCGCCGCACCTGGAGCTCGATCGTGCGTCCCGCGCCCGGCGCGGTCGCGAACGAGAAGCTGCGCTTCGCGCCGTCGGGCAGCAGGATGTTGATGTACTGGCCGGCGTAGAAGTGGATCGGCTCGTCGCCCGCGAGCGCGAGGTGCACGATCATCACGTCGTCCGCGGCCTTCGCGAGCGACGCGACGGTCGCGTGCCAGACCTTGGGCGCGATCCCGCCGGGCAGGGCCACCGGAACGTACTCGATCTCGAGGTCGGTGAGCGGCAGCGCGATGCAGGCGAGCACCTTGCCGGCACGCCGCTCCTCATCGGTCAGCACCGCCGGCTGGTACGGCCCCGGGTCCACCTCGCCGTAGAGCACCGTGCACTTGCACTGGCCGCAGCCGCCGTTGCGGCAGTCGTACGGCATGCGGATGTCCTCGCGCAGCGCCGCCTCGAGCACGGTCTCGCCGGGCCGCGCCGGCACGATGCGGTTGTCCGGCCGGATCGCGAGGTGCCGGACGACCCGCGAGCCGCGCTTGGGCGGGAGCCACGGCAGCGCGAGCGCGACGAGCGTGCCGCCGCCGACGACCGCCCACAGCGTCGCCGGTCCCCACGAATAGAGCGCCGCGAGCATCGGCAGGTAGAACCAGTCGAAGGCGAGCGTCGCCGGCGCGCTGGCGAGATCGGCCGGGGCGAGCGAGAGCGCGGGCTTGGCGATCGACAGCACGACGAGCGCCGCGGTGAGCGGGATCGCGATCGCCTTGGGCGGATTGGTGTGCGCGCCGGGCACGCGCTGCGTGTGGATCCACAGGAGCGCGAGCACGCCCAGCGGGAAACCGATGTGCAGGAACGACAGCAGCGAGAACAGGCGGTCGTTCACCGCGTCGGGCGTGATGAAGTTGCGCACCAGGGTGCCGTTGAAGATCGGCAGCCAGTCGAGCCACTCGGCCGTCGCGACGACGGTGAACTGCGCCAGCCGGTCCCACGGCAGCATGTAGCCGTTGATGCCCGACACGTAGACGAGCCACAGCAGCACGATCCCCGACACCCACGAGAACCAGCGGAACGCGCGGTAGTGGTCGAACACGAAGTGGCGGACGACGTGCAGCAGCATCGTCAGCACCATCCCGTCGGACGCGTAGCGGTGGAGGCTCCGGAGGATGCCGCCGACCCAGCGCTGGCCGTGCGTGATCTGCTCGACCGACTGGTAGGCCTCGGTGACGCCGGTCGAGAAGAACGCGTAGAGGTAGAGGCCGCTCGCGACGACGATCCACAACAGGTAATAGCTGATCGCGCCGAGGAAGTAGAACGGATTGGACGCCTCGCCGAACGCGCGGTTGAACAGCTTCTCGACCGCGAGGAACGCGGACCGGCCGGCGTGGTGGATGAAGCGCAGCATCGTGACGTCGACCCCGGGGGCCGCGCGGGCGCGGCGCCAACAAAAAAAACCGGCCGCGGACGGAGGCAAAGCGCCCGGGCCGGGGGTCAAATCATAGACCGATCGTGGATGCCATGGTGCGCCGCAGCGAAGCCCGGCGGTTTGACCTGGATCACGCGGGACGCGTTTGGGCGCCCGGTCCGCGGCGGCGGCGGCGCGACGCCGAGAGCACGTACCACACCGTAGCGACGACGATCGTCGTGCCGGTGAAGAGCTCGACGAAGAGCGCGTAGTTGAGCCGGTAGCGTCCGGCGCGCGGATCGTAGACGGTGCACAGGACGCGCACGCGCTCGAGGAACGCGGCCACGTCGCTGCGCGGCGCGGGGTCGCCCAGCACGAGCTCGCGCAACGGCGCGACGAACATCGGCAGCTCGAAGCTGTCGCCGTAGACCTGGCGGAACACGCGGCCGTCGCGATCGACGATCGTGGCCTGCGTCAGGTGGTCGAAGCCCCCGGCGGTCGGCACCCACTGGAATCCGAGCTCGCGCGCGAGAGCGTCGAGCGCCTCGGGCGATGGCGACGCGAAGATCCAGTGCACGTCCCCGACGGACTGCTGAGCCGCGAAGGCGCGCATCGCGCCGGGCGAGTCGAACGGCAGGTTGAAGCCGATCGTCAGCACGTTGAAGCTGTCGTCGCCGAGCGCGTTGCGCGCCGCGCCGATGGCCTGTCCCAGGAACTTCGTCGTCGTCGGGCACACCTGCGAGCAGCCGGTGTACACGAACGAGACGACGAGCGGCTTGCCGCGCAGCGCCGAGAGGCGGACGACGCTCCCGTCGCCCGCGGTGAGGGCATGGTCGCCGAGGGTCGTCCCGATCGCCGCCTGGCTGGTGGCGATGGCCGTGCGCTGCTCGAGCGCCGTGCCGGCCGGCAGCGCCTGGCCGACGGCGAGGTTCCACGCGATGAGCAGCACGAGCCCGATGAAGGCCGCGAGCAGCAGGCGGTTGAGGTCCTTCGGATCGGGCGAGGGATCAGCCACGGAACAGCGGGTCGGCGATCGCCGCGACGATCAGGAGCGACAGCTGCACGAGCGAGGCATGGAAGCTCGCGAACGCGCGGCGGCGCGTCGGATCTTCGGCGAGCTGCGCGGCTCGCCACAGCAGCAGCGCGCCTCCCGCGACGGCGGCAGCGACGTAGAGCCACGACATGCCGAGGAACCCCGGCACGATCGACGCGATCACCAGCAACACCGCGCCGGTGAACACGGCCCGCGCGGCAGCCGCGTCGCCCACGACGATCGGCAGCATCGGCACGCGCGCCGCGGCGTAGTCGTCGCGGCAGGCGATGGCGAGGCTCCAGAAGTGCGGCGGCGTCCACAGGAACAGCGTGACCGCGAAGACCAGCGTCGTCGCCGACGGCACGCCGGGGTCGACCGCGGCGGCGCCCGCCAGCACGGCGAAGCTGCCGGCGAGCCCGCCGACCACGATGTTCCACGCGGTGCGGCGCTTGAGCCACACGGTGTAGACGACGCCGTACGTGAACGCGCCGAGCGCGGTGTAGAGCGCGGCGAGCGGGTTGGCGGCGATCCACGCGAGCGCGACGCCGGCGGCCGCGACCGCCCCGATCGTCAGCGGCCACACGGGTCCGGCGCGCAGCTGTCCGGTGACGAACGCGCGGTGCCGCGTGCGTCGCATCGCGGCGTCGAGGTCGCGCTCGACGTACTGGTTGAACGCGCCGGCCGCGGCGGAGGCGAGGGTGACGGCGAGCACGACCGCGATCGCGTTCCACGCCCCGATCGTCCCGGGGGCGATGACCAGTCCCGCGAGCGCGGTCGCGCCGATCGCCACGCCGATCCGCAGCTTGAAGAGGTCGAAGACCAGGCGCCAGCCGCGCGCGGCGCGAGGCGCCGGTTCGGCGCTGGCGGTCGGGGCGGTGTTGTTCGCGGTCATGGGGTGGATCGCAGGCGGACGGTGGGAACGGCGCGCCGGAGGCGCGTCGCGCCGCCCCCGCCGCCCGCTGCGATGCCGGGCTGTCGTCGCGTCAGGAGATCGGCCAGACGGTCGACAGGTATTTCCAGTTGACGAAGTAGTAGAGGACGAACGCGGTCAGGAACACGAGCGCGAGCACGAACGTCCCGGGCGCGACGAAGCCGGCGGTGCCGATCCCGGTGTGCGAGACCGTCACCGCGGGCGCCACCGGTGCCGCGGCGCGGCCATCGCGCGCCGCGACGTACTTGAAGCCCGGCGTCTCGATCCGCTTGCCGAGGAACACGCTGCCCACGGTGATCAGCAGGTACATGATCCCGCCCAGGATCGCGGCGAGCCCGCTGATGGCCATGAGCCCCATCATCAGGTAGGCGGTGCCCGGGAACTCGTGCCCCAGCGCGTTGCCGGCGAACGTCATGTCCCAGTGCCGGCGCGGCACGCCGAGCGTCCCCGCGCCCATCATGAACAGCGCGAACGACATCATGCCGAGGCCGAAGAAGTACGGCTGCCACTTCGCCATCCCCGGGAACATCAGCTCGCGGCGGAACAGCGTCGGGATCAGGAAGTAGGTGAGCCCCATGAACGCGAGCGTAGTGCCGACCACCACCGTGGCGTGGAAATGGCCCGGCACGTAGATCGTGTTGTGGATGATGAGGTTGAGCTGCTCGGTTCCCATCATCACGCCCGAGATGCCGCCGAGGAAGCCGAAGCCGATCAGCGACATGAACATCGCCGAGAAGCTCGGGTTGCTCCACGGGGCCTTGCGCAGCCACTCGAAGAGGCCGTGGTTGTGGCCCTTCTCGCGCTGTGCGACCTCGATCGCGCCGGGCACCGTCAGGCCGTGCACCATCGACGCCAGCACCGCGAGGTACATCGCGTAGCTGGTGTTGAAGATCTTCCAGTTCGACGTGAGTCCCGGGTCGGCGAGCAGGTGGTGCGCGCTCGCGAGCTGCAGGAAGCAGATGTAGAGGAAGAACGCGGTGCGCGACACCTTCTCCGACATCGGCTTCGCGCCGAACACGACGCCCGCGATCGCGTACCAGACCGACACGTGCGCCGCGACGTTGATCTGCTGCGAGCTGTGGCCGAACGCCCACCACACGGTGCGATACATCAGCGAGTCGATGTAGTTGACCAGGCCGAGCGACCACAGGAACGTCGGGATCAGGATGATGGCGCCCGACGCGATCGTGAACACCGCGATGATCGCCGCGGTGACCGCGCCGAACGTGACCAGCGGGACCGAGCCGTTGTAGGTGCCCTCGGCCTTCGCGACGACCAGCGTCCCGAAGAACACGAAGCACGCGACCAGCGCGCCGACGGCGAACAGGATGAGGCCGAGGTAGAACGCCGGGTGCGCGCCCATCGGCGCGTACGAGGTAAACATCACCGACGAGTCGCCGCGGAACACGGCGACGTTGTTGACGAGCGCCCCGATGATCATCAGCCAGAACCCCGCCCACGCCATCTTCGGCGTGGCGAGCCGGCATTTGAGCAGCACGCTCGCGGCGAAGTAGAGCACCGCGATCTCGAAGAAGATGATCCAGAACACGAGCATGTCGAGCCCGTGCGCGGTCAGGACCAGGTAGAACCAGTCCGCGGGCAGGAGGTGGACCGCCGGCCAGCGCGTCAGCGTGACCAAGAGCGCGAGCACGCCGCCGACGAGCAGCGACACCACGCCGGCCACCGCGTTCCAGCGGATCAGCTTCTCGGCCGGCTCGTGGTAGACGAGCCCGGTGGACGGGCAGGTGCGGAACATCCGGTTCACGGCCATCGTCATCCCCTCACTTCGCCTTGACGACGTACAGGCGGCTCGCCATCGTGTGATGGTTGATGCCGCAGTACTCGTTGCAGATGATCGAGTAGGTGCCCGCCTTGGTCGGCGTCATCGTCATGACGTGCTCGTACCCGGGGTGCACCTCGATGTTGATGTTCTCCGGCTGCAGCGAGAACCCGTGCAGCCAGTCCATCGAGGCGAGGTGCAGCCGGTAGGTCTTGCCCTCCTCGAGCTCGAGCATCGGCCACCACTGCCACAGCCGCGCGATCAGGTAGACGTCGCTGCCCGCGGGCGGCGCGACCACCGGGACCTTCTGGTCGGTCTCCTCGCGGACCTTGAACTTGTCGACCATCGCCTGCGTTTTCGCCTGGAACATCTCGGGCGTGGTGCGGTAGGCCTCGTTCGACAGGTTCTGCTTACCGTAGACGTGCCAGTACGGCATCATGAAGAACATGATCAGGCACCACGCGAAGGCGATCGCGATCCAGGTGCCTTCGACGCGGTCCAGCGGCTGCTTCCACCAGACGCGATCGGGCGGGGACGACAGGGCGCTCATGCGGCGTTCTCCTCGGGGTTCGCGATCACTTCGCGATCGGGATGCCGACGATCTCCATCACGCCCCACACGATGTAGAGCACGGTGGGGAGCGCGATGCCGACGAACAGCAGCAGGAACGGGTTGTCGAGGATCTGCTGCATCGCCGGGACGGGTTCGTCGTCGAGGTCGGGCAGCGAGCGGTCTTGCGCGGTGGTCATGACGGGACTCCCCTGGTGAACGCGGTCCGCGGCGGACCCCGGCGAATGCGGGATGCGCGGTGGTTCGGCGGATTCTGTTCGCGGCCTACGCCGGGCGAATTGATGCCCGTCAAGTAATCGCCTCCGCTTTCGCGCGGCGGGCGCGGTCAGGTCAAGGTCGGCCCGGACCCGCACGCTAGAATGGCCGCGTGTCGACGAGCGCCGCCTATGCTTCCCTCGCGCCCGCGAGCCCCCGCGCATCGGGGCGCGCCGTCGCGGCCTGGCTCCTCGTCTGCTGCGTCCTGGTGTTCGCGATGGTCGTCGTCGGCGGCGTCACCCGCCTGACGCACTCCGGCCTGTCGATCGTCGAATGGCAGCCGATCGTCGGCACGCTGCCGCCGCTGGACGACGCCGGGTGGCAGGCGACGTTCGACAAGTACAAGCTCACGCCCGAGTACCAGCTCGTGAACGCGGGGATGTCGCTCGACGAGTTCAAGGGCATCTTCTGGTGGGAGTACTTCCACCGGCTGCTGGGTCGCCTGATCGGCATCGCGTTCCTCGTGCCGTTCGTCGTCTTCCTCGTGCGACGGCGCATCCCGGATGGTTACGGCCTGACGCTCGCCGGCATCTTCGTGCTGGGCGGCCTGCAGGGCGCGATGGGCTGGTACATGGTGAAGAGCGGCCTCGTCGACGACCCGCGCGTGTCGGCGTTCCGGCTCACCGCGCACCTCGGGCTCGCGTTCCTGATCCTCGCCGCGATGCAATGGGTGGCGATGTCGCTGCTGTTCCCCGTTACGGCGGCACGCGACGACGCGCCGGCGCGCTCGGCGCGACGCTGGGCCTTCGCCCTCGCGGCGCTGGTGTTCGCCATGGTGCTGACCGGCGGGCTGGTCGCAGGCATCCGCGCCGGCTTCGCCTACAACACCTTCCCGCTGATGAACGGCCACGTGGTGCCGCCCGAGATCCTCATGCTCGAGCCGTGGTGGCGCAACTTCTTCTGGAACATGGCGACGGTGCAGTTCGACCACCGGCTCGGCGCCTGGCTCCTCGCCGTCGTGGTGCCGCTGGCCTGGTGGCGAGTCATGCGCGCCCACGTCTCCGCTCGGGCGCGCGTGGGCGCGCACCTGGTGCTCGCGACGCTGGTCGTGCAGGTCGCGCTCGGCATCGCCACGCTGCTCGCCGTCGTGCCGCTCTCCCTCGCGGCTGCGCACCAGGCGGGAGCCGTCGTGCTGTTCTCGCTCGCGCTTCATCTCGCGCACGCACTTGCACCTCGCACGCCGGTGCAGAGCGCGGCTTGACCGGCATCAAGGCGGCCGACGAGCCCGGATCGGTTGAATGGGCGTGCGTGCCGATCGACCGGCCGCACTCACCTCCGTGACGCCCCGCCACCTCACCCTCGATGTCCGCGGCATGGAGCCGCCGGAGCCGCTCGAGCGCGTGCTGGAGACGATCGGCGACTTCCGCCCCGGCGACACGCTGCGCCTGGTGATCGATTGCGAGCCGCGGCCGCTGTTCCGCATCCTCGCGCAGAACGGCTATGCCTGGCGCGTCGACCCTGGCACGTCGTCGAGGTTCGAGATCACCATCGGCGTGCGCGACGACGCGGGCGAACCGCAGCGATGACCCCGGACTTCGCCTCGTGCATCCGCGAGATCGGGCGCGGCGCCCACGGTGCGCGCAGCCTCGAGCGGGGCGCGGCGCGCGCGCTGATGGCGGCGATGCTCGACGGCGAGGTGCCCGACCTCGAGCTCGGCGCCATCCTGATCGCGATGCGCGTCAAGGGCGAGTCGCTCGACGAGACGCTCGGCTTCCTCGAGGCCCTCGCCGAGCGCGTGCTGCCGCTCGATGCGCCGCTCGAGCGCCCGCGACCGGTCGTGCTGCCGAGCTACAACGGCGCCCGGCGAGGAGCCAACCTGACGCCGCTGCTCGCGCTGATGCTCGCGCGCTACGGCGTGCCGGTGCTGGTGCACGGTCTCGACGGTGCCGGCGTCGGCGACGATGGGGACGACGACGAACCGGGCGAAGCCCAGGCGAGCTTCGGGCGCGTCACCAGCGCGGCGATTCTGGGCGAGCTCGGCATCCCGCCGTCGCCGAGCCTCGCCGACGCCGACGCGCGCCTCGCGCGCGCGCAGGTCGCCTATGTCGCGACGCCGACGCTCTCGCCGGGACTCGCGCGCCTGCTCGCG
>Ga0247754_1000094_pt1 | contig 9963 bp, 7 predicted proteins | sample UWRJS184509B5_FD_181015 | JGI IMG/M metagenome (GOLD analysis project Ga0247754, IMG submission 181015) | Soil microbial communities from Arlington Agricultural Research Station in Wisconsin, United States - UWRJ-S184-509B-5 | ecosystem: Environmental > Terrestrial > Soil > Agricultural land... | reverse complement strand
CTTTCCGACTGAGGTCGTCCCCATCACTTCGCTCGTCGCCCAGCACCTGCATGAGGAGGGGATGGCAGACGTCGCCGACGACCTGATCGGATTCGACATGACCCTGCTCCACTACCGGCGGACCTTTGTGGAGAAGATGTTCGCCATTCACGGCAAGGTGACTCGCCTCCTGGATGAGGACCACCCCCTCGGCCGCGACGCCCGCCATTACCCGGATCTGTACGCGCTGGCCGGCGAGCGCGAGGTCCGCGCCATGCTCGCGTCTCCGGAATACGACGAGATTCGCAAGGACTACGACGAGAAGAGCCGCACCTTCTTCGGCGACATCTACCGACCTCCAACCAACCTCTCGTTCACCGACAGCCCTGCTCTCTTTCCGGAGCCGGAGCTGCGAGAGCGGCTCGCCGCCGACTATGAAACCCAGTGCCGGCTGCTGTTCTCCGGCGCCGCATACCCGTCCTTTGCCGATGTGCTTGCGCGCTTCGAAGAGATTCGCAGCCTGCTGTAAGCCAAGCCGCTTCCAAGCAGCGCCGCGGGGCCGCGCTCGAGCGGGCCCTGGCCAGAGTCCACCGGGAAACCGTGAGGAGGTTCGGCTCGGCGAGCGCATCGCGGAGCCCGTTCGCCCCCCACGCCCGCCGGCGGGGAAAGAAAGTTCGCGGCCCCCGGGGCGCACGCGGCACCAGGGGAGCGAGGGGCACCCAGGGGCCGGCGGGCCCGCGCGGCGGGTTCTCGGTCATCACGCAGGTGAGCGGGGCCGGCGCCACGCTCTGTGACTTCGACGTCTCCTGCGCGGTGGGCTCTTCGGTCGCGCAGTGCCCGCCGGGCCAGACGGTTCGCCGTTACTGCTGCTTGTCGCGCCAAGCAGCAGTAACCGTGACCGACGCAAACAGAGGTATCGATCCACTGCTGGCGATCTAGTGCTGAACTAGCAACCGCGAGAGCGGATGGGGATATTTGAGGCCGTTCCTCGGCCTACTTGACCGGTTCCCGCGGCCAGGTTTTCACTGCCTCTTTCGCCAAGCGGCGCTGACGGTTGACGATGTCATTCATGTTCCAATCGTCCGCTCGGCCCGCGTCCTTGGTCAGTCTTAACGACGAGCGTGCAAGGATCGGCTTCTTCACGCGCCACGACTTATTCTCGATTTTTGCATTCTCGCTCTTCTTGAGCAGACACTGGTTACCTATGCGCTGCGACCAGGTACCAATCTCCTCCTCGCGAAATTGCGGCCAGTCCGCTTGCTTGGCGCGGCGGGGAAGAATGTGCTCGAGATTTACCACTTCCTCGTTAGCGTTCGGTACGAGCTCCGGCTCGGCGTCTCCAACCTTTGAGCGCTCCAGCGCGAGCAGCAGATAGCGTGCGATGGCGGATTTCGTTTGCCGGGCGCGACCGAAGGCATCTCTGAAATCATCGTCCTCGGGAACGATTGGCGACAGTTGCTTGAGGAGTTGTTCGGTTGTCGTGATCTTGCTAGTCCTAACTGCCACCGCCGCCTCGCAGTAGGCACGCTCCGTCCTTCCGCCGCCAATTCCGCCAACGACAATGCCCCGAACCGACCAGCTCACCAGGGCCTTCAGTGTCCGCTTCAGCTCCCGATTGCTGAATTCCTCCATGACCGCTAGCAAGAGTGGGCGATTCTGTGCCAGCTCCAGCGTCAAGAGTGTGGCCACGTTGTTTTTGACTGAGGTTCCGAAATGTCGCTCGGTCCAATAGTCGTCACTAGGGGATAGAAGCGCTGCGTAGAGTTTGGCCGCCTTAGCGAGTTGCTTCGCGTACCGCACGGCCTGGTTGGCACTCCTGACTTCATCCTTGATGCCCGAGTAGAGGTCACGCTCCCGAACGGCCCCGAACATCGAGCTCCAGTGGTGCCTCAAAAACGTGATGAAGACCTCGTTCTCTGCCGAAATATCGAGCTCGTTCAGGGCCTGGATCCAGCTCGTCCTGACGGAATCCAAGCGGTTTCCGGCCCTCATGAACAGGTAGTTCTTCAGCAGGTCGCCGATCGTCAAAGGCGCGCCACGGTCGTTCAAGGTCTCGAAGATCACAAAGGCGTCGGCCTCAGTTGGCACAGTCACCGTGATTGCGGTTGCCTGATTGTCGAGAAATTCCGTCCAGCGAATCAGCCGCTCGCCGCTCTTATTACCGTGGGCGCGCGCATCGGCGTCGAGCTTCTCCTTGAACAAGGAAAGCGCATCGCTCAATCGTTCATGTGATTCTCGCTCCGGCGTCGGGGACTTGTCTTCAACAACGAGTTCGCGAAAGAACTGGTCGTCCTCGTCATTCAGCATCAGACGCGGCTCCCGTGTGTTCAACCGGCGGTCGAAGACCGAGAGATAGTTATTGAAGATGTCATCGGCCTGCTCAGGTTCCTCTAGGTCTATCCAGACGCGCCGCAGCGCCGCTAGCATCAGAGATGTAGTTGCGAGCCGCTGCTGCCCATCAATGATTGTTATTCGGCGAACCTCCTCGTGTGGAGTAAGGACGAGGGTGCCAAGAAAGTAATCGGGCTCTTCCGCGTCGAGTGACTGTCGGAGGTCGTCCCAGAAATCGAGGATCTCCGCATCTGCCCAAGCGTAAGATCGCTGATAGGTCGGAACCCGATACTCATGGCGCGAAAGCGCATCGGCGATCCCTACCAAGTCGTAGTCGAGACGTCCCTTCTCCGGCATAACGCAAACCTAGCTCATTCGGCAATGTTCGAGCAAACACCGACTCCCACTGACCTGGCTACTGCCTTCGCGTGAAAGCGGGACTCGGCGACTGGCCGGTCAGAACCGAGTCGGTGCCGCTCCCGCCTCCCACCCGTGGTTAGGAATTACGTCTAGAGGACTACCAGCTCGCGCTTGGGGTGCTTTGCCGAACCGAACTCGAAGCCGAGGACGGCGCGGGCGCCGAAGGCGGCGCCGAGCTTCTTGAGCGTCTGGGGGCTGGTCGCGTGCCGGCCGCTCTCGATGCGGGAGATCGCGGAGGCGGTGGTTCCCATCCGCGCGGCAAGCTCTGCCTGGGTCAGGCCGAGGACGGCGCGGCGCATGATGACGATTCGGGCCAGCTCCTCGTACGGTGCGAGGCGCTCGTACTCGGCCCTGAACTCAGGGTCCTTGAGGGACTCCTTGATGTGGTCGGAAACGGCTCCTCCGACGGGATTGGCTCGCTTGCTCATCGTCACCCCTAGTGGACGTCTGTCAAGTCAAGTTAGCAACCGTGCTAACACGCGATCCACTTCAGCACAGTCGGATCATCAACGTCCGAACCTCGATCGACCAGATTAGATCGCCTTGAGGAGATCGCCGGCGAGGGCGGCGACTGCGGCAGCGATCACTGTCGGTTCGACTCAGATGGGGCGGCTGGTTGCGCCGCCGCCGCGCGCAGGGCATTACTTTGTCGTACCGACTGTGGTCCTACTTAGGGACGACTGAAACCACCCCGCGCCTTGTTTCGCGACGGGCTGTCTTAGCGACCGATGGGAGGGCATATGGCTCGCGAATCAGTTCGGTGGAATTACAAATCCGAAGAATTTGAGATCGGTGGCGAACCGGCCATGTGGGGTATTGACGTCGCCGATTTCATAGGCGCAGAGGAGAGGCTTCGATCGGCCTCCCTAACCGACCTCAAGCATGCTGCGAGGCGGTACTGGGCCACCATGTACGACTATGACCTGACCTTCCGGGTCTATGACGTGCCTGAAGAACTTCTTAGAGAAGATGAGGAAGGGTTCAGTCCGATACCTGTTGAGTTCGAGGTATCGGGTGACCATTTCATCGTCACCACGACTATCGCGGTCGAGCCGGGTATCAGGGTCAACGCGCTTGAGCTTGCACAGGTTCTGAGTCCGCAACTCAAGGCCAACCGGGCCGTGTTTCTGGAGGTGCGAGAGGAGGATCTGCCGCTAGCGAAGCTGCTTACGCTCAGTGTCGAGCTTCAAAGTGTTCGCGGCCGGACCCTCGGTGATGCACTTGATCTAGGTCGGTCGCTTCTACAGCTTTGGGAGGCAAGCCTTGGTGGAATGCTGACCCCAGAGTCAGTTGTCGACTTGATCGTCGCGCAGCGCCCCGAGCTGTTGATCGGACAGCCAGAGAGCGATTGGTTGGAGGTCAAGGGGAAGCCTTACGACCTGAAGAACGAGCTGGAGGCCCTAGAGCTGGCAAAGGACATCTCTGCATTCGCAAACGCACCGGCTGGGGGGTTGCTGGTCGTCGGGTTCTCACGAAAGAAAGTCGAAGGCCAAGACCATCTCAAGGGAGTAGCACTTCAGCCAGTTCGCGCAATTGATCCCCGCAAACATCGACAGGCACTCGAGAGGCTGATCCTGCCGCCGCCAGAGGGACTGCAAGTAGAGGCGGTCGAGACTGAGGAAGGCAAAGGCATGTTGGTGATTCGAGTCCCCCCGCAAGCCGCTGCCCTCCAGCCCTTTCTCGTCACCGGCACAGTGTGGAAGGCAAGGTTTTGGGGAGCCACTTTGCCTTGTACGTGAGGCGAGGCGAGCACTGCGAGCCTGCGTCTCCAGCGGTCATCCACGGCCAGTTGCTCGCAGGCAAAGTTGCGCTTGACTCCATCAGCGACAACGTGAAGGACTCAGGCGTGAGATCGGATAGCTCCTAGCGCGACGTCGGCACCTGGCCCGGTCCGCCGTCCTCCAGCAGCTTCTTCATCGTCTCCAGCAGTTCGCGCTCCCGCCGCTCTCGCGCTTCCTCGCGCTCGCGCCGTTCGCGCCGACGACCACGCACCGCAGGGGCACCGCGGTAGGCAACGAGCACCGCAACCAAGGCCGCGGCCAGAGTCCAGAGCGGGGCCTCGGCAGAAAGGAAAGGACCACTCCAGTAATTGAAGGTGGCTATCGCGGCCTCGATCGCCAAGAAGAAGAGCTGAGTTGTCGAGGGGCGTTCCACCGCATTGCCAACATAGCACAAATTGTTGCATTTAAGAGCTGTCCTTAGTATTGTTACGCAAGCCCGATGAAGAAGAAAGATCCGACCCTCTACATCTCGCCGCTACTCAATCTCGGCCAGATCACCCGTCGCGAAACGCCACTGCGGATCGCCTTCCTGCATCAACCGCAGCGCGGCGGCGGGGCGGGCCCGCTGGCCACGTTGGTGCGCGAGCGCCAGGCGCTCGCCTTCGATCTCTTGCTTTACGCCCACACCGTGGCGCCCCTGGCCGAGGGCCACCCAATTCGTGCCACCTCAGCGCAGTGGATGCACGCGATCGGCATCAAGGAGAGTGTCGGCAACCGTGCCACCGTCTCGCGCTCTTGGGGCTGGCTCGAGCGGCAGGGGCTGGTGCGCAGGCACCGGGAGGGTCGCGTGCGCGGGATCGAGATTCTCCGCGAGGACGGCTCCGGGCGCACTTGGCAGGCCGCCTACGTCGAAGACGAGCCCTACTTTGGGTTGCCACTGGCCTACTGGCGCGGTGGCTACGCGCGCCAGCTAGCGCTCCCTGCGAAGGCGGTGCTCTTAATTGGCTTCTCGCTGCAGTCCCGGGAGGAGGAGTTCTTCGAGCTTCCGCTCGAGCGGGCGAGCGATTGGTACGGACTCAGTATCAGCACCCTGCGCCGTGGGCTCGGCGAGCTTCGCGAGCGCCGTCTCCTGCGACGCTGGGCACAGGAGCGGGATACGCGAAAGTCACCGCTCGGCCACACCTACGATCAACGCTACGCATTGAACAAACTGCGCGAGCCCTGGCCGCCCAAGGAGCCGGTCCCGGAGGAGGGTGAAGGCATTCCGTTTTGACCGGCCCGCTGTCCAACCACCTCGGAACCACGGTTCGGCCGCGACCCCGGGACGCGCGCCAACCGCGAGGCCGACTTCCTCGTCTGCGACCACGGGCGGCTCGGCATCCTCGGAGTGGACGGCGAGGCGTTCCACCCGCCAAGCCGCGCGGCGCAGGACCACAATCACATCCGACGACGAGGGGCCAGCACTGGGCATGGCCTATCGCTTCTCGCGCAAAGCGGGAGCGCTACGAAATCTTTCAACCGTCTGGTCTCCTCGTACTCAGCCCGCCGGGTCCCTACACCAAGAACCAAGGACCCGAATAGGGTTGACCGGTCCGGCGAGGAGGTCGCGGGACGGCAGACGGGTTCAAACTCCAGCCGATCGATACCCGGGGTAGGCATGCGCAGGACGGACAAATCCAAGCCAGCGGCAAATCCGGCAGGGCACTGAACGTGAAGGTCGGTGAAAGCGGCCTCCAGCAGTTCTTGCACGCCGGCCGGGTCGAGTTCAGCTTCAACGGCCGCGAGGCCACCCGCGCCGTCTACAACGCAGAGTTCGTCCGCGAAAGCGAGGTCTCCACCCTGGAGGCTTACATGGCCGACCGAGTGCCCTATTTCTACAAGAGTCCGGATGAGATCGCGGAACTCTTTCGTAGTGGTTATTTCCTCTCCGCCGTCGCCGACGCCTTGCGAAAACTACCGATTGCCGAGAGCTTTCGCGAGTCCCACTTCGGCGAGATCCTGGCCGGCGTCTATGGCGAAGAGATCCTCGGCCTGAAGCTCCTCTACAGCAAGCTTCGCCTGCTCACCGCCGAGAACGCGAACGCCAACAAGATGGACCTCCTCTTCTTCACGCCCGGCACGGATCCGGCCGAGTTTCTCTTCGCCGAGGTCAAATCGAGCATGAAGACCGCGGCCGACGGCCTGCCTCCCGGCCATGATGACTCCTGCTTTGCCAGTCTCTTCACCTCGCTCAACGGCTATCGGGAGAGCGACCTCGACTTTGACCTCGCCCTGATCGAGGAGCGAATGGAGGGGCTCGAGCCCGCCGACGCAAAGGCGATCCGGCGGGCTCTGCTGCCGCACACCCTGCGCCAAATCAAATACGCCGGCTTCTGTGTGATCGACGCCTCAACCTCCGACCCCGATGAGGTCTCCGTCCTCGGTACCCGGGCCAACGAGAAGCAGTTCGAGGTCGACCTGCTCTGCGTCGCCGAGCTACCTGACGTTGTCGCCTCGACCTTCGACAAACTGCAAATGGGCCAGTGAGTGATGTTCAGCGTCGATGAATTGCGCGGTTCGCTCGCCTCTCCTGATATGCACGCCGACCTGGCCGAGGTCCGTCGCGGCCTCGCCACCTATCGGATCGCCGAGTACCCCCTGCTGGAGACCGAGAGCACCAGGCGCCTCGAGCAACTGATCGAGGCGGTTCTCGCCAGCGCCCCGGGCTGGGACCCGGGCAGCGGCATCGAGTTGATCCTGCGCGCCGCCGAGGTCGCCGAGCTGCTCGCTCTCGGCGATTTCACCGAGGACGCCTCCCGGATCCGACTGCGCGCGGCGCTCCTCTACGAGCTCGCTGAGCAGCCGATGATGGCGGCCGCTGTTTACTCCGCCAAAGACGAACCACAGATGCTCGCCGAGTTCTTCCGTCGCGAAGGCCCCTTTAGCTCCCTGGCCGCAGACATCCAGCCGCAAAACGGTTCGGAACCCGCTTTCCCTTCGCTGCTTCGCTATGCGGCCTCAGAGGACGCACTCGGCCTCGCCCGCTACCAACACTCGCTCACCGATGATCTCGAACAGCACACCGAGATCCTCGCCCTCGCCGCTTCTCTCCTGCAGGCGGGAATGAGTTTGACCGAGGTGAAGGCCTTCGCCCACGTGGTCGCGCGCCGCGGCGAGCTTGCGACCCGCCGTCACGCGCCCGGTCCGATCGGCGAACCGCTGCGCCGGATCGGCTTTCCGCCCGAGCTCTGGGGCGCCCAGGCAGCAGCGGTGGACGGCGGCATCCTCGACGAGCATCACGATGCCTGGGGTCTGGCGGCGCCGACCGGAACGGGCAAGAGCTTCCTCTCGCGCCTTGTGATCCTCAATGCGCTGATCGCCAACGGCGGGGCACGCGTCCTCTATCTCGTCCCGACCCGGGCGCTGGTCTCCCAGGTTGCGGTCGATCTGCGGGAGAGCCTTGAGGAAGTCGGGATCAACGTCACCTCCGTCACTCCCCAGCTCGCAGCGCTCGATGCCGGCGAGCAAGAGTCGATCGATGCTGCACAGGTTCTCGTTCTTACGCCCGAGAAGGCCGACATGCTCCTCCGGATTGGTGCGTCGTTCCTTGCCGAGGTGTCACTGGTAATCGTCGACGAGGCCCACCACCTCGAGGACGGCACCCGCGGTGCGCTGCTTGAGCTCTACCTGGCGCGCCTGCGCCACGCCCTCGCCGAGGGCGCCCGCTACGTGCTCCTCTCCGCCGTGACTCCCAATATCGAGGAAATCACCGGGTGGGTCGGAACTAGCCCCGGCGCCGCGCTGGTCGAGGACCGCTCGACCCGGATGAAAGTCGGCATCTACAAGGTACGCAAAGAGGGCAATCGCAACCGCGGTGTGATCGAGTACATGGACGGCACCAAGATCCGCCTCTTTGAACGGGGTGTCGAGAGCAGCGGCCGCCGCCGTCTTGTTCAGCTCGCGGAGCGGATCGCCACCGCCGGCCCCCTCTTGATCATTTCCGAGGGCAAGGCCACCGCCGAGTCGGTAGCCGCTGCCCTGCAGGAGCGCCTTCGCGACTCCGAGGGTCATCGGCCGCTCTCAGAGGAGGAGCTGGCACGGCCGGTGGCCAGACGCCTCGACTCGCGCCTCGAGCGCGAGATGTATGCCGAGGTGCCGCTGCGGGGGATGATCCGCGACGGGATCGCCTACCACCACGCCGGCCTGCCGCCCCGAGTGCGCGAAGCAGTCGAGCAGGCGATCAAGGCGGGCGTAATCCGCTATGTGGTGGCCACTACGACGCTCGCCGAAGGCGTCAACTTCCCCTTCTCGACAGTGATAGTCCAAACCCTTGCGATTCGCAACCCGAGCTTCGAACACGGTGTCCGCATGAGCTTTCGGGCCGTGACGCCGCGGGCCTTCTGGAACATCGCCGGTCGGGCCGGGCGGCCCGGCTATGACCATGAGGGGCAAGTGATCCTCTTCGAGCCAGGGCTGCGCCTCGAGCACGCCGGGGGCGACCTCGATCCCTACACGAACCCGCGGATCAGCGACATTCCCCCGGTGCGCAGCGCGCTCGCCGCCGGTATCAGAGAGATCCGCGCTGAGATGGAGGCTGGCGACCTCAGCCTCGAGATGCTGGCAAGCGCCGAGGGAACCGAGGAGTTGCCACGAAAGACTCAGGGGATCGTCAACCTTCTCCGGATCGGCCTCGCCCACGCCAAGGCGACTGAGATCAACGAGGAGGCCGCCGAGTACTTCGACTCGACCTTCGCTGCTCTCCAGATGCCTGAGTCCGACCGCGACTTCGGCAGGCGGCTGATGCGCCAGCAACAGCAGGTGCTGGAGACCTACCTACAGGATCCCGACTCGCCTTCGGTCAAGCTCGTCGCCGAACTTGGTCTCTCGATCTCCACCCTCTCGAAGCTCCGCAGCTACGTTCGCGAGCTTGAGGACTGGAAACTCGAGCGCTTCCGAGACGTCCTACGCGGCCCTCAGATCAACTTCGACCAGCTCAAATACATCCTCGGCCCCGTCCTCGCTCGCATGTCGGAGCTCGAGGGCCAGCGCCTTGGCGGCTTCTATTCAGGTCTAGTCGAGGAATGGTGCCGAGGCAAGCCGTTCGTCGAGCTGCGCCGCACCGAGCGCGAGGACACCCTCGAGAAGCTGATCAGCCTCTTGTACTCACGAATCCAGTTCATCTTGCCCTGGGGTCTCTACGCGATGGATCGCTTCGTTGGCGAGGAGGCCGAGAGGCGCGGGGTCGACTACGAGAAGGAGATCAACCTACTCGCCTACCTGGTAGAGGCAGGCGTTCCTGACCTCGCCGCTCTCAGTCTCGTTCGCGCCGATTTCGAGCGCACCGATGCGGCCCGTCTTTCTCGCGCTTATCTGGCCTCGCCAGAGGCAAGCGGTACGACCAAAATCGAGGGCTGGCTGCGCATCCAGCCCCCCGAGCGCCTGATCGCGATCGTCCGCGGGGCCGACCACCGCCCGCTTGACTACGACTTCCGCCAGCTCTTGGAGGAGATTGATAAGCGTCGTGATGGCCCCT
>Ga0247754_1000090_pt1 | contig 10203 bp, 11 predicted proteins | sample UWRJS184509B5_FD_181015 | JGI IMG/M metagenome (GOLD analysis project Ga0247754, IMG submission 181015) | Soil microbial communities from Arlington Agricultural Research Station in Wisconsin, United States - UWRJ-S184-509B-5 | ecosystem: Environmental > Terrestrial > Soil > Agricultural land... | reverse complement strand
AATTGGTGACGATCAGGTAGCGGTCGCCGCCGAGCCTGTAGGTGAAGAGGTCGTCGATGACGCCGCCGTCCTCGTTGCACAGGCATGAGTACTGAGCGCCGCCGATCTCGATCTTGGCGACGTCATTTGAGAGGACGCGCTGCAGGAAGGCAAGCGCGCCGGGCCCCTCCACCTCCACCTCGCCCATATGCGAGACGTCGAACATGCCGGCGTGGGTCCGTACCGCCAGGTGCTCCTCCCGAATCCCGTCGTAGCGCACCGGCATCTCCCAGCCGGCGAAGGGAACCATCTTCGCCCCAAGCTCGGCGTGCTTTTCGTAGAGAGGAGTGCGTCTCACCGACGCAGCGTATTTAGTCTCTGAGGAAGCCGGGCACGTCGATGTCGTCATCCGACACGCGCAGTTTGCGTATGTCGGTGTCCTCCGCCGAAATTCGCGGGCGACTCTCGTAGCGGCGGCGCACCCGCTGCGGCGAGCGGGCCAGCAACTCGAAGCCCTCGAAGCCGGTGGCGATCACCGTGACGCGAACCTCGTCGCGCATCGACTGGTCGACGACCGAGCCGAAGATGATGTTGGCGTTGTCGTCGGCTTCGGCCTGGACCAGCTGCGCCGCCTCGTTGACCTCGAACAGGCCGAGGTCCTCGGGGCCGGTGATGTTGAGCAGCATGCCGGTCGCGCCTCTGATCGACTCCTCGATCAGAGGCGAGGTGATCGCCGCCTTGGCGGCGTCCAGCGCCCGGGCCTCCCCGGAGGCGGTGCCGACGCCCATCAGCGCCGAGCCGGCGTCGCGCATGATCGTGCGCACGTCGGCGAAGTCGAGGTTGATCAGCCCGGGGATCGTGATCAGGTCGGTGATGCCCTGCACGCCCTGGCGCAGGATGTCGTCGGCCTGGCGGAACGCCTCCAGCACGCTGGTGCGCCGCTCGACCGCCTGCAGCAGCTTCTCATTGGGGACGATGATCAGGGTGTCGACGTTGTTGCGCAGCTTCTCGATGCCCTCGAGCGCCTGCTGCATCCGTCGCTTGCCCTCGAACTCGAAAGGCTTGGTGACGGCGCCGACGGTGAGCGCGCCGATCTCCTCCTTGGCGATCTCGGCGATGACCGGCGCCGAGCCGGTCCCGGTGCCGCCGCCCTCGCCGGCGGTGACGAAGACCATGTCGGCGCCCTTCAGCGCCTCCTTGATCTCGTCGCGGCTCTCCGCCGCGGCGCCGGCCCCGACCTCGGGATTGCCGCCGGCGCCGAGGCCGCGAGTCAGCTCCTGTCCGATCGAGAGCTTGATGTCGGCATCGCAGGCTTGGAGCGCCTGGGCGTCGGTGTTGACCGCGACGAACTCGACACCGCGAATGCCGGCGTCGACCATGCGGCTGACGGCATTGGTGCCGCCGCCGCCGGCTCCGACGACCTTGATCACCGCAAGGTAAGTGGATTCCATCTCCCGATTTCTCCAAGCCCAGTCCGATAGGGACCAGAATTTGCCCAGTCCGCGAGGACTGGATTTAAGTTGAGCCTTTGTTCCGTCCGAGGCTTCAGCGATGCTCAAGGGTTCAGAGAGTCGCCGGAACCTTGGAAATTGCGCCCAACGTAGGGCATTCCACGCTCTCTGTCAAACGAGCGGTAGGCATCGTGCAAGATCCGATGCCTCAAGTCCTACTTGAGGGTTGGTCAAGTCTCAAGCACTGCTTGAGACTTTAGGGAACCGCGGGAAGGGTGTGTCCCGACCCGCCAAACGCGGGCCTGCTGGGCACAAGGACGTCGACGTAATCGAGCGTGGTCACGGATGGATCGGCAAGCACGGCGGCGGCCGCTCGCCACTTCGCGGCAGCTTGAGAGGCGTCCCCGAAACGAAGCTCCACCCCCGCCTCCAGCACCACGCCCACCCCGCTTTCGCCGTAGAAGCTGCTTTCTATATACGGACGCAACTCGGTGGGAGCGGCGCCGAGGACACGCGCCTGCTGAAGCATCGGGCCGGAGAGCCGGCCGTTCTCGGGCGGCTCGGCGAGAGGAAGCCCCGGAAGGGCGCCTTCCTCGGGGGCCGGCAGCCAGGTGAGGATCAGGCCATCGGGGGAAACCCCGATGGCCTCCGACCCCGCGCCGATCACCGAGGTGGGCTGGACCGACAGCAACCGAGGCTCGACCGTTTCCCCGCGAAGCAAAAACCAGTAGCCCGCCGCCAGGGCGGCGACGACGAGCAGCGCGGAAAGGAGGCGGGGCCTCACAGCTCCCAACCGCTCGGCCACTCGATATCGCCCAGCACTTGGACCTCCGGTTCCAGCTCGACGCCGAAGCGCTCGTGCACACGGCGGCGGCCCTCGGCCATCAGCTCGAGCACGTCGGCGGTGGTGGCGCCGCCCGCGTTCTCAACGAAGTTGGCGTGCTTCTCGGAGAAGCGGGCGCCGCCCCGACGCAGGCCGCGACAGCCGGCCTCCTCCAGCAGCTGCCCCGCGGTGCGACCTCCGGCGCCTTCGTCCTCGGGGTTCTTGAAAGTCGAGCCAAAGGTCTTGACCCCGGAAGGCTGGGCCTCGCGGCGCTTCTCGCGCATCCCTGCCAGGGTCTCCTTCACCAGAGCGGCGTCTGCCGAGCGGAGGCGGAACGACACCCGCGAAACGATTTCGGCCGGACCGAGGTTGGAGCTGCGATAGGCGAAGCCGAGTTCCTCCGGCGCCCGGCGTTCGCGGCCACTCGGAGAGCAGACGTCGACCCATTCGAGAGCCTCGGCCAGCTGCCCGCCGTAGGCGTTGGCGTTCATCTTCACCGCACCGCCCGCGGTGCCGGGAATGTTGATCCCGAACTCAAGGCCGGAAAGGCCCCAACCGGCGGCCTTGGCCGAGGCCGAGGGAAGGCGGGCGCCGCCACCGCAGAGAAGCCGGTCGCCGTCGCGCTCGATCGTCGCGAGCTCGCCGTCCAGCTTGATCGCAAGGCCGCGGAATCCATCGTCGGCCACCAGCAGGTTCGAGCCGGAGCCGATCACTCCTATCGCGATCCCCGCTCCCCCGGCCCAGTCGAGCAGCGCCAGCAGCTCTTCCTCGGTGGAGGGGCGGGCGAACCAGTCGGCGGGGCCGCCGGTGCGCACGGTGGTAAGACGGGCCAGCGGGAAGTCCGACTGGATGCCTTCGGTCGGGGCGGTCATTCCCGACCCTCCTCGGCCAGGGCATCGGCCAACTCGAAGATGTCGCCAGCGCCGATCGTGGCGAAGACCTGACCGGGGGCGAGGCGGGGAGCGAGCGCCTCGCGCGCCCGCTCGGCGGTCGGCAGCCACCAGACCGGCCTCCCCCCCATCCGCTCGGCGGCGGCCTGGGCGACCTGAAGGCCGCTGACCCCGGCTAATTCGCCCACCGGCTCCTCGCGGGCGGGGTAGACCTCGAGGACCGCGACCTCGTCGGCCAGCGCCAGCGCGGCGCCGAACTCCTCGGCGAGCGCCTTGGTGCGCGAGTAGAGGTGGGGCTGGAAAGCGACGATCAGCCGTTCGGGGAGGAGCTCCCGCAGCGCCTCCAGCGCGGCGCGCAGCTCGGTGGGATGGTGAGCGTAGTCGTCGAAGATGCGGGCGCCGTTGCGGGTTCCCTTGAACTCGAGGCGGCGGAGCACGCCGGGGAAGCCGGCGAGAGCCGTGGCCGCGGCGTCCACATTCAGACCCATCAGCTCTATCCCGGCCAGCGCGGCGCGGGCGTTGAGAAGGTTGTGATGGCCGGGGGTGGCGAGAGACAGCTCGGGCGGGCCCGGCGAGGAGGCCCCGAATCCACTCACCGGCTTGCCCACCGTGAGGTCGGCGATGCTGCCGTCCCCTGGCGCGGCGACGCCCGCGGCGGGAGCAATGAACCGGGCGAAAGCGCCGCGCAGCTCCGCGGTCGACCCCCAGCGGGCGTGGTGGTCCATCTCGACGTTGGTGATGACGGCGACCTCGGGCTTCAGCCGCAAGAAGCTGGCGTCGCTCTCGTCGGCCTCGGCGACGACCCACTCGCCACCCCCCCAACCGCTGACCGTGGCGGCGCCGTCGTCGGAGCCGAGACCCGGCACCTCGCCTCCGACGAAGAATCCCGGGTCGGCGCCAGTCGCTCGCAGCGCCCAGGCGATCATCGCGGTCGTCGTCGTCTTGCCGTGGGTGCCGGCGACCGCGATCAAGCGCTTCTCCGCGCACAGCTCGGCGAGCAGCTCGCCCCGGTGGAGGATCGCGATCCCCCGCTCGCGGGCGAGCGCAAGCTCCGGGTTGTCGTCGGCGATCGCCGTCGAGACGACCACCTCGGCGCCGTCGGGCAGATTGGCGGCGTCGTGCCCAATGGCCGGTTCGAGTCCGGCGTCGCGCAGGCGCTCCATGTAAGAGGAGTCCGCCCGGTCGCTGCCGGTGACGGTCGCGCCCAACTCGGCGCAGACCAAAGCCAGTCCGCTCATTCCCGCCCCGCCGATCCCAATGAAGTGCAGCCGCCGGGACACCCAGTCGCGCTTCTCGCTCACCGCGCCGCCGCCAGAACCTCGTCGGCTATCCGCCGCGCCGCATCGGGCATCGCCAGCGAGGCCGACGCCACTGCCATCACTTCGAGGCGCTCCCCGTCGGCGAGCAGGTCACCCACTTCCCTGGAGAGCCGCTCGGCGTTCAACTCCGCATCGGGGATCGCCTCCGCCGCGCCGGCGTCAACCATCCAGTCGGCATTGGCGCTCTGATGGTCGGCGGTGGCGTGCGGATAGGGAACGAGGATCGCCGGGCGCCCGGTCGCCGTCACCTCGAAGATCGAGCCGCCCGAGCGTCCCAACACCAGGTCGCAGGCGGCGAGGGCGTCGCCGAGGTCGGGCTCGTAGGCGAGCAGGGTGTAGCGGTCGCGATGCGGCGCCTCGGCAATCCGCTCCTCCAGTTCGTCGAAGTCACGCTTGCCCGCCAGATGGACGACGTGGAAATCGCGCCCCGGGCGCTCGGCGAATGCCTCGATCGCGCAGAGGTTGATCGAGCGGGCGCCCTGGCTGCCCCCCATCACCAATAGACAGCGACCGTCCGGGGCGACGCCGAAGCGCTCGCGGGCCTTCGCGCGGTCCCCCTTCAGCACGGAGCCCGGCACCGGCCGGCCCGTCACCAGGTAGTTGTCTCCCTCCCTCCCCTCGATCGGGAAGGCGAGGCAAACCCGCCGGGCGCGCTTTGCCAGCAAGCGGTTGGCAAGCCCCATGTGGCTGTCGGCCTCGGTGAGAACCAAGGGCGTTCGCGTAAGCACCGCGGCCAGCCCCGCCGGCCCGGCGACGAAGCCGCCGCCGCCCATCACCACGTCGGCGCCGCGGTTGCGGAGCGCTCGGCGCGCGGCCCCGAGCGCTGCGACGGCCTCAATGACGGCGCGCGCGGCCCGCACCGGGTCGCGCCGGTCGATCCCACGCACCTTCAGGTAGTCGATCTCATAGCCTGCGGCGGGGACCAGCTCCGCTTCGATCCGCTCGCGGGTGCCGAGGAAGCTGACCTCGGCGCCGCTAGCTCGAAGCTCGGCGGCGACCGCCATGGCCGGCACGACGTGGCCGGCGGTTCCCCCCGCCGCCACTACGACTCTGGGCGCTCTTGCCACCGCTGGTTCTTCTCCTTCCGCGCGTGGGCGACCGGCCGCCCTCGACGACGCGCAGTTTGCCAGCACGGGGCCGAGCGGACCGCGCGGCGGCGGCCGTCCCTCCCCGCGCCACGTTGAGGATCAGCCCGACCGCGAACAGGGTCGTCATCAGGCTGCTGTTGCCGTAAGAGACGAAGGGCAGCGGCACACCGGTCAGTGGCGCCAGCCCCATCACGGCGAAGAGGTTGATCGTCGCCTGGATCAGAATCAGGGAAGTGAGGCCGGCGGCGAGCAGTTTGCCGTAGCTGTCCCTGGCTCTTTTTGCCACCTGCAGGCCGGCGTAGCCGAACATCGCGAAGAGGCCGATGACGCTTGCGATCCCGACCAGGCCCAGCTCCTCGCCGATCACGGCGGAGATCATGTCGGTGTGGGCCTCGGGCAGGTAGAAGGCCTTCTGCACGCCGTTGCCGATGCCGACCCCGAAGAGGCCGCCGGAACCGAGCGCGATCTTCGCCTGCGCGGCCTGGAAGCCGGCGCCGGACGCGTCGGCGCCGGGGTTTAGAAAGCCGGTGAGCCGAGCCATCCGGTAGGGCTCGACCACGGTTGCCAGCAGGGCCAGGGAACCCAGGACAAGCCCAATCAGCGCTAGGTCGCGGATGCGGGCGCCCGCGGCGACGAGGGTGGCCGCGACGGCGAAGGCGATCACCATCGTCGTCCCGAGGTCCGGCTCGGCGACGATCAGCAGGCAAGCGAGGCCGGTGACGATCAGGAACGGCGCCATCCCTTCCAGCGTTCTCGCCCGTCTCGGCTTTGAAGCGAGCAGGTCGACGCCGTAGAGGAGCAACGCCACCTTGGCCAGCTCGGAGGGCTGGATCTGGAGGAAGCCGGAGCCGAGCCAGCGGCTGGAGCCGTTGACCGTAGTGCCGGCGACCAGCACCGCAAAGAGAAGGATGAGGGTGCCGAGCAGGATCGCCGGCGTCAGGCGGCGAACGACGACCAGCCCGTGGCGCGCGGCGAGGTGCATGAAGACGAGGCCGACAGCGCCGAACATCAGTGTGCGCTTGAGGTAGAAGGCGCTGTCGGAAAGGCCGCCGTCGCTGAGGACTTTGGTGGTGGAGCTGGCGGAAAAGACCATCACCGCGCCGAGGGCGAGCAGGCAGAGCGTCGCGGTCAGCAGCAGGTTGTATTCGGTCGACTGGGCGCGGGCGCGCTTCTTCGTCTTTCGCTTGGCCTTGCGGGGCGTGGCTGGGCGACCGAGGGTGAGGGCGCGTGCGCTCACCGCAGCCCCTCGACGATCTGGCGGAAGCGCTCGCCGCGCTCCTCGAAGTCGCGGAAGGAATCGAAGCTGGCGCAGGCGGGAGAGAGCAGCACGACCTCGCCGGGGCGGGCCGTGGCGGCGGCGCGGCGCACTGCGTCCTCGAGATCGGCGCAGCGGTGCAGCTTCACTCCGCTCTCGATAACCGGCGCCAGCTCTTCAGCGAGCCGCTCGGCCGAAGCGCCGGTGAGATAGCAGGCGGTGCAGCGCTCGCGGACCGGGCCGGCAAGCGGGCCGAACGGCTCCCCCTTCTCGCTGCCGCCGAGAATCGCGTGGATGCCGCCCTCGAAGGCGCGGATGCCGACGGTTGCCGAGGCGACGTTGGTCGCCTTGGAGTCGTTGACGAAGCGGACCCCGTCGATCTCGGCGACCTGCTCTAGGCGGTGCGGGACACCGGCGAAGGAGCGCAGCCCGTCGCGGACAGCGTCGCGATCGAGGCCCATCGAGAGGGCGGCGGCGGCGGCGGCCATCGCGTTGGCGACGTTGTGCTCGCCGAGCAGCCCCAGCTCATCGAGCGCGAGCAACGGCTCGCCGTCGTAGAAGATCGTGCCCTCGGAGAGGGAGACCTCGCAGTCGAGGCCAGCCCCGTGACAGAAGGAGATGCGCCGGGCACAACCGCCAAGGTCGACGCCGGCGAGGGCTGGGTCGTCGGCGTTGTAGACGGCGACGTCGTCGTTGCTCTGGTTGGCGAAGATCCGCAGCTTGGCGGCAAGGTAGGCGTCGAGGTCGGCGTGGCGGTCCAGATGATCCGAAGCCAGGTTGAGGAAGACGGCGCACTCGGGAGCGAAGGCGGTCGTGTCCTCGAGCTGAAAGCTGGATGCCTCGCAGACGACGGTGACGCCGGAGTCGACCTCTCCGGCCAAGGCGGAGAGCGGCGTGCCGACGTTGCCGGCGACGGAAACCGGCTCGCCGGCGGTCCGGTACAGGTGCCCGAGCAGCTCGACGGTCGTCGTCTTCCCGTTGGTCCCGGTCACAGCCACAAAGCGATTCGGCATCGTCCGCCAGGCAAGCTCCATCTCACCGATCACATCGATCCCACGTTCCAGCGCAGCCGCGATCACCAGTGCCTCCCGAGGGACCCCCGGGCTCTTGACGACGGTCCGCGTCCCTTCCAAAAGGGCAAGTCCATCCGCATCCAGAACGACTTCGACGCCAACAGCCTCAAGCCCTGCCGCCCCATCGGGATGCCCAGAATCGACCCCCTTGACCACCTCACCTCGATCAGCAAGCAAGCGCGCGACAGCCTGCCCAGATCGAGCCAGCCCAACGACCAAAAACGGCCCCTCAGGCAGGCCCGGACGAAGCTTTTTCGGAGGCGGAACGCTCATCCGACATATCTTCGATCCGCCGGGCGGCGGACCTGTTCGGAATCCGTGCCGGTACGGCGCAGCGTCTACTGCTCACCAGGTGACTCTATGACGTCCATTCGCGTCACTAGCCCCTGTTCGAGCCAGAAGCGATGTCGGGGGTGGGAATCCGAGATGAGTTCCCCGGTGCGTGCATCGTGGACCACCTGATGGACATCGACGGTGATGCTGCCGTCCGACTCCTCAGTGAAGTGCTCCGGCTCGACTTTGCTGGGGATGGCCTCGAACTGCCGGTTCCAATAGTCGCGAACCGCAGCGTGGCCGATCACTCGACCGCCCTCCCAGGCATTGGGCCAGTCCACCTCGGGATGCATCAGCTCAAGCGCGGCCTCCACATCCCGGGCGTTGAACGCGCGGTATGCGGACCGCAAGATCGATTCAGCCTCCGACATCAGGCCTCGAGGCGCTTGGAGAGGAAGACCCGTTCGAAACCGTTCTCGCGGCGGCGATCGACCTCCTTGTAGCCGAGACTGGAATAAAGTGCGAGGTTCTCAGTCATCTTCGCGTTGGTGTAAAGCCGCACGGCCGGGTTGCCGGACTCCTGCGCAGTCGTTTCTGCGTGAGCAAGAAGCGCCCGACCGATCCCTTCACCTTGCCGATCCGGATCGACGGCCACGTTCTCAATCAGCACGTGATCCGGCTCCTGGATCAAGACGATCAGCCCGATGACGCCGCCATTGTCGGCGACGAAAACAAGGCCTCGGTCGACTCTCTCCGCGTAGTCATCGTCCATCGGCATCGGCCGACCGCCGATGCGCTCGACATACATGCCGTAGGCACACTGCACGAGGTCGTAGATGACGGGGACGTCAGCCGGACGAGCGGGTCGAATCTGCATCGTCCGAGTCTCTCGTATTGATCCGGTACAGAACGTGTCGGCTCAGAGGATGTCCGGCCGGCAAGCCGGGGTGATCGAAATCTTCGTCTGGATCGTGGGTCATTCCGATCCGTGCCATCACCGCGCGCGATCGCGTGTTTGCGACGGAGGTGAACGAGACGACCTCGCTTAGTCCAACTTCTTCGAAGCCAAAGGCGAGAGCCGCTTGGGCAGCCTCGGTCGCGTACCCCTTGCCCCAAGCCGAGCGCGCCAGGCGCCAGCCGACCTCTACCGCCGGAGTGAAGTGAGCGTCGAAAGTGGGCGTTGTCAAACCGGTGAATCCCACGAACTCGCCCGTCGCCTGTGCCTCTAGTTCCCACAAGCCGAAGCCGTTTGCTTCGAAGCCTGTCTCGATTTTCTCGATGAGATCGTCGCTTTGTTCCCGGGTGAGACGATCAGGGAAGTACTCCATGATCACCGGATCGGCATTTATCGCGGCAAAGGGCTCGCGGTCGGCCTCTCGCCAACGGCGAAGCCTCAGCCGAGACGTGCTCAGATCCATGTGAGATCAGCGAGGGTCGAGGATCACGATTGGGATCTTCCGGCCCTTCGCGTTGCGCCGGTAGAACTCGGACCCGGGGTACATTGCTACAAATTTCACCCAGAGGCGGTCGCGCTCCTCGTCGGTTGCGACGCGGGCGCAGACCTCGCGGATCTCGGAACCGATCTGGACGGTGGTGTCCGGGTTTGCCTTGAGGTTGTGGAACCACGCCGGGTGCGTCGGCTGGCCGGCTTTCGAGGCCATCACGACGATGGCGTCGCCGTCCTCGAGGTACATCAGCGGAGACGTCCGCTTCGCGCCGCTCCTGGCGCCCGTGTGGTCGACCAGGGCTATCGGCACTGCTGGCCAACCGGGAAGATGCCCGCCGATCCTGCCACCGGACCGCCGGTAAAGGGCAACGTGGATCTTCGTCGAGCGCCGCCCCATGTAAATGCCACGCTTGTTGATGAACTGCGAGCTAGAGGCGGTGAGCTGTCCGAGCGAGGGCATTGCGAATGGCCAGTGCTACTTCGCCGTGCCGTGACGCCGCCATGGCTTGCCTCGATCTCTGGCAGTCCGCTCTTCCCAACGCCAAATCCTTTCGTTGACGAACGTCGAGATCACCAGGATCGCCACAAGACCCCAGGCAGTCGAA
>Ga0247754_1000083_pt1 | contig 10381 bp, 9 predicted proteins | sample UWRJS184509B5_FD_181015 | JGI IMG/M metagenome (GOLD analysis project Ga0247754, IMG submission 181015) | Soil microbial communities from Arlington Agricultural Research Station in Wisconsin, United States - UWRJ-S184-509B-5 | ecosystem: Environmental > Terrestrial > Soil > Agricultural land... | reverse complement strand
GCCGCCCGCCTCCGCGACGCCGCCCGCCTCCGCGGCCCGGGCGCCGCCCCCGCGGGCAAAGCCCCCTTGGCCCGCCGCCTCCTAGCCGGCTCCCTAGACCGGGCCGTCGACGTAGCCGCCACCCTGGAACTACGCGGCTACTCCCTTCCCAACCGTCCCTCCTCACGTCGGCACGCGTTTGACAGCAAATGGATGCCAAACGCGTGCCACCGAAAGCCGGTATCGCGTTACGACGCCCGCTTCTATGCGGTTGGAGCGACGGTGCTGGTTGCGGCGATTGTAGGAAAGCTCCTCGGCGCCGACGACTTCAGCGCCTACCCGACCATCACCATCGGCACGGACCCACTGACCCTCGCCCTCTCCGCCTTGGTTGGACTCGTCGGTCTAGCCCCCTTGCGCCGCAAGCCCGCCGGGAAACGCACCGCTCCAAAGGTCACGACTCCCACCCAGCCGAGTCCCTTGGAGCCGTCAAGTGCCTGAGTTGGCAACCCGGCCCCGCACCACACCGCCTCTGTACGTGGAGAGCCTTTCCTACGCCTATCCGGAAGCTGGCGCCGAAGCTCTTTGCGACGTCTCCCTCCAACTCGACGCCGGCGAGTTCGCGGTCCTCGCCGGCCGCTCCGCAAGTGGCAAGTCGACCCTCCTGCGTGCCGCCTGCGGCCTCGTCCCACACTTCCACGGCGGTGAGATATCGGGCGAAGTGAACGTGGCCGGCCTGGACGCGATCGCGGCCGGCCCGGGCAAGCTGGCGAGCGTCGTCGGCTACGTCGCCCAGGACCCGGAGACTCAGGTCGTCTCCACCACCGTCGCCGCCGAAATCGGGCTACCGCTCGAAATGCGAGGCGATCCCCCAACCTCGCGCGCCCGCGCTGTCGAGGAAGTCGCCCTAGCTCTAGCCATTCCGCACCTCCTAGACCGCACAGTCGACACCCTCTCCGGTGGAGAGTTGCAACGAGTAGCCCTCGCGGCGGCCCTGGTAACCCGCCCAAACCTCGTCCTCCTCGACGAACCCACCTCCCAGCTCGACCCCGTAGCCGGCGACGAGCTCATCTGGCTACTTCGCCGCCTCAACGAAGAATGGGGAGTGGCGATCCTTCTTGCCGAACACCGCCTCGAACGATGCCTGGCCGCGGCGGACCGAGTCATCGCCATGACCTCGGGAGCAATCTCCTTCGACGGCGACCCTCGAAGCTTTCTTTCTTGGGCTCAGCGGTCCGACCCTGCCTTGGAAACCCCCGCCGCTCGTCTCTTCTCGTTAAGTGGCATCGAGCCTTTGCCTGTGGGAGTCCGCGATGCGCGCCGCACGCTGGGTTCGGAACGGCAGCTCGGGCGGGTGGCGTGGGGAGGCGGACTCCGCCGCCCGGAGGCTGCTGAGGGCGAGACCTCATCCCAGCGTCCGCCTCATCCCTCTGCCCGAAGCAGCGCGCAGGGCAAGGAGGGCGCCTCCCCACGACAGGACCCGCCCGTCGCAGCCTTCACGTCCCGAGACCTATGGGTTGAACTAGCCCGTGGAGATGTCGCCCACGACGTTCTCAGGGGAATCGATCTACGGATCGATCGTGGTGAACGGGTGGCCCTGATGGGCCGCAACGGGGCAGGCAAGAGCACCCTGTTGCGAACCGCTGCCGGCCTTGTCGATCCGGTCCGCGGCAGGATCGAGGCGCCGGGCGGCATCGCACTCCTGACCCAGAACCCCAGCGACTACCTGGTCCGGGAGCGCGTGGGCGATGAGCTTCCGGGAGATGCCGGCGCGGCCGCGCTTCGGATCGTCGGCCTGGAGCATGCGGTGGACGCCGACCCGCGCGACCTCTCAGGCGGAGAGCGCCAACGTCTGGCCCTGGCGATCGCGCTGGCGGGACGGATGGAGGGCGACGAGCTGCCGGGCTTGGTGGCGCTCGACGAGCCCACCCGCGGCATGGACCGCGCCCGCAAGGACGACCTCGTCGGCTTGATCGACGGCCTGGCTCGCCGCGGCGCCGGTGTCCTGGTCGCCACCCATGACGTCGAGTTCGCCGCGACGTTCGCGGAGCGGGTGGTCCTGCTCGGCCCGGGCCGGGTGATCGCCGACGGACCGGCGGCGGAGGTCCTCTCCGGCGGCTGGTACTTCGCCACCGAGGTCTCGCGCGTCCTCGACCTGCCCGGAGTCGTCACCCCCGAGCAGGGCGCCGCGGCCCTGGATGAGGGAGTGGCGCCGTGAGCTGGGAGACCGCCAGCTTCCTGATCGTGATGGCGGTCGTCCTCGGCGGCTTCGCCTGGTACGAGCGTTCGCGCCCCCCGTCGCAGGTCGTGGCCTTGGTCGCGGCCCTCGCCGCGCTGGCGATCGCCGGCCGCATCGCCTTCGCCGCCTTCCCCAACGTCAAGCCCACTACCGACATCGTCATCTTCGCCGGCTACGCCCTCGGCGCCGCCCCGGGCTTCGCCGTCGGCGCCCTCGCCGCGTTGGTCTCCAACTTCTGGTTCGGCCAGGGCCCGTGGACCCCGTGGCAGATGGCGGGCTGGGGACTGTGCGGGATTTTCGGCGCCGCGTTGGCGCTCGGAATTCGCAACGCCGGGCGCCTCACCCTGGCCGCCGCCTGCGGCCTGGCGGGCATCGCTTACGGCGCTCTGCTCAACTTCTCGTTGATGGCGACCTACGGCGGCGACCTTTCGCTCGAGCGCTTCCTCACCCTGGAGGCGCGCGCGATCCCCTTCGACGCGGCACACGCGATCGGCAACATCGCCCTTGCGCTCATCGCCGGCCCGGCGATGATCCGGATGCTGACCCGCTTTCGCACCCGGTTCGAGTGGGGAAGGCGAGAGCCGGTGGGGACTTCGGCTGCCCTGCGCGGCGGCATGGCCGCGACGCTGCTTCTCGCCCTCGCTCTGATCGCTCCCGCTCCGGACCGGGCCGAGGCCTCCGACGCCGGCCGAGCTGCAAACTGGTTGATCTCGGCCCAAAACGCCGACGGCGGCTGGGGCTCCTCGCTCGACGACGACTCCAGCGCGGCGACGACCGGCTGGGCGATGCTGGGCCTGGAGGCCAACGGCCGCAACCCATTCGACGTCGTCGCTCGCAACGGCAACACGCCGGTCGACTTCCTGCGCCGCAACATGGACGATGTCACCAGCACCGGCGACATCGCCCGCACGATCCTGGCCCTGCAGGGCGCCGGCGCCGACCCTCGTTCCTTCGCCGGCCGCAATCTCATCGCCGACCTGCTGGAGCGCCGCCGCGACAACGGCTCCTTCGAAAGCTGGCCGGGGACGACGGCTTTCAGCGTCATCGCCCTGCGTGAAGCCGGAGCCACGGGCGGCCTCGACAAGACTCTCTCCTGGCTGGCCAGAGTTCAGAACGACGACGGCGGCTGGGGCGACGTCCCAGGCTCGCCCAGCACCGCCGACGGCACCGGCGCCGTGATGCAGGCGATGTCGAGCTCCAAAGTTGCCGAGCGCGGGCTCTCCTACCTGCGCAAGGCGCAGCGCTCCAGCGGCGGCTTTCCCCTAGGTGGCTCCGGCGGGGTCAACTCCCAATCCACGGGTTGGGCCGTCCAGGGCATCCTCGCGGTCGGCGCCAAGGCCGACTCGGTCCGCACCGACGGCAACAGCCCCTACGACTACCTTTCAGCCCGCCAGGCGAGCGACGGCCACTATCGCTACTCCTCCTCCAGAGACCAAACCCCGGTCTGGGTAACGGCCCAAGTTCTGGTAGCGGTAGCCGGCAAGTCCTTCCCTCTGACACCACCGAAGCGAACCGCGCAACCATCTCAACCCAAGAGGAGCGCCAGCACTACCACCTCCCCTGCGGGAATCACCGGCAACCTTCCGTCAAAGCGAGTTTCTCCTCCGTCCGAACCCTCGGCCGCCTCGCCAGTCCCTCCGAAGGGCGGTGTCGCGGCCCCTCCCGAACGTTTTGGGACCCCCGGCTCACCCACTCCCGAGGCGCCGGCCAAATCCCCTCCAGCCGGGGGAGGAGAGCGGGAGAAGTCCAACCCAGCCCCCACGGCAACGCTCGCGTCGGAGGAGTCAGCCGCTTCGGAGAGCGACGACAGTGGAAGCCCCGCCGAAGCTCTAGGCATCGGCTTCGCCCTGGGAACCGCCATCTTCGGCAGCGGCTGGTGGCTGCTCCGCCGCTACGGCTACGTCGCGTAGCCGCCGCCCGCCGATACCCTGGCCCCGTGGATGTCGAAACCGCGATCCGCACCCGCCGCACCCACAAGGCCTTCGGCTCGGAGCCGGTCTCCCGGGAGGATTTGGAAGAGCTGCTCGATCTCGCCCGTTGGGCGCCCAACCACCACCTGACCGCCCCCTGGCGCTTTCGCGTCGTCGGGCCGAGCGCTCTCGCCCGTCTCAAGCAGGCCGCCGGCCCCGAGGGGGCGGCGAAGCTCGACCGCTGCCCGACCCTGGTCGTCGCCTCCGCCGTCCTCGGCGGCGATCCCATCCAGGACGAGGAGGACCTGCACGCCACCGCGGTCGCCTCCTACATCGTCCTGCTCGCCGCCCATGCCCGCGGCCTCGCCGGCTACTGGCGCACCCCCGGGTTGCTGCGCGGCGAGGAGGGCCGCGCGGCGGTCGGCCTCCCGGCTTCCGAGCGCTTCGTCGCCCTCCTGCACCTCGGATGGCCGCGCCAAGAGAAGGACGCGCCCCAGCGCCCCCCCGTCGCCCAAACGACGGTCTTCCTCGACTGATGATCGCCCGCGCCCCAGCCATCGAGGCGATCGCCGGGCAGCGCTTCGAGGTCGTCGTCATCGGTGGCGGCATCACCGGCGCCGGGGTCGCCCTCGACGCCGCCTCCCGTGGCTACTCGGTCGCGTTGCTGGAGCGGGGCGACTACGCACAGGGAACGTCCAGCCGCTCTTCGAAGATGGTCCACGGCGGCCTCCGCTACCTGCAGAACTTCGACCTCGGCTTGGTCCGCGAGGCCCTGCTCGAGCGCCAGCTGATGGTCCAGCTCGCGCCCCACCTCGTCTACCCGACCCCCTTCCTCGTTCCGGCCATGGGCGAGGAGCGCCGCGACCGCAAAATCGGCCTCGGACTGAACGCGTACGACGTGATGGCGACGACGCGCGTCGGCCGCAGTCGCCGGGAGATGCGCTCCTCGAAGGAGGAGGACGAGGACTTCTACTGGTCCCCCGACCGTCACCGCACGATCGACCGCGACGAGTTGCTGGACATGGTCCCCGCGCTGCGCTCGCGCGATCCCAAGGACGCTTACCTCTTCTACGACTGCCAGACCGACGACGTTCGCCTCGTCTTCACCATCCTCGGCGAGGCGGCGCGCTTCGGCGCGGTGACGCTGAACGGCGCCGAGGTCACCGAGGTGCTCTCCACCAACGGCCGGGCCACGGGCGTCGCCGCCGTCGAAGTCGAGTCCGGCGAGCGCTTCGAGGTCCTGGCCGACAACGTCGTCAACGCGACCGGCGTCTGGGCCGACCGCATCCGCCCGGAGGAGGTGATCGAGGAGGAGGACGTGCCACGCATCTCACCCAGCCGTGGCACCCATCTGATCCTCGACCAGGACGATCTGCCGGTGGGCCGGGCCGCCTGCATCGTCCCGGCCGGCGAGGGCCGCGCGATCTTTGCCCTGCCCTGGTACGGGCGCACCCTCATTGGAACCACGGACAACGACTTCGACGGCGACATCGACCACCCCCAGCCCGGCGACGACGACGTCGAGTACCTGCTCGACGCGATCAACTCCTTCTTCGGGACCTCGCTCGGCGCCGCCGACCTGACTGGCGCCTATGCCGGCGTTCGCCCGCTGCTCTCCACCGGCGACCCGAAGAAGTCGGTCGACATCTCCCGCAAGGCGGAGTTGTATGAGACATCGTCGGGGATGCTGACGATCACCGGGGGCAAGCTCACCACTTGGCGGCGGATGGCGAAGCAGACGGTCGACCGGCTGGTCGAGCGCGAGGGCCGCGACGCCCCCTGCCACACCGCCGAGATTCCGCTCGGGATGGAAGCTCGTCCCGACGATCTCGAGGCGCCCGAGGGGGTGGGGGAGAAGTCGGTGAAGCAGCTCGCCTTCCGCTACGGGCATGCCACCCGCGCCGTCCTCGACCTCGCCTGGAAGGATCCGAGACTGGCCGCGCCGATCGTCGAGGGCCGCCCGGACCTGCTTGCCGAAGCGGTCATCGCCGCTCGGCTCGAGCAGGCACGCACAGTCGCCGACGTGCTGCTGCGCCGCACCCGGCTGGGCATCCTCGCCGCCCCGCAGCTCCGCACCGCCGACTCGGTCCGCCCGCTCGCCGAGGCGATGGGGAAGGAGCTGGGTTGGTCCCGCAGCCAGGTGAAACAGGAGGCCGCGGCCTGGCCGGCGGTCGCCGCGCGCGAAGGCACCGACCCCGCCGCGACGCTCGCGGCCCGTTCTTAGTCGCTTCGAATAACCTGGCACTCAGATGACCTCGAAGGCCGAACTGGAGTCCAAGCATCTCGCCGAACTGCACGCGCTCGCGGCCGAAGCGGGCGTGCCCCGCTACAGGATGCTGCGTCGCGAGGAGCTGGTCGAGGCGCTCGCCGGCGATAACGGCGTCGCCGCCAGCCGCCCCGCCGAAGCGGAGGTCGAAGTCGTGGTGACCGGCGTCGCCGAGGCTCCGCGTCCACCTCGCCGCAGGCGCCGCCGCCGGTTCCGCCGCCGCAAGGGCGGCCCGCGCGAGCACGCCGATCGTTGGCTGGAAGCTTGGAACGCCCACGACCTCGAGGGGATCCTCGACCTCTACGCCGAGGAGATCGACTTCGCTTCCCCGACCGTTGCCGCCTTCGGCGGCAGCAAGGAGGGACGCCTCAGCGGTCGCGAAGAACTGCGCGCGCACTTCGCCCGCGGCCTCGAACGTGCTCCCACCCTCGCCTTCACCGAGGAGGCGCTGTTGACCGGCGCCGGCGGCTACGCGCTCGTCTACCGTCGCGAAGACGGCGCTCGTGTGGTCGAGTCGGTCGAGCTGAACGAGAAGGGGCAGGCGATCCGCGCCCGCGCCTTCTACGAAGGCTCTTAGGTCCGAGCTCTCAGCGTCGGTAGGCGATGCGCCGCCACGACGGCTCTTTGGAGAGCTCGATCAACTCCGGGCTCCGCTCCGGTTGCACATAGCCAAAGGTCTGGGTGCGCTCGTCGAAGACGACGTCCAGCTCACCCTCTTTGACGCGCTGGTCCAGCCAGGCGCCGCGAAAGACGAGCCGGCGCAGCCAGTGCACGAGGCTGCGGTTGGAGGGACCGACCAGGTCCTCCCAGTTCTCGTTGATGTGCTCCCCGAGGGGGGAGGCGGGCTCGGCGATCTCGCCGCTCACCGCCAGATCGAGCAGGTCGTCCAGCTCCTCCTGGCTCAAGCCCTGATCGACGAAGCCAAGCTTCACCGCGGCCTGCTCCACGCGCTGCCCGAAGTCCTCCTCGTTGAAGGAGAAGCGCAGCTCGCCGTACTCGAGCACGTAGTCGGAGCCCGACTCGTAATTCCCTTTGCGGGTCGTCTTCTTATCCACGGTTGAAGCCCATCCGCGCCCGCAAGCCCAGCGGGAGCAGGTGCAGGATCATGCCGATCATCGTAGCCCCATGCCCCTGCGTGGCCGTGCCTGAACGAGGGTTTGCACCCGGGACGGGAAGGCGATCGGGCTAGGCTCGCCTCGAATTCGGTGATCGACCTCCACTGTCACATCCTTCCCGGCGTCGACGACGGCGCGCTCGACCTCCGCGACAGCGCCGGCATGGCGCGCCAGGCGGCCGCCGATGGGATCGAGTCGATCTGCGCCACCCCGCACATCCGCCACGACCACGACGTGCGGATCCACGAAGTGGCCGGCCGGGTCGCGACGCTCAACGCCGCACTGCGCGAAGAAGCGGTTCCGGTCGTCGTCCTGCAGGGGGGAGAGGTCGCGGAAACCGCAGTCGAAGGCCTCAACGAAGAGGAGCTTTCCCAGGTCGCCCTCGGGCGCGGACGCTGGATCTTGCTCGAGCCCGCCCCAGGCCCGCTCACCGACAGCCTCGCCGGTCGGGTAGAGCACCTGGCCGAGCGCGGCCACCGCGCGCTGATCGCCCACCCCGAGCGCCACCTCTCCGAAGACATGTTCGAGCGGATCGCCGGACTCGTTGCCCGCGGCGCCTTGGTCCAGGCGACGGCGGACTTCTTCCTGCGCGAGCGGATGGCGCCGGGGATGCGCGCTCTCGCCGAGGCGGGATTGATCCACGTGCTCAGCAGCGACGCTCACTCCTCTCATGGGGGCAGGCCCGTCCACCTCAGCGCGGCCTTCGAGAGATTGTGCGAAATCGATCTGTTAGCTCCGCACGTCGAGTGGATGCGGCAGACCGCGCCGCGGGCGATCGTCGAAGGGGGGTCGCTGGAGGTCCCGTTCGAACCGCGGATCTAGTCGAGGGGGCGCAGCTCCACCCGCTTCGCCAGGTCTTCGACCACCGAGCGAGCGCCGGTTCCCAGGCCGTGGCGAAGGAAGTTGGCGGCACCGGCGGCGGCGCCGATCCGCAGTGTTTCCTCCCACTCTCGCCCGGTGGCAAGCGAGGCGCCCAGCGCTCCCATCATCGAGTCCCCGCAGCCCTCGCGCGAGCCGCGGTCGAAGCGCGGCGGCACCAGGAGCCAGGCGTCGTCACCTCGCACGACCATCGCCGGCTCCTCCGCCCGGGTGACGATCGCCGCTCCGGCGCCCGCCTCCAGCAGCCGCTCTGCGGCGGCGCGCAGCTTCGCCTCGGTGTCCACCGGCCCGGCGATGTACTTGGCCACCTCCCAGTCGTTGATCTTGACCACGTCGGGCTTGCCCTCCAGGGCGCTGTCCAGCCGCGGCGGCGAGAGGTCGACGACGACCGGCGTCCCGTTCTCCTTCACGTCGGCGACCAGGTTGCCGTAGATCTCCAGCGGCAGCGCTTCCCCTGGATAGGGGCCGCAGACGGCGAGCACGTCGGAATCGATCGCCGCGGCGACGGTGGCGGCGAAGAGATCGTCGATCTCATGACGAGAGGGCGGCATGCTGGCGCTCTGGGCGATCGGGCGGCGCTCTCCCTCGCGGCGGTCGTGGATGTAGGCGCCGCTGTCCGCCGCGGTCTCGACCAGGCGCAACTCCGCCGGCGTCTCCTCCAGCAGCGGCCGCAGCACCGTCCCGGTCTCGCCGCCGATGAACCCGCAGAGGACCGGCCGGGCGCCCAGCTCCGCCGCCATCCGCGCCACCCAGACTCCCTGTCCGGCGGCGTGAGCGTGGATGTCGTCTCCGCCGTCGGCCGTCAGCGGCTCGATCGTGATCGAGAGCATCGGGTGGGGGCCGAAGATCGCGACCCTGCCGTCCGGGGTCATCGACAGAGAGCGTAGACGCCCTGCGCTCGCCCAGGGGGAGAGCCGGCGTCGCCTCGCCGATTGATGCCGCGTGACCCCCCACCGACCGACCGCCGCCAGGCTCCGTTCCCTGCCCGTGGAAACAGTCCAGGGCCGGGAGGTGCCGGTGGCGGTCGGCTTCCGCTCTCGCTTGACGGGGCTGGCGGGCTTGCGGCGCGACGAAGTGGGCGCGGGTCTGCTTATTCCCCGCTGCTCCAGCGTTCACACCTTCGGCATGCGCTTCGCCTTGGACGTCTTCTTCGTGGACGGGGAGGGCGAGGTGATGGCGGTTTGCCGCGAGGTGCGTCCGTGCCGCTTCGTTTCCGACCGCCGCGCCGCGGCCGTTCTCGAGATTCCCTCCGGGCGGGGGGAGAGTTTTCCGGAGCCGCGGGATTAGCCGGGCCATGCTTCCGAGCAAACGAGAGATCGCCAGCGTCGTCGTCTGCGAGGACGACATGGCGACCCTCGAGTTGCTCTGCGATCACCTCAGCGCCGACCGCTACCGCTCGCTGGCGGCGCCGACCGCCCACGACGCGCTGCGCTTCTGCCGCTACAGCCAGCCGGATCTGCTGCTGCTCGACCTCGAGCTCCCCGACGCCTCCGGCCTCGATGTGCTGAGGGAGATTCGCTACGCCGACGGCATCGTCTCCCGCTTCGACCCGCGGCTGCCGGTGATTCTCCTCACCGGCCGGGGCGCCGATGCAGAGCGTGTGCGCGGTCTCGAGTCCGGCGCCGACGACTACCTGGTGAAGCCGTTCCATTACCCGGAGCTGCGGGCGAGGATCGGCGCGATGCTGCGCCGGGTCGCGGTTCGCCCCGAGGGCCCCTGCAAGGTTGGAGAGATCGTCGTCGACCCGGTGACCCGAACCTGCAAGGTGGGCGAGCGGGACGTGCATCTATCCAACAAGGAGTTTTCGCTGCTGCGCCTGCTCGCCTCCGATCCTGGGCGGGTCTTCCCCAAGGATGAGCTGCTGCGGGACGTCTGGGGGTACCAGACCCCTGGCCGCACCCGCACGCTCGATTCCCACGCCAGCCGCCTGCGTCGCAAGCTCGACCCCGAGAACGGCCGCTACGTCGTCAATTGCTGGGGCGTCGGATACAGG
>Ga0247754_1000082_pt1 | contig 10384 bp, 11 predicted proteins | sample UWRJS184509B5_FD_181015 | JGI IMG/M metagenome (GOLD analysis project Ga0247754, IMG submission 181015) | Soil microbial communities from Arlington Agricultural Research Station in Wisconsin, United States - UWRJ-S184-509B-5 | ecosystem: Environmental > Terrestrial > Soil > Agricultural land... | reverse complement strand
ACGGTGGCGCCCCTCACCGAGGCGATCGCCGAGCAGTTCCAGGCCGAGAATCCCGACGTCCGGGTGACGGTCGGCACTTCCGGCACCGGCGGCGGCTTCGAGAAGTTCTGCGCCGGCGAGACGGCGATCTCCGACGCTTCCCGCGCGATCGAGCCCGACGAGGTCGCGGCCTGCAAGAAGGACGGGATCGCCTATGAGGAAGTCCGGGTCGCCACCGACGCCCTCACGGTGGTCGTCAACCCGGAGAACCCGGTCACCTGTCTCACGGTCGATCAGCTGGGCGCCATCTGGGGGGCCGACTCGACGATTTCCAACTGGGATCAGATCCCTGGCCTGAGAGAGGACTTCGACGAGGAGTTGCAGCTCTTCGGTCCCGGCACCGACTCCGGCACGTTCGACTACTTCACCGAGTCGATCAACGGCGAGGAGGGCGTCTCGCGCAAGGACTACAACAACGTCGGCGAGGACGACAACGCCACGGTTGCCGGCGTCACCGGCGCGCCCGGCGGCATGGGCTACTTCGGCTTCTCCTACTACCAGGAGAACGAGGGCTCGCTGAAGGCGCTCGAGGTCGACGGTGGCAAGGGTTGCGTCGCGCCTTCGGTCGAGACCGCGCAAAACGACACCTACGTGCCGCTCAGCCGGCCGCTCTTCATCTACCCGAGCGGTGAGGCGCTGAAGCAGCCGGAGGTGAAGGCGTTCGTCGACTACTACCTCGACAACGCCAACGGCGTCGCCGAGGCGGTCGGGTTCATCCCACTGACCGACGAGCAGCTCCAGCGGTCCAAGGACGCGGCGGCAAAGCTCGGCTAGTGCTGCAGTCGTCCAGCCCACGCTACGGCGAGAAGGCCATCCATGGCCTTCTCGCCGCCTGCGCGGTTCTCTCCGTTCTCACCACCACCGCGATCGTCATCTCCCTGATCGGGCCGACGATCGGCTTCTTCGAGGTCGTCCCGATCGGGGACTTCCTCTTCGGCACCGACTGGACTCCGCAGTTCGAGCCGCCCAGCTTCGGCGTGCTGGCGATCGTCGTCGGCACGCTCAACGTCACCCTCTGGGGAATGCTGTTCGCGATCCCGATCGGGCTCGGCGCGGCGGTCTACCTCAGCGAGTACGCGAGCCCGCGCGTGCGCAAGACGGTGAAGCCGACCCTCGAGATCCTCGCCGGCATCCCCACCGTGGCGATCGGCTTCTTCGCCGCCAGCTTCATCCTTCCCGAGGTCATCCAGCCGCTCTGGCCCGGGGACTTCCTCGGCGGCGCCACCGGCAAGCCGTTCATGGCGCTCGCCGCGGGGCTGGGCATCGGCCTGATGATCGTGCCGATAATCGCCTCGATCTCCGAGGACGCGATGTCGGCGGTCCCCCGCGGCCTGCACGAGGGCGCCTACGCGCTGGGGGCGACGAAAGCGAAGGTGGCGGTCCGGGTCATCTTCCCGGCGGCGCTCTCGGGCATCGTCGCCTCGATCGTGTTGGCGATCTCCCGCGCGGTGGGGGAGACGATGATCGTCGTCCTCGCTGCCGGCTCGACCCCGAACCTCACCTTCAACCCGGTCGAGGCGATCCAGGCGATGACCTCCTACATCGCCACCACCGCCACCGGCGACATCTCCACCGGCTCGATCGACTACAAAGCCGTCTTCGCGGTCGGAACGGTGCTCTTCTTCATGACGCTGGTCATGAACATGATCAGCATCCGGCTGGTCCGCAAGTACCGCGAGGTCTACGAGTGATGGAGGGGCCGGGGGCGGCGATGCCGCGCAACCGCCTCGCCGTCGCCGGCGCGCGGGCGACGACGCAGGCGATGCTACGCAACCAGCCGCGCGGCGACGTGATCCGTAACGCGGTCTTCGCCGGCCTTCTGCTTCTCGCGGTCCTGATTGCCCTCGCCGGCCTTCTCGCCCTGCTGATCCAGGCCTTCGCCAAGGGCTCCTCGGCGCTCAGCCTCGACCTCTTCACCAACCCGCCCTCGACCGCCTTCCCCGAGAGAGCCGGTTTCCGCCCCGCGATTATCGGCTCGCTGGAGCTGATCGCCGGGGTGATCCTCTTCGTCATCCCGGTCGGGATCGGGGCGGCGCTCTACCTCGAGGAGTACGCCGACAGCACCAAGTGGTGGAACCGCCTGGTCGAGGTCAACATCCAGAACCTCGCCGCGGTGCCCTCGATCATTTACGGCATCCTCGGTCTCGCCTTCATCGTCCGAGGACCGCTGGATCTAGGTTTCATCCTCGCCGCCGGCTCCCTGACCCTGGCGCTGCTGGTGCTGCCGATGGTGATCATCGCCTCGCGCGAGGCGATCCGCGCCGTGCCCGACTCGATCCGGCAGGGCTCGCTTGCACTCGGCGCCACCCAGTGGCAGACGATCCGCCGTCAGATCCTTCCAGCCTCGATCCCGGGGATCGCGACCGGCGTCATCCTCGCCGTCTCGCGCGCCCTGGGGGAGACGGCGCCGCTGCTGCTCGTCGGCGCGACCGTCTTCGTCACCTTCGACCCGACGCCGTTCTCGCCGGACGGCTACTCGGCGATGCCGGTCCAGATCTTCAACTACGCGGTGCGCCCGCAGGAGGACTTCCAGGCGCTGGCGGCGGCGGGGATCATCGTCATGTTGGTCGTTCTGCTGGCGATGAACTCGTTCGCGATCTGGCTACGAAATCGCTACGAGCAGAGGTGGTAGGTGGGCTACTGTGAGCGAGCGAATGGCAACTGACGAGAGTCGAGCCGAGACGGGACGGGAAGCGCGCGAGGCGGCGGCCGAGCGTGCCGCGATCGCGGTGCGCCCCGAGTTCCGGTCCCCCTCCGGCGGCAAGAAGGAAAAAGTCTTCGAGCTGAATGGAGTCGACGTCCTCTACAGCGGCGTCACCGCGGTCAAAGGGATCTCGCTGGACATCCAGCGCAAGGACGTCACCGCGATGATCGGTCCCTCGGGTTGCGGCAAGAGCACTCTGCTGCGTTGCTTCAACCGGATGAACGACTTGATTCCCGGCGCCGAAGTGCGGGGCGAGCTGCTCTACCACGGCGAAGACCTCTACGGCCCGAATGTCGACCCCGTCCAGGTTCGCAAGCTGATCGGGATGGTCTTCCAGAAACCGAACCCGTTCCCCAAGTCGATCTACGACAACGTCGCTTTCGGGCCGCGGATCCTCGGCAACAAGGAGGGCCTCGAGGAGACCGTGGAGCGGGCGCTGCGCCGGGCGGCGCTCTGGGACGAGGTCAAGGACCGCCTCGACGACAACGCCTTCGGCCTCTCGGGCGGCCAGCAGCAGCGCCTCTGCATCGCCCGCTGCATCGCGGTCGAGCCCGACACGATCCTGATGGACGAGCCCTGCTCGGCGCTGGACCCGATCTCCACCGGCAAGATCGAGGACCTGATGATCGAGTTGAAGGAGGAGTTCTCGATCGTCATCGTCACCCACAACATGCAGCAGGCGGCGCGCGTCTCCGACAGAACCGCCTTCCTGATGGTCGAACTGGACGCCGACGAGCAGAACCGCTGGGGCCGCTTGGTCGAGTACGACGAGACCGAGAAGATCTTCACCAACCCGGCCGACAAGCGCACAGAGGACTATGTCTCCGGGAAAGTCGGCTGATGGCTGAGCCGGTTCGAGTCCAGTACCAAGAGGAGTTGGAGCAGCTCGAGAAGAGTGCTCTTGAAGGGCTGGGCATGGTCAGCGCCGCCCTGGACCGCACCCTGGAGGCGGTCGAACACCAGGACGTCGAGCTGGCGCAGCTGGTGATCGCCGACGACGACCGCATCGACGGTCGCTACCTGGAGGTCCACCAGAGCCTGATCGCGCTGCTCGCCATGCAGTCGCCGGTGGCGACCGACCTGCGGTTGATCTCCGCCCTCCTGCACGTGCTGAAGAACATCGAGCGGATGGGCGACCAGTGCGTGAACGTCTGCAAGATGATCCCGCTGACCGGCACCGAGCCGCCGGCCGACGAGGAGATGGTGAAGCGGATTCTGACCATGGGGAGACAGACCCGCACGATCATCGGCCAGGCGAAGCGCGCCTTCGAAGAGCGCGACATCGAGATGGCGCGCGACCTGGTTCGCCAGGACGACGTCGTCGACAACCTAAACCGCGAGTGCTTCGGGCTGGCGCTGGAGATCGGCGACGACGCCGACAAACGCGAGTGGGCGATGACGATGCTGCTGGCGGCCCGGGCGATCGAGCGAATCGGCGACAACGCCGTCGATATCGGCGAGCAGGTGGCGTTCGTGGTGACCGGGCTCTTCCGCGAGTTCGAAGACGCCTCGCACCCGCAGTAGTCCGGCGCATCCGGGCTGTTTGGGAACATCAAAAATCCCGGGATGCTCTGCGCCGCCATAGACATCGGCTCGAATACGACCCGCGTGCTCGTCGCCGAGCCCGTCGATGGGCAGTTGAAGAAGGCGATGGAGCAACGGGCCTATACGAGGATCAACAAAGCCCTCGATGGCGACGGGGCGATCCTTTCCGAGAAGGTCGACGAGGTGGCCGAGATGGTGGCGACCCAGGTGAGGCTGGCTCGGGAGTTGGGGGCGGAGACGATTCGCTCGGTTGCGACCGCAGCGGTGCGCGAGGCGTCGAACGGAAAGCTCGTCGCGAAAGAGATCGCCGAAGTTTCCGGGGTCCCCGTCGACATCCTCAGCGAAGAGGAAGAAGGACGGCTCTCATTCATCGGCGCGACCAAGACGCTGGGCCATCCCGTCGAGGGGAGGGTGGGCGTCGTCGACGTCGGCGGCGGTTCGACCGAGGTGATCCTCGGTAGCGTTCCCGGCGGGGTTGACGAGGTCCGCTCATGGAGAATCGGCTCCGGCGTGCTCGCGGATGAGCTGATCGGCTCGGATCCGCCCTCGGCGGCGGAGATTCGCAAGGTGCGGGACCGCATCGAGGACATCTTCGAGGGGGTCGAAATCGATCATCCGGCCCATGCGGTCGCGGTGGGAGGCAGCGCCACTTCGCTGCGGCGGCTGGTCGGCGCGGTCCTCGAGTACGAGACGCTGGAGCGGGGGATTCGGATCCTGTCCGGCGATCCCGCGGCCGATGTCGCCCGCCGTTTCGAGCTCGACCCACAGCGAGTGCGCATTCTTCCCACCGGCGTGCTGTTGCTGGAGAAGGCCTCCGAGCTGCTCGGCCAGCCGTTGCAGATCGGCAAGGGCGGTTTGCGCGAGGGCGTCATCCTCGACCTCCTCAACGGAAACGCCAACGGCTCTTCCCAGCCCTGTCTCACCGCCTAGAAGCTCGTTACCAGAACTTCACGAGCGCCTGAAAGCGCCTCAGTACGATGACCCGATCGACGATCCCGGGCTCTACTTCAACCGCGAGCTGTCCTGGCTCGACTTCAACCAGCGGGTTCTGGAGCTGGCCGAGGGCGCCGAGGCGCCGCTGCTGGAGCGGGTTCGGTTCTGCTCGATCTACGCGTCCAACCTGGACGAGTTCTTCATGGTCCGTGTCGCCGGGCTGTTCGGCCAGCTCGACGCCGGGATCGACGCGCGCGGGCCCGACGGCCTCGCCCCAGGCGAGCAGATCGACGCGATCCAGGCCCGGGTGCTGGGACTGGACCGCCGCCTGCACGCCTGTTTCGACGGGACTCTGCGCCCCGCCCTGGAGGAGGAAGGAATCCGGATCGTCTCCCTGGAGACGGCGAGCGCCGAGGAGCGGCGTGAGATCGACATCCGCTTTCACGAGCAGGTCTTCCCCGCGCTGACCCCGCTGGTGATCGGGCTCGGCCGCCCCTTCCCCTATATCTCCAACCTCTCGCTCAGCCTAGGCGTGCTGTTGCGCGACCCCGAGAGCGGCACCGAGATCATCGCCCGCGTCAAGGTGCCGAAGGAGCTGCTCGGCCGCTTCTTGCCGGTCGGCGAGGGGGGCAAAGCGTTCGTGCCCCTGGAGGAGGCGATCGCCGCCAACCTCGACGCGCTCTTCCCCGGCACCGAGGTGATCGATCACGGCTACTTTCGCGTCACCCGCGACGCCGACTTCACCGTCAGCGACGAGGCTGACGACCTGCTGCAGGCGGTCCAGGACGAGATTCGCCGCCGCCGCTTCGGCGAGGTCGTGCGACTGGAGATCGCCGCCGGGATGAACCCGAAGCTGCGCGAGCAGCTGATCGACGCGCTGCGGCTGGAGGACCGCGAGGTCTACGACGTCGACGGGCTGATCGGCCTCGACGACCTCACCTCGATCGCCGGCGTCCCTGGCCACGCCGAACTGCGCTACCCGCCCTGGTCGCCGGTCACCCAGCCGCGCCTCCAAGGCGAGGATGACGAGCCGGTCGACATGTTCGCGACGATCCGCCACGCGGACCTGCTCGTCCACCATCCCTACGACTCCTTCGCCACCTCGGTGGAGCGCTTCGTGGATCAGGCGGTAGCCGATCCCGACGTGCTGGCCATCAAGCAAACGGTGTATCGGACAAGCGACGACTCGCCGCTCGTCCCCTCGCTGATCCGCGCCTCGGAGCGCGGCAAGCAGGCGGTCTGCATGGTGGAGTTGAAAGCCCGCTTCGACGAGGAGGCGAACATCCACTGGGCGAAGTCCCTGGAGGAAGCCGGAGTGCACGTCGTCTACGGGATCCCGGGGCTGAAGACGCACGTGAAGGCGATCCTCGTCGCCCGCCGCGAGGGCGACCGGGTGCGCGAGTACGTCCACATCGGCACCGGCAACTACCACCCGAAGACGGCCCGCCTCTACACCGACTTCGGCCTCTTCACCGCCGACCCGGAGATCGGCGCGGACGTGGCGGAGATGTTCAACTTCCTCACCGGGTACGGGCGTCCGGCCGAGTACCGCAAGGTGCTGGTCTCGCCGACGACGATGCGCGACCGGATCCTCGCCGAGATCGAGGCGACGGTGGAGGCGCACCGGGCCGGCGAGGAGGCGCGGATCGCGTTGAAGATGAACTCCCTGGCCGACGCCGGCTGCATCCGGGCGCTGTACGAGGCCTCGCGGGCGGGGGTGCGGGTCGATCTCAACGTGCGCGGCATCTGCTGCCTGCGGCCGGGAGTGCCGGGGATCTCCGAGAACATCCGGGTCGTCTCGATCGTCGGCCGTTTCCTCGAGCACTCCCGCGTCTACGCCTTCCAGCGCGGCGAGGAGACGCGAGTGCTGATGGGCTCCGCGGACCTGATGCCGCGCAACCTCGAGAGCCGGGTGGAGCTGGTGGCGCCGGTGGAGGATCCGGAGCTGCGGGTCGAGCTTCTCGATGTGCTGGAGCGCTGCTTCGCCGAGAACGAGAACGCCTGGGAGCTGGGAGCCGACGGCGGGTGGACGCGGCTGACCGCGCTCGAGGAGGAGCGGCGCAGTGTCCAAGAGGAGCTGCGCGAGCGCCACGCGGCGCGCGCCGCGGAGCATCTCGCGGCGGCGGCCGGCTGACGCGGCGGGGACCGACTCGACCTCTAGGATTGCCGACGTGGCGCGCCTCTCTTTCCTGCCTCGCGATCGCACCTTCTTCGACCTCTTCATCGAGGCCGGGCAGAACACCGTCCACGCCTCCCGGCTGCTGGATCGGATGATGAATTCGTGGCCTGAGGACGAGGGTCTCTCGCGCGAGATCCTCAAGGCCGAGCAGGAAGGCGACCGGATCACCCACGACATCGTCCAGCGGCTCAACTCCACCTTCGTCACCCCGATCGATCGCGAGGACATCTACAACCTGGCGACGCAGATGGACGACATCGTCGACTACGCCGAGGAGGCCGCCGACTTCCTCGGTCTCTACAAGATCGAGGCGCCGATGTCCCAGGCGCAGGCGCTGACCAAGGTGCTGGTCGGGGCTTGCGAGCAGCTCGCCGAGGGGCTGGAACACCTGCGCGAGTTCAAGGACCTCGACAGATACTGGATCGAGATCCACCGGCTCGAGAACGATGGCGACCGGATCTCCCGCGACGCGGTCGCCTCGCTGTTCTCCAACGGGATCGACCCGATGGTCGTGATCCGCTGGAAGGACATGTTCGCTGTGCTCGAGAACGCAATCGACGCGACCGAGACCGCGGCTCAGATCATCGAGGGCATCGTCATCAAGAACTCGTGACGAGCCCCAGGCGCCGCCATACTGCGTCCTCAGTCGCTCGCGTGCAGAGCACGCCACGCTCCCTGCGTCCTTGTCTGGCAACGCCTGGGGCTCGTCACGATGGATTCTGATCTGATCTTGATCATCGTCGTCGCGACGGCGTTGGCTTTCGACTTCACCAACGGCTTTCACGACACTGCCAACGTCGTCGCAACCTCGATTTCGACCGGAGCGGCGCGACCCCAAGTGGCGATAGGGATGGCGGCACTGCTCAACTTTGTCGGCGCTTTCATCTCAATCTCCGTTGCCGCGACCGTTGCCAACGATGTCGTCAACGCGGATGTGATCACCCCGACAATCGTTTTCGCCGGGCTGATCGGGGCGATCGCTTGGAATCTCCTCACCTGGTGGTTCGGCCTGCCATCCAGCTCGTCGCACGCTCTTATTGGCGGCGTGGTGGGGTCGGCGGTGGCCGCGGCCGGGCTCGATGCGGTACTCGCCGACGGGCTGGTCGGAAAGGTGCTGGTGCCGGCTGTCGTCGCGCCCATTCTCGCCTTCGTCGTCGCCGGAGTCGCGATCGGGCTGATCTACCGCGTTGTAGGGAAACAGCGGCCGGGGACGGTGACGCGCGGCTTCCGTTATGGACAGATCGCCTCCGGCGGGCTGCTGGCGCTGGCCCATGGCACCAATGACGCGCAGAAGACGATGGGCATCATCACCCTGGCGCTTATCGCCAACGGCACTCTGGGGGCTGCCGCCGACCCACCGTTTTGGGTGATTGCGTCGGCAGCAACGGCGATCGCCCTCGGCACCTACAGCGGCGGCTGGCGGATCATCAAAACGACCGGAACACGGATCATCAAGATGGACGCTGCACAGGGGTTTTCGGCACAGGGGGCAGGATCCGCGGTGATCCTTGCCTCGACTCATTTCGGCTTTCCGCTCTCGACCACTCACGTGATCAACGGCGGCGTAATGGGGGCGGGGGCGGGCAAGCGTGTCTCCGCCGTGCGCTGGGGGGTGGCCGGCAACATCATGATGGCTTGGCTGCTGACCCTGCCGGCGGCAGCCTCGATCGGAGCGGCGGTCTACGGCTTCACCCGGATCTTCGGCACCGGTGCGCTGGGCCCGGTCCTGGTCTCCCTGATGGCGTTGTCCTTGGTCGCTGCCGCCTTCGCGCGCCGCTCTCGCCAGGGCTCCCCGGTCCCAGCCTCGTGAGCGCCGCCCCCGGACGCGGGAGCGAGGGCGCGAGGCCTCCGGGTGTGATGAGCGCGCCCTCGCGGGAGCAGAGGAGGCGGCGTTGATAGAGACCAAGGAGATGTTGCAGACGGTGCTGGCGTCGGTGATCGCCGGAGTTGGGATCACCGTTGTCTTCTCGGTTGCCATCTGGGGTGCGGCGCGCTTCGCCGATCTCAATCGCAACGAGCGCCCGCTGGCGGCGGGAGCGGCTGCGGCGGTCGGAGTCCTGGCCCTGCTTGTCACGCTCGGCGGTATCGCGCTGGGCATCGTCGTCATGACCTCGAAGTAGCGCGGCGTAAGCTCTCTTCCCATGCGCACCGCGCGCAACGCATTCATCGTCATGGTCGCGGCGCTTGTCGTCGCCTTCGTGCCCGCGGGAGGGAACGTCGCGGAGGCGATCTTCACCGCGTTGACGATGGGTTTTCTGGCCGCGATCGCCTGGATGGTCTACGTGTTGAGTCGCCAGAACCAGTTGACGCTGGCGACCCTGAGCGATGCGCGGCGCGGGATCCTCTACGGAGCGCTGGGTCTGATCGCACTGTTGATCGCCGGCTCGGATGAGATGTTCGATACCGGCGGGGGCACTCTGGCCTGGATCCTTCTTCTCGGCGCCTCGGTTGCGGCGATCTGGCGCATCTGGACCGAGGCGAATACCTACTGACTCGTTGGGGTGTGTCGCGATTGGCACACGCCCGTGACGCTTTTGTTCGACTGAGCGCGTAACACGCGCGTCGCGGCCTGGGACGGTCGGGGGGTGTCGCCCCAGGACGCCGGCAAGCCATCGCACAGGGAGGACGGGACCGCCTCGGTCGAGCTGGTCGCGGTCGTCCCGTTCCTGCTGCTGGCGATCCTGGTGGCGGCACAGATCGCGATCGCGGGCCACGCCCTGTGGTCGGCAAGCATCGCCTCGCGAGCCGGCGCGAGGGCGGCGCTGGTCGGAAGAGACGCCGCCGGCGCGGCGCGCGAGGCGCTGCCCCCGTCGATGCGCCGCGGGTCGAAGGTCGACGACTCGGGAGAGGTCTCGGTGCGGGTGGCCGTGCCCCGGCTGCTGCCGGTGCTGCCCAAGGTGATGGTCGGGGCGGAGTCGGCGTTGGAGCCGAGCGATGGATAGCGAGCGCGGCCAGGCGTCGATCGAGCTCGTGGCTGCGCCTCC
>Ga0247754_1000081_pt1 | contig 10395 bp, 11 predicted proteins | sample UWRJS184509B5_FD_181015 | JGI IMG/M metagenome (GOLD analysis project Ga0247754, IMG submission 181015) | Soil microbial communities from Arlington Agricultural Research Station in Wisconsin, United States - UWRJ-S184-509B-5 | ecosystem: Environmental > Terrestrial > Soil > Agricultural land... | reverse complement strand
CTCGGGTGGTTGTGGGACTCGACCTTGAAGGCGATCGCGTAGCCGTTGCCGACATCGACCGCGCCCGCGTTTTCGCCCGGCCCCATCACCACCCGTTCGCCCTCCGTCGGCAGCCGCCGCAACAGCTTGCGCGAGTGCTTGTAGGCGCAGTGCTCGGACCAGAGCAGGCTGAACATCGCCAGCTCGACGTCGTTGGGCTCCCGCCCCCCGAGCTTCTCGACGATCAGATCGAACTCAGAGTCGGTCAGCCCCAGCTCGCGGTGCTTGGCGACTTCCACGGTCACACCCGCGCTCCCGCGACCGCCTCGAAGATCAGCAGTCCATCCGTCGAGCCGGTCAGCGGGTCGACCGCGTGCTCGGGATGGGGCATCAGTCCCAGCACGTTGCCGGCCTCGCTCCTCACCCCGGCGATGTCGCGCGCCGAGCCGTTCGGGTTCTGTCCCGGCGCGTAGCGGTAGGCGACCTGCCCCTTCGCCTCGATCTCGTCGAGCATCTCCTCCGGTGCCCAGAACCGCCCCTCACCGTGCTTCACCGGAATCGAGAGTCGCTCGCCGTCGGCGGCGATCAGGTCCACCTGACGGCAGTGGAAGCGCAGGTCCTCGTTGAGGAGCAGGGCACCGGGCAGCAGGCCCGCCTCGCAAAGGACCTGGAAGCCGTTGCAGATCCCCAGCACCGGACCGCCCGCGGCGGCGAACTCGGCGACCGCCTCCATCGCGGGCGAGAAGCGGGCGATCGCGCCGGTGCGCAGGTAGTCGCCATAGGAGAACCCGCCCGGGATCACGACCGCGTCGACCCCGCCGAGGCCGCGCTCCTCGTGCCAGATCAGCCGCGCCTCGCCGGTCAGCGAGCAGGCGTGCAACGCGTCCCGCTCGTCGCACGACCCGGGGAATTGAAGAACTCCCCAGATCATGCCGCCCCCGGACGCGGGAACGAATCCCTATCCATATCTGGCTCTTTAGGGATTCGTGGGAGCAGAGGAGGCGGCATTGATTTCTTGGATCTCGTAGTCCTCGATCAGCGGGTTCGCGAGCAGCTTCTCGCAGAGCTCCGCGAGCCGTTCGGGGTCCTCGGCCTCCAGCTCGACCATGCGGCCTACCCGCACGTGCTCGACGCCCTCGAAGCCGAGCGCCGGCAGCGCCCGCTCCACCGCCTTGCCCTGTGGGTCGAGGATTCCCTCCTTGGGCCGAATCAGAACCCGCGCCTTTGTCATCAGAACCGCCGCTCCGAGATTCGCTCGTAGGCCTCGACGTACTTCTCCCGCGTCTGTTCGACCACGTCGGGCGGCAGCTCCGGCGCGGGGGGGCTGTGGTCCCAGCCTGCCTCGTCGGCCCAGTCGCGCACGTACTGCTTGTCGAAGGAGGGCTGCGTTCTCCCCGGCTCGTAGCGGTCGGCGGGCCAGAAGCGGGAGGAGTCGGGGGTCAGCACCTCGTCGGCGAGAACCACCTCGGCACCGGCGTGGCGGCCGAACTCGAACTTGGTGTCGGCGAGGATGATCCCCCGCTCGGCCGCGTGTGCCGCCGCGTGCTCGTAGAGGTCGATCGAGACGCGCCGCAGCTCCTCCATCAGCGCCCGGTCGCCGACGATCTGCGCCGCCCGCTCGAAATCGATGTTCTCGTCGTGCTCTCCCAGCTCCGCCTTGGTCGCCGGGGTGAAGATCGGTTCGGGCAGTTTGTCGGACTCCAGCAGCCCCTCCGGCAGCTCGATCCCGCAGACCGAACGGCTCTGCTTGTACTCCTTCCAGCCCGATCCGGAGAGGTACCCGCGCACCACGCACTCGACCGGGTACATCTCCAGCTTCCGCACCCGCAGCGCCCGGCCCTCGACCTCCTCGGGCACGTCCTCGGAGAGCAGGTGGTTGGGGACGATGTCCCCGGTCGTCTCGAACCAGAACACCGACATTTGGGTCAGCACCTTCCCCTTGTCGGGGATCGCCGTCGGCATCACCACGTCGTAGATCGAGATTCGGTCCGAGGCGACCATCAACAGGTCGTCCCCCCACTCATAGATCTCGCGGACCTTCCCCGACGAATGAAGCTTCAAATCTGCGACAGCCGGCATTCGGGGTCGATGCTAGCTGGCGCGAAGGCCGCGAGCATTTGGGTGGCGAGGGCACCTGTCCTCACCACCCCTGTCTGCGATCCTTTTCGGCGTGCTCCCGCCCGAGGTGAAAAGTCCGCCCGTGGCGCAGACCCTGCGCTGGGCGTTCAGGCCGCTGCCCTTCATGCAGGATTGCCGCGAGCGGCACGGGGACAGCTTCAGTGTCAGATTTCTCGGCTTCGAGCGGCCGATGGTGATGATCTCCGACCCGGCGGCGATCAAGGCCCTGTACACGGAGCGCGCGCACGGGCTGCCGCCGGGGCGCGACATCATCCTCAAGCCGATCCTCGGCGCCCGTTCGCTGTTGCTGCTGGAGGGCGCCGACCACCTCGCCCATCGCAAGCTGATGCTGCCCGCCTTCCACGGCGAGCGGATGCGCTCCTACGAGCCGATCGTGGAGGAGATCGTCGACGCCGAGATCGACTCCTGGCCGCTGGACGAGGAGTTCGCGATTCATCCGCGCATGCAGGCGATCACCCTGGAGGTGATCCTGCGCGTGGTCTTCGGCGTCGCCGAGGGACCGAGGCTCGAACGGCTGCGTCCTCTGCTCACCAACGTGTTGGAGGAGACCTCCTCGCCCTTAACGCAGCTGATCGGCCTGGCGACGCGCCGCTTCGGGGGAAGACCCTGGGCCAAATTCGAGGGCCGGCTGAAAGAGGTCGACGACCTGCTCTACGCCGAGATCGCCGAGCGCCGCGCCGAAGGGGGACTGGAGGAGCGCGACGACATCCTCTCGGTGCTGATGCAGGCGCGCTTCGAGGACGGTGACGGTGGGGAAGGGTTGAGCGACACGGACCTGCGCGACCAGCTGATGACCCTGCTGCTCGCCGGCCACGAGACGACCGCGACGGCGCTGGCCTGGACCTTCGACCTGCTGCTCCGCCATCCACGCGAGTTGGGTCGGCTGCGCGACTCAATGGAGACGGGCGAGGACGACTACCTGCGGGCGACGATCACCGAGTCGCTGCGCCTGCGCCCGGTCGTGCCGCTCGCCGGTCGCCGCCTCGCCAAGGAGCTGAGCGTGGATGGCCTGACCCTGCCGGCAGGCACCGACGTCACCCCGGCGATCTGGCTGGCCCACACTCGCGCCGACACCTACCCCGAGCCCTTCGCCTTCCGCCCCGAGCGCTTCCTCGAGGATGCGCCCGACACCTACGCCTGGGTTCCCTTCGGCGGCGGCGTCCGCCGCTGCCTCGGCGCCGCTTTCGCCGAGTTCGAGATGAGGATCGTGCTGCGCGAGGTGCTGACCCGCTGCGACCTCCACAAGGCCGACCCGGCCCCGGAGAAAATAGGCCGCCGCAACATCACCCTCTCCCCCAAGGACGGCACCCCGGTCGTGGTTACCGCGCGCCAACCGGCCCGCGAGTCGGTCGCCGCTTAGCGCGAAGCGGGGTGCTCGCCCGCCCAACGGGCAATCGTGCCGGAGCCGGAGATCACCTTGCCGTCGTCGAGGACGAGGATCGGCACCTCGTTAGTGCCGCTCAGCCTTCGCACCTCCGCACGCTCCTCATCGCGGCTGCCCCAGGTCCAGGGCATCAGCCTGTAGCCGCCGACCGTCTTGATCTCGTACTCGTACCCCGCCGCGTCAAGCGTTTGGGCCGCCTTTGCGCAGGGGTGTATAGCGGCCGGACCACGTTTCCTCTGCCCGCAGGTGTAGAGAACCATCGGGCGGAACCGTATCCGCTCCGCTGCGACTTATCTATGTATGTCAGGGATAAGTCGCAGCGGAGCGGCTAACGGAGGGACTCGAGGCGGTCGAAGATCGCGGGGAGGTGCGTCAGGTAGGCGCCGTAGTCGAAAACCGTGTCGAGGTCGAGGTCCGGGGCCGCCTCGGCCAACAGCTCGCGAAAGTGGGTTCCCGTGTCCCAGGCTCTTTGGGCGTTTTCCTGGACCACGCGGTAGGCGTCGTCGCGGGTCATCCCCGACTCCACCAGGGCGGTGAGGGCGCGCTGGCTGAAGAGGGCGCCGTGGGTCAGCTCCAGGTTCTCCCTCATCCGCTCCTCGCGGATCGTCATCCCGGAGACGACGCCCGTCGCCAGGTGCTGCATGTAGTCGAGGCCGATCGTCGCGTCGGGGAGGATCACCCGCTCGGCGCCGGAGTGGGAGATGTCGCGCTCATGCCACAGCGCGACGTTTTCCAAACCCGCCTGCGCGTAGCCGCGCAGGACCCGGGCAAGGCCGGTGATCCGCTCGGTGCGGATCGGGTTGCGCTTGTGCGGCATCGCCGAGGAGCCCTTCTGCCCTGCGCCGAACGGCTCCTCGACCTCACGCACCTCCGTGCGCTGCAGGTTGCGGACCTCGGTCGCGAAACGCTCCAGTCCCGCGCCGGCGAGGGCGATCGCCGAGGTCAGCTCCGCGTAGCGGTCGCGCGGGATCACCTGGGTGGCTACGTCTTCGCGGCGCAGCCCGAGTCGCTCCATCACCCGCGCCTCGACCGCGGGGGGGATCGACGCGTAGGTGCCGACCGCGCCGGAGAGCTTGCCGAAGGCGAGCCGGTCGAAGGCTTCGCTAAGCCGGGACAGATTGCGGTCGGCCTCGAAGGCGAAGCCGGCGAGGCGCAAGCCGAAGGTGGTCGGCTCGGCGTGGACGCCGTGGGTGCGCCCGACGCAGAGCGTGTCGCGATGCTCCAGCGCGCGCTCCACCAGCGCATCGCGATAAGCGCGCGCGCTCCCCAGGACGATCTCACCGGCCTGGCGCAGCTGCAGGGCCAGCGCGGTGTCGAGTACATCCGACGACGTCAGTCCATAGTGAATCCACCGCCCGTGCTCGCCAACCGAATCCGCCACCACGTCGACGAAGGCGGCGACGTCATGATCGGTCACCTTCTCCCGCTCGTTCACCGCTTCGACGGTGAAGGCGGCATCGGCCCTCGCGGCCTCGGCAGCTTCCTTCGGAACGACTCCCTCTTCCGCCCATGCTTCTGTGGCGGCGAGCTCCACCTCCAGCCAGCACTCCAACTTGCGCTGGGCGGACCAGACCTCTCCGATCTCCGGACGTGTGTACCGGGGGATCACGCGTTGATGATCCGCGCGGCGAGGATTCCGGCGTTTTTCGCCCCGTCGATGGCGACGCAGGCAACGGGAATCCCCGGCGGCATCTGCACGGCGGAGAGGAGGGCGTCGAGCCCGCCGAGGCTCTTGCCCAGGATCGGCACGCCGATCACCGGCAGGTCGGTGTGGGCGGCGGCGACTCCGGGCAGCGCCGCCGACATTCCGGCCCCGGCGATGATCACCTTCAGCCCCCGCATGCGCGCGTTGAGGCAGTACTCGCGCACCATCTCCGGGTCGCGGTGGGCGCTCATCACGCGGATCTCGGAGCGAATGCCGGCCTCCTCGAGCGCCTTCGCGGCCGGCTGCATCTTCTCCATGTCGTTCTTCGAGCCCATGATGATGCCGACCAGCGGAGTCTCGGCGTCGATCCCCTCGAATGCCTCCTCTACCTCGGGCATCGTCGCCTCTCCGCTCGGCCGGGGCTCCTCTGAGATCTCGTTCATCTCTTCCTCTCTGACTGGTCTAGCTGGGAACTCGCGCGGCTGCGCGCGCGGCGATGTCGGTCCGCATCTGCACTCCGTCGAAGGAGATCCGGCTCGCCGCATCGTATGCCCGATCGCGCGCTTCGGACGGGGTCGCCCCCAGCGCAGTCACATTGAGCACTCGTCCACCCGCGGTGACGATCGCCCCGTTGCGCGCCGCGGTCCCGGCGTGGGTGACCTCCGCCATCCTGGAAGCGGCTTCGAGCCCGTAGATGACATCCCCCTTCGAAGAAGACTCCGGGTAGCCGGCCGAGGCCAGCACCAGGGTCACCGCCCACTCGTCGGAGAACTCGGCGCTCACCCCCGCCAGCCCGCTCGGCTCGCGCGCCGCCAGGCAGAGGTCGACCAGGTCCGAGCGCAGCCGCGGCAGCACGGCCTGCGTCTCGGGATCGCCGAAGCGGGTGTTGAACTCCAGCACCTTCGGCCCCTCCGGGGCGATCATCAGTCCCGCGTAGAGGACGCCGTGGAAGGGAATCCCGCGCCGCGCCAGCGCCGCGACGACCGGTCGGTGCACGGTGTCGACGATCTCATCCACTTCGGCCGCCCCGAAGCCCGGCACCGGCGAGTAGCTGCCCATGCCACCGGTGTTCGGCCCCTTATCGCCGTCGAAGATTCGCTTGTAGTCCTGGGCCGGCGCCAGCGGCACGACGTTCTCCCCGTCGCAGAGCGCCAGCAGCGACAGCTCCTCGCCCTCGAGGAACTCCTCCAGCACCACCGTCGTCTCTCCGAAGCGCCGCTCGGTGAAGAAGACGTCGACAGCCTTGCGCGCCTCCGCCTCGCTCGCGCAGAGGATCACCCCCTTGCCCGCCGCCAGCCCGTCGGCCTTCAGCACCGCGGGGTAGGAGGCGCCGGCCAGTTGTTCGATCGCCTCCTCGCGGCTTCGCAGCAGCACGTGCGCGGCCGTCGGCACTCTCGCCTCCTTCATCAGCTCCTTGGCGAAGGCCTTCGACCCCTCCAGCTCGGCGGCGCCGGCACTTGGGCCGAAGGCCGCGATCCCTGCCTCCTCGAGCGCATCGACCACGCCGGCGACCAGCGCAGCCTCCGGCCCGACCACAACCAGGTCGACGGCGCGCTCCTTCGCCGCGGCGACGATCGCTCCGACGTCTTCGGCGCCCACCCCAGGGAGGCACTCCGCATCGGCGGCGATCCCCGCGTTGCCGGGAGCGCAGAGCAACTCGGGGGAGTGGGCCGAGCGCTGGAGGGCCCGCACGATCGCGTGCTCGCGCCCACCCCCTCCCACAACGAGCACTCGCATATTTGCGCTCAAGCCACCCTCGGACGCGGCAGCCGATGCCTGTCCATATCTGATTCTTCAGGCATTCGCGGGAGCAGAGGAGGTGGAGGCGCCCTTATAGAGAGCCTGCCAGCACGTCCGCCGGCATCGCCGTCAGCGTCTGGCTGGTCATCGTCCCGCGCGAGCCCAGCTCGACCGAGACCTTGGCCATCGTCTGCTCGTCGGGGGCTTCGACGATCGTCACGAAGTCGTACTGGCCGAGCGTCGCGTACTGCGCCACGACCTTGGCGCCGATCTGCTCGACTTCCTTGTTCACTTCGGAAACCCGTCCAGGGTTGTTCTTCAGCGTCCGCACACCGTCGGCGGTGAGGTTCGTAAGCATTACGTAGGTGGGCATCGCGGTCTCCTTTCGAGGGGACTTCGAGCCTACGCTACGCGAGGGAATTGAGAAAGGGGTCTCTCAGCCGTCGTATCCGGCGTGAATGTGATCGCAGTGGTCCGACCGGGCGAAGGCCGGGCCGGGACCGTCGACATCGAAGCAGTAGATCAACTCGGTCGGGTGAGCCGGCGCCGGCAGATAGGCCAGCGAGCGGGTGAGGTTGGCACAGGGCCCGTCGACCGCGGTGTCGGTGCAGGAGACGCCATCGACCGCGGCGATGTCGATCGCCCGCCCGTAGTAGTGGTTGGAGACGTAACCGCTGGTGGTGTACATCGAGTGGTCGGAGCGCAGCGAAGAGATGGTGATCTGGTGCTCCTGGGTCATCGCTCCGATCAGGCCGACGATCCGCGGGTCGATCGCCCCGGTCGTCAGGTCGCGCAGCTCCAGGTCGTTGGAGAGGGTGAGGTTCTCCCAGTCGATCGGGGCGAAGGAGGCTCTTGGCAGGGCGACCGCCCAGTCGAGCGTCTCCACTCTGCACTCACCCTCCAGCCGGCCGGCCTCTCCCAGCACGGCCTGCACATACCAGGCCGCCTGGTTGTGGGCGAACACGCCGGCGCGGATGCCGCCCTCCGACCAGATCAGCCGGGCCAGGGTGGCGGCGGAGTCCGCGGGGCTGGCGTGGCGGATGCGCCCATCCTCGTTTCCGTCCACCGCGTATCTGCTCCACTCGGTCGGATCGAGGCCGAGTGGTCCGCTCCGGCGCAGCTGCCGTTTGGCCATCCCTTCGCCGAAGTTCGACTCCAGCCGCGCCATCGCGGCCAGCGCCCAGACGCCGCCGCGGCCCAGGTCGTAACGGGCGGCGGCCTCCTCGAAGGCGGCCATGTACTCCTCCGGCACCTCTCTGCGCCAGGCCGCCCCGGGCTCGCAGCTGAGCACCTGCAGCTGCGGGGTCAGAGCGAAGGCGCCGCCGATCCCGCCTCCGAGCGACCCGTAGCAGGCGGCGTTGGCCAGAACTTCGGCGACGTACCAGTCGGCGTGGTTGTAGGCGAAGATCGCGCCGTAGGTATCGGCCGGCATCCCGGAGGCGCTGAGGTAGCGGGCGGCGGCGTGGATCGCGTCCTCGGGGTGGTACGGATCGCGGACGCCGTCGCCGTTGGCGTCGACCCCGTAGGCCTCCCAGGTCGCGGGCATGAACTGCATCCAGCCGATCGCCCCCGCCGAGGACGGCCCCATGTTGGAGCCGAAGGCGCTCTCGATCCCGTTGATCGAGGCGAGGATGCTCGGCCCCTGCGGCCCCAGCCCGTAGGCGTCGGATGCTTGCTGGTAGATCGGGATGAGGATCGGCGGCACGCCGGAGACAGCGCAGCTGGAAGTCGGAATCGAGGGGATGGCGAAGGTGGGGGCGGAAGTGGGGGCGGGAACCGCGCCGGCGTCGCCGGGCTTGGAAGCGGGCGACGGGCTCTCCGGCTCGGGCTTGGGCGTGGGCTTGGCCGGGGTGCCGCCCCCGTCCCCGGGCTTGACCGGGGCTACGGGAGGAGCGACCAGCGTCTCGCCCTGCTGGATGGCGGGAGTGGGCTCGACGGTCGTGTTCGCGCCCGGCGCCGGCAGCGGCGCCTCGACCGCCGATGCGCTCGGCGCGCTCACGGCGGCGCCGACAGCGGCCAGGGCGAGAGTGTTGCGCAGGCGTCCCATCAGCCGAGCACGCTAGTCACTCGGGGGCCGTCTTCGGTCTTCTGCACGTCGATTCGCAACTCGCTTGTCACCCCGACTCGCAGCAGCGAAGCGCTGAGAGTGAGGGTCGCCCCTCGCGCCGGGCCGGCCACCACATTCAAAACCTTGGCCTGGGGGACCTTGCCGCTTGCCGGCAGTCGTGGCGGCCGCCGCAGCAGAGCGCGGGCGAGCTGCGGCGTCGCGGTCTCGCGGAAGATGGCGCGAACCTCGTCGCCCCCTTTGCCTGTCTCATAGAGGACGAAGGCGCCGGCGAACCGGCGCGCCACCTTGGTCGCCGCGGGGACGGCGGGCGGCGCGATCGCGCTCGGCGTGCTCGGCGCGGTCGAAGGCTCCGGCGGCGCCGGGATGGCCTCCCCGCCGGCCGGCTTGGCGACGCCACCATCGGCCTCGGGCTTGAAGACGGGGGCCGTCCCTCGCAGCACCTCTGCCGGGGCGCTCTGCTCGGGGACGGGAAGCGTGGGGGCCGCGACCGGCGCCACTTTCTGGCGAGCGGTCGAGCCACCGCCGTCGCCGGAGGTTGCCCAGAGCAGCCCGGCCGCCACGGCGCCGATCGTCACCGCCGAGACGAGGGCGATCCCCGCACCGCGTCCCCAGGCGCCGGCCCGCTCCTCCAGCGGCCAGACCACCCACCGCTCCACCCCCCAGGCGACCCGCTCGAACGGCCACTTGACGACGTCGAAGATTCCCCGCAAAAGGTCCCCGCCGCCCAGGATCACGCGGTCCTCGACTGCCCACGCGGCATTGGCGAGAGAAGAGCGCAGCCGCGTCAGCGGTTGGGTCTGAGTCGACATCGATTCGAAGTTTGGCGAATGGCGTTCGCTAGCCCTATCGGAGTGTGCCTCAGGCGACTTGAGTATGCACCCCAAACACCAATTCTCCGTCCTCGGAGTGGACCTGCACGACATCTCCTTCGCGGAACTCACCTTCGAGGATCTTGAGCGCCAACTTGTCAACGAGTTGTTTCTGGACAACCCGCTTCAGGGGCCGCGCGCCGTAGGTGGGGTCGTAGCCGAGATTGGCCAGCAGCGTCCGCGCGTCGTCACTCAGCTCCACCTCGATCCCGCGCTCGCGCACCCGCCCGATCAGCTGCTCCACCTGCAGGTCGACTATCCGCTTGATGTCCTCCTTGGAGAGGCGGTGGAAGATCACCGTGTCGTCGATCCGGTTGAGGAACTCCGGCTTGAAGGTCGTCGCCAGGATCTCCTCGATCCGCTCGCGCATCGCCTCGTCGACCGACTCGCCGACGATCTCCGCCGAGCCGACGTTCGAGGTCATGATCAGGACCGTGTTGGTGAAGCTCACGGTGCGTCCCCGCCCGTCGGTCAGCCGCCCGTCGTCCATGATCTGCAGCAGGGTGTTGAAGACGTCGGGATGGGCCTTCTCGATCTCGTCGAGCAGGATCACCGCGTAGGGACGTCGCCG
>Ga0247754_1000080_pt1 | contig 10513 bp, 13 predicted proteins | sample UWRJS184509B5_FD_181015 | JGI IMG/M metagenome (GOLD analysis project Ga0247754, IMG submission 181015) | Soil microbial communities from Arlington Agricultural Research Station in Wisconsin, United States - UWRJ-S184-509B-5 | ecosystem: Environmental > Terrestrial > Soil > Agricultural land... | reverse complement strand
TCGACTTCTCCGTCACGGCGACCTCCGTCAACTCGCTGAGCTTCGGCTGGACGGCCCTCTGCGCCGACGGCCAGCACCACACGAACTCGATCTTCGGTGGCGACGCCCCACTCGACATGGGCAACTTCTCCATGGGCGGCACCCTCAACACCGGCGGCACCTTTCAGGTCGACGGAGTCGTCAACGACACGACCGCGGCGGGAACCCTCTCCCGCAGCGGCCCCAGCGCCTTCGGCACCTTCGACTGCACGGCCAGCGGCGTCACCTGGCAAGCCCAGGCCACAAACGCCCGCCGCTAATTCAGCGCGCGGGGCAGGAGCCAACCCCTCCAGGCTAGAATCCCCCTCCGATGCGGCTGTAGCTCAGCTGGCTAGAGCGTCTGCTTGCCATGCAGAAGGTCGTGGGTTCGAATCCCATCAGCCGCTTTTTCGCGAATCCCCTGCACGTGGGCGGGTCCGGTCGGCGCGAGAGCCCGATATCCGATCGAACCATCCCCGCATATCGCCTCCAGTTTGGGCGCTAGTTCCCAAAATGCCGCGGATGCGCGGGGATCAGCGGCGATTTCGGCCGATTCCGCCTTGCATTTGTCCGCAGACGCGGTAAACGAGCAGACGGCGAGGTACCCTAGCTTCATGGCCCAGGAGCGAATCACCGTCGATCCAAACCGTATGCGCGGCCTGCCCAGCATCCGTGACACCCGCGTGACCGTAAGCGCGGTACTCGGTCAGCTTGCCGCCGGCGCCAGCATCGACGAGCTGCTCGTCGACTACCCCTACCTGGAACGCGAGGATGTCCTCGCCGCGCTCGAATACGCAGCCGCCGCTGCGCAGGAGCGCGAGTTGGCAGTTGTAGCTCCGGCAGCGTGAAGCTGCTCCTCGACGCGAACCTCTCACCCGAGGTTGCACGACTGCTGAGGGAGGCCGGGCACGATGCAATCCACGTAGCGGATATCGGACTGCTGACCGCAACCGACCCCGAGATCCTGCAGGCCGCGGCGAAAGAAGAGCGCATCCTGCTCACGGCCGACTCCGACTTCGGGGCGTTGCTGGCTTTGGGCTCCCTGGCGTCGCCATCCGTCCTGCTCTTGCGCTCGGCTGATCACCTTCGTCCCGCTGGGCAAGCAGAGCTGATCGCCATCAATCTGCCATCTATTTCCCCAGAGTTGGCGAAGGGCGCGATTGGCAAGTCTCACGAGGGATCGCTTGCGCGTTCGTGACCTGCCCATCCCAGGGCCCGAACAGTGAGCGCCACCTGTCTTGCTTGACTGAGCCGGGTACTCCAGCCTCCTAAGTTATACTGGCGGTATGACTCATAAGGTGGGAGTTAAAGGGCAAGTTGTGATCCCGAAGGCGATTCGAGATCAGATGGGGATCGAGCCCGGGACGAGGTGACTTTCGAGCCCGACGGCAAGGAGGTCCGCGTCCGTCGGGTTGCTGACGATCCGGACGCGCGGGCCCGAGACATCAGAGCCCTGCGAGGCGCCTGGGCGGATGTCCCTGCCGGAGGCACCGACGATCTTTTGGAGGAACGCCGCAAGGAGCGTGAGCTGGAAGAGCGCAAGGCCCAGAGGTGGGGCGTTGGTCGTTCTCGATAGCTGGGCTTTGCTGGCGTATCTGAAGGATGAGCCATCGGCCGAACGAATCGAGGCCGAATGGCTCGTTGGGGTCCCAGCGATCTCATCGATCAACCTCGGAGAGGCGTTGTACATGCGGGTCCGAGAGCGCGGCGAGGAAGCTGCTGCAAAGGAGATCGCGACAATCCGCAAGCGCAGCACGATCATCGATCCCGATTGGGGTTTGGTTTCCGCTGCCGCGCGGATCAAGGCCGGCGGCGGCCTTTCCTATGCCGATGCTTTCTGCGTTGTGACGGCTCAGCGCCTTGGCGTCCCGCTTTGGACTGGGGACCCGGAGATCATCCACCGAGCCGACGACCTTTCCTGTGAAGTCGTGGACCTTCGCGCCGCGGATCGCCGGTCGTAGGCGGCATGCTCACTGTCTCGCTCTGACCTTCATGATGGCGATGTACGCGCTGGAATCTTGCAACCCGGTCTACATCCTCGCCTTTGCTCTCGGCTGCCTGCTCTCAAGCGCCTACGGCTTCTTGATCGGCGCCTGGCCCTTCGGCGTCGTAGAGGCGATCTGGGCAGGAATCGCGGTCAAGCGCTACGCATCAACGGGCGAGAAGGAGCGTCAATCCGCCCGCTAGGCTTCGACACTGCTCGGCGCCTTGGCGGAGTGGCTACGCAGCGGCCTGCAAAGCCGTTTACACCGGTTCGATTCCGGTAGGCGCCTTCGTTCTATCCAGCGTTTCTTAGGCCAAGCGAAGGCTGCGTATGCTCTTCGCTTGGCTGACGAGGGAATCACCGTACGTCGATGCCGACAGGCTGATGTGTCGGCAGTGTTGGATCTATGGGCGCAGGCTCGAAGTGGCCATGCCAGCACACCCGACCGCCTCGATGACGTCAAGCGCCTGGTCGCCGAGTCCCCTGCTGCCCTCCTGGTAGCCGAGCGGAATGGGGAGATAGTCGGCGCCCTGATTGCTGCCTGGGACGGGTGGCGAGGGAACATGTACCGCCTTGCTGTGCGTGATGGGCATCGGCGGGAAGGCATTGGGCTCGCGCTGACCCGGGCCGGCGAGGACTATCTACTCCAGTGTGGTGTCCGTCGCGTAACAGCGTTGGTCGCCTTTGAGGACGAAGTTGCGGGAGGGTTTTGGGAGTCGGCTGGCTACCCGCTCGATCGCGAGATCGGCCGACGAGTCCGCAACCTGTAGGCCTGCCAAGCCGCCCTGTTCCACCTGCTTCAGGAGCGTTGGTAGCGATCCTAAAGACGGACCACATCCTCAAGATGGGGCGTGGAAACCTCCAGAACGACAGAGTCCTCAAGCGCCTCGATCGAGTGGACGATCCCAGGCTCAATCCGCCAGGCGTAGCCCGGTCCGATCTCCGTCTCTTCTAACTCCTCTGTGCTCGGTCCTCGGGTGAGTCGGGGACCGGAGATCGGGCGAGGGCGAGACCAATGAAGTTGGCCTTGGCGCTGGTGTAGGCCTCGCGGTCGTTCTCGAAGCGAGTCGCTAGGTCGCGCTTGAGCTTGGCGTACTCGGCAGCCGGTTCCGGGTGAGAGCGTAGGTAGTCGCGGAAGGCGATCTCGTCGTGGAAGCGCGCTGACTCGTGTGGGACCAGGTGCAGGTGATGCGTGCGACGGCTTGGGTGGGGCTTGCAGAACCAGTGCATCTCGTCGCTGAGATATGGGGCGTAGAGGTAGTCGAGTTCTTTCAGTGGGTCGAAGCAGGCTCGCGAGGATTCGAGGTCTTCGACGCCGACCAGGATGTCGATGATCGGCTTAGCACCCAAGCCGGGAACTGCGGTGCTGCCCACGTGGTGGATGCCGCCGGTGATCCATAGCCCGATCGCCTCTTCGAGCGCCGCTCGTTCTTCCTCGAACCCCGCGGGCCAGTTGGGGTCATAGGGGACGACCCGGATCGGATCGTCTGCCGGTTCGGTCATCCGGTTGCGAGGGCGTCGAAGAAGAGCATCGGACCCGAGCGGGTGGCCTTGGTCAGCTCAAGGCCCGCGGCGGAGAACCAACCGTCCAACTCCGCCTGAGTGCCGACTTGTCCAAAATCGCCGGAGCCGGGCCGGATCAGGAGGCGTTGCCGCAGACTGTCGTCACCGCGGACGAAGCAGGCGCCGACCATCCGCCCGCCAGGCTTGAGGACACGGGAGGCTTCCGCCAGCGCGCCGGGTGGGTTGTCGAAGCAGTGCAGGCCCCAGTAGGAGAGGAACAGGTCGCCGCTCGACTCCGGTAGGGGAATCGCGGTGGCGTCCGCCTGGACGAATTCAAGGCTGGCCAGTTCACGGGCTTTGGCTCGTTTTTGGGCGCGGCGGAGCATCGAAGGCGAAAGATCGGCCGCTACGTATCGGACGGAGCCATCGGGGTGCAAAGCTCGGAGTGCGGGGCCGGCGCCGCAGGGGCAATCAATGATTGTGCCCCCGCTGGGCACATCCGTGATCGCGCTCATGCTCTCGTAGTAGGCCAGGGTGTCGCCGCCCCAAACAGCTCGGGCGATTATGCGACTCAGGCGAGGACGCTCCATGTACGCGCTGTAGGCGACCCCGAACAAAGATGCATATGGGTCATCCCGCGCCATCGGAGGGCAAGTTTAGGGCCCGGCGTTACGACGGGAGAGCAGGGATTGTTCGCTAGCTTTGGCGCGTGGCTGCGCGGACCGCCGAATTGCGCTTTTCGACCCAGGGCGACGCCGATGTCGTCGACATCACCGCTGAGGCACAGGGAGTCGTCGATGAGGTTGGTGTCATGGAAGGCCAGGCGCTGGTCTTCGTCAAGGGGTCGACTGCGGCGATTTCGACGATGGAGTTTGAGCCGGGTGGTGTCCATGACCTACGCGAGATGCTCGAGCGCCTAATCCCGACGTACGGCGACTACGAGCACAACCGGCTCAATCACGACACCAACTCGCACGCCCACCAGCGCGCTTCGGTGATCGGGCCCTCGGAGGCAGTGCCGATCGTCGATGGGCGACTCGCGCTGGGAACCTGGCAACAACTCGTCTTGCTCGACTTCGACGATCGTCCTCGGAAGAGGATCGTTGTCGTTCAAGTCCTCGGCTGATCTGGGTGCCTCCAGTTTGGGCGGAGGTAGGCCTCTTTGAAGCCGGCGCGGAGGATGTTGCGGTAGCTGGCCGAGGGGCGGTCGGTTGTGCGTTCTCCTGTTTCCACGAAGAGGGTGTGGCAGCCGGCGGCTCGGGCGTCTTCTATGCGGCGATGTAGGAGGGCGGTTTGGCAGCCTCGGCCGCGGGCGATTTCGAGGGTCGCGGCTATGCCGAACTCGGCCACGCCGTTGTGGATCAGCATCGCAGCGCAAGCTTGGGGCCGGCCGTCTATCTCGGCCGCATAGCAGCGCCAGCCTTCTCGGCCGGGGAGGTCGCGGAAGAAGGCGCCTGCCCAGGGCGGGAGGTTGAAGCCTTCGGCGCCGATTCGCCCCAAGGGCTCGCCCTCTCCCGCAGTGAGTTCGACCACCTCAACTCCCTCGGGTTCGTACAAGGTCGATGGCGACGGGTCGCGGACGAACTTCATCCAGGCGTAGCCCAGCTCGTAGCCTCGGCTCTTCAGCCGATCCTCCGCCGCGCTCGCCTCGGCGCTCCCCGGCTTCACCGGCACGTAGCAGTCGACGCCCAGAGATTCGGTCCAGTCGAGAGCGTCGGCGAGGTGGCCTCCTTCGAGGGCGCCCGGCTCCGCCGCGCCCAGGACCAGGTTGAGCATCCGCACTTCCGGCAGGCTCGCGATCGCCGACGCCTGGATCGGGCCGAAATTCCGCAACTCGATCCCGCGCTCCGCCGCTACATCCGCCGGTACCGACTCCCAGCACTCGCGCCAGAAGCGACGCTCGGTTTCGTCGAGCGCCCGCGGGTCGTAGGCGATGCCATGCGCTTGCTCTGCCATCGCCCTCAGCCTAGAACGGAAAAGGGCCCCGGTTAAGGGGCCCCGTTGTTTCCGAAGGACGTGCCACCAGTTAGATCAAAGTCGCTGGCTCGTCGGTCCTCAAGCTTTGAAGTTCTTGCGCCGGTGCTGGGCGACTGTAGATAGATAAACACTGCGTTCGCTGAAAAGTTGCACAAGTTGCATCGGCTCTTGCAGCATCGGACTTGAGCGATTTCCTGTGCCCTCGATTCAGGGTTTCGACAGGCGTCGCTCCTTGCCTGCACGCTGCTAGATTCAGATGTCCCGGGCGTATAGCTCAGTTGGGAGAGCGCCGCCTCGACAAGGCGGAGGTCACTGGTTCGAGCCCAGTTACGCCCATCTATGGAACCCGGGGAACGGGGGGTGAAGGGGCGGACGCCGCCGGCAGGCAGACGCCCGCCCAGTCTGCGTAGCGCTAGTGCTGGGGGCCGGGACAGTTGGGGTGGTCGTTCGGCCCCTGGCACGGGTTGCTGTTCGGGTTGAACTTGCCGGACTTGCCCGGTGAGTTCGGCCCACCGACGGCGTATGCGGGGCCGGCGGCCACCAGTGCCAGAGTCGCGGCTAGGGCAGCGATGCGGCGAATCGACTTGCTCATCTCAATCCTCCTAGTTGACCCGCTGCCGTCAAAACGACGGCAACAGCGCATTTGCCTGCCTGGACGAATGTTTGACCGTAGTGGTTATCGGCCCAAACGTCAACGCGATCCCGGTTTTCAGGGCGCCGTCCTCTAGGCTCGCCGCCTCGTGATCGGCACCTTCGTAGCCGCGCTGGCGGTGAGCGGCGCATCGCTGGCAATCGGCCAGGCGGCTATTGGGCTCTGCGGGAGGCGGGAGTGGTCCTGGCTATCGCCGGCTGTCGGGTTGGCGTTGCTCTGCGCTGCCTGCTGGGCGACTGTGCGGATGCCCGGGGATGGGGTCGTGTCGGCGGTTGCCATCCTGGTGCTCGTCGTCGCTTCGGTGGGCTTTCTCCGGGGCCGAGTCGAGGGGATTGGGATGGCGGTGCGGACCGGCGCGCCCGTGGCGCTCGTCGCCCTCGCGGCGGTCTCGCTGCCCTTCGTCGTCGAGGGACACTTCGGGATCCTCGGCACCAGTTTCAACCCGGACATGTCCCAGCATCTACTGGCCACCGACCGTCTCGCCGACGGCGCCGGCTCCCAGCTGCTGAATCAGGGCTACCCGCTCGGCCCGCACGCGATCGTCGTCGCGCTGAGCAAGGGCCTGGGGATCGGGCTGGCCCAGGGATTCAGTGGACTGACGATGGCGGTCGCGGTCCTCGCTTCGCTGACGGCCTTGGCCGCATTCGCCGAACTGTCGCCGCTACGTCGCACGGCCGGCGCCCTGGTGGTCGGCCTCGCCTACATGGTTGCCTCCTACTTCGCCCAGGGCGCTTTCAAGGAGACGATGCAGGCACTCCTCGTCCTCGCCTTCGTGCTGGCGCTGCGGGAGAGCACGAGAAGAGGCTGGGTGGGGGAGCCGTTGCGGTTGGTCCCGGCGGCGCTCATCGCCGTCGGCTCGGTCTACGCCTATAGCTTTCCCGGCCTCATCTGGCTGATTGGGGCCTTGCTGATCTGGATCGCGCTCGAGCGGGCGATCCCGGTTCGCCCGGCGCTCCTGGCGCTGGCCGTCTTCGGCGTTTTAACCCTCCCCGAGCTGGGCCGAATGATCGACTTCAAGCGCTTCGAGACCTTCGACCCCAGCGGCCCAGGCCTCGGCAACCTGTTCGGCCAGATCTCGCCTTTCGAGGTGCTGGGGATCTGGCCCTCGGGGGACTTCCGCCTTGCGCCGGGGGATGGGGCGGTCCCGGCGGTGGGCTACTACCTCGGCGCCGCCTTCGCTTCGGTTCTCCTGATCTACGGGTTGGCGCGGTGTTGGGTTCGTCGTGAGACGGCGATCGTCGCCGGCCTGCTGGCGGTCGTTGTCGTCTACGTGGGCGCCCGGATCGCCGGCACTCCCTACGCCGCCGCCAAGGCGATCGAGGTAGCCGCGCCCCTAGCGATGCTGGTCATCCTGCTGCCGCTGTTGGCCAAGTGGGAGATGGGGGAGGGGCCGCGGTTCCGCGGAACCGCCTTGGCGGGCCCCGTCGCAGTCGTCTTCCTGCTCGCGGCGGGCGGTTGCTCGCTGCTCGCTCTCGCCAACGCCCCGGTCGGTCCGACTTCCTACACGCCCGCCTTGACCGAACTGCGCCCTCTGGTTGCCGCCGACTCCACACTCGTGCTCGCCTCGCGGGAGCTGCTCGACGAGCAGCACGGCACCCCCTACATCGCCTGGGAGCTGCGTGGGGGGCGAGTCTGCATCGAGCCCGACGACACGGCCGGGGGCGCCCCGCCCTCGGGCGTGCGCTTCGTCATCGCCGAGGGATCTGCCGGCGCGCCGGCTTTCGGGAATCTGCGCGCGCGTCGGGTCAACGAGCCCTACGTCCTCTGGGAGCGGACCGGCCCGGTCCGGGGACAGAGCGAGTGCCCGCTGATCGCCGTGCGCCAGGCGCGGCAGGGGCCGTAAGTAGCATGGGCCGCATCGAAGCCGCGACGCAGAAGATCACGGTCAAGCTGCCCGACGGCACGCCGCTGGAGCTGCCCGCCGACGCCACCGGCGCCGATGCCGCCGCCGCGATCGGCCCGGGCCTGGCGAAGGCTGCGCTGGCGATTCGCGTCGGCGAGGAGCTGCGCGACCTCTCCGCGCCGCTGCCCGACGGCGCCGAGATCGCGATCCTCACCGACCGCGACCCCGAGGCCCTGGAGTTGATCCGCCACGACGCCGCCCACGTGATGGCCGAGGCGGTGCAGGAGCTGTACCCGGGGACCAAGGTGACGATCGGCCCACCGATCGAGAACGGCTTCTACTACGACTTCGACTTCCCGGAGGACGTCAGAGTCACCGAAGCCGACCTCGAGCGGATCGAGGAGGCGATGCGCGCCCACATCAAGGCCGACGAGGAGTTCAGCCGGCGCGACATCCCGGTCGCCGAGGCGGTCGAGATCTTCAAGTCCCAGGGTGAGGACTACAAGGTCGAGTTGATCGAGGACCTCGTCCGCGACCAGGGCGTCGAGACCGTCTCCCTCTACCGCAACGGCCCCTTCGAGGACCTCTGCCGCGGCCCGCACGGGCCCTCGACCGGCCGGATCAAGGCGATCAAGCTCAACTCCCTGGCCGGCGCCTACTGGCGCGGCGACGAAAGCCGCCAGATGCTGACCCGCATCTACGGCACCGCCTTCTTCTCGAAGAAGGACCTCGAGGCGCACCTGGAGCGGATCGAACAGGCCAAAGCCCGCGACCACCGCCGCCTCGGCCCTCAGCTGGGCCTCTTCATGCTGCGCGAGGAGGCGCCTGGGATGCCCTTCTGGCTCTCCAACGGGACGACGCTGCTGCGCCTGATCGAAGGGGAGGTCCAGGAGCAGCTGCGCAAGCGCGGCTACGACGAGATCAAGACCCCGCACGTGATGGACGTCGACCTCTGGCACCGCTCCGGCCACTGGGACAACTACCGCGAGAACATGTACTTCACCCAGTCGGGCGAGCGCGAGTACGCGATCCGGCCGATGAACTGCCCCGGCGCCTGCCTCGTCTTCGGCGCCGAGCGCCACTCCTACCGCGAGTTGCCGTTGCGGATCGCCGAGTTCGGCCAGGTCAGCCGGGCCGAGCGCGAGGGGGTCCTGCACGGGCTGCTGCGGGTGCGCTCCTTCACTCAGGACGACGCCCACATCTACTGCACGCCGGAGCAGATCGTCGACGAGGTGGGCGACATCTGCGCCGCGATCGACGAGCTGTATGAGCGCTTCGGGTTCGACGACGTGCGGGTGGAGCTATCGACCAAGCCGGAGAAGTCGATCGGCACCGACGAGCAGTGGGCGCAGGCGGAGGAGGCGCTGCGCTCGGCCCTCGATTCCCAGGGCCGCGAGTACCAGCTAAACCCCGGCGACGGCGCCTTCTACGGGCCGAAGATCGACTTCCACGTCACCGACGCGCTCGGCCGCTCCTGGCAGTGCGGCACCTGCCAGGTCGACTTCTTCATGCCGGAGCGCTTCGACCTCACCTATACCGACGCCGACGACGAGCAGCAGCGCCCGGTGATGATCCACCGCGCCCTGCTTGGCTCGATGGAGCGCTTCGCCGGGATCCTGATCGAGCATTACGCCGGGCGCTTCCCGGTCTGGCTGGCGCCGGTGCAGGCGATCGTCCTGCCGGTCACCGACCGTCACGTCGCCTATGCCCAGCGGGTGGCGGAGGAGCTGCGCGAAGCCGGCGTGCGGGCCACCGTCGACGAGCGCTCCGAGTCGGTCGGCAAGAAGATCCGCGACGCCGAGCTTGGCCGCTATCCCTACATGCTGGTGGTCGGCGATCGCGAGGAGTCGGACGGCGCCGTCGCCCCGCGCTCTCATGTCGATGGAGAGCTGGGGACTATGCCGATCGCGGAATTCGCCAACCGTGTGCGCAGCGAGAGCTATACTCCCGCCACTTGATCGTCGGCACTCCAAACCTCTCGCGCCTTTGAGCGCCCACGTGCCAACGCGCCTACCTCTCGTCCGCTTGAAGATTCCCCTCTCACTTCGATAGTGCCGGTTCCGCGTAGGTTCGATCGGCGCCCACCAGAGCGCGACACGACTCGGATCAACGAGCGAATCCGCGTGCCCAGAGTGCGCCTGATCGGCGCCGACGGCGAGCAGCTCGGAATCGTCGACATCGACGACGCGTTGAGACGCGCCCAGGACGCCGACCTCGACCTGGTCGAGGTCGCTCCCGGCTCCAGTCCGCCGGTCACCCGCCTGCTCGACTACTCGAAGTACAAGTACGAGCAGGAGCAAAAGCAGAAGCAGGCTCGCAAGCACCAGCAGCAGGTCAACGTCCGCGAGATCAAGCTGCGGCCGAAGATCGCCGACCACGACTACGAGACAAAGAAGGGCCACGTCGAGCGCTTCCTGCGCCACCAGGACAAGGTCAAGATCACGATCATGTTCCGCGGGCGCGAGCAGGCGCATCCCGAGCGGGGCAGGGCGCTGCTGCAGCGCCTTTTCGAGGACCTCGACGGGCTGGCCGTGAT
>Ga0247754_1000079_pt1 | contig 10673 bp, 8 predicted proteins | sample UWRJS184509B5_FD_181015 | JGI IMG/M metagenome (GOLD analysis project Ga0247754, IMG submission 181015) | Soil microbial communities from Arlington Agricultural Research Station in Wisconsin, United States - UWRJ-S184-509B-5 | ecosystem: Environmental > Terrestrial > Soil > Agricultural land... | reverse complement strand
CCTTCCTCCGCATTCGAAGGCTGGCCGTCCAACTCGGCGAGGCGCTGTTCCAGCGCGTTGCGGTTGAACAGCCCGGTCAACGGGTCGAGCGTCGAGCGGCGCCGGTGGGCGCGATCGGACTCGACCAGGGCGCCGGAGAGGATCACCGTGCTGAGGATCAGCGCGGCGGCGGCGGTCAGCGTCTGGCTATGGTCGGCCGCATCGGCCGGATCGACGGCGACGGTGCTGAGCAGGAAGAGGGCGATGATGTAGGCCGTCCCCATCACCATTCCGCGCGGCTCGAAGCGGACGCCGAGCGTGACGGCGGGAAGCGCGAACCACACCAACGCCGGGCTGGTCGGTCCGCCGGTCGCGATCACCGCTCCCGCCAGCAGCAATGGCAGGGCGCCCCAGGCGCCGGCGATCCAAAGCCCCGGCCGCTCGCTGTTGTACATGAAGCGATCGGCGACGGCGAAACCGCAGAGGCCGAGGGCGAGCGGAACGATCCATCCCCACCCCACCTCCGGGCCGGCCGACGCCAGGGCCACGGCGAGGATCGCGAAGCATGCGGTGCGGTAGCGACGCACCCGGCGCTCCATGTCGAGCAGGCGCTCGCGGCGGGCATCCTTGTGGATCGCCGCAAGGGTCTCCATCGACTGCGGCAGCGCGGGCGCGGGATCGTCGCCGGCACGATGCCGAGCGGTGCGAACGGTGTGAGCAGTCGAAGCCACAACCGCTTCATCGGCAGCGACGCTCTCCTGGCTTAAGTCTGAATCCGCGTGGTCAGTCATCTAGTCGACTATCTGGAGCTCTTTGGAAAGGGCGCTCAAGTTGCGGTGGCCGTCCTCGGTGACGACGACGAGATCCTCGATTCGCACCCCCAGCTTGGCAGGGAGATAGATACCAGGCTCGACCGTCACCACCTCGCCCGCCTCGAGCACGTCTTCGGAGCGGGGCGAGACGCGCGGGGACTCGTGGACCTCGAGCCCGACCCCGTGGCCGACGCCGTGGCCGAACCGATCGCCGTGACCGGCGCCGTCGATGACCTTGCGAGCGACGGCGTCGACGGCCTCTCCACCAACACCGGCCTCGACCGCGCCGAGGGCCGCGGCTTGGGCCTCGCGAACGGTCTCATAGACCGCCCGCGCCTCCTCGCCTGGATCGCCGGTGGCGAAGGTTCGGGTGCCGTCGGAGCAGTAGCCGTCGAGCTTCGCCCCCATGTCGAAGACGACCAGCTCGTCTCGCTCGATCTCCCGCTCGCCGGGCTCGGCGTGGGGCAGGGCGCCATTGGGCCCGGCGGCGACGATCGCCGGGAAAGACGGGTCGGCGCCCAGCTCGCGGATGCGCGCTTCGGCGGCGCGGGCAACCTCGCGCTCGGTGCGGCCGGCGAGCCCACGCTCCAGGCTCCAGCGCCAAACGTCGTCGGCCAGCTCAGCGGCGGCGGCGATCGAGGAAAGCTCGTCCGCGTCCTTGACCCGGCGCAGCTTCTCGACCGTGCCGCCGGCGGGAACCAGCTCGACCTCCTGGGAGAGTCTCGCCCCCAGGCGCTCCCGGGTGCGAACCGACATCTGGTCGTCCTCGAAGCCGACACGACCCGACAGGCGCTCGGCGATCCCGCCCAGCCAATCGTCGGCGATCGTCACGACTTCCCATCCCCAGCCTTCGGTTTCTTCGGCGGCGCGCTCGGTGTAGCGAAAGTCGGTCAGCAAAAGGCGCTCCTCCGCCCCGCAGACGCAGACTCCATTGGTGCCGGTGAAGCCGGTCAGATAGCGGACGTTGACAAGGTCGGTGACCAGCATCCGGTCGACCTCACGCTCGGCCAGCAGGCCCGCCAGGCGATCTCCCCGGCCGCGCATCAATCGTCTGTTGAGCCGAGCTCGCGGGCCAGCTCTTCCAGCGCGTCGCGGTAGCCATCCGGGCCCCTGCCGGAGATCTTGCTCAGGACCAGGCCGTCGAAGACGGACTCCCTGCGCCAGCCCTCGCGGGATTCGACGTCGGAGAGGTGGACCTCTACAGCGGGCATGCCGGCGACGTCGAGCGCGTCGGCGATCGCGCGGCTGTAGTGAGTCCAGGCGCCGGCGTTGACCAGCGCCGCGTCGGCCAGCTCCGGCAACCGGTGCAGGTACTCGACGAACTCGCCCTCGGAGTTGGTCTGGAAGAAGATCGTCTCCAGCCCCAGCTCCCGCGCCCAGCTCTTGACCTTCATCTCCAACTCGTTGAGCGAGAGGCCGCCGTAAATCGCGGGATCGCGGCGGTCGAGAATGTCGAAGTTGACCCCGTGCAGAACCGCCACGCGGTTGTGGGAAGTAGTCATCTGCGCAGCTCCTCCACGGCGGCCCGGACCCTATCCGGATCGACAATCTGCCCTGTGCGGGGGGCGCCGGGCTCGGAGAGGAGGACGAAGCCGACGCCGGCGGCGGTCCGCTTCTTGTCGCGTTGGAGCGCTTCGAGGATCGCCTCGACGTCGATTGCCGGGTCGAGCGCGACCGGCAATCCGTGGCGGGAGAGGATCGCCTCGGACTCCTCGCGCAGCGTTTGCGCGTCGGAGAGGCGCAGCGCCGCCAGCAGGCCGAGCCCGACAGCCTCGCCATGGCGGTAGCGGGAGTAGCCGCTCGCCGCCTCGATCGCGTGGCCGACCGTGTGACCGAGGTTGAGCGCCGCGCGCAGGCCCGCGTCGTGCTCGTCGATGGCGACCACTTCGCACTTGTAGCGAGCGCAGGCGAAAACAACGTCGTCGAGGTCGGAGGGATCCAGCGACTTGATCGACCGCACCCGCTCCCAGAGGTCGCCGCCGGCCAGGAGACCGGTCTTCAGCGCCTCGACGAAGCCGGCCGCCAGCTCCTCGCGGGGCAGGCTCGCCAGCGCCGACGTGTCGGCGAGCACCGCGGCGGGGAGGTGGTAGGCGCCCGCGTAGTTCTTGCCCTCGGGCAGATCGACGCCGGTCTTGCCGCCGTAAGCGGAATCGACCTGGGCGACGAGGGTCGTCGGAACCTGGATGACCGGCACGCCGCGCTGGTAAGTCGCGGCGCAGAAGCCTGCGAGATCGCCGACGACCCCGCCGCCGAGCGCGACGACATGGTCCTCGCGGGTCATCCCGGCCCTGACCAGCTCACGCAGCACGCGTTCGGCCTCGGCCATCGTCTTCGCCCCTTCGCCGGGGCCAACCTCGATTTGCGCCGCAAGGGGGCCGATTGAGTCTCCGTAGATCTCGCCGACGTTTCTGTCGCTGACGCAGAAGCGGCGGCCGCGCAGCGGCCACCAATCGGCGCCGAGCAATCCCTTGCCGACGAAGACCGGGTACTCCCCGGAGGGGCTGGCCGCCCACAGCATCCGAGTCCCCTCGGGCAACTCGGCCAGGGCCTGGATCGGGGGCAGGGCTCGGGAGATCGCGGCGCGGTCGCCCGAGGTGACGATCGCGTCGGCGAGCTGCTCGTAGAAGGGGAGCCGCTCGTTCAGGAGATGAGCCACATCCTCGGCGCTTCTCGCCAGGGGGCGATTGCTGCGGGCGATCCGCCGCCATGCCTCCGCGGCGTCGACCTGCAGCCAGACGACGATGTGGCGGGCGAGCGCGTCGCGAACCCGCTCGGAGAGGACGCTGCCGCCGCCGAGCGCGATCGTCCCGCCGTCGGCCTCCTCCAGCAACGAGCCGACGACGTCGGCCTCGCGGGCGCGGAAGGCCTCTTCGCCGTCACGCTCGAACGCTTCGGCGATCGGCATCCCCAGCTCACGCTCCATCAGGTCGTCGACCTCGGTGGCCTCCAGCCCGGCTTCGCCGGCGGCCGCGAGCGCGGTGGACTTGCCGGCCCCCATGAAGCCGATGAAGACGATCGCGGGCCGGCTCACGCGGTCACCCGCGGAAATCGATGCGCTTCTTGAACGCGTTCACAGCCGCCAGCACGTCGTCGATGTGGTCGCCGCCGAACTTCTCGCGATAGCAGCGGGCCAGCGTCAGGCAGACCATCGCCTCGGCGACGACCGCCGCCGCGGGGACCACGGTCGAGTCGGTGCGCTCACGCAAGGCCTGCGCCGGCTCCTTGGTTTCGGTGTCGACCGAGCGCAGCGGCTTGGTCAGGGTGGAGATCGGCTTGATCGCGGCCCGCACCGAGAGCGGCAGGCCGTTGGTCATCCCGCCTTCGACGCCGCCGGCGTGGTTGCTCTCGCGGAAGTAGCCGCGCTCCTCGGACCAGAAGATCTCGTCGTGAGCCTCCGACCCCGGCCGCCCGGCGACGTCCCAGGCCTCGCCGATCGCGACGCCCTTCACCGACTGAATCGAGGCGACCGCGCCGGCCAGGCGCCCGTCGAGGCGGTCCTCCCAGGAGATATGGGAGCCGAGCCCGGGGACGAGGCCGAAGGCGCGTACCTCGAAGCTGCCGCCAAGGCTCTCGTTGGCCTTGCGCAGGCGGTCGATCTCCTCGACCATCGCCGCACTGGCCTCGGGGTCCAAGCAGCGGACCGGGTCCTCGTCGACAGCGGCGAAGTCATCGGGACCAAGGTCGTCGCGCTCCGGCGCCCTCACCGAGGCGATCTGCGTCACATGGCTGTGGACACTGACGCCGAGGGCGGTGAGGAAACCGCGGGCGAGCGCGCCGGCGGCGACGCGGGCGGCGGTCTCACGGGCGCTCGCTCGCTCGAGCACGTTGCGGATGTCCGCGTGGCCATACTTCTGCGCGCCGACCAGGTCGGCGTGGCCAGGGCGCGGCAGGTGGACCTCGTCGGGTTCGAACCCCTCGACCGGCCATGGATTCATCCGCTCTTCCCAGTTCGCGTAGTCGCGGTTGGCGACGAGGACGGCGATCGGGCTGCCGAGGGTGCGCCCGTGGCGCACGCCGGAACGGACCTCGGCCGTGTCGGTCTCGATTCTCATCCGGCCGCCGCGGCCGTGGCCGAGCTGGCGGCGCGCCATGTCGCGGTCGAGCGCCTCGCGATCGAGGACGAGCCCGGCGGGCATGCCCTCGACGATCGCGACCAGCCCGGGGCCGTGCGACTCTCCTGCCGTGGTGAATCGGAAACCAGCCATGGGTCGCAAGGCTATAGGCGGGCGGCGGTGCGCATCACGTCAAGTGGCGGCTCGCATCCCGTCCAGATCTCAAGCGACAGCGCGCCTTGCTGGACGAGAACTTCGATTCCGTCGACAACTGCGGCGCCGGCTGACTCTGCCGCGGTTAAGAGCTTGGCTCGCTTGTCGCCGTAGACCATGTCGACGACCACCTGGCCGGGAACGAAGCCCTGAGCGGAGAGCGGCAGCTCCTCGAAGACGTCCTCTCCACCCAGCCCAACCGCCGTGGAGTTGACGATCAGCTCGTAGTCCGCCTGTGCGGGAGCATCGACCGGTCTTCCCCCCAACTCCTCGCAGAGGTGACGAGTGCGCAGCTGGGTTCGATTCCAGACCTCGACCTCGGCGCCTTCGCGGACGAGCGCCCAGACCACCGCCCTCGCCGCGCCGCCGGCGCCGAGGACCAGCGCCCGGCGACCTTCGGGCGAGTCGGGCAGGGCGTTCAGCAGGCCCTCGGCGTCGGTGTTGTCGGCGCGGACTTCACCGTCGGTGAAAGTCAGCGTGTTGGCGGCGCCAACCTCACGCGCCGTCGCGGAAAGCTCGTCGGCGACGGAGAGCGCCGCTCCCTTGTGGGGAACGGTGACGTTGGCCCCTGCGAATCCCCCTCCCGGCATCCCCAGCACCCGCTGTTCGAAAGCGTCGGGCGCAACCTCGATCGCCTCGTAGCTCCAACCCTCCATCCCAAGCGCCGCCAGCGCCGCGTTGTGCATCGCGGGTGAGCGCGAGTGTGCGACCGGGTACCCGAGGACGGCCAGCCGTGGCATCAGCCACAGGTGTCCGGAGACTGGCCGCCGGCTGCGTCGCGAGCGGCGTTGTAGGCGGCGACGTCGGCCTGGAACTCTGCGTCCGTCGAGGAGAAGGAATGCTCGCCGCAGGTCCCCGGCTCGACCACGTAGTAGAGGTAGTCGACCTGGGCGGGGTGCGCGGCCGCCTCGATCGAAGCGAGCCCCGGGTTGCCGATCGGCCCCGGTGGCAGGCCGGCGTTGAGGCGCGTGTTGTAGGGGGAGTCGGCTTCCAACTCCGACGTCGTCAGCGGTTGCTCGTAGTTGCCGACCGCGAAGCGGATCGTCGCGTCGATCCCCAGGGGAATTCCCTGGCGCAGCCGGTTGTAGATGACCGCGGCGATCAGCTTGCGCTCGCTGTCGAGCTGGGCCTCGCGCTCGACCATCGAGGCGATCGTGAGCACGTCGTACACGGTCAGGTTTTTCGACTTCGCGTAGCTCATGTCCACGCCTCCGATCCGCCCCTTGAAATCGTCGAGCTGGAGCTGGACGAGGTCGGCGACGGGGGCGTTCTTGAGCAGCTCGAAGGTGTCCGGGAAGAGGAACCCTTCGAGGCTCTGCGCGTTGGCGCCGCCGTACTTGGCGGGATTCAGGTAGCGGGATCTGACGCTCGCCGCGACGAAGTCGCCGCGCAGTCCCTCCCGCTTGGCCAGCTCGGCGATCTGGGAGCGGTCGTAGCCCTCGGGAACCGTCAGCGTGATCGTTCTCAACACGACCGGCGGCGGCGGCGTGTCTCTATGGAAGTGCCGGTAGGCAAGGGCCGCGGCGGCGAGGACGCCCAGACCGACGATGGCTATCGCGACGACGGCGAGGCGACGGCGCCTGATTCGCTCTTTGCGCTCGGCTCGCCTCCGCGCGAGCCGATCTTCACTCATCCTCGCCGTCCTCGATCGCGGCCTGTCCCGCGAGGTAGGCCTGCAGCAGATGCGCCGCGGCGAGCGAGTCGGGGGCGGCGGTGGCGCCCTCGCGGCGGCTGGCTTCCGCCATTCGCGTCGTCAGGCGCTCGTCGTATGTCTCGACCGGAATGTCGAGGACTTTCTCCAGCTCGGCGCAAAAGGTACGGGCGAGCGCGGCCTGGCTGCCCTCCTCGCCGCTGAGGTGAAGCGGCAGGCCGACCACGACGCGCTCGACTTCGTACTGGGCGACCAGCTCCACCACCGCGCGCGGCTCCGGAGGCTCGATCACGGGGAGCGGTGTCGCCAGCGTGCCGCTGGGATCGGAGAGCGCGCAACCGATCCGCGCGGTCCCGTGGTCGAGGGCCAGAACACGCACGGCTAGCTCAACGCTTTCTCGATCGCTCTCCGTGCCGTCGCCAGCGCCTCGTCGAGCTTGGAAGCGTCCTTGCCGCCCGCCTGCGCCATCTCCTCGCGTCCACCCCCACCGCCGCCGATCACAGGCGCTGCAACGCGTATGACATGCATTGCCTGCACTTTGCGTTGCACCACGGCTTTGGAGACGAGGACTACGAGGCCGACCTTGTCTCCCTCGGCACCGCCGAGGACGATGGCCGAGTCGCTGCCGAGCTTCGACTGGACGCGGTTGGCGAGATCGAGGAGTTGCTTCTGGTCGGCGATTGGGGCTTTCGAGGCGACGATCTTCACTCCATCGACGTCGGTCGCCTCCTCGACGAGGCGATTCGCCTCGTCTTTGAGCAGTTGCTTCGCCGCCTGCTCTGCCCCCTTGCCGGCTTCGCGCAGGCGTTCGGCCGCTCGCCTTGCGCCCCCCAGGGGGTCCTGCGGGGAGCCCAACAGCTCGCCGGCTTCGCGCAGCTGGTCCTCGCGCTCGCGGAACCAGTCGATCGCCGCCGGGCCGGTCAGCGCCTCGATCCGGCGCACATTGGCCGCGCTCGATCCTTCGGAGGCGAGCTTGAAGATGCCGACCTCGGCGGTGTTGGCGACGTGGGTTCCGCCGCACAGCTCGCGGGAGACGCCGTCGACCTCGACGACCCGCACCCACTCGCCGTATTTCTCGCCGAACAGCGCCATAGCCCCCAGCCGCTCGGCCTCGGCGCGCTCCATGTTGAGCCAGCGAACGGGCCTGCTCGCCTTAACCCACTCGTTGACGCGATCCTCGACGTCGCGCAACTCCCCGGCGCTGAGCGCCGCGCCGTGGGTGAAATCGAAGCGCAGCTTGTCGGGGCGCACGGCCGAGCCCGCCTGGCGCACGTGAGTCCCCAGCCGCTCGCGGAGCGCCGCGTGCAGGAGGTGGGTGGCGGTGTGGTTGCGCATCGTCGCGTGGCGGGCCTCATGATCAACCTCGGCTTCGACCGGAACGCCCAAAACCAACGCCGCCTCCTCTGCTCCCGCACGGGCGCGCTCATCGTCACCGGAAGTCTCGCGCCCGTGCTCCCGCGTCCGGGGGCGGCGGGGGGCTACCTCAAGCACTTGGTCCTCCCCAACCCTGTACACGTCAACAATCTCTACTTCCCCTCCCTTCCAGCGCAGCACGCCGGAGTCGGCGACCTGGCCGCCGCCCTCGGCGTAGAAGGGGCTCTCTTCCAGCTTCACCAATGCACGCCCGTCCTCGGCCTCGACCGCCGCCAGGCCGGTCGTCGCCCGCAGCGTCTCGTAGCCGACGAAGCGGGTCGGCGGCGCCTCGCCGGCGAAGGCGAGCACCTTTGCGTGGCGATCCTCGGAGCCGTGCGCGGTGGCGGCGCCGGTCCGCGCCCGCTGGCGCTGCTCCTCCATCAGCTCCTCGAAGCCGCCGTCGTCGACCGAGAGCCCCTGCTCGGCGAGCAGCTCCTTGGTCAGGTCGTAGGGGAAGCCGTAGGTGTCGTGCAGCTTGAAGGCGTCGGCCGCATCGATCCAGGAGGTGCCGGACTCCTTCGCTTCGGCGACCAACCGCTCAAGTAGCTCGGTCCCGCGCTCCAGGGTGCGGCCGAAGCTCTCCTCCTCGTCGCCGACCCAGCGGGCGATCGTCTCCCGCTCGGCGACGAGCTCGGGGTATGCCTCGCCCATGATCTCGATCGTGCGCTCGGCGAAGCGGCCCAGCCACGGCGCCTCCAGCCCCAGCGTGCGCCCCTGCTGGATCGCCCGCCGCATGATCCGGCGCAGGATGTAGCCGCGGTCCTCGTTGGAGGGAACGACTCCGTCGGCGATCAGGAAGGCGGCGCCCCGGGAGTGATCGGCGACGATCCGCATCGCCCGCGTCACCGCGCCGCCCGCCTCGTAGGAGCGGCCGGACATCTCCTCGGCGAGATCGACCAGCGGCCGGATCAGGTCTGTTTCGAAGACCGAGGGGACGTCTTGGAGGATCGCGGCCATCCGGTCCAGCCCCATACCGGTGTCGATGTTGCGCATCGGCAGCGGCGTCAGGGTGCCGTCCTCGGCCAGGTCGTAGGTCATGAAGACGTGGTTCCAGAACTCGAGGAAGCGGTCGGTGTCCTCGCCGGGCCGCTCACCGGCGGCTCCGAAGTCCTCGCCGCGGTCCAGGTACAGCTCCGAGCAGGGCCCGCAGGGCCCGCTCGGCCCCGCCTGCCAGAAGTTGTCCTTGCGGCCGAGGCGAACGATCCGCTCGTCGGGCACTCCGATCCCGCTCCAGAGGGCGATCGCCTCCTCGTCGGGGCCCAACCCCAGCTCCTCGTCGCCGCCGAAGACCGTCACCCAGATCCGCTCGGGGTCCATCCCGAACCCCTGCGTCGACAGCTCCCAACCCCAGGGGATCGACTCTTCCTTGAAGTAGTCGCCGAAGCTCCAGTTGCCGAGCATCTCGAAGAAGGTGAGATGGCGGGCGGTGTTTCCGACCTCCTCGATATCGGTGGTGCGGAAGCACTTCTGCACGTCGGCGAGGCGCGGCGCCGGTGGCTCCTCCCGTCCCAGGAAGTAGGGCTTGAAAGGCTGCATCCCGGCGGTGGTGAGCAGCACCGAGGGGTCGTGGACGGAGGGAACGAGCGACGCCGAGGGCACGATCTTGTGCCCCCGCTCCTCGAAGAAGGAGAGGTAGGCCCGGCGGATCTCGGTCGCCTTCATAGAAACGGGAGCCTAAGCGGCGGGCGGCTCCGGCGCAGGCCCAGGCGGCGAGCCGAGCCTGCACTGACATATGTCTGCGAAAACCGTTGAAGAAGAGTGAGCATTCGCGTCATACCCTTGTCGGGTGTCCTTCGAGGCGATCTACCGGCGTCATCACCAGGCCCTCTACCGCTACTGCCTGGCGATGCTTGGCAACCGCGAGGATGCCCAGGACGCGCTGCAGAACACGATGATCAAGGCGATGCGCGCCCTTCCGGGCGAGAAGCGGCAGATCAAGTTGAAGCCGTGGCTGTATCGGATCGCCCACAACGAGTCGGTCGACATGCTGCGCAGACGCCGCCCGACCGAGGAGGTCGACGCGGATCTGGCGGCGGTCGGATCGGGCGCCGCGGAGATCGCGGAGACGCGCGAGCGATTGCGACGTTTGATCGCCGACCTCAGCGAGCTCCCCGATCGCCAGCGCGGCGCGCTGGTCATGCGAGAGCTTTCCGGCCTCAGCTTCGAGCAGATCGCCGCCGCCTTCGCCACCTCGGCGGCTGTTGCCCGGCAGACCGTCTACGAGGCCCGGCTCAGCCTGCGCGAGATGGAGGAGGGACGTGAGATGAGCTGCGAGCACGTGATGCACACCCTCTCCAACGCCGATGGGCGAATTGTGCGACGGCGCGACATCCGAGCGCACCTACGCGCCTGCCCCAGCTGCCGCAGGTTCCGCGACGACATCGCCGAGCGGCGGCAGGAGCTCGCCGCGCTGGCCCCGTTGCCCGCCGTTGCCGCGGCCGGGCTGCTGCAGGGCGTTCTCGGAGCCGGCTCGGCCGGCTCGGGCGCCGGCCTGGCCGGGTCTGTAGGGGCCGGCGCGGGCAAGGCCGTCGCGACATCGGCAATCGCCAAGTC
>Ga0247754_1000078_pt1 | contig 10675 bp, 10 predicted proteins | sample UWRJS184509B5_FD_181015 | JGI IMG/M metagenome (GOLD analysis project Ga0247754, IMG submission 181015) | Soil microbial communities from Arlington Agricultural Research Station in Wisconsin, United States - UWRJ-S184-509B-5 | ecosystem: Environmental > Terrestrial > Soil > Agricultural land... | reverse complement strand
CGGAGACCTGTTGAACGGTGGCAACTTCACCTTGCGCACGAACGCCGGGGGGCTTGACCTCTTCGATCCCAGTGAGATCCCGGGCGGTCGCCCCTACGAAGAGATGCGCCCGCGCGCGGTGGAGGCCGTCGTCCAAGGCGTCCGCATCCGCGCCATTGGCTTCGATGACCTAATTCGACTGAAGCGGGAATTCGGTCGCGATCGAGACCTGGAGGACGTCGCCACTCTTCTCGCCACCCGCGGCTCCCCCCGTTCCGCCTCGACCTAGCGAGCGCCTACGATTCCCTCACCATGGCCCAGCCGCTGACAACCCGATCGGACTGGCTCGCTTCGAACCCTCCGCCGGCGCGGCGAATGACCGCGACCCTCGCCGGCGTGGCGCGGCGCACCCTCGATGGGGAGGACTTCCGCCACGCCACCCGTGAGTTTCTCGACGAGTTCGCCCTTCGCGGGGACGACGGCTCCCGGGCTGAGGCGATCGCGGAGGAGCCGGCGCCGACCGGCGACCCTCGCCATGACGCCTACCTCGGCGCGCTGGCCGAGCATCTGGCGGCCATCCACCAGTTGAGCCGCCCAGCGTGGTCGATCGAGCCAGGCCGCTTTCTGAGTCGCTTCTGGTTCGTCAGCGACACACCCGGCTTTCGCGCCGTGTCGATCGCTCAGGCCCCGGCGGCTTTCCGCCGGCGTGGCGTCTTCGTCCCCGAGCGCTCCCTGCATCGCGTCTGAACATGAACCGCGAAGAGATCGTCGACGCGCTCACCGCCTTGGCCGCGGAGTTGGAGCGCCGAGGCGTCAGCGCTGAGATGTACGTCGTCGGCGGAGCCGCGATCGCCCTTGCCTTCGACGAGCGGCGGGCAACGCGAGACATCGACGCCGTGTTCGAACCCAAGGGCGTCGTCTATGAGGCGGCGGCAACCGTGGCGGAGGAGCGTGAGCTGATCCGAACGCCGTCCTCGGGCGTACCATTGACACAACATGGCTTCTCGCAATCGTCCAACCATGCTCGAACCTGGGCACGAGAAGGAATGGGCGGAACTGAACGCTGAGAAGCGCCGCGCGCTAACGCCTCCCCCCGACACGCCAATTGGCGAGCTATTGCGCCGCGGACAGCACCTCTCGGCACAGGCCACGCGTATCCTTCAAGCGGTGGAGCGGGCCGACGGTGGTTCCGGAGCCTGAGCTAGACGCCGTTGCCGCGGCGATGGTGGCCGCGGAAGCCCGCTTTGTGGTGATCGGCGGCTTTGCCGTCATCGCGAACCGCTTCGTTCGCGCGACCGAGGACGTCGATCTCCTTGTTCCCGACGACGATCAGAACGATCGCCGTGTCCTCGCTGCCCTGACTGACCTTCACGGTCGTCGTTATCGCGACGATACGCCGCTTCGCGAGGAGCACTTGCTCGATCAGATGCACCTGCGTGCCAAGACCGACGCTGGAGTGATTGACGTCCTGCGCGGCGGCGTCCCTCCGCTCGATTTCGACACGGTGGCGGCTGAGGCGATGCGTGCGGATTACGGGGAAGTCGAGTTCCTCGTTGCCGGCCTGCGCAGCATCGTCGGTTTCAAGCGCCTCAGCGACCGCCCTCGCGACCGAAACGACCTGATCGGCTTGGCAGAGATCCACGGTGAGCTACCCGTCGATCCAATTCCAGGCCTCGACGAAACCTGAGCCCCACCCACCTCGTTCCGCTGCGACTTATCCCTGACAGTCAGGGATAAGTCGCAGCGGAACGGGTCGCAGTGGAACGAGCTAACGAGCTCAGCCCCGCGCCGCGGTCGACCCGGCCCGCCGCATCTCCTCCGCCGCGGCCTGAGGGCCCAGGTAGGGGACCAGCATCGCGAAGAGCAGGTCGGGGAAGAGGCCCGGCAGTGCTTCGGCGCGGCTTGCCTGCAGCTCGTCGAAGATCAGCCCGGAGACCGCCCCCGCCGCCATCATCGCCGTGTTGTTCGGCAGCTCGCGGTTCCCTCCCAGCGCCCGGCCGTCCTCGAGGAAGTCGGCGAGCCTGGTCAGCGCCTCCCAGTGGCGGCGCCGCGCGTCGGCGCCGGCGGCGACGACCTCGACCACCGCGGTCCGCGCCAGGTAGGGGTCGATCGCGAACAGCTCGACGATCGTCGCCAGGCCGCGCTCCATCCGCGCCAGCCACGGCTGGCGCCCGTCGCAGTTGGCCACGACCTCGCCCATCACCCGCTCGGCGATCATGTCGTAGGCGGCGAGGAAGCAGTCGTGCTTGTCGTCGAAGTGTTTGTAGAAGGTGGAGCGGGAGGTGTCGGCCGCCTCGATCACGTCGGCGACCGATGTCGCTTTGTAGCCCTTCTCGCCGACGACGCGCACCATCGCCTCAAGCAGCGCTTTGCGGCGTGTATCCATGAGCAACAAGGGATTTTACGTGTCTTTGAACACTTGCGTCTTTAAATAGACGCCTCCCTTGTACTGTCTGCGTACCAGAACCTCCTGGAACCCTCTACAGCTTCGCCTCCGCTACCTCCCTGGCGGCGATGTCTGGCCCTAGATAGGGCGTCAGCGCGGCGAAGAGAACATCAGGGAGTATTGCAGGCAAGTGCTCGGCTCGTCCAGATAGAAGTTCGTCGACGATCAGGCCGGCCACCCCGCCGATCGCCATCCGCGAGACGTTCGCCGGCAGCCCCCGCCCCCCGGGGGCGAAGTCGCGCCCGTCGTCGAAGAGCGGCGTCAACCGCTGCACCGCGGCCCGGTAGCGCCGTTGCGCCGCCGGCCCCGCCGCGCCGACGTCGACCAGCGCCAGCCGCGCCAGCGCCGGCTCCGCGGCCAGCGCCTCCAGCAGCGTCGCCAGCCCCGCCCGCGCCCGCTCCGGCCAGTCCCCCTCCGCCGCCTCGTAGGCGCCGCTCACCCGTCGCACCAGCGCGTCGACCGCCGCGTCGTAGGCGGCCAGGAAGCAGGCCTGCTTGTCCTCGAACATCTCATAGAAGGTGGTGCGGGAGATCCCCGCCTCGCGGGTCAGGTCGGCGACCGTCGCCGGCCCGTATCCCTTCTCCGCGACGACGCGGATCGTCGCCGCCAGCAGCCGCTGCCGCTGGCTGCGGGCGACCACCTCCGGCGGCAGCCCATGGCGACCCCGCGGAGGCCGCCACCCCCGCTTTTCCCTGGCACCCCCGCCTCTCGCCACGCGGGCTATCCCTTTACGCGCAGCGATTTCTCGGCCGCCCGGGATTGGCGGAGCGCCTCTTCCTGGCCGAGGTAGGGGACGGTGGTGATGTAGACGACGTCGGGAAGCAGCTCGCGCAGCCGCTCCGTGTTGCCGGCGAGGATCTGGCCGACGATCAGCGACTCGGCGGCGGCCAGCGCGGCGCGCCCGGCGCTGGAGGGGATGCCGGGATCCTCCATCGGATCGTCGCGCCCGCGGTCCAGCAGCGCCTGCAGCACCCGCTTGCCGGACGCGTACAGCTCGGTGCCGCGCGCCCCGGTGGACGGCGCCTCGACCAGCGCCATGCGGGCGAAGGCCGGCCGGCTCGCGAGCAGGTCGAGGAAGCTCTCGGCCGCGTCGCGCACCATTACCGCCCACGGCTTGTCGGGGGAGTAGACCTCGACGATCCGCCCCATCGCGTCGGCCAGCGACAGCTCCATCGCCGCGTGGAAGCAGTCCTGCTTGTCGCGGAAGAGCTCGTAGAAGGTCGCGCGGGAGACGCCCGCCGCTCTGACGATGTCGGCGATCGTCGTCGCCCCGTAGCCTTTCTCGGCGCAGCTCTCCGCCATCGCCATCAGGATCCGCTCGCGCTGGGAGTGGGCGATCAGCGGCTCCGGCAAATCCTCGCGACCGGAGGGCAGCCGCTCCTGGGCGATCAACCCGCCAAGCTCGTCATCCGGCTTGGGAGCGTCGTTTTCGTTGTCGTGGGGAGAGGCGGTGGGGGGCATGTGGGGTGCTCCTCGCTGCAGACAACCCTGTTTAAGTAAACGGGATTGTACACCCCTGCGGCCATCTGTGGACACTCTCGTACCGAATTAATAATCCCCTGGACCAGCCTACTTCGCTCAGATCCAAGCGCCGCCGTTATTCAGTCGCCGCGGCTCTCATCCACACGCTCTCGAACTCGAGCGCCTCGGCGAGAAGATCGAAGTGGCGGTCGTGGTGCAGGACGCCGAAGCCCCGCTCCGCCGCTGCCGCCGCGATCAGGTAGTCGGCTGCCGGGATGCGCCGCCGGGCGCCCAGCTCGCGGCTGGCGCCGAGCGCGGCCTGGCACGCCGAGGCGGTGACCGGAGCCTGGAGCAGCGCCGCCAGGCTCATGTCCAGCGCCTCGAACTCATCCTCGTCTCTGCCGCTGTAGAGAATCTCCAGCGCTGCGGTCGGGCAGGAGGCGAAGAGACCTGCCTTGTGAGTCTCGCGCCAGCGTTCGAGCACATCGGGTTGGCGCTGACGGACCCAGGCCGAGGTGTCGATCACCAGCGGCAGGCCGGAGCCGAACGGCTTCACTCGACCTCGGCCTCGCGCTCCTCATGCGCACGCCGCGCCGCGTCGAGGTCGAGCTCAATCTCGCCGCTGGCGACCTTCAGGAAGAATTCTTTCGCCGCCTCGCGTCGCCCTCGATCCTCCGCCGCCACCTCCGCGCCGCGCAGCGCCAGGTCGCGGATCAGCCGCGACTTGCTCGCCGGATGCGGGTCGATGGTGGCCAGCGCCTCGCCCAGCTCGGGGTCGACGGTCACCTGCACGCGGGGGTTGACGGTCGCCATGGGGGCGAGTGTACCACCACGGCGGTACTCAAAATCGACCCTGTGAATCGGCAGGTCGCGGAGTCGCGATCGCCACACCGACCTTGAATTGTCCGAGCCCCTCTCGGCGCCTCAAATCGGCGCCGGCGTGTCTCCAAGTCGCCCTTAAGCGCGAAAAATTTCCGCGCGCAAACGGCGAGGTAGAGCCATATATCGAGGGAATACCGTTGTAGTACCTTGACAGCACCAATTGTGTTCCCTACAGTCGATCCACGCCACCACCACGGCGCACAGGGAACAAGCCTCAGGTCCGTAGGAAACGGACCGGGGGCAGCACCACAGGGATCGAGCCTCGGGAAAGGCTCGGGAAACAAGGGAGAGGTATCCGCAGTGAAACGGGACGCACCGGCACCGCTCAAGGCGAGTAGCCACCCTATTCACGAATCCACCGTCTTCACCCAGTCGGCGAACGCCTGCTCTCCCTGGCAGACGACGCCAAGGGCTCGCCCCGGGCGCCCGGGGCGAGCCCTAGCCACTTCATTCGCACAGCAACGCACCAAGTCAAACCAACGACAAGACGGGGGAGGGCGTAGCTGCGTGAACACCCAACCCCTCCTATTCAAGTCAAGACCGGCCGGGTTGGGACCCGCCGCCTCTACACAAGGAGAGAGTCTCTGATGTTTAACCGAATCCGTGACCGCTTCGGCACCGCCGGGCTGATCGTTTCCGTCGTGGCGCTCGTCGCCGCGCTCGCCGGCACCGCTTTCGCCGCGGCCGGCTTGAACAGCAAACAGAAAAGCCAGGTCAAAGCGATCGCCAAGCAGTTCGCCGGCAAACCCGGGGCTACGGGTCCGGCAGGTCCCGCAGGCGCTAACGGCGCCAAAGGTGACACCGGTGCAAGAGGCGATACCGGAGCCAGAGGCGCCGACGGAGCAAGAGGCGCCGACGGTCAAAGCGTGACCGTCACCGATGAGTCTGCCTTCGGCAACTGCGGCGATCAGGCCGGAGTCAAACTGACCTCTGTTAGCGGCACCAACTACGTCTGCGACGGCGTCAAAGGCGACAGAGGCAGCCCGTGGACCGCCGGTGGCACGCTGCCGGTCGGCTCGACGGAGACCGGGGCGTGGTTGGCTCCTGACGGCAGAGCAGAGACCATTTCATTTTCGATTCCCTTGGCCGCCGAACTCGACGGTAGTCACACGATTTACCTCGCGCCGAGAGGCTCGAACTCGAATTGCGACAACGGAGTAGACCCGGCTCCCGGGCCGGCCAACCCAGAGGCCGACTCCGGCTATCTCTGCATCTTCCAGGCGGGTGGCACTCCCGCCTTATTCACCCTCATTAAGAAGGCGTCGTCTTCCGGCGACACTGTCCTCGCCGCCGCCAACGGCGCGGCGACGGCTGGCGCGGTTCTTTTTTATGGCTCTGGCGACTCCTCCACCGGCTTCGGCACCTGGGCGGTGACTGGCTAGCCCAACCGACCGATCAGATCCGGATCCCCGGACGGCGCTCCAAACGCCGTCCGGGGACCGGCTCGCACTGTGACCAACTGACCATGAACAACACACCCGCCATCGCAACAGCCGTCGAGGAGAGGATTCCAGTGACACGCCGGCCAAAGTCAGCCTTTAGCCCAAGCCTCGCCCTCAGCGCCGTCTTCACCCTCGCCATCACTGCCCTCGCCCTGCTCGCCCTCGCCCCCGCCGCCAACGCCTCCAAGCAGGCCGTCGACTTCTTCGGCGGCGATGGCAACAACCAAGGCCGGGACGGCAACTTCGGCGGCCTCTTCATCTCCCCCCAAAGCGTCGCCGTCAACGACACCGGCGCCGGCCCCGCGGATGCCGGCGACGTCTACGCGATCGATTCGCGCTGCTGCCAACCCCCCATCGACCAGTCGGGCAACCGCATCCAGCGCTTTGGCCGCGACGACAACGGCACCCCCGCCGACACCGCCGACGACACTTACTTCTTCATCTCCGCCTGGGGCGCCGACGTCGTGCAGAGCGGCGGCGCCGGCGACAGCGGCGACGCCGCCGCCAAGAACTATGAGATCTGCACCGTCTCCTCCGAGTGCCAGGCGGCCGTGGCCTCCGGAGGCAACGGCACGCCCGCCGGCAACGGCGCCCTCGACCTCACCAGCTTCGACGCCGGGGCGATCGCCGTCGATCAGGACACCGGCAACGTCTTCGTCTCCGACTCCGTCAACAACCGCGTCAACGTCTATGACGGGGTTGGGGCCTTCCTCTACTCCTTCGGTTTCGATGTCGACGCCACCACTGCGGGAACCGGATATGAGGTCTGCCCGGCCACCGACGTCTGCAAAGCCGGCCTCCCCGGGGCTGGCGCCGGCCAGATCGGCGCCGGGGAGGGCATCGCCGTCAGCGCTTCCGACGGGAATTCCGCCACCGGCACGGTCTTCCTCGCCGACTCCGCCAACAACCGCGTCAACACCTACGGCCTGGACGGCTCGGGGCCGGACTCGATCGGCTCTTCCGCGGTGTTCGGAGAGGGCTTTCCGTCACATGTGGCAATCGACTCGCGCGGCATCCTCTACGCCGACAATTCGACCAACAACAATCAGCTCGAACGCTACGACACGCTGGGCGTCAACGCCCCGATCGGCTTTCTCGCGCCGATCGCGGTCGGCGTCAACGAGAGACAGCAGGTCACGATCGACGCTACCTCCGGCACCTACCGCCTCACTTTCAATGGCGAGACAACGGTCGACTTGGCGTTCGACGCACTTGGTCGGGAGGGGGGAGATGGCAATATCGGCCCCATCGACACGGTGGCAGAGGCTCTGCGGGCCTTGCCTTCGATCGGACCGTCCGGTGTCGACGTCTCCTTTGGCACGAGCCCCTACACGATCACCTTCCAGCGAGACCTCGGCGCCAAAGACGTCCCCCAACTCCTCGCCTCCAACGGGGCCGTACCGCTCTTTGGCGGCGCCGGCGCCTCAGTCACCACCACCATCCCCGGCCAGCCGGGGCTCATTGGCGAAAGTACACGCGGCCTCGCCATCGACCCCGACTCAGACGGCGGCGGTGCCGACACCGATGTCCTCTACGCCGCCCGCGGAAGCGTCATCCAGCAATTCGGCCCGCTCAACTCACCCGGCCTCAGCGCCCCGCCCAGCGCCGAGGACGACCGCCACAACACCAACGACGTCGCCAGCTCTCCACGCGGCATCGCCGTCGAGCCCGCCGCCGGCCGCCTCTACGCCGCCTCTGTCGGCGAGGCCGGCTCCGGCGTCTACGTCATCGACAACACCGGCCCATCCCCCACCGCCAGCCTTAATTCCTGCGACAACGTCACCGCGACCTCGGCCGATTGCCACGCGATGATCGACCCCAACGGCCCGCCCGCCACCCGCTACCACTTCGAGTACTCCACCGACGGGGTTAGATGGAACTCCCTGCCCGAGGTCTTCCTCGGCACCCAGCAGGACCCCCAGGCGATCGACGCCACGCTTGAGCCGCCCCCGTTCGGCCTCTCTCCCAACACCCTCTACCACGTGCGGATCGTCGCCGTGCGCAAATTCGCCACCCCGGTGATCAGCAACGAGCTGACCCTCACCACCGATCCTTCCCCGCCGCTGGCCGAGACCGCCGGCGCCCCGGTCCGCACCACGACAACCGCCCAGCTGAACGGTCGCGTCACCCCCCGCAACAGCGCCACCACCTACCGCTTCGAGTACGGCACAGATCAGACCTATGGCCAGAGCACCCCGGTGTCCCCCGCAGGCTCTGGCGAACTCACCGCTTTGGTCGCCGAGGAGCTAACCGGCCTTTCACCCGACACTACCTACCACTACCGCCTGGTGGCGGAGAACGGCGTCGGCTCCCCCGTCACGGGCGCCGACATGACCCTCAGAACCCTCGCCACCGAGGAGCTGCCGAACCAAAGCGACGAGTTCCCCGGCCCACCCGGGTCCGATCGCGCCTGGGAGCAGGTCTCGATCGCCGAGGCCTCCGGCAACCCGGTCGGCGTCTCCCAGGCCTTCTCCGACGACGGCAACCGCGCCGCCTACCAGATCTTCGGTGGCACCCCGATCTCCACCACCGGCAACTTCTTCAGCACCTACTTCTCAGAGCGCACTCCCGGCGGCTGGCAGACCAGCCTGATCACCCCGCCGCGCGATCAGCTGGTCGGCTCGAGATGGATCGGCCTCTTCGGCCCCGACGACCTCTCCACCATGATCACCCTTAACGTCGGCTTCAGCACGACGGGAGAGGATGCGATCTGGCGCCTGGGCCCCGCCGCCTCTCCGATTAACGTCTTCCAGGCGTTCGCGCCGCAGGAGCTTGTCGGCGACGTCCCCTTCGGCGTCTCCGGTGACGGCAGCCGCGTCGTCGGCTTTCTCAGAGGCGGCGTCCTGGACCCTGCCTATCCCGCCGCCGCCGCCGCAATCAACGTCTATGGCTTCGGCTCCGCCACTCCGCAGTTGCTCAGCCTGCTTCCCGGCAACCTGGTCTCTCCCTGCGGCGTGCCCCACACCTTTGCCAAACAGCAAGGCCTTCAGACCCACTGGGTCTCCGAGGATGGCTCGCTGCTTTACTTCTCCAGCCAGGACACCGGGCCCTGCGCTGCCCCCGGCGTCTCCGGCGCTCCTCCCGCGCAGCTGTATCTGCGCGACATCGGCGCCGGGCAGACCAGACTCATCTCCGCCCCGCCGCTCTCCGGTCCCTCCTGCGAGGCCGGCCTGGTCAAAGCGATCCCCGGCGCCGCCTTCTTTGCCACCGCCAGCCGCCTCGAGCCAGCCGACAGCGAGCCGGCCAGCTGTTTTGGCGACAGCAACGACGTCTACCGCTACGACACGGGCGCCGGCTCGTTTGACTGCGTCACCTGCGCGATCCCCGGCTTTGACGTCGACGTGGACGGAGACAGCCCCGTCCAGATCGCCGTCGCCGAGGACGGCTCGCGCCTCTACTTCACCACCACCAAGCGCCTGGCGCCCGGCGCTCCCCCCAATGGCCAGCGAGCGATCTACCGGGTCAAAGTCCCAAGCGGCGATCTCGCCTACGTCGCGCCGATCGTTGGCGGCAACATCGGCACCGCCCAGGACTCCGTCGACCTCGCCCCCGACGGCTCGACCCTGATCTTCTCCTCCGACCTGGCCTTCTTGAACCCGCTCGGCGCCACCACCGACAACGGCGGCGGCCTGCAGTACTACCGCTACGACGACGCCGACCGCTCGCTGATCTGCACCTCCTGCCCCCAGAACGGCTCCGCGCCCCTCGACGAGGTGCGTCCCTTCCTCTATGCCCTGAGCCAGCTCGGCCAGCCCAACAAGCACGTGCTCTCAGCCGACGGGGACACCTTCGCCTTCGCTACTCCCACGCCGCTGAGCGGCGCCGACCAGAACACCCCCGCCCCCGGCCAGAACCTCGACTCGGGCATCGACATCTACGAGTGGCGCGACGGGCGCCATTTGCTGATCACCGACGGGCTCACCAACTGGGCGGTGGGCGCCGGCAACGCCGGTCCCTCCCCGGAGGGGATCAGCCCTTCGGGAAGAGACGTTTTCTTCTCCGCCAACGCCCAGTACACACCCGATGCTCCCGACGCCAACCGCCGCCTCTATGACGCCCGCATCGGCGGCGGCATCTTCTTCCCCACAGCGCCGCCCCCATGCCCGCTCGAGGTCTGCCAGGGGACGCCGAGAGGGGCGCCGGACGATCCCCTGCCCGCCAGCGCCGGCTTCTCGGGCCGCGGCAACGTCACCCAATCGGTCCCCAGGCCACGCTGCCCCAAAGGCAAGCGCAAGGTGCGCCGCGCCGGCAAGGTGCGCTGCGTTCCCAAGAGGCAAAAGCGTGCCAAGCACCGAGCCAATCACAACCGGAGGGCCAACCGATGAAAAAGCCAGCCCTGCTCGGCGCTCTCGCCCTGCTCGCCCTCAGCGCCCCCGCCACCGCGACGGCGGCGCCGGTCTTCAACCTCGACATCCACCACAACCAGACCAACTTCCCCCCAGGCGGCGCTCCCGTCACCCCAACC
>Ga0247754_1000075_pt1 | contig 10744 bp, 12 predicted proteins | sample UWRJS184509B5_FD_181015 | JGI IMG/M metagenome (GOLD analysis project Ga0247754, IMG submission 181015) | Soil microbial communities from Arlington Agricultural Research Station in Wisconsin, United States - UWRJ-S184-509B-5 | ecosystem: Environmental > Terrestrial > Soil > Agricultural land... | reverse complement strand
AGATGGGCGACACCGTAGACGCGCTGGCACACAAGGCTGACGTGAAATCTCGTGTCAAGGAGTCTGTTGCCGACAAGAGGGAGCGGCTGCGCGCCCAGATGATGGGCACGAGGTCGCGCCTCGGCGACACCACTCCCGACGGCGAGCAGGTCAAAGAGGGAGCTCAACGAGTCGTCGGCATCGCCGAGGAGAATCCGATCGGACTTGCCCTCGGCGGCGCGGCGGCGGGATTTCTCGTCGGCATGATGATTCCTTCCACGAGGATCGAGGATGAGCGCGTCGGGCCGATCGCCGACCAGGTGAAGGAACAGGCCATCGAAACAGGCCAGGAAGCGATCGAGCGCGGCAAGGACGTCGCCGGCCAGGCGGCCGAAACCGCTAAGGAAGCTGGACAGCAGCAGGCGGGGGAATTGAAATCCAGTGCCCAGGAGAGCGCGTCAAATGAGCGTCACGAAAGACGGGCGAAGTAGGCGAGGCGGTTGCCGGAATGATGTTCGTAGGTGAGGCCGGCTTCGGCGGACTGGGCCTTGAGGCTCGCGAGGGTGGTGAAGTGCGGGTCGCCGAACAGCTCGCCGACGACGAGGCGGCCGTCGGGCTTCAAGACCCGGCGGATCTCGCGTAGGGCGGCGGCTCTGTCGGGTATCTCCCCCAAAACCGCGGTGAGGACGACCGCGTCCATGGTGTCGTCGCCGTAGGGAAGGGACGTGGCGTCGCCCTGGGTTGGAGCGACGTTGGCGAGGCCCCGCTCCGCGGCCCGGCGCATCGTGTGGTCGAGGAACTCCTGCTGCAGGTCGAAGATCTCAACGGTCCCCTCGGGGCCGACCCACTCCGCCATGTCGAGGGTGTAGTAGCCGGTGCCCGGGCCGATCTCCAGGACCCGCTCGCCGGATTGGGGGCGCAGAACGTCGCGCAGGCGGTCGCGGGTGACGATCGGGTGGGGCGCCTCGACCCAGAAGCGCTGCCCATAGGGACAGGCCGACGGGTTCTTTCGCCACCACAAGGCAGCGCCCAGCGTCGCGAGCCCGGCGACGCTAAGAAGCGTCCGAGCGCGCATCAGTCGTTGAGGCTGAAGCCGACCCGCTGCTCGCCGGAGTCGATCCGGAGAAAGACGACATCCCCCAAATCGAGAGCGAGGACGCCGTCCTCGGTGTGGACGTCGTGCCAGCCGCCCTTTTCGACCGCCTTGCGGAGGTCCTTCAGCTCCTCGTCGGTGAGGCGGACGGAGACGACCTGGCCGCCCTCGAAACCGACCTCCACTCGCTGCGCTTCCGCCATCAGTGTCCTTTCGCGGGTTCGACGATCTCGGTCAGCACACCGCCGGTCGAGCGTGGGTGCAGAAAGGCGACGCGGCTGTCGCGGATGCCGACCCGCGGCTCGGCGTCGATCAGCTCGATGCCGGCGGCGGCGAGGCGGGGCAGCGTCGCTTCGATGTCCTCGACGGCGTAAGCGACGTGGTGCAGGCCGGGGCCCTTGCGGGCGAGGAACTTGCCGACCGCGGTGTCCGGGCCGAGCGGCCGCAACAGCTCCACGTGTCCGTCGCCGACGTCGAGCAGGACAGCCTCGACCCCCTGGGACTCGACGGTCTCGCGGTGCGCCAGCGCCATCTCGAAGCGGGTCTCGTAGAGAGCGATCGCGGCGTCGATGTCCTCGACGGCGACTCCGATGTGATCGATTCGGCCAAACACGCGGGCGCCAGTCTACGTGGCGGGCGGCGGCTCGTCCTCGGCGCCGTCGCCCGGCTCGACACGCAGGATCTCGGCCAGCGCCGCGATCCCGACCTCGAGCTGCTCCGGCGTCGGCTCCTTGGTGGCGAGCCTGCGCTGGATCTCCCGGCCCGGTGCGTGGAAGGCCTCCGCCAGCGAGCTGCCGTGATGGCGGTCGCTCCAAGCGAACATCTCCACCGCGATGGAGGCCCCGCCGAGTGCCACAGAGCCCCGCGCCACCGGCCCGGGCTTCTCGACCATCCGCTCCAAAAGCACGGTTCCGCCGGCCGAGAGCAGCATCATCGGCGCGATCAGGTTGGACCCGCAGCGGTCGTGCTCCTTCGGCACCGTCGCCGGATCGTCGATCCCCTGCTCGTAGGCGGCGATCGCCTTGTGCTCGACCCCGTGGTAGGCGGCGAGGTCGCGGTCCATCAGGGCGACCACGGCCGGCACCGCTCCCACCGCCTGCACCAGACCCTCGCGCAACGCCGACCCTCGCATCCGCCTCCGCAGCATCCCGCTGATCGTCAGCGTCCCGCCGACCGCGGCGACAACGCGCCAATCCTCGAAAGGCAGTCGCGCCTCCGGAAGCCTGCGACGAACCAACGGCAGCACGGCCATGGCCTCCGCAAGTTTCAGCGGCCCCCTGATGCCGGGAACCTTGGCCGCAAGCCTCGGAGCAAGCTCAGGCTTCCGCTCCGAACCCACCACAAGCCCCCCGCTTCTATCCCGAACGGCGGCGGCCCAATGCGTCGGCCCATGGATGAGCAGCCCATTGCGAAGGGCCATCCCGCCAAGTCGCAGAGGCTCCGAACTCATTACTCCACCTTAGAGACCGGACTAACCCGCTCCACTGCGATTTATCCCTGACATACGAAGATAAGTCGCAGCGGAACGGTCAGATCACGGCCTGGGCCCCCAGCGCGAGTCCCGCTACAACGAGAATGACCGCAATTGCTCGCAGCAGCGCGTCGTCGTCGAGCCGTCCGGTCAGATGGGCGCCGAGGTAGGCGCCCGGGACGGCGCCGAGGCAGCCGGCGGCGAGCAGGTTCCAGTCGACGCCTCCGGCGAGGTGGCCGATCAGGCCGCCGATGCCGACGACGACGCCGGTCGCGGCGTTGGTGCCCACAGCCGCCTTCGGGGCGGTGCCAAGCCATCTGACCATGGCGGGCAACCGCAGCGTTCCCAGGATCAGCCCGACCAGGCCGCCGAGCACGCCGACCGCGAAGGCGATCGTGATCGCCACCGTGGCATCCTCGGAAGCCCCCGCCTCCTCCCCGGTGAAACGTTTTGTCCCCCCTATACGGGGCAAAAACGTTTCACCGGCTTGGCGGGCTATCTCTACTGCGCCGTAGAGGACGACGAGCGCGATGATCGCCAGCAGCAGCCGCTGCGGCAGCAGGCCGGAGGCGACCCCGCCGAGGATCCCGCCGAGCAGCGACGGCGGCGCCATCAACCAGAAGAGGCGCCAGTCGATCCGCTCGCCGCGCCAGTGGGCGATCGAGGCCGTCAAGGCCGAGGCGGCGCTGATTGCCACGTTGGCGCCCGCCCCGGCCGCCGCCGAGGTGGAGAATTGGAGCACTACGGGCAGCCGCAGGTTCCCCAGCACCAGCCCGGCGAGGCCGCCGGCGACGGCGACCGCGAAGGACCAAACCGCAACGCAAATCAGCTCCAGCGGCGCCATGCCGGGCGGAGCGTACCCGCGACGCGCTTAGAATCGAGGTATGGAAGCCGCCACCGAAGTTCGCACCGGTCCGTCGACCCTCGAGTCGTTCAACCCCGCCACCGGAGAGCTCGTCGGCTCCGTCGCGACGATCACGCCCGAGCAGGTCCAGGCCGTGGTCGACGGCGTTGCCCGCATCCAGCCCGCCTGGGCGGAGCTGAGCCACGGCGACCGCGCCCGCTACATGCGCCGCGCCGCCGACGCGCTGCTCGACGACATCGACGACATCGCCGAGTTGTTGGTCCGCGAGCAGGGCAAGCCGCGCGCCGAGGCCTACACGATGGAGCTGCTGCCCACCGTCGACGCGCTGCACTGGTGCGCGAAGGCGGGCCCGAAGATCCTCGCCGACGAGAAGGTGCGGATGTCCCAGGCCTTCCTGATGAGCAAGAAAGGCCGCTTCAGCTACGAGCCGATCGGCGTGGTCGGGGTGATCGCGCCCTGGAACTACCCCTGGTCGATTCCCTTCGGTGAGGTTGCGATCGCGCTGATGGCGGGCAACGGCGTGGTGCTGAAGCCGGCCAGCCTGACGCCGCTGCTGGGCGAGGCGATCGCCCGCGTCTTCGAGAAGGCGGGGCTGCCGGAGGGCCTGGTGCGGGTCGTCCACGGTGGCGGCGCGGTCGGCGACGCGCTGGCGCGCTCCAGCGCCGGCAAGATCTTCTTCACCGGCTCGGTCGAGGTCGGGCGCAAAGTCGGCGAGGTCTGCGCGCATCAGCTGAAGGGCTCGGTCCTGGAGCTGGGCGGCAAGGACCCGATGATCGTCTGCGCCGACGCGGACCTCGACAACGCGATCAGCGGCGCCGTCTGGGGCGGCTTCGCCAACGCCGGGCAGACCTGTTCGGGGATCGAGCGGGTCTACGTCGTGCGCGAGATCGCCGACCGTTTCGTCGAGGGCGTCGCCGGCGAGGCGCAGAAGCTGCGACTCGGCGATCCGCTGCAGTGGGAGACCGAGATCGGCCCGATGACCTCCGACGGCCAGTACGAGATCGTCGTCGACCTGATCGAGGACGCGGTCGCCTCCGGCGCGACCAAGCTCTGCGGCGGGCCGGCTGACGTCCCCGGCCTGTCGGGCAAGTACGTCGCCCCGACGGTGCTGACCGGCGTCACCCACGAGATGCGGATCATGCGCGAGGAGATCTTCGGCCCGGTGCTGCCGATCATCGTCGTCGATTCCGAGCAGGAGGCGATCGACCTCGCCAACGACTCCGAGTTTGGGCTAGGCGCATCGGTCTGGACAAAGGACCGCCAAAAGGGCGAGCGCATCGCGCGCCGGATCGAGTCGGGGATGGTCTGGGTCAACGACCACTCCTTCAGCCACGGCGCCTGCCAGTGCGCCTGGGGCGGCGTCAAGGACTCCGGCGTCGGCCGCTCACACTCCAAATTCGGCTTCTACGAATGCGTGAACGTGAAGATGAACGCCTGGGAGCCGGGATTGACCCGCGATTTCTGGTGGCATCCCTACGACGCCACCCTCGGCGAGGCCGTCCGCGCTTCGGCGAAGGTCCTATACGGCAAGGGCGCGGCCCGCGCCGAAGCCCTTCGCGAGGGCGCCGGCCCCCTGTTGAAGGTCGGCGTGCGCACTCTGCAAAAGCGGAAACGCTGAAGATCCGCCCCCCGCGGACCTTCAGCGCTCTCTCCCTGTGAAGCCCCGGCCGGAGGCCCCCAGTCCAGGCCTCCGGCCGGTGGTGTGTCGGCTCTCCCTGGCTCTAGCTCGGAAAGCCGACTCTTAAACACGGCGGGTTCTGGGAAGTTGCGCCGGGTCTAACCACCGGAAAATCGTCTCCGAAGCTCCGCCAGTCGCTCGCCCAGCTCGGCCTCGAACCCGCGATCGGTCGGAGTGTAGAAACGGCGATTTTCCAGGCCCTCCGGCATCAGCGGCTGGTCGCTCACACCTCCCGGCTCGTCGTGCGAGTAGCGGTAGCCCTCACCACGGCCGAGCTTTCCGGCGCCCGGGTAGTGGGCGTCGCGCAGGTAGTCGGGTGGGGTCTTGGCGCCGTTCTCGCGCACCTCGGCGCGAGCGGCGCCGAGCGCCTTGTAGGAGGCGTTCGACTTCGGGGCGAGCGCTAGATAAACAGCAGCCTGCGCCAGGTTGAGCGCGCACTCCGGCAGGCCGACCCGGTCGACCGCCCGTGCCGCGGCGTCGGCGACCAGCAGCGCCTGCGGGTCGGCGTTGCCGACGTCCTCGGAGGCGAGGATGACCATACGGCGGGCGATGAAGCGAGGGTCCTCGCCGCCTTCCAGCATCACAGCCAGGTAGTAAAGGGAGGCGTCGACGTCGGAGCCGCGGGTCGCCTTGATCCAGGCCGAGACGAAGTCGTAGTGGCGGTCGCCCTGGCGGTCGTAGTCGAGCGCCTTTCGCTGCAGCGCGTCCTCGATCGCGGCGACATCGACCGTAGCCGACTTTGACCCCGCCCCAGTGTGGTCAAAGTCGGCAGCAGCACGTTCGACCGCCCGCTCCAGCGCCGAGAGCGCGACGCGGGCGTCGCCGCCCGAGCGGTGCGCCAGCATCTCCAGCGCCGCGTCCTCCACCGGCGGCGGGCCGGCAAGACCCCGGTCGGGATCGGAGAGAGCGCGGCGCAGAAGCACCTCAACCTGTTCCGGCTCCAGCGGCCGCAGCTCGTATATCTGGCAGCGGGACAGCAGCGCCGAGTTGACCTCGAAGTAGGGGTTTTCGGTCGTTGCGCCGATCAACGTCAACAGCCCCTCCTCGACCGCCGGCAGCAGCGCGTCCTGCTGGGACTTGTTGAAGCGGTGGATCTCGTCGAGGAAGAGGACCGTCGGCCGGCCACTCCCCTGCCGGCGCTCCCGCGCCCGCTCGATTACGGCCCGGATCTCGGCTCTGCCGGCGTTGACCGCGGACTCCTCCTCGAAGGCACCCTCGGCCCCGGCAGCCGCGATCCGCGCAAGCGTCGTCTTCCCGGAACCGGGCGGCCCATACAAGATCGCGCTGTGCGGATGCCCGCTCTCGATCGCGGTCCGCAACGCCGATCCCTCCCCCAGAACATGCTCCTGGCCCACAAGTTCATCCAGACTACGAGGACGCATCCGCACCGCCAAAGGCGCGTCGGCCGCAGGCACCGCATCGGCGCTCCGCCCGTCCCCGCTGTCGAAAAGTCTCTCCACTGCGATTGAGTATGCATCTCCCCGTGGACCCGACCAACGCAAACGACGCGGCGATCGCCGTCCGCAACCTGCGGCGCGACTACGGCGACCGGGCTGCCCTCGAGGGAGTCGGATTCGAGCTCGCCGCCGGAGAGTCGCTGGTGGTGCTGGGGCCGAACGGGGCGGGGAAGACAACGCTGCTGCGGATCCTCGCGACGCTGCTGCGGCCGACCTCGGGCGAAGTGGACGTGCTCGGCTGCTCGCTCCCCCGGGAGGCCTGGAAGCTGCGCGGCCGAGTCGGCTACCTCGGCCACGAGCCGCTGCTCTACCGCGACCTGACCGGACGCGAGAACCTGCTCTTCCATGCCCGCCTGCACGGGATCGACCGGGGGAACGCCGGAGCGCGGATCGACGGGCTGCTGGCCGCCGCCGGGATGTCGCGGCGCGCCGACGAGCGCATCGCCGAGCTCTCTGCCGGGATGCGCCAGCGGCTGGCGATCTGTCGCTGCGTCCTGCACGAGCCGGCGCTGCTGCTGCTCGACGAGCCCGACTCCAACCTCGACGCCGACGGCCGCGAACTGGCACGGGCGCTGATCGGCCCCGGCCAGGGGCGGACCCGGATCGTCGTCACCCATGACCCCGAGCGCGTCCTCCCCGACGCCGACAAGGTCCTCCGCCTCAGCGTCGACGGGACCGCCGAGCTGACGGAGGCCGCGGTCCGGTGAACGCCTTCGCCGCCATCCTCGCCAAGGACTTGCGGGCCGAGTTGCGCACCCTCCAGTCGCTCCCAGCGATGGCGCTGTTCGCGGTAACCACCTTCGTCATCTTCCGCTTCGGCCTGGACCGAACCAGCCTCTCCGGCAGCCTTGCCGCCGGCGTCCTCTGGACGACGCTGCTGTTCGCCGCGGTGCTCGGCGTCAACCGCCTCTTCGTCGCCGAGCGCGAGGAGGGGGGCTTCGACGCGATCCGCCTCGCGCCGATCGACCGCACCGCCCTCTTCGCCGCCAAGGCCGCGGCGCTCCTCGTCTACCTGCTCGTGCTCGAGGCGATCGTCGTCCCGGTCTTCGCGGTCTTCTTCCTCGACTCGGCCACGGCGCTCCTCCCGCTGGCGGGCGTCCTGCTCCTCGCCGACCTCGGGCTCGCCGCCACCGGCACGCTGATCTCCTCGATGGCGGTCCACTCCCGCGCCCGAGACCTCCTCGTCCCCCTGGTGCTTCTCCCTCTCGTAGTGCCGCTGATGATCGCCGCCACCGGCGCCACCGATCCGCTGCTGGCCGTGGGCGGTCCCGGCTACGAGCGCTTCGGCACCTGGCTGGCGGTGCTCGGCCTATACGATCTTGTGTTCCTCCTGGTCGGATACGCCGTATTCGACTTCCTGCTGGAGGACTGAGCGCATTCCGCTCCCCACCGCGCTAAACGCATGTACGGCAAAGGACTGAAACCCCTCTCGATCGCCACCGTGGCGATGCTCGCCCTCGGCCTCTCCCTGGTCTTCTTCTACGCGCCGCTGGACGCCGACCAGGGCTTCGTCCAGAAGATCTTCTACCTGCACGTGCCCCTGGCGATCACCGCGCTGCTGGGCTTCGTCGCCGGCGGCGTCTTCGCGGTGCTGCACCTGCGCAGCGGCGACCGCCGGTGGGACGCCTACTCCTACGTCTCGATCCACATGTCGGTGATCTTCGGCGTCGCGGTGCTGATCACCGGCTCGATCTGGGCCAAGGCGTCCTGGGGCCACTGGTGGGTCTGGGACGAGCCGACCCTGGTCAGCTTCCTCATCGTCTTCCTTCTCTACGCGACCTACTACCCGTTCCGCTACGCGATCGAGGAGCGCGACCGCCAGGCCCGCTACGCCTCGGTCTTCGCGATCACCGCCGGGGCTTTCGTGCCGCTCAACTTCATGGCCGTGCGCCTGGCGGAGAGCCTCGTCCACCCGCGCGTCTTCGCCACCGCCAACGGGGGCCTGCCGGGAGACATGCGGCTGACCTTTCTCGTCTGCCTGGCGGCGATGGCGCTGCTCTGGGTGACCCTGGTCAAGTTCGAGCTGACCGCGAAGAGCACCCGCGGGCAGCTCTCGCGGCTGCGGCGCGCCCTCGACGCGCAGGCGTCCGGCGGCGCCAGCCGCGTCGCCCCGGAGGTGAGCTGAGTGATCCTGCCGATCGGCGCTCCCGCCCTGCCCCTCGACGAGGCCGGCAAGTACGTCGCCGCCGCCTACGTCGTCTTCGTCCTCCTGCTCCTCGTCTACGTCGCGATCATGGCCGCGCGCCTGCAGCGGGTCGAGCGGGAACTGAAGGAGCTGGCGGGGTTCGCCGAGCAGCGCAACCGCGAGGAAACCGAGAAGGTGACCGCCGATGTCTGAGCTTCTGGCGCTTGGTGTCTCTCACAAGACCGCGCCGCTGGACCTGCGCGAGCGGCTCTCCCTGACCGAGGGGCGTGCCGTCAGCGCTCTGCGCGAACTGACCGACGCGACCGGCATCCACGAGGCGGCGGCGATCTCCACCTGCAACCGCACCGAGCTCTACCTCGTCGTCTCCGACCCGGTCGAGGCGGAGTCGACGGCGCTCGGCGTCCTCACTCGCCAGGCCGAGATCCGCCCCACCGAGCTGCTCGGCCATCTCTACTCGCTGCGCTCCGGCGAGGCAGCCCACCACCTTTTCCGCGTCACCGCCGGTCTCGACTCGATGATCGTCGGCGAGGCCGAGATACAGGGACAGGTGAAGCGCGCCTACGAGCTGGCGCTGGTCGAGGGCGGGACCGGGCCAATCCTCAACCGGCTCTTCCGCGGCGCCCTCGCCGCCGGGGGACGCGCCCGGGCGGAGACGGGGATCAGCGAGAAGGGGATGTCGATCTCCTCGGTCGCGGTCGAGTTGGCTCGCCACGCCCTGGGCGACCTCGCCGACCGGCGGGTGCTGGTGATCGGCGCCGGCGAAACCGCCGAGCTGGTCGCCCGCGCTCTGGTCGCCCGCGGCGCCGCCGGCGTCTTCGTCGCCAACCGTCACTACGATCGGGCGATCGGCCTGGCGCAGCGCTTCGACGGCGCCGCGGTCCGCTTCGAGGAGCTGCCCGAGCAGCTGGAGGCGGCCGACATCGTCGTCTCGGCGACCAACTCCCCCCACCACATCGTCGAGCGCGACGACATCGCCGCGGTGATGGAGATCCGCGACGGCCGCCCACTGCTGCTGGTCGACATCGCCGTGCCCCGCGACATCGAGCCGGCCTGTCGCGAGATCGCCGGGGTCAGCCTGCACGACATCGACGACGTACAGCAGATAGTCGCCCGCAACACCGGCGGACGCGAGGCCGAGGCGACACGCGCGGAGCGCATCCTCGCCGCCGAGCAGGAGCGCTTCGAGCGTTGGCTCGCCTCCTTGGAGGTGGTGCCGACGATCTCCTCCCTGCGCGAGCGCGCCGACGAGGTGGTGCGCCGGGTGCTGGCCGAGAACGACCCGCGCTGGGAGAGCCTCGGCGAAGAGGACCGCGAGCGGGTGAGAACGATGGCAAAAGCGATTGCGTCCCGCCTCCTTCATGAGCCGACCCTGAGGATGAAGCGCTCGGCCGGCAGCGACGATGCCTACCTGTACGTGAGCGCGCTGCGGGAGTTGTTCGGGCTCGATGCGGCGGAGGTTGAGCCGGAGGGGGAAGCCACGAGCAAAGTGACGGAGTTGCGGAGGGCCAATCCCGGTAGGGGTTCCGCTTAACTTGCCCAGGAGGGTCTATCCAGGTAGGGGTTCCGCTTAACTTTTTCGAGCCGCGTTTGCGGCTGTCCGCGATGGCTGGCAGCGAAAAAGTACAAGACGTTCCACCCCTACCTGGATAGACCCAACCACACGCTCTGATGATTCGGATCGCTACCCGCGGAAGTGCACTTGCAATGGCGCAGGCGCGTCAGGTGGCCGACCTCTTGGGTGGAGCCGAGCTGGTCCAAGTCTCCTCCGACGGCCCACCTGGGGACAAGGCGCGGTTTGTGCGGGGGGTTGAGCGGGCGCTGTTGGCGGGGGAAGCTGATGTTGGTGTGCACTCGGCTAAGGATGTGCCGGCGGAGATGCCTGAGGGGTTGGTGATCGCTGCGGTGCCGTCGCGAGAGGATGCGGCGGATGTTTGGATTGGGGTTGGGTCGTCGCTCGATGACGTGGCGGAGGGGGCGCGGGTTGGGACCGCCAGCTTGCGACGGCGGGCTCAATTGCTCGCGGTGCGGCCAGACTTGAAGGTGGAGGAGATGCAC
>Ga0247754_1000072_pt1 | contig 10871 bp, 9 predicted proteins | sample UWRJS184509B5_FD_181015 | JGI IMG/M metagenome (GOLD analysis project Ga0247754, IMG submission 181015) | Soil microbial communities from Arlington Agricultural Research Station in Wisconsin, United States - UWRJ-S184-509B-5 | ecosystem: Environmental > Terrestrial > Soil > Agricultural land... | reverse complement strand
CGGGTTCCAGCCGCGGGCGGGATGAACAAGCCACCGGAGGAGAGGGCTAAAGACGTGACGACCGTGTCTTCGGCGGAGCACACGCGCCGCGACTTTCTTTATATCGCCACCGGCGCCGTCGGCACGGTGGGGGCTGCAGCGGTTCTCGTCCCGCTGATCGCGCAGATGAATCCGGACGCGTCGACCATCGCAGCCGGGGCGCCGATCGAAGTTGATCTCGCTCCGATCGCTGATGGACAGATCATCAAGGTATTCTGGCGCTCGAAGCCGATCTTCATCTTTCATCGGACGAAGAAGGAAATTGAGGAGGCGCAAAAAGTTGATGTCGCAACGCTGCCCGATCCGGAGCCGGACTCGGCGCGCGTCAAGCAGGGCCATGACCAGTGGCTCGTGGTCATCGGGATCTGCACGCATCTCGGCTGCATCCCGCTCGCGCATCAAGGGGAATATGACGGCTGGTTCTGCCCCTGCCACGGATCGGTCTACGACACCTCGGGACGTATCCGGAAAGGACCGGCGCCGAAGAACCTGTTCCTGCCACCCTACAAGTTTGTTTCCGACACCAAGATCCAGATCGGCTGAGCGAAATCGTATTAAGGTTCAATCATGAGCGGACACTCGACCTACCAACCGCAGAACAAATTTCTGCAATGGTTCGAGAAACGGCTGCCACTCGGCGGCCTGATTTATTCTTCATTCGTCGCATATCCGACGCCGCGTAACCTCAACTACCTTTGGACCTTCGGCGGTATCCTTGCATTCATGCTCGGTGTGCAGATCATCACCGGCATCGTGCTGGCGATGCACTACACGCCGCATGTCGATCTCGCCTTCAAGTCGGTCGAAGGCATCATGCGCGACGTCAACTTCGGTTGGCTGTTGCGCTACCTGCATGCGAACGGCGCTTCGATGTTCTTCCTCGCCGTCTATATCCACATGTTCCGCGGCATCTACTACGGGTCATATAAAGAGCCGCGCGAAGTGCTGTGGATCCTCGGCGTCATCATTTATTTGCTCATGATGGCGACGGGATTCATGGGTTACGTGCTGGTCTGGGGCCAGATGAGTTTCTGGGCGGCGACCGTGATCACCAATCTATTCTCCGCCATCCCGGGCGTGGGCGACGCGATCGTGACGTGGCTGTGGGGCGGTTACGCCGTCGGCAACCCGACCCTCAATCGTTTCTATTCGCTGCATTACCTGCTGCCCTTCGTGATTGCGGGCGTGGTGGTGCTGCATATCTGGGCGTTGCATGTTGCCGGGCAGAACAATCCGACCGGCATCGAGCCGAAATCGGATAAGGACACGGTGGCATTCACGCCTTACGCGACGGTCAAGGACGGCTTCTTCATGGCCGTGTTCTGTATCGTCTATGCGTGGTTCGTCTTCTATATCCCGAACTTCCTTGGCCATGCCGACAATTACATCCCGGCCAATCCGGCGGTGACGCCGGCGGAAATCGTGCCTGAATGGTACTACCTGCCGTTCTACGCGATCCTGCGGTCGATCCCCGACAAGCTGATGGGCGTTATCGCGCTGTTCGCCTCGATTATTGTGCTGGCGTTCATCCCCTGGCTCGACACGTCGCGCGTGCGCTCGGCGCGCTACCGCCCGCTGTTCAAGCAGTTCTTCTGGCTCTGGGTGATCGCCTGCGTCGGCCTCGGCTGGCTCGGCTCGAAACAGCCTGAAGGCATCTACGTCATCCTGTCGCGTGTATTCACGGTGTACTACTTCGCCTTCTTCCTGATCGTCATGCCGCTGCTCGGCATCTTCGAAAAAACCAAGCCGCTGCCGAATTCGATTTCGGAATCGGTCCTGGGTGCCAAAGCGTGAGCGGGGGCATGGCAATGTCAGTTCTGAGACGTACCGTAATTGGCTTCACCCTGGCCGGCGCGATTGCCGCGCTGGTGTTGCCTGCCACGGCCGAAGAGCAGGTCGCACCGCCAAGACACAAGTGGTCGTTTGCCGGGCCTTTCGGGAAATATGACCAGGGACAGTTGCAGCGCGGCTTCAAGGTTTACAAAGAGGTCTGCGCGGTCTGTCATTCGATGTCGATGGTTGCGTTCCGCAACCTCGCCGAACCGGGCGGTCCCGGTTTCAGCGAAGCACAGGCGGCCGCCGTCGCATCCGAGGCCAAGATCCAGGATCTCGATGACAAGGGTGCGCCCACAGAGCGTCCGGGCCGGCTGGCAGATTATTTCCCGTCGCCGTTCCCGAATGAACTCGCGGCAAAGGCGGTGCACGGCGTTGCGCCTCCCGACATGTCGACGCTCGCGAAAGCACGCACGTATCAGCGGGGCTTCCCTTGGTTCGTGTTCGACGTCTTCACGCAGTATCAGGAGCAGGGCCCCGATTACATCGCTGCACTCCTGAAGGGCTATGAGAAGCCGCCGCAGGGATTCCAGCTGCCGCCGAACGGCCACTACAACAAGTATTTCCCCGGCCACAACATCGCGATGCCGGCGCCGTTGCAGAACGGCCAGGTGACCTATGATGACGGTGCGCCGCAGACGGTCGATCAATACTCGCAGGACGTGGCGGCATTCCTGATGTGGGCCGCCGAGCCGCACCTCGTGCAGCGCAAGCGCATCGGTTTGCAGGTGATGATCTTCCTGATCGTGCTCGCAGGCCTGATGTACTTCACCAAGAAGAAGGTCTGGCACGACGCCAAAGTTTAGTTGCGGACCGAAGAAAACCACGAGTGGGAGCTGCGGGGTGGTCAGGTCTTACAGAATGGAAAGCGCTCCATGCCGCGCAGGCCATTAAGCACGTCGCACTTGCTCTCAGGGCCGGCGCGCAAGAGAAATGCGTGCTTGATCGGTTCCGCCTGACTGAATGCAACATGCAATGCGATCAAGGTGGCGCCGATCGGATAGGTCCATCGATGGTTTTGCAGATCCGTCAATTTCGCGAGCAAAAGCGCTCCGGCGATGATGATGAGCGGATCGGTATAGTTGAAATAGTCCTGCTTCAACGCACGGGCGGCCTGCAAGGTGTCGACAGCAAACACGGCGCAGATCAGGAACGACGCCTGTAGCGCCACCTTGTATTCGCGCCGCCGGAACGCGATCGCGATTCCCGCGATGATGACCCATTCAAGGAAAATTTCCGGCCGTGGCGACGTTTGAAGAAAAAACGTGTGATGAATAAGCAAGCCCTTGATGCTGTCGAAGAGCATCGCAAGCGGAAGTCCGCAACCGCCGGGACCGCATTGTGAGTCCGCGGGAGCGACGAAATAGTACAGCGCGTCGAGCGGACTGATGACCTTGGCTATCGACGATGTAGCCCGATAAAAATACAGCGGCAGAAGCCCGAGCGAGATTCCGGCAATAATCGAGAACGCCGCGGTCAGGCCTTCGGCCAGCGGTACGCGCCAGAGCAGGCCGAACGCGAGCATTCCCGATGCAATCCAGACGATCAGCATTGTCTGAAACACACCCGTGTCGAAGACACGACGCATTGTGAGCGCCGCCTCATCGGCAAAAAGGCCCTGCCGCACAAGAGGCGCGGCGGCTATCGCAGCGAGCAGTGCAAATAGGGCGCTCGCTGCCAGCGCCCAGGCGGCACGCCGCCCGATCCAAAAGCCGCCCTGCTGCGAGGGCTCGCCAAACGGCAACAGCAGAAGCGGCAGCGTGCTGATCAGGAATATCGCCTGGACTTTGTTGTCCATTGCCAGCGTTGCGAAAAAAGCTGCGATACCTATCAGCATCGGCCTTGCCGCCAGGCGCGGGGAACGCGCTGAAATCAGCAAGATGAGCAAGGCAATGGCGAAAAACACACCGGAGAGAAGCTCGGGCTTGATCGATCGGACTGACATCGCAATCCCGCCCGAAAACGCTATCGCAAATGTCCCCAGCAGCGCCACGCGCCAGTCTTTTACCAAGGCGCGAAGCAGAAAGGCGAACGCCGTTACGTAGGCGAGGACAATGAGCAGGCAGAGCAGCCGCGCGATCTGGACGGCGACAGTCCAGCTTCGCGTAAACGCAGCGGCGTCGCTCGCCAATGGCATCGTCGAGAGCGAGTAGGTTTCCAGAAGGCCGAGGCCATGCAGCGCCCGATAGGTTGCGCTGAGCATGGCGACGATGAGGTGAGCCGGATGAAAATCGATCTGCCGGGGCAGGCCGTCATTTTGCAGGAAGGCATCGAAGATGAGGAGGAGGTCCTGGTCGGCAACCCGCCAATACGGATTAAAAAATCCGAACAGGAAGAACGAAACGATCAAACCGGCGAGGATGGCAAGAAGGCCCCGCGTCCAGCCCAGCGGGGTGAAGCGGCCTAAAGACATCGGGACGCCGACAATCGATTAATGCCTTCACCCATGCCCGCTGCTACTGTTGCTGCGTCCTGTGTTTGATGAAGATATACACGGCAGGAATTGAAGGGACTAGGTCACAATGATCTCGGATCGCGGAAAGCCGGCATGACCAAATCAGTCCTCGGCATTATCGGCGGGTCAGGCATCTACGACTTGCCGGGGCTTATGAATGTGCGCGAGGAGCGCATCAAAAGTCCCTGGGGCGAGTCGTCCGGCGCATTGCGCATCGGCGATGTCGGTGGGTTGCCGGTCGTTTTTCTGTCGCGTCACGATCAGGGGCACCGTCTTTCGCCGTCCGACATCAACTACCGGGCCAATATCGACGTTCTCAAGCGGGCCGGCGTCACCGACCTGGTCTCGCTGTCGGCCTGCGGCTCGTTTCGCGAGGACCTGCCGCCGGGCACATTCGTCCTGGTCGACCAGTTCGTCGATCGCACCCACAAGCGCGAGAGCTCGTTTTTTGGCGAGGGCATGGTGGCACATGTCTCGATGGCGCATCCGGTCTCGCCGAATTTGCGCGCGCATTTGCGCGCGGCGGCGCGGGCGGAAGGGATCGAGCCGCATTGGGGCGGCACCTACGTCTGCATCGAAGGGCCGCAATTCTCGACGCTCGCCGAAAGCCTGACATACAAGCATCTCGGCTATTCGGTGATCGGCATGACCAACATGCCTGAGGCCAAGCTCGCCCGCGAAGCAGAGATTTGCTACGCGACAGCCGCGATGGTTACGGATTTCGATTGCTGGCACCCCGACCATGATGCGGTGACCGTGCAGGACATCCTCAAGGTGCTGCTGTCGAATGCGGAGAAAGCCAAGCGCCTAGTTGCGCGTCTTGCGCGCGACTTCCCGCGTGAGCACGAGCCCTGTCCGGTCGGCTCGGATCGTGCGCTCGACACCGCGTTGATTACAGCGCCCGAAGCGCGCGACCAGGAAATCATCAGGAAGCTCGAAGCGGTGGCGGGCAGGGTGCTCAAGTCACGCTGACAACCTCACCTATTGTACCTGCCGATATTGTTGGCCAGACTGCCGCAACACGCACGAGGGGTCCGATGCGCATCGTCGATCTGCAGCAACAGTCCAAAGAGGAATGGCGATCCGGCGTCATGACGCGGATGAAAGCTTCCGCCGCCAACAATGCAACGCAGCTCTGCCTGTTCGAGCAATGGTGCGAGCCGGGCCATGGAGCGCCGACGCATCTCCACGCGGTTGAGGAGGTGCTGTGCGTGCGTAACGGGACGGCCGACGTCTGGATCGATGACGAGCATGTCACGTTGACGAACGGGCAGTTGGTGATCGTGCCGGCCGGCCGGAAACATGGCTTTTCGAATGCCGGCAAGGCTGTCTTGCATATCGAGTCGACGCTCGCGGCGCCGGTGTTCGAAGCGGCATATGATGACAAGCGCGAGACACCGCGCCGGTGGTTGCCTGGTGGTGGAGCAAAACGATGACCTCTGGCGCGGTCCAAAATGATTTACGCGCGGCCATCCGCTCGATTCCGGATTACCCCAAACCCGGCATCATGTTCCGCGACATCACCACACTGTTGGGCGATGCGCGCGCGTTTCGCCGCACCGTGGACGAGCTGGTGCAGCCCTGGGCCGGGATGAAGATCGACAAGGTCGCCGGCATCGAAGCGCGCGGCTTCATTCTCGGCGGTGCGGTTGCGCATCAGGTTTCGGCGGGCTTCATCCCGATCCGCAAGAAAGGAAAGCTGCCCTATAAGCGCGTGAGCATCGGCTATTCGCTCGAATACGGTATTGACGAAATGGAGATGCACGAGGACGCGGTGACGAAGGGCGAACGCGTGATACTCGTCGATGATCTCATTGCCACCGGGGGCACGGCGGAAGGCGCGGTCAAGCTGCTGCGGCAGCTCGGCGCCGACGTGCTGGCCGCTTGCTTCGTGATCGATCTGCCCGAACTCGGCGGTGCCGACAAATTGCGCAAGCTGGACGTTCCGGTGCGTACCCTGATTACATTCGAAGGGCACTAGCCGCGGCGCGGCCCCCAGGGCCCGCCCTGACCGCGGCCAAGATCGACCGGCGGCTCGTCCGGCAGGAACGGCTTGCCTTCGCTCTCGTTCTGCTCGCCGCGACCCCATGGGCCATCCGGCTCCGGCGCGGGAAGGCGACCCGGTTCCTCATATTCGATCGCCAACGGCCCCGGGTCGTGCCCGCCGGCGTAATTCACCAGCGCGTCGACCCGGGCCTCGACCGAAGGATGCGTGGCAAAGAGGTCGGCGAAGCCCTCGCGCGGGTTGTCGATGCACATTTCCATGACGGCGGAATTGGCGGCGTGCAGCTCGCCGCGCCCCTCGATCTTGCGCAGCGCTGAAATCATGGCATCGGGGTTCTTGGTGAGTTCGACAGAGCCAGCATCGGCGAGGAACTCGCGGCGGCGCGACAAGGCGAAGCGGATGACGATCGACAGGATCCAGGCAACCGCGATGAGCACCAGCCCGATAATGATCGCTGCCCCTGCGCCCCCTTTGCGGTCGCCGTCGCCGCCACTGCGCCGGCCGCCATAGTACGCGTTCTGGAAAAACAGGCGGAAAATCATCTCGCCGAAGAACGAGATTACGCCGGCGATCACCACGGCGATCACCAGCATGCGCACGTCGCCGTTGCGGATATGCGTAAGTTCATGGCCAAGCACCGCCTCCATTTCCCGGTCGTTGAGCGCGCTCATCAGGCCGCGCGTCACGGTAATCGAATATTGTTTCTCGTTGAGGCCGGTGGCGAAGGCATTGAGCGCGTCGTCGTCGGCGATGCGCAGTGTGGGCATCGTGATGCCGCGCGAGATGCACAGATTTTCGAGCAGGTTATAGAGCCGCGGCTCTTCCGCGCGCGATACCTCGCGCGCGCCGGTCACCGCGTCGATCATCGACTGGTGAAATTTATAGGCGATCGCCACCCAGACGATCGTGCCGACGGTGGCGAAGGGCGCGGCCTTGGTGAAGTCGTAGATGGCGGCCTGCACGAGATAGTCGAGTGGCGCATTGGTGGTGAGGCCTTCGGCGACCAGCGCGCCGGCGAACACCAGCAGGTAGACCAGGAAGAAGAGTCCGATCAGCAGCGCAACCGAGCGGCGCTTGTTCGACTGGATATGGCTGTAGAGTCCGTAGGCGGCCATGGTTTTCTTCCGTCACCTCGGACGGCCGAAGACAGACGTCCGCGCCCCGGAATGGCAGGGTGCTAGAATTTCACGCTCGGCGCCTGATCGAGCTGCGCGCGCGTTTCGCCGAGATCGAAGAACGTCCGTTGCGTGAAGCCGAATACGCCCGCGAAAAGCGATGCCGGGAATTGCTGGATGCCGGTATTGTATTCCTGCACCGCGTTGTTGAAGAAGCGGCGCGCGGCGGCGAGCTTGTTCTCGATGTCGGACAGGTCGCTTTGCAACTGCTGGAAGTTCGCGTTGGCTTTGAGGTCCGGATAGCTCTCCGAGAGCGCGAACAACTGGCGCAGCGCGCCGGTGAGCACGTTTTCTGCCGCCACTTTCTGCTCGACGCCGGGCGCCGCGATCGCCGCATTCCTTGCCTGGACGACCGCCTCGAGAGTGCCACGTTCGTGCGCGGCGTAGCCTTTCACCGTCTCGACCAGGTTTGGAACGAGGTCGTGCCGCTGCTTCAGCTGCACGTCAATGTCGGCGAAGGCCTGGTTGGTCCGCTGCCGCATGGCGACGAGGCGGTTGTAGATGCTGATCGCCCAGACGACGATCACGGCAATGGCACCGAGCACGACCCAACTGGTGGTGGACATGAAACGGCTCCGGATTGGGAAAGCAGGGAGTCTTTGAACGGAAACACCTTATCTCAAGAAAGACCGTAGCGGCCAACGGCAACCGGGTAGGGGTGCGCGGCGGCATCCCGCTAGGCGGGTAGAAGCCAGGGTTCATCGCTGCGGCACGGCGGACAAAAAAAGACCCCGAGCGCAAACCCGGGGTCTCTTCGCCAGACGGCTATTCGGGGGGTAAGGGGGGAGCCGCCCAGCTGAAATACACGCGCCATTAACGCTGGCGGCGGCCAATGGTTCCGGGTGGTATCGCGATGACCAAAAGTTTATCCACAGGCCCGAAATCCGTCGTCAGATGGTCATGGTCCTGAAGTTCCATCGCTTTTGGGCAGGGGTGGGGGCAAATTCGGAGGGCATCACCCATGAGCTTGGTGATGATCAAGTGTCCGGTAACGGGCAGAGCGGTTTCGACGGCAATTGAAACCGAGGCGAGTTCGTTTCGTAGATTGCCGAAGGTTACGGCGCACATGCGCTGCCCGGCCTGCGGGCGGGATCACGAATGGACAGTCAGTTCCGCCTGGCTTTCCGGCGAACCGCGTCTCGTGGCGCAGAAGATCGCCGCGGCTTAACTCGCTTCGCGGAACCGCACCGCGGCCTCGAGATCGACAGACACGAGTTGCGACACGCCACGTTCGGCCATGGTGACGCCGTACAACCGATTCATGCGCGCCATGGTGATCGGGTTGTGGGTGATGATCACGAAGCGCGTGTCGGTCGACTTTATCATCTCGTCGAGGAGGTCGCAGAAGCGTTCGACGTTGTGATCGTCGAGGGGGGCGTCCACTTCGTCCAGCACGCAGATCGGTGCCGGGTTCGTCAGGAACACTGCAAAGATCAGCGCCAGCGCGGTCAGCGCCTGCTCACCGCCAGACAGCAGCGACAATGTCGCCGGCTTCTTTCCAGGCGGTTTCGCCATGATTTCGAGTCCAGCCTCGAGCGGGTCATCGCTCTCAATCAATTGCAGTTCCGCGGTGCCGCCGCCGAACAGCTGGCTGAACAGGTGCTGGAAATGCTTGTTGACCTGCTCGAACGAGGTCAGCAGCCGCTCGCGCGCCTCGCGGTTGAGGCTCTGGATGCCGAGACGCAGTTTCTTGATCGCTTCGACCAGGTCGTCACGCTCGGTGGTCAGAGATGCATGCTGGCTCTCGACCCCACGCAGTTCCTCTTCGGCACGGAGATTTACCGCGCCCAGCCGCTCGCGCTCGCGCCGCAGCCGCTCGAGCGTGGATTCGATCTCGGCGAGATCCGGCAGCGAATCGGTCGGTTTGATCTCGGCAAGTTCCGCGACCGCTGAAGGAGGAATCTCCAGCATATCGTGAATTTCACGGCCGACATCCGAAAGCCTACGCTTCGCGCCCTCAAAACGCTCCTCTGCACGGGCGAGATCCTCGCGTGCGGCGCTAGCCGCCTCGAGGGCAGCGCGCGCGTCACGGTCAGCCTCTGCCAGCGCATTCTCGGCCTGCTGAAGGCGGTCGGCGCAGGCACGGCGCTCGGTCTCCGCGGATTGCACCTCGGTGATCAGGGCGCTGCGTTTTTCCGCGAACACCTGCGGCGCATTTTCCAGCTCGGTGCGATCACGCTTGGCCTCGGTGATGCGCTGCTCGAGCGTCGCGATCTGCGTGCGGGCGCCTTGCTGACGTTCGACCCATCCGTTCCTGTCCGTGGAGAGCTGCGACAGCCGGCGATCGGCAAGTTCGGCTTCGCGCACGATCGCCTGTTGCTCGGCCTGAACTTCGGCAAGCTTGGCGCGCTTGCCGGCGATATCATCACGGACCTGCGCAAGCTTCGTTTCAAGATCGGCGGCGGGGGCAAGGGCACCGAGCGACGACTCAGCCTCAGCCTTTGCCGTTGCGGCCTCGTCGCGGCTCATGGTCAGTCGTGCCCGCGCCTCCGCGAGCGCCGAAAGCCGCGCAGCCTGCCGGTTGAGGTCGCGCTCGCGCGCCCGCGTCTCGGTTTCAATGCTGCTTGCTGCATCGAAAGCCGACTGCGCTGCCTGCAGCGCGCGGCGCTTGGCCTCGACGTCGCCACGCGCGCCTTCGAGCTCGGTGTCGATCTCCGCAAACCGGTTTCGCTGTGCGAGGCGGCGCGCGGCGCCAGTCGGGGCATGCGCGGCCGCGACGAAACCATCCCAGCGCCACAGATCGCCATCGCGTGAAACGAGGCGCTGACCGGTCTTGAGGCCGGCGGCAAGGCGAATACCGGCATCGCGCTCGACAACGCCGACCTGAGCCAGCCGCCGCGCGAGCTGCGTTGGCGCTTTCACATAGCGCGCCAGCGGCTCCGCCCCGTCCGGCAGCGCAGGGTCGTTGCCATCGCCTGCAACCTCGCTCCAGTGCATGGGAGACGAGGGATCAATCGGGGCATCGAGATCGTCGCCGAGCGCGGCACCCAGCGCTTTCTCGTAGCCTTTCTCCACCGCAACGTGATCGATAACCGGCGGCCACAGGCTGCGGGTCTCAAGCGACAGCATCTTGGAGAGAGTCTTCGCCTCGGTTTCCAGGCGCTGAACACTTTTTTCCGATTCCGACAGCGCCTCCCGCGCCGCTTCCAGGTCGCCGCGCGCGACGTTGTGTGCGGCTTCGGCGGCAATTGCTGCTGCTTCCGCCTCGGTCAGGGCTGCCTGTGCCCCTTCGACCGCGGCAGTGAGTGGGGCATTGTCGGCGCTGTGCAGCGTCGATAGCTCTCGTTCGATTGCGGCAATTTCGGAAGAGATTCTTGTGACGCGTTCGCTCTGCTCACGTGCGGCATTCTCGAAGCGGTTGCGT
>Ga0247754_1000071_pt1 | contig 10880 bp, 9 predicted proteins | sample UWRJS184509B5_FD_181015 | JGI IMG/M metagenome (GOLD analysis project Ga0247754, IMG submission 181015) | Soil microbial communities from Arlington Agricultural Research Station in Wisconsin, United States - UWRJ-S184-509B-5 | ecosystem: Environmental > Terrestrial > Soil > Agricultural land... | reverse complement strand
ATCATCCACCGCTCGCGCGGGGTGGAGATCGAGATGGGCGCGATCCCGATGGACGACGCCAAGACCTTCGAGATGCTCTCCCGCGGCGAGGGCACCGGCGTCTTCCAGCTCGAGTCCGAGGGCATGCGCGAGGCGATGAAGAAGGTGAGACCGACCGAGTTCGACGACATCGTCGCGCTCGTCTCCCTCTACCGCCCCGGCGCCATGGCCTACATCCCCGCCTACGCCAAGGGCAAGCGCGACCCCGGCTCCGTCACCTATCCCGACGAGCGCCTGCGGCCGATCACCGAGCCGACCTACGGCTGCGTCCTCTACCAAGAGCAGCTGATGGAGATCGCCAAGCGGATGGCCGGCTTCAGCCCGGCCGAGGCGGACGACCTGCGCAAGGCGATCGGCAAGAAGAAGCGCGACCTGATGGCGACGATGAAGGCCAAATTCCTCGAGGGGATGAATTCCTCGGGCACGGCGAAGAAGGTCGCCGGCGACATGTGGAAGCTGATGGAGGCGGCCGCCGACTACTCCTTCAACAAGTCCCACGCCGCCTGCTACGCGCTGATCGCCTATCGCACCGCCTACCTCAAGGCCAACTATCCGGCCGAGTACATGGCGGCGGTGATCTCATCGGTGATGAACACCAAAGACAAGGTCCCCTTCTTCGTCAACCGCTGCGAGGAGATGGGGATCGAGGTGTTGCCGCCCGACGTCAACTCCTCCGACCATGACTTCGTCGTCTCCGAGAAGGCGATCCGCTTCGGCCTCGACGCGGTCAAGAACGTCGGCCACGCAGCGGTGGAGGCGATCCTGCGCGCCCGCGAGGATCGTCCGATCGAGTCGATCTGGGACTTCTGCGAGCGGGTCGACTCGCGCGCCGTCAACAAACGGGCGATCGAGTGCTTGATCAAGTGCGGCGCTCTCGATTCGACCGGGGCGACCCGCAAGGGGATGCTGGAGGCTCTGCCCGCGGCGCAGTCGGCGGGGCAGAAGTCCCAGGAGGACGCCCAGCTCGGCCAGGGGTCGATCTTCGACTTCGGCGAGGACGCGAGCGGGGGAGGGGGCGCCTCGCAGGGAGCGCACCACCGCCCGCCGATCTCCGCCGTCGAATTCGACCGCGCCGAGTTGCTGGCGCTGGAGAAGGAGACCCTCGGCACCTACCTTTCCTCTCACCCGCTCTCCGAGGTCCGCGACGCGTTGCGCGCCCGCGTCGACTGCAAGCTGGCCGAGCTGGGCGGCAAGCCCGACGGCGCCTGGGTGACGGTGGGCGGGATCGTCGCCGCCTGCAAAAGAATCCGCACCAAGAGCGGCACGCAGATGATGTTCGCGACGCTTGACGACGTCGAGGGCCAGGTCGAGATGCTGGTCTTCAAGGCCGACCAGGCGGAGAGCGCCGCGGTGATCGCCCCGGACGCGATAGTCGTGGTCCGCGGCCGCCTCGATCACAAAGACCGGGGTGAGACGAAGCTGGTCGTGCAGGAGGCGGAGCGCTTCGAGCCCGATGAGAACGAGATCGCTCGTGCCGCCAAGGCAACGAGAGCCTCGACCGAGCCATTGCGGCTCCTGATCGACGCCACCGCCTTCGAGAACGGCCTGGTCGAGGAGTTGAAGACGGTCTTCGAACACCACAAGGGCGAGGCGGACGTGCACCTGGCAATCCGCACCGGACAGGGGCAGCCGAAGGAGATAAAGCTCGGCGACGGCTACCGGGTCAACCCCTCCAGCGGCCTGCGGGCCGAGCTCGATCACCTGCTCGGCGCGGTGGCGATAGCTGCCTAGAATCTGTTCATGCCAGCAACGCGCACGCAGGCCGGCGAGTGCCGCCAGTGCCGCTCGTTCTGCGACAAGCTGATCGAGCCGCGCGGTTGCGTCGAGATGGGCTGCCGCTACCTCTACAGCCACATCGACATGCTCACCGGCGAGCAGTACGTGGGCTGCATGCAGGGGGTGTTCGGCGCCAACATCGCGCTGGAGGCCGTGCTCGCGCCGGGCGGCTTCGGTGGGGTCAAGATGACCGGCGAGGCGCTGCCGCACTGCCAGTTCGCGGTCGAGCGCGCCTACGAAGGCTCCGGCTCCGCCTATGACTGCGTCAACCGACGCTTCTTCGATTGCGACGACGACGGCTCTGAGGGTCTGCGAGCCTTCGATTTGCGCGACGTCTGAGCCGTCCGCTTTTCATAACGATGACATGGTTTCGTGTAACATCGAACCATGACCGAGACTTCAGTAGCCGACGAGGCAGAGCAGATGTTGGCCGAGGTGACCGGGAGCGGCGAGGCCCCTGAGGGCGGCCCCAAGTTCACCCTCGAGCTCAACCAGGACCAGAAGGACATCAAAGAGTGGGTGCACGGCTTCGCCGAAGGCGTCGTGCGTCCCGCAGCCGAGGAGTGGGACGAGCGTGAGGAGACTCCCTGGCCCGTAATCCAGGAGGCCGCCAAGATCGGCCTCTACGGGTTTGAGGCGCTCGGCCAATTCTGGGCTGACGACACCGGGCTGACGCTGCCGATCGCCAACGAGGAGCTCTTCTGGGGCGACGCCGGCATCGGCATGGCGATCATGGGCACCTCGCTCGCCGTCGCCGCGATCTTCGGACAGGGAACCCCCGAGCAGATGGGGGAGTGGATCCCCCAGTGCTTCGGCGACGCCGACGACGTCAAGCTCGGCGCCTTCTGCGCCTCCGAGCCCGACGCCGGCTCCGACGTCTCGGCGATCCGCACCACCGCCAAGTACGACGAGGCCACCGACGAGTGGGTGATCAACGGCCAGAAGGCGTGGGCAACCAACGGCGGCATCGCCAACGTCCACGTCGTGATCGCCTCGGTCGATCGTGAGCTGGGCTCACGCGGCCACGCCGCCTTCGTCATCCCTCCGGGGACGAAGGGCTGCGAGCAGGGCGCCAAGGTCAAGAAGCACGGCCTGCGCGCTTCCCACACGGCCGACGTCCACCTCGACGACTGCCGCATCCCGGGCTCCTGCCTGCTGGGCGGCAAAGAGAGACTGGACGAGCGCCTCGCCCGTGTCCGCGAAGGCAAGAAGGCCAAATCGCAGGCGGCGATGCAGACCTTCGAGGCGAGTCGCCCGACGGTCGGCGCCCAGGCGCTGGGCATCGCCCGCGCCGCCTACGAGTTCGCGCTTGAGTACGCCAAAGAGCGCAGACAGTTCGGTAAGGCGATCGTCGAGAACCAGGCGATCGCCTTCGCCCTCGCCGATATGAAGCTGGAGATCGACGCCGCCCGGCTGCTCGTCTGGCGCGCCGCCTGGATGGGGCGCAGCGGCCAGAGATTCGAGAACGCCGAAGGCTCGATGTCGAAGCTGAAGGCCGGCGAGGTCGCCGTCTGGGCCACCGAGCGAGCGATCCAGATCCTCGGCGGCAACGGCTACACCCGGGAGTTCCCGGTAGAGCGGATGCACCGCGACGCGAAGATCTACACGATCTTCGAAGGCACCTCAGAGATCCAGCGCCTGGTCATCGCGCGCTCGATCTCAGGCGTCCACGTCAAATAGCAAGGACTGACGGCGGGAGAGCAAGAGCCGCCCTCGGGGCGGCTCTTGTCGCCTGTCTGAATCGCAGCGTAGGGGGAGCCCGGTCGTCCTCCGGGCGAATTGATGTCGCACGCGCTTCGCGCTTAGCGACGATGTTGGAGCGCGGCTTCGCCGCGCAGGAATCGGATTGCATATCGCCGCCTTCGGCGACATTCGCCCGGAGGACGACCGGGCTCCTTACCGGCGGACCTAAGCGACTCGAATCTCCCCGCCTACCTCTGCGCAGAGATCCTCAAGTTGGATGGGCTTCAAAAGCCGACCGTCGAAAAAGCCGTGATTCACCACGCAGACGGGGCCAAAGCCCCGCATTGTCGCTATGGCGTGGTCGAGATCCGACTTCCAAGGGCTGAATTCGAGAAGGATCGTGGCTGGACCCGCATCACAGCCGACCCCATATAGCCGAACAGCATGCGTGGCCGCCCACACTGAGTAGCGTCCGGCGCGGGAGGCAGTCGCTGCGGTCTGATCGATTGGCCCGTCATCGCAATGAAGGGCCTCTTCTAGCCGTTCCGGGGTGCCCTTCGTGGCTTCGGCGGTGAAGTGCATGACGAGGAGAGTCCCCGCGACGCCAAGTATGAGGCCGGCGACAAGATTCGATACGCGTCCCACCAGGCGGACTCTATTCAAGGGAGTCAGGGCGCTTGAGCTGAGGACGGCGATTCGCTCTCGCGGGAATGTCGCCGAAGGCGGCCTATGCAATCCGGTATCTGCGCGGCGAAGCCGCGCTCCAACATTGTCGCTAAGCGCGAAGCGCGTGCGACATCAATTCCCGCGAGAGCGAATCGCCGTCCTTACCCCTGGCGGCGCTTGAGTCCCACTTTGCGCAGCCGTTTTGCGGCTTGCACTTCGCTTCTGTCCGCACCTCTCTTGTTCGGTCCCGGCGTCTCCAAGGTCGCCGGCAGGCCTTCGAAGCGGGGTTCTGAGAGGAAGGCAGCTAGGCCTCTTTTGCCCATCTCGCCCTGGCCTACGTTGGCGTGGCGGTCGCGGCAGGAGCCGAGCGGGGCGGCGGCGTCGTTTACGTGGACGCAGCGGAGCCGTTCCAGTCCGACCTTTTCATCGGCCTCGTCGAGGACCTTGGCCAGGTGGGCCTCGTCGGTTATGTCATAGCCCTGAACGAAGAGGTGGCAGGAGTCGAGACAGAGGCCGAGTCGTTTGCCGCCGCCGGCGAGGTCGATCAGCTCCGCGGTCTGGTCGAAGTCGCGTCCCAGGAGGCCTTTGTGACCGGCAGTCTGCTCGAGTAGGAGGGGGCAACTGTCGCTGTCTCTCAGCGCCACCGCGATCACCTCTGCCGCACGTCTCATCGAAGGCCCCAGCTCCTCGCTTTTCTGCGCGCCGGGGTGCAGCACGACCCCTGCGGCGCCGATCCCGTCTCCGATGCGCAGGGCGTGGGTTAGGGAGGCCAGGGACTTTCTGCGCAGGTCTCTGTCGATCGTCGCGCAGTTGATCAGGTAGACGGCGTGGATCACCACCGCTTCGATCGGGGAGCCGGCCATCGCCTCTCTGAAAGCGGCGAAGTCCTCGGGCCCATATCTCGTCGGCCGCCACATCCTCGGGCTCTGGTGGAAGATCTGGATCGACTCGCAGCCGATCTCCGCGCCGCTGCCGATCGCCTTGTCCAGCCCACCGGCTGTGGAAACATGCGCGCCGATCAACATGACTGACGAGAACCTCCGCTTTCGTTTTGCCCCCTCGCCGACCGGTGCGCTGCACATCGGCGGAGCGAGGACGGCACTCTACAACTGGCTCGCGGCCCGCCACGGCGGCGGCGAGCTGGTCTTGCGGATAGAGGACACCGACCGCGAGCGCTCTACGGAGGAGAACGTCGAGCAGATCCTGGACGCGCTGCGCTGGCTGGAGTTGGACTGGGACGACGGGCCGGTTTCCCAGGCCGGACGCGCCGATAGCCATGCGGTGGCGCTGCAGAGGCTGCTCGACTCCGGCGCCGCCTATCGCGACTCCGCCACCGCCAAGGACGTCGAGGCGTGGAAGGCCGAGCACGGCGCCGATCGCGGCTACCGTGGCGAGCCGACCGAGGAGCCCGGCGCCGCCGTCCGCCTGCGCGTTCCCGACGAGGGAGAGACCGTCGTCGAGGATCTGATCCGCGGCCCCGTCCGCTTTCCCAACAGCAGCTACGACGATTTCGTCATCGCCCGAGGCGACGGCACCGTCCTCTACAACTTCGCGGTCGCCGTCGACGACGCCGAGATGGGGGTCAGCGAGGTCGTTCGCGGCGACGATCATCTCTCAAACACGCCCAAGCAGCTCCTGGTCCTGCGCGCTCTGGGCCACGAGCCCCCGCGTTACGCGCATCTGCCGCTGCTGCACGGGCCCGACGGCAAGAAGCTCTCCAAGCGCCACGGCGCCGCCTCTGTGCAGGAGCTGCGCGGCGCCGGCTATCTGCCCGCCGCGGTACGCAACTACCTCGCCCTGCTCGGCTGGGGGACGAGCGACGACACGACGCTGATGTCCACCGAGGAGCTGGTGAGGCGCTTCGAAGTCGCCGACGTGGGCAAGGCGGCGGCGATCTTCGACGAGAAGAAGCTGCGCTGGATCAACGGCCGCTTTATGCGCGAGATGCCGCCCGAGGAGTACTTGGCCGCTGTCGCCCGCCACCTGGGCCGGGACCCCGACGATCGCCTTCGCGCCGCCTGCGGGATCGCCCAGGAGAAAGCGCAGACGCTGGAGGAGGTCTGGCCTCTGATTCGCTTCCTCTTCGAGCCCCCCGTCGACGATCCCAAAGCTTGGGACAAGGTGATGAAGGAGGGGACGCGCGCCCTGCTCGAGGCCGCGCGCGCCGCTCTCTCCGATGCGCCCGTTTTCGATCCGGCCTCTCTGGAGTCGGCGCTGGGGTCGCTGCCCGAGCGCCTCGACGTCAAACCGGGGAAGCTCTACCAGCCGATCCGGGTGGCGATCACCGGAAGCACCGTCTCTCCCGGAATTTTCGAGTCGCTGGCGGCGCTGGGACGAGAGGAATCTCTCTCCCGCATCGACTCGGCAATTGCGCGCTTGACCTGACCAATTCGGCTAAGTCGGACCGGTGCAGTGCTTCTAACCGGACAAATGGCGCAAAATCATCCCTATTTCTAGGGAGGGTCGCACTAAACCGAACGTCCTTCGTTGCCGATGGGTTGTGCGGAGTTCGATCGCGCCATGCAGTCGACGAAGACAGACAGCAACGGGAAGCACGGGAGCGGAAAGGCCGGGACGCAGGACGTCACCGGCCAATCGGCGCGCCCGGCCCCCGGCAGCCGTCTTGCTGACGCCTTCGAAGCGGTCGAGCGCTTTCCGGTTCTCTTCGAGTGTCGCGAGCGGGTGATGCGGGCCGCCACGGCAGAGACGTCCCGCATCGGTGAGCTGGTGGAAGCCGTCGAAGCCGACGTCGCCCTCGCCATCTCCGTCCTTCGCTTCGCCAACCGCAGCGGGATCGCCGCCGGCGGAGTGGCCACCGTCCCCGAGGCGATCGACGTGCTGAAGCCGTCCGGCGTCCTCGCGATCGCCGGGACGGCGCCGGTCTATGACTTCTTCGAGTCGAATGGGGGTTGGGAGCTGAAGCCGGAGCAGTTCCGCATCCACGCCCTCGCCACCCAGCGTGCCGCCGATCAGATCGGCCGCGCCGTCGGTTGGGCCGAACGCGACGAGCTTGCCGTGGTCGCCCTTCTGCACGACATCGGGCGGTTGGTCATCTCCCGCCTGCACCCGGGGTACAAGCCTTACTTCGACGCCCTCTCCCGCACTCCCGAGCAGCGCCTGCGCAGCGAGCGCGACCAGCTCGGCATCGACCACGCCCTGGTTGGCGGAGTGCTGGCGCGGCGCTGGAACCTGCCGCAGCGGATCGCGGTGGCGATCGAGCGCCATCACGCCGACGACGCCGACGGGCTGGCGGCGATGGTGTCCGCGGCGGATATGGTCGCCCATTACTCCCAGGGCGAAGCAGTCGGACAGGAGCGGCTCGGCAGAGCGGCGGAGCGTTGCGGCCTCAGCGCGGACGGGTTGAGGGACATCCTCTACGACCTGCCGTACCCCCGCCAGGACGCGCCCAGGGCGGCGGAGCCGTGCCCGCTTTCGGCACGCGAGCTTGACGTTCTTCGACACCTCTCCGAGGGCATGGTCTACAAGCAGATCGCCAGCGAGATGCAGCTCTCGGTCTCGACGATCCGCACCCACCTGCACAACGTCTACGGCAAGATTGGCGCGATCGACCGCGCCCAGGCAGTGCTCACAGCTCGCGACAGCGGCTGGATCTAGAACAAACCGCCACCTCCTCCGCTTCGCGTCCGGGGGCGGCGGCACTCCGCCATATCAGCGCCGCTCGCAGAGAATCAGATCGTGATGCTCGCTAATTGGTCACTCGATAAGTGACTCACGTAAGGCAATCGCCACCGCGTGTGTGCGGTTTCTCGCCTCGAGGCGGGCGAGGACGTTCTTCGTGTGCGTCTTGACCGTCTCCTCGCTGAGGCCCAGCACACGGGAGGCCGCTGTGGTCGACTCGCCGTCCGCCAGCAGCTGCAGGATCTGGAGCTGGCGGCGGGTCAGCTTGCCGCGGCTGCCTTTGGGTGGGACGGCCGGGTCGAGGAAGCTCTTCTGGGCGAGCGCGGCGTCGACCGCCCTGCGCAGCTCCTCGGCACTCGCCGTCCGCGCCACGTAGGCGCTGGCGCCGGCCTGCATCGCGGCGGTGGCGGTGTGGCGCTCCGGCCGCTCGCCGTGGGCGACGATTCCGAGCGTGGGCTCGGCCTTGCGGATCGCCCGGATCGCCTCGTTGCCGCTGAGGGTGGCGAGCCCGCTGTTGACCCGAAAGCGCAGGTCGACGATCGCCACGTCGAAGCTGCCGAGGTCTCTGATCAGCTCCAAGCCCTCTTCGCGACTCGCTGTCTCATGGACCTCGAAGCGGTCGTCGAGAACCCCGCGCATGCCCAGCCGGACCAGCGGATGCCCGTCGATCACGAGGCAGTTTGGGCGAGTGGCCAACGAGTTCGATCCTAACTCAGGATCGGCGATGCGCCGGGGGGCGGGTCCGGAAGGTGCGGTAGAAAGAGGCGGTGATCTCCGTCACCTCCAAGTCCCGCTATGCCGTGGTGGCGATGGCGGAGCTCGCCCGCTCGGGTGAGCGGCCGGTTCCGATCAAGGAGCTGGCCGAGCGCCGTGCGATCCCCGAGCAATTCCTCGAACAGCTCTTCTCGACCCTGCGCCGCGACGGCCTGCTGACCAGCCACCGCGGGATGAAGGGCGGCTACACGCTCTCCCGACCCGCCGACGAGATCACCGTGCTCGAGGTGGTCCAAGCCCTCGACGGCAAGGTCGGCCAGGAAGCCGACGAGGCGGGCGGCATATGGGCCGAAGGCGTAACCGCCCTGCGCAAAGTCTTCAGCCAAACCACGATCGCCGAAGTAGCCCGTCGCGAAGCCGAAGAAGCCGGCTCGGGGATGTACTACATCTGATGCGGATTGGCGGGGAGGCTTCGGCTGTTGTCGGGGGGACGCCGATGGTGGCGCTCTCGCGGTTGGGCCAGGGGCTGGGCGGTGAGGTCTGCGCGAAGTTGGAGTACTTCAATCCCGGCGGCTCGGTGAAGGACCGGATCGGGGTGGCGATGATCGATGCCGCCGAGGAGGCGGGGGAGGTCGAGCGGGGGAGATCGGTGATCGTCGAGCCGACCAGCGGCAACACCGGGATCGCGCTGGCGATGGTCTGCGCGGCGCGCGGCTACGAGCTGATCCTGACCCTGCCGGAGGGAATGAGTCGCGAGCGGGCGAAGCTGCTGCGCGCCTACGGGGCGGAGGTGCGGGAGACTCCCTCGCTGGGCGGGATGACCGAGGCCGTGGAGCTGGCGCGGGAGATCTGCGAGCAGCGCAAGGGGTTCATGCCGCAGCAGTTCTCCAATCCTGCGAATCCGGAGATCCACCGGCGGACCACGGCGGAGGAGATCTGGGGCGACACCGATGGAAAGGTGGGCGCCTTCGTCGCCGGGGTCGGCACGGGGGGGACGATCACCGGCGTGGGGCAGATGCTGCGCGAGCGCAGCCCGGAGGCGCTGGTCGTCGCGGTCGAGCCCGAGACTTCGCCGGTGCTGTCCGGAGGGGCGCCCGGGCCGCACAAAATCCAGGGCATCGGAGCCGGGTTCGTCCCGGAGGTGCTCGACCGCTCGGTGATCGACGAGGTCGTCTCCGTCTCCGACGAGGACGCGTTGGAGATGGCGCGCCTCGCCGCCCAGCGAGAGGGAATCCTCGCCGGTATCTCCGCCGGGGCGAACCTGAAGGCGGCGTTGGAGGTGGCGGAGCGGCCGGAGATGGAAGGCAAGCGCGTGGTCACGATCGTCTGCGACTCGGGCGAGCGCTACATGTCCCTGCCATTCTTTTTCCCATGAGCGTGTGGAAACGAGTCCTCTGCGAGGTGAAGGCGGATGTCGCCGCGGCCCGCGATCGCGATCCGGCGGCGCAGGGCGTCTCCAGCTTCGAGATCCTCACCAGCTGGGCCGGCGTGCAGGCGCTTCTCGCCCACCGCGTCGCTCACGCCCTGCTGGAGGCCGGCGTCCCGCTGGCGCCGCGGGCGATCGCCTACGTGACCCGCTCGATCACCGGCGTCGAGATCCACCCGGCGGCGAAGATCGGCGGTGAGTTCTTCATCGACCACGGCTCCGGCGTGGTGATCGGCGAAACGGCTGAGATCGGCGATCGGGTGACGCTCTACCAGGGGGTGACCCTGGGCGGCACCGGTTTCCAGCGCGGCAAGCGCCATCCGACCCTCGGCGACAACGTCACCGTCGGTTCCGGCGCCAAGCTCTTGGGCCCGATCGCCGTCGGCGACGGCGCCAAGATCGGCGCCAACACGGTCGTCGTCGAGGACGTGCCGCCCCTCTCCACGGTGGTCGGCAACCCCGGCCACCCGGTGAAGGTGGAGGGACGGCGGGTGGAGGGGCCCGACGCGGACTGGATCCACCTGCCCGACCCGATCGCCGAGGCGATCAAGGGCCTCGCGGAGCGGATCGCCGACCTCGAGCGGCGCCTCGCGGAGCTGGACGGGAGAGAGAAGTCGCGAGGCGACAACGGCGAGCTGCGCTCCCGCACCGGCCGCTCCTCGGCGGGCGGATGAACCAGCTCGCGCCCACCGAACCCGGCGCCGACCGCGTCGAGCGGTTGCTGGCCGACCTCAACGAGCACCAGCGCCAGGCCGTGCGCGCCGGCGACGGGCCGCTGCTGGTCCTGGCCGGCGCCGGCTCGGGCAAGACCCGGGTCCTGACCCACCGCATCGCCTACCTGCTGGCGACCGATCGGGCGCGGCCGGGGGAGATCCTCGCGATCACCTTCACCAACAAGGCGGCGAGAGAGATGCGCGACCGCGTCGAAGCGCTGGTC
>Ga0247754_1000070_pt1 | contig 10913 bp, 8 predicted proteins | sample UWRJS184509B5_FD_181015 | JGI IMG/M metagenome (GOLD analysis project Ga0247754, IMG submission 181015) | Soil microbial communities from Arlington Agricultural Research Station in Wisconsin, United States - UWRJ-S184-509B-5 | ecosystem: Environmental > Terrestrial > Soil > Agricultural land... | reverse complement strand
TGGACGGCGTCTTCACCGCCGACCCGCGGATCGTCCCCACCGCCCAGAAGCGCGACCGGATCTCCTACGAGGAGATGCTCGAGATGGCGGCCTCCGGCGCCAAGGTCCTGCAGCTGCGCTCGGTCGAGTACGCGCGCAACCACGGTGTCCCGATCCATTGCCGCAGCAGCTTCGAGGACGGCCCCGGTACCCTCGTCACCCGCGAGGATCAGACGGTGGAACAACCTTTCGTAACAGCCGTGACCCACTCCGACGGCGAGGCCCGTGTGACGCTGACCGGCGTCCTCGACGAGCCCGGCGTCGCCGGGCGGATCTTCACCGCCCTCGCCGAGGCCAACGTCAACGTCGACGTGATCATCCAAAACGAGCCGGTGGGCGACGACGAGCTGGCCGACCTCTCCTTCACGGTCGATCGCGACGACCTGGCCCACGCGGTCGAGACGATCGAGAAGCTGGGGGACGTCTGCAATGCCGTCCGCACCGACGAGCGGATCGGCAAGGTCTCGATCGTCGGCGCTGGCATGCGCTCTCACCCGGGCGTCGCCGCCAAGGTCTTCGAGGTCCTCGGCGGCGAGGGGATCAACATCGAGATGATCTCCACCTCGCCGATCAAGATCTCCTGCGTCATCTCCGCCGACCGCGTCCCGGACGCCGTCAGAGCCCTACACCAAGCCTTCGACTTGGGAGCAGACGCGGTGCGCCCCGAGGATTCCACCGGCACCGAACATCGGCCCACCGTCAGCGGCTGAGTCGCCCGGTCATACTCGATGAGATGACGGGCGACGGGTACAGAGTCGGAGTTCTGGGCGCGACCGGGCTGGTCGGGTCGACGATCCTCGGCCTGCTCGCCTCGCGCGAGTTCCCTGCCTCCGAGGTGGTCCCCTTCGCCTCCGAGCGCTCGGCCGGCAGGCAGATCGAGTGGAGCGGCACGATGCTCGAGTGTCGCCCCCTCGACGAGGAGACGATCCAAGGCCTCGATCTCGTCCTCTCCTCGGCCGGGGGGGCTGTCAGCGCCGAGTGGGCGCCGAAGTTCGTCGAGGCCGGCGCCGTCGTCGTCGACAACACCAGCCACTGGCGCATGCACGACGACGTCCCGCTTGTGGTCGCCGAGGTGAATCCCGGCGCGCTCGAGGGTCACAATGGGATCGTCGCCAACCCGAACTGCTCGACCATGCAGATGGTCGTCGCGCTCAAGCCGCTGTTCGACGAGGCGGGGATCGAGCGGCTGGTGATCTCCACCTATCAGGCCGTGTCCGGCACCGGCAAGGGAGCGGTCGACGAGCTGCTCGCCCAGTCCAGGGACGTGGCGGAGGGCGGCAAGCCGGTGGCGAGCGTCTATCCGCACCAGATTGCCTTCAACGCGCTGCCCCAGGCCGGCGGCTTCCCCGAGGGCGACGATCACACCGACGAGGAGCGCAAGCTGATCAACGAGACGCGCAAGATCCTCGGCGATCACTCGATCCGCATCAGCGCGACATGCGTGCGGGTGCCGGTCGTGACCGGCCACTCTGAGGCGGTCAACGTCGAGACGAGAGAGCCGATCTCACCGGAGCGAGCTCGCGAGCTGCTCTCCTCGGCGCCGGGAGTCACCGTGCTCGACGACCCCGCCGCGGCGAGCTATCCGATGGCTATCGAGGCGGCCGGCCGCGACGACGTCTTCGTCGGCCGCATCCGCCGCGACCCCGGCAACGAGCGCGCCCTAGACATGTGGATCGTCTCCGACAATCTCCGCAAGGGCGCCGCCACCAACGCCGTCCAAGTCGCCGAGCTCCTGATCGAGCGCGGCTTACTGGCCTAGGTCTTCGGCGATCGTGCCGAAGCGGTCGACCAGGGCCTTGAAGAAGTCGTGGCGGGTCACGACCGCGTGAATCTTGCCTTGTGTCGCTATCGGGACAATCAGGACTCGGTGGTGCAAGAAGAGCTCGGCCAGCTGGGTGTCTGAGTACTCGTCCTCAACCACTACGTGGTCGGTGGTGAGGTAGCGGCGGATCGGCTCCTCGGCGCATTGACTGCGCCGCTCGATCGTTTCGTCGACGGAGCGCGAGACCATCGCCGCCGAGGCCAGCTCGCCGACGTAGCCGGGGAACAGCGCGGCCATGAACTCGCGCTCGCCGAAGATCCCGGCGAAGCGGCCGTCCGCCTCGATCGCCGGCAGCGCCGGCAGCTCGGCGTCGATCACCCGCCGGGCCGCCGGGCCGATCAGCTCGTCGGCCTTCAGCGGCTCTATCTCCCGCAATGCCTGGTTGACGATCGAGTCGGGCATGGTTCCCTTTCCTCAGAACGCTACGTATCGGATGGCGATGTAAGCGGTGGCCAGGGCGATCGAGATCAACGTGACAGGTACGCCGATGCGGAGGAAGGTCATGAAGCCGATCGGCGTGCCCGCCCGCTCGGCCATTCCGGCCGCGGCGACATTCGCCGCCGCGGCGATCATCGTCGCGTTGCCGCCGAAGCAGGCGCCCAGCGCCAGCGCCCACCAGTAGGCGTCGTCGCCGGTCGCGCCCGCGCTCTGCTGCAGCTCCTTCACCACGGGGATCATCGCCGTCGTGAAGGGGATGTTGTCGACCACGGCGGAGCCCAGCGCGGCGACCCAGACGATCCCGAACAGCTCCGCCGTTCGCTCCCCGCCGGTGACGTCCTTGACCGCGTCGGCGACGTGACCGATCGCCCCGGTCGCCTCCAGCGCGCCGACCATCACGAAGAGGGCGACGAAGAAGAAGAGGGTCGTCCACTCGATGCTGGAGAGCGCCTCTTCGAGGTCGATTCTCGTCACCAGCAACCCGACTGCCGCCCCGCTCAGCGCCACCGTCGCCGGCTCGACGTGGAGCGCCTGATGGGCGAAGAAGGCGAGCACGGTGAGGAGGAGGACCGGGCCGGTGCGGCGCAGTTCCGCCGAGTCGCGGATCGAGGCGACGGCGTTCAGTCCCATGATCGCCCGGCGGTTTCTCTCCTCGACGTGCAGGCGGCGACGGAAGACGAAGTAGAGCAGCGGGATGACGACCGCGAAGGTGACGACGACGATCGGCGCCAGGTTGACGATGAAAGAGTTGAAGCTGAGCCCGGTCGCGCCGGCGATGATGATGTTCGGCGGGTCCCCGATCAGCGTCGCGGTCCCGCCGATGTTGGAGGCGATCACCTGGATGATCAGCAGCGGAACCGCCTCGATGTCCAGCGTGTCGGCGAGCAGGAAAATGATCGGCGCGATCAGCAGGATCGTCGTCAGGTTGTCGAGGAAGGCGGAGAGGATCGCGGTGGTCGCGGAGAGGCTCATCGTCACCGCAAAGGAGCGCCCCTTCGACAGCTGCCCGGCGCGGATCGCGACGTAGTCGTAGACCCCGGTCTGCTGGGTCAGGTAGACGAGGATCATCATCCCCGTCAGCAGGCCGATCGTGTTGAAGTCGACCGCCTCGATCGCCTGCTCCTGGGAGAAGTCGCCGACGAACAGGACCACGATCGCCGCCCCCAGCAGGGCCACGTTGGTCCGGTGCATCTTCTCGCTGGCGATGATCGCCAGGGCGATGAGGAAGGTGGCTACGGCGATCGCCATTCAGGCCTTTCGGAGTCGACGACAAGTGCTGCCGACCAGGCTTCCCGGCTCACCGGGGCAAACCTTAGACGGTCGCGGCTAGGCGGGGGTGCCGGCGAGGCGCTCCTCGACCCATCCGGTCGAGGCGATGTGCTTGCTCATGCCTAGTTGCTTGGGCTCGGCGCCGAGGGCGAGGCCGACTAGCTGGGGGAGGTGCAGGACGGCGAGGCCTAGATCGCGGTTGACGATCTTGGCGGCCTCGGGCTGCTGCATGTCGAGGTTGAGGTGGCAGAGGGGGCAGGGGGTGACGAGGCAGTCGGCGCCGGCGTCGATCGCGTCGCCGACGTGGGTGCCGGCCTGGCGCAGCGAGGTCTCGCGGTTCATCGTGATCACCGGGAAGCCGCAGCACTTGCGGGCGCCGTCGTACTCGACGACCTCGCCGCCGAGCGCCTCGATCGTCTTCTCCAGGTAGAGGTCGCGGTCGGGGTACTCGTCGTAGCCGAGCCGCTCCTTCGGCCGCACCACGTAGCAACCGTAGAAGGGGCCGACCCGCAGACCGGACAGCGGCCGCACGACCTTCTCCGCCAGCTTGTCCAGCCCGTAGTCCTCGACCAGCACCCAGAGGAAGTTTTTATTCGTCCAGCCGCCCTTCCCCTTCTCGTAGGAGAGGCCCTGGCCGCTCAGCACTTCGTTGATGTGGGCGCGGTAGGCGGAGTCGGCGTCGAGGCGCTGCTGGCACTCCGACTGGGCTCCCTGGCAGGTCGAGCAGATGTTCATCATCGCCAGCCCGGTCTCCTGGGCCAGCGCGAAGGTGCGCGCGTTGAGCGTGTCGGCCAGCTCCTGGTTGTGCTCGGCGATGATCCCGGCGCCACAGCAGTTGGCGCGGTCCAGCTCGACCAGCTCGATCCCCAGCTTCTCGGCCGTGATCGCCATCGAGCCGTGCAGCTCGGCCGTGAAGCCGCGCGAGACGCAGCCGGGCCAGTAGGCGAGCTTCATACGGTCTCCTTCTCGTCGGGCTCCGGCTCCACTTCTTCCTCGCCCTTGATGTAGATGTTGAACTGCTCGCGGTGCTCTTCGGCGTGGGCGTAGATCGCCTTCACCTCATCCTGGGCGCCGTCGGGCAGCTTCGGGTGTACGCCGGGGATCAGCTTCGGTAGCGAGCGCATCTTGCCGGTCTTGATGCCGCGGATCGCTACCGGCAGCGATCCGAGCAGGCCCTTTATCGCGCCCTTAGTCGGTTTCAGCTTGCCCTTGATCCCCGGCGCGTAGGACTCCTGCAGCAGCAGCGCCTCGTCGTTGGTCCCCTTCTTCTCGATCATCTTGACGAAGGCGTTGACGTGATTTTCGCCGTTGTTGACGTCGTGGATCTCTTCCTCGCCGGCGCGGCGCCGCAGGCGCATGATCTGATCCATCGGCGCCACGCCCTTCGGACAGGCGTCGATGCAGCTGAAGCAGTGGGTGCAGTCGTAGATCCCGTGCGGGTCGTTGGCGAGATCGTGCAGGCGCTCCTTCGTCTCCGCGTCACGCGGGTCGCCGACGAAGCGGTAGGCCTTGGCCAGCGCCGCCGGGCCGATGAAGTCGGGGTCGGCCTCCATCGAGAGGCAGGAGGAGACGCAGGCGCCGCACTGGATGCAGGCCATCGACTGGGTGATGTCGATCATCGACTCCGGCTCGACTACGTACTCGCGCTCGGGTGGCTCGCCGTGGGGGAGGAGCCAGGGAGTGACGCGGCGGATCTTGGTCCAGTGCGTCGACTCCATGTCGGTGATCAGGTCCTTGATCACGGGCATGTTCCCCATCGGTTCAACGACGATCGTGTTCCCCTCGGAGCTTCCCTCGCCGACGCTCGCCTGCTTGTCGGCCAGCTCCTGCGCCTCGCCGATCTGCGTCTTGCAGCCGAGGCCGGACTCGCCGTTGATCTTCATCCCGCAGGAGCCGCAGATCGCGGCGCGGCAGGAGCAGCGCACGCTGAGCGATCCGTCGTCGCGGTCTCTGGCCTGGAGGATCCCGTCGAGGACGGAGAGCGAGGGGTCGAGCTCGACCTGGAACTCCTCCCAGTAGGCGGCCTCCCCGCTCTCGGGCTGGTAGCGGCGGACTCTGAGCGTGTACTCGGCCATCAGTACGTCCTCTCCTGGGGCTCCCACTGGGTGATGGTCACCTCTGAGTATGAAACCTCGGGCCCGTCGTCCCCCTGTTGCAGGTCGATGTGTCTGAGCCACTCCTCGTCGTTGCGCTCGGGGAAGTCGGTGCGGTACTGGGCGCCGCGGCTCTCCTTGCGCTCCAGCGCGGCGATGCAGGTGCACTCGGCGTTGTCGAGCATGTAGCCCAGCTCGATCGCGCCGAGGATGTCCTGGTTGAAGATGCTGCCGCGGTCGTCGATGTAGGCGGACTTCGCCTCCTCCTTCAGCTCCCGCACCTTCTCCAGCGCTCCCTGGATGCCGGCCTCGTCGCGGAAGACGGCGACGTGCTTGTCCATCGCGGTGCCGAGGTCGAGCTTGATCTCAGAGACGCGCCGCCCGGACCCCTTCTCGCGGGCGGAGATCGCGTCGATATTGGCCTGCTCGGACTCCAGCGCCGCCTTGGAGGGGCGCGCCTGGTCGACCCGCTTGGCGCGGGCGGCGGCGTCGACGCCGGAGCGGCGGCCGAAGATCAGCGTGTCGAGCAGCGAGTTGGCGCCGAGGCGGTTGCCGCCGTGGACGGAGACGCAGGCGGTCTCGCCCGCCGAGTAGAGGCCGGGGATATCCGTGCGCCCGTCGACGTCGGTCTTGATCCCGCCCATAGTGTAGTGGTTGCCCGGCTTGATCCGAATCGGCTCGCGCGTGATGTCCACCCCGGCGAAGTCCTGGCCGACGAGGACGATCTCCCGTAGCGCCTCGTGCACGCGTTTTCTCGGCACCACGGTGATGTCGAGTGCCACCGTCCCGTCGGGAAAGCCCCGGCCCTCGTCGATCTCGGTCTGCTCGGCGCGGCTGACGACGTCGCGCGAGGCCAGCTCCATCTTGTTCGGCGCGTAGCGCTCCATGAAGCGCTCGCCCTTGGCGTTGAGCAGGTGCGCCCCCTCGCCGCGCGCCCCCTCGGTGATCAGGAACCCCTTTCCCGCCAGCGTCGTCGGGTGGTACTGGATCATCTCCATGTCCATCAGCTTGGCCCCGACGCGGTAGGCCATCGCTATCCCGTCCCCGGTACAGATAAGCGCGTTGGTGGTCGGCTTCCAGACCTGGCCGTTGCCGCCGCAGGCGAGGATCACCGACTTCGCCTCGAACAACTCCATCGAGCCGTCGGCGATGTTGCGCGTCACCACGCCGCAGCACTCGCCGTTCTCGTCCATCGCCAGCGCCGTCGAGAACCACTCCTCGTAGCGGGCGACACGCTCGGAGTGCTTCATCAGCTGCTCGTAGAGGACGTGCATGATCGCCTGGCCGGTGATGTCGGCGACGTAGTAGGTGCGCGCGGCGGAGGCGCCGCCGAAGGCGCGGGTGCCGAGCTTGCCCTCCTCGTTGCGGTGGAAGGTGACGCCGAGGTGCTCGAGGTGGAGGATCTCCTCCGGCGCTTCGCGGCACATGATCTCGACCGCGTCCTGGTCGCTCAGGTAGTCCGAGCCCTTGATCGTGTCGAAGGCGTGCGACTCCCAGGAGTCGCCCGGGTTGAGCGCCGCGTTGATCCCGCCCTGGGCCGCGTTGGAGTGCGAGCGCACCGGGTGGACCTTGCTGACGATCCCGACCGAAACGCCTTCCTCGGCGGCCGCCAGGGCCGCCCGCTGCCCGGCCAGGCCGGCGCCGATCACCAGTACGTCATGCGTGGGCACGAGCGCGGACTCTATAGAGCGAAAATCCGACCCCGCAGTCGGATTTCACCAGTCCGAGGACCCACCTGCACGCGTTTGACATGCAATGCCTGTCAAACGCGTGCAGCTTTGCTTTGGGCCGGGGCGCTTACCATTGGTTCATGCTCGGCGGTGGCTCCATCACGCTCTTTCACGTGCGCGGGATTCGGATCGCGGTGGACTGGTCCTGGTTCCTCGTTCTCTTCCTGGTGATCTTCTGGCTCTCTCGCTTCTACGGCGACGTGTTGGGGGAGGACAGTTCGGCGACCGGGCCGTTCGCCCTCGCCGTGGCCAGCGCGGTCGGCTTCTTCGGCTCGATCCTGCTGCACGAGCTGGGCCACGCGATGGTCGCGATGCGCAACGGCATCGGCATCTCGAAGATCCAGCTCTGGATCTTCGGCGGGCTGGCGCAGATGGACCGGGAGTCCGAGACCCCCGCGGTCGAGTTCAAGGTCGCGATCGCCGGCCCGGCGGTGACGCTGGCGATCGTCGCCGCCCTCACCGCGGTCGGGCTCGCCGCCTCCAGCCCGGCCGAGTTCCGCGACGCGATGCTGGTCGAGAGCAACTCCGGCGTTTCCGGCGTCCTCGCGATGGTCGCCTGGCTGGCGACGATCAACGCCCTCGTCCTCGTCTTCAACCTGCTCCCCGCCTTCCCGATGGACGGCGGCCGCGTGGTGCGGGCCCTGGCCTGGTGGAAGACGGGCGATCGCACTTCGGCGACCCGCTTCGCCGCGGGCCTGGGGCGGGTCTTCGCCTACATCTTCATCGGCGTCGGCCTGCTGATGGTCTTCAGCGGAGCCGTCTTCGGCGGCATCTGGCTTGCGCTGATCGGGATGGTGATCAACGGCTCCGCCCGCGGCGCCGCCATGCAGACGCAGATCACCAGCAAGATCGAGGGGCTGCAGGTCTCCGACGTGATGGACCGCGAGCCGGTGGCGATCCCGGGCGAGATCAGCATCGAAAAAGCGCTCGACGAGTACTTCCACCGCTACCGCTGGCCCTGGTTCCCGGTCGTGGACGCGGGGCGCCACTTCCTCGGACTGGTCGTGCGCGACAAGGCCGACGAGGTTCCGGAGATCTCCCGCGCCACCTCCCTGGTCGCCGACGTGCTCGAACGCGACGACGGCACCTTCCAGGTCCGCGACGATGCCCCGCTGGACACGCTCCTCAGCAATCAGAACCTGCGCCGCTTCGGCGCCCTGATGGCGGTCGACGCCGACGGCCGCCTCTCGGGCGTCATCACGGCCGAGCAGGTCGGGCGGGCGCTTCGCGACGCGGCTACGACGGCCGGTGCCGGGCGATGATTCGACCGAAGTCTGTTGCCGGGGGCAAAGTCCCGAAGGCCTGACCCCAATCGCCACCCAGCCGGGAAGCGCAAAAGGCATCGGCGGTCGCCTCGTCGCCGTAGCGGATAAGTAGGGACGCTTGGAGGGCGAGCGCCATCCGCTCGACCAAATGCCGGGCGCGGGACTCGATCGTCTCGATGTCGCCCGGAAGGTCGTTGCGCAGGGAGGAGACATATGAGTCCAGGCGGGGGTCAGACGCTTCGGCGACCTCTGAGAAGAAGGCTTCGAGGGACGAGGGCGTCTTGATCATCGCCCGCAGCACGTCGAGGCACTGGACGTTGCCCGACCCCTCCCAGATCGAGTTGAGGGGGCTCTCGCGGAAGAGGCGAGGCATTCCCGACTCCTCGACGAAGCCGTTGCCGCCCAAACACTCGAGCGACTCGCCGGCGTGCATCGGCGCTCGCTTGCAGATCCAGTACTTCATAACTGCGGTAGCGATGCGTTTGAACTGCGCGGCCTCTTCAGGGTTGTTCCCGGCCGCCCCCGGACGCGGGAGCGACGGCGCATCCATATCTGATTCCTGCGCCGTCGCGGGAGCAGAGGAGGCGGCCGTTTGTGATTCGTCGTAGGCGCGGGCGAGGCGCATCGCCGAGATCGTCGCCGCCTCCGACTCGACGCAGAGGTCGGCCAGCACGTTGCGCATCAGGGGCTGCTCGACCAACTCCTTGCCGAAGACCGAGCGGTGGGAGGCGTGGTGTATCGCCCCCGTGACTCCGGCCCGCATCCCCGTCGCCCCCCCCATCACGCAGTCCAGGCGGGTGTGGTTGACCATCTCGATGATCGTTCGCACCCCGGCGCCCTCCTCGCCGACCAGCCAGGCCGAGGCGGCGTCGAACTCGATCTCGCTGGAGGCGTTGGAGCGGTTGCCGAGCTTGTCCTTCAGTCGCTGCAGGCGGAAGCGGTTGCGCTCGCCGTCGGGCGTCCAGCGCGGGAAGAGGAAGCAGGAGATGCCGCCGTCGGCCTGGGCCAGGACGAGGAAGGCGTCGCACATTGGCGCCGACATGAACCACTTGTGGCCGGTCAGCTCGTACTCGGCGCCAGGCCCGCCGCCGTTCACCGGTTGCGCCACCGTGGTGTTGGCGCGCACGTCGGTGCCTCCCTGCTTCTCGGTCATCCCCATCCCGGCCAGCGCGCCTGGCTTCTCCGGCGCCGGCGCGTTGCGCGGGTCGTAGACGGGAGAGAGAAAGCGCGGCTCCCACTCGGCGGCCAGCTCGGGCTGGTGGCGCAGCGCCGGGATCACCGAGTAGGTCATCGAGATCGGGCAGCCGATCCCCGCCTCCGCCTGGGACATGCACATGAAGGCGGCGCCGCGGGCGACGTGGGCTCCCGGCCGCGGGTCTTTCCAGGGGGAGGAGTGAAGCTCGTGCTCCACCGCCAACCCCAGCAGCTCGTGCCAGGCCGGGTGGAATTCGACCTCGTCGACCCGGTGGCCGAAGCGGTCGTGGGTGCGCAGCTTCGGCGGATTCTCGTTGGCCTCGGCGCCGAGGCGCTGGATTCGCTCCGTCCCGGCCAGCTCGCCGACCGCGGAGATCCGCTCCTGCGCCCAGTCGGCGCCCTCGCGGCGCACCGCCTCGACCAGAGGCCGGTCGGCCTCGAAGACGTTGTAGTCGACCAGCGGCGGCGGCTGGTTCGTCACCTCGTGCGTGCTCCCGGAACGGCGCTCGACGGTGGCCATCGCCCGATTCTCGCACGCCAACCCCCGTTCCGCTGCGACTTATCCCGGTATGTCAGGGATAAGTTGCAGCGGAACGGTCTCTCGCTAGGGTGCCGCGTCGGTGGCGAAGATCCAAGTCAAGAACCCGATCGTCGAGCTCGACGGGGACGAGATGACCCGAATCATCTGGGCGTTCATCAAAGAGCAGCTGATCCTGCCCTACCTCGACGTCGAGCTGAAGTACTTCGACCTCGGGATCGAGAGCCGCGACGCGACCCGTGACCAGATCACGATCGACGCGGCGAACGCGATCAAGGAGTACGGCGTCGGCGTCAAGTGCGCGACGATCACACCCGACGAGGCCCGCGTCAAGGAGTTCGGCCTCCACGAGATGTATCGTTCGCCGAACGGGACGATTCGCAACGTCCTCGGCGGCGTCATCTTCCGCGAGCCGATCGTCATCTCCAACATCCCGCGCCTGGTGCCCGGCTGGACGAAGCCGATTGTGATCGGCCGCCACGCCTTCGGCGATCAGTACCGCGCCACAGACCTCGTCGTTCCCGG
>Ga0247754_1000068_pt1 | contig 11038 bp, 7 predicted proteins | sample UWRJS184509B5_FD_181015 | JGI IMG/M metagenome (GOLD analysis project Ga0247754, IMG submission 181015) | Soil microbial communities from Arlington Agricultural Research Station in Wisconsin, United States - UWRJ-S184-509B-5 | ecosystem: Environmental > Terrestrial > Soil > Agricultural land... | reverse complement strand
CGACCCGGCGCAGCGTCGACTCGATCCGCTGCGAGCCGAGCCTCACCTGCGCCGCATAGCCGCCGAACTCCTGTCCCAATGTCACCGGCACCGCGTCCATCAGGTGGGTGCGGCCCGCCTTGACCACGTCGGCGAACTGCTTTGCCTTCGCCTCCAGGGCCTCGCCGAGGCCGTCCATCGCCGGAAGCAGGTCGTGCGTCACCTCGCCCAGCGCCGCCAGATGGACGGCGGAGGGAAAGACGTCATTCGAGGACTGACCCATGTTGACGTGGTCATTGGGGTGGGCCCCGTCGCCTGCAAGGTTGGCGATCACCTCGTTGGCGTTCATGTTTGACGAGGTGCCGGAGCCGGTCTGGAAGACGTCGACCGGGAACTGGTCGTCATGCTCGCCGGCCGCGACGGCGTTGCCGGCCTCCGCGATCCGCTCCGCGAGGTCGGCGTCGAGCTCGCGGAGCTCCCCGTTGACCTCGGCGGCGGCGGCCTTCAGCCGTCCCAGCCAGCGAATCACCGATACCGGGACACGGTCTCTCGACACCGGAAAGTTCTCTACCGCCTTCACGGTTTCACCGCCCCAAAGCTTCTCAGTCAATCCAGCCTCCATAGAAGTCGTGTGCTCCAGCGTATTCAGCCGCGGGCCTGGCCGGCGTCGTAGCCCTGCCGGTAGGCGCGCATGAAGGCGGGGGGGAGCGGCAGGTTGTCCGGGTTGTAGCGGGCGGCCGCCGCCAGGCGGCGGATCAGCTCGGCGTGGATGCCGCCGGTTTCGTCCGCCCCGCGCTGGGCCGCGCCGAGCAGATAGCCGAGCCGAAGGCTCTCGGCGCCGCCGGGGTTCTCCCGCGCCTCGGCATTCAGCTCGGTCGCCGTCGCAATCATCGCCGCGCCGACCGTCGCCAGGTCGCCGCCCTTCTGGTTCTCGGCGAGGCAGTCGCCGATCGGCGTCTCCTCGCTCAGCAGCACCTGGCCCGGGGCGTCTTCGAGCGCGGCAAGGTAGCTGTTCTCGCCCTCCAGGCAGGCAACCGGCGTCCCGTCATCGGTCGTACCGCATCCCGCAAGCGTGGCGGTCAGGGCAAGTAGGGCAAGCAGGACGCGGCGCATGGGCGCCATCTTATGAATGGCCAACGTCGCGGTGAAACGTTTTGTCCCCCGTATGGGTGGACAAAACGTTTCACCAGCCTCCCGTCAGTCGCCGCGCGGGGAGACGCCGCCGCCGCGGACCGTCGAGACGCCGCCGCGCGGCAGCTCGGGAGGCAGCGGTTGCGGTTTGACGCCGGCGGGCGGTGGCGCCTGTCTTGCCGGTGGGGGCCCTCCGACCGGGAAGACGGCAACCCACTCGGCCAGCTTGAACTGCGGCGCCGGGGCGTGGTCCCAGGAGAGGTGCAGGTGGTGGCCGCAACCGTGGCCGGCGTCGCCGTCGTAGCCAACCCAGCGGAAAGGCGCCCGGGGCCGGTTCTGCAGCGGCTCGGCCCACTTGGCGAGACGGGTGATCCCGCGCCAGCCGGCGTCGCATCTGTTGCTCCATCGCAACGGGGAGATGTCGACGGCGAGCCCGTTGTAGTGGTCGGAGTGTTTGACGTGGCAGCCGTGGCAGCCGACGTGGACGCCGCTGGGCAGCTTGCCCGAGTAGCCGTCGGTGACATATATAGGGAAGCGTTTTGCGAGCCAGCGCAGGTTGGGGACGATGCGGCGGTCGACCATGTCGCCCGCTTCGTGCGGAATAGCGGCGGGGATCGGGACCAGCTGCCCGGTCGCGTAGAGGTAACGGACGGGACCGGGCACGGCCTGCGCGCTGGCCGTTCCCCAGAGGCAAGCCAGCACCGAAACGATGGCGACGAGCGAAAGTCGGCCTCGCGCAGGCTGCCCCTGAAGACAAGTGTTGTCGAGCCGCAGTCCCACGTCCTCCCTTATCGACCAACCCAGGGGTGCCCCTTGAGTCGCGCAACAAGCTTCCGCTGCGACTTATCTCTGCTGTACCGGGATAAGTCGCAGCGGAGCGGGGTCGGGATAGGGTTCGGCGATGCCGACGGTCCGCGAAGCCGCCTTCGACCTCTTTCGAGCGCAGGAGATGACGACTATATTCGGCAACCCCGGCTCGACCGAGTTGCCGATGCTCGCCGAGTACCCGTCGGACTTTCGCTACGTGCTGGGCCTGCAGGAGGCGGTTGTGGTCGGGATGGCGGACGGCTACGCGCAAGCCAGCGGGCGAACGGCGCTGGCCAACCTGCACACCGCGCCCGGCGTCGGCAACGCGATGGGGGCGATCTTCAACGCGCAGGCCAACCACTCGCCGCTGCTGATCACCGCCGGCCAGCAGACGCGGCCGCAGATGACCCTGCAGGCAAACCTGACCAACCGCGACGCGACGCGGATGCCCCATCCCCTGGTCAAGTGGGCCTACGAGCCGCCCCGCGCCGAGGACGTGCCGCTGGCGCTGGCCCATGGCGCCCACCTCGCCGGGTTGCCGCCGAAGGGGCCGGTGTTCGTCTCGATTCCGATGGACGACTGGTACGCCGAGGTCGACGAGGCCGACGCGCGGGAGGCGATCGGACGCGGAGTGAACGGGCGGGCGGTCGCCGCCCCCGACGCGATCGCCAGGCTCGCCGCACACATCGACTCCGCCGCCAACCCCGTCCTCGTCGCTGGCCCCGACATCGACGCGAGCGGCGGTTGGGATGCCGCGGTCGGCCTCGCGGAGCGCCAGCGCCTGCCGGTCTGGGCGACGCCGGCGCCGGGAGGCGGGCGGATCGGCTTCCCCGAGGGGCATCCCAACTTCCGCGGCGTGCTGCCGCCCGCGATCGGCCCGGTCGCGCAGACCCTGGAGGGCCACGACCTGATCCTCGTCGTCGGCAGCTCCGTCTTCCCCTACTACCCCCACATCCCCGGGCCGCTGCTTCCCGAAAGATCGACGCTGGTCGCGATCACCAGCGACCCCGAGGAGGCCGCGCGGGCGCCGATGGGGTACGCGATCGTCGCCGACGTGGGACTGACGCTGGAGGCGCTGCTGGAGGCCGTGCCGGAATCGAGCCGCCCGGCGCCGGAGCCGAACGAGCCGCCGACCGAGATTCCCGCCACCGACCCGCTAAATCCCTCCACGGTCCACTCGGCCCTCGCAGAGGTCATCCCCGAGGACGCGATCGTCGTCCTCGAGTCTCCCTCCAGCACCCTGGCGCTGCGCAACCAGCTGCGCCTCTCCCGTCCCGGCAGCTACTACTTCGGCGCCGGTGGCGGCCTCGGCTTTGGCCTTTCGGCCTCGATCGGGATCCAGCTCGCCGAGCCCGACCGCCCGGTCGTCTGCGTGCTCGGCGAGGGCTCGGTCCAGTATGCGGTGACCGCCTTCTGGAGCGCCGTCGCCTACAGAACCCCGGTCACCTTCCTAGTCCTGCGCAACGAGGAGTACGCGATCCTCAAGTGGTTCGCCGACGTCGAGCAGGTGAGCGGCGCCCCCGGCCTCGACCTGCCGGCGCTCGACTGCGCAGCGGTCGCCGAGGGCTACGGCGTCAAGGCGCACCGAGCCAGGGAGCGCGACGAGGTCGCCGGCGCTCTCGCCAAGGCTCTCGCCTCTCCGCAGCCGGAGCTGGTCGAGGTCCCCGTCGCGCCCGGCATGGCCCTCTTCTAAATTCGAGCTATGGCGCTGCTTCAGCGGAAGGTCGAAGCGCTCGCCCCCGCGGCGGGCGAGCCGGCGCCCGACCGAGCTCCCGACGCCCTGGCGAAAGGAGCCGCGCAGCCGCTGCGCAGGGAGCTGGAGGCCCTGCTCGGCGCCGACCGCGTCCTCGCCCGCGCAAGCGACATCGTCCGCTACGCCTCCGACGCCAGCCCCTACCGCCTGCTGCCGCGGGTCGTCGTCATGGCCCGCGACGCCGGCGACGTCGCCAAGACCCTCGCCTATGGTCGGGAGAGAGGTATCCCGGTCACCTTTCGCGCCGGCGGCACCAGCCTCAACGGCCAGGGGCAGACCGACGGCATCCTCGTCGACGTGCGCCGCCACTTCGGCGGCGTCGCGGTGCAGGACGGGGGTGAGCTGGCGCGGGTCAAGCCCGGCACGATCCTCGGCCACGCCAACCGTGTGCTGGCCCCGCACGGGCGCAAGCTCGGCCCCGATCCCGCCAGCACCGACATCGCCACCGTCGGCGGGGTGATCGCCAACAACTCGGGGGGGATGCGCTGCGGCGTCACCCACGACTCCTACTCGACGCTGCGCTCGCTCACCTTCGTCCTGCCTTCCGGGACGAAGATCGACACCGCCGCTCCCGGCGCCGCCGAGCGCTTCGCCGCCGAAGAGCCCGAGCTGGCCGCCGGCCTGGCCGCGATCCGCGACGAGATCCGCGCCGACGCCGAGTTGAGCGAGCGCATCCGCCGCAAGTTCGCGATCAAGAACACGACCGGCTACCGGCTCTGCGCCTTCCTCGACGCCGAGGAGCCGCTGGAGATCTTCCGCCGCCTGATCGTCGGCTCCGAGGGAACGCTCGCCTTCGTCGCAGAGGCGGTCTTCGAGACGGTGCCGCTGCCGGCCCTCACCACCACCGCCTGGGTCCACTTCCCGGGGATCGACGAGGCGATCGCCCCGGTCCGCGACCTCGTCGACTGCGGCGCCACCGCGGTCGAGCTGATGGTCGCCCCGGCGCTGATCACCGCCGCCTGGAACATGGTCGGCGCCCCCGAGGAGTGGAAGGAGCTGCCGCCCTCCTCGGCGGTGCTCCTGGTCGAGTTCGGCGGCGAGAGCGAGGCGGAGTTGGACGCCTACCTGGAGAGAGCCGGCGAGATCCTCGCCGCCCACGAGACGATCCGCCCGATCGAGTTCACCCGCGAGGCCGAGGAGATCGAGCTGGCCTGGCGCGTGCGCGAGGGGCTGCACGGGCTGGTCGGGCGCCTGCGCCTGCCCGGCACCTCGCTGATCGTCGAGGACGTCTGCGTGCCGCCGGAGCGGATCGCCGAGGGCGCCCGCGACCTGCAGGCGCTGCTCGGCGAGCACGGCTTCCTGCCCGGCGTCGCCGGCCACGCCTCCGCCGGGAACCTCCACTTCATGCTCACCCCCGACTTCGCCAAGCAGGAGGACCTCGATCGCTACGAGGCTTTCATGTCGAGACTGGTCGAGCTGGTCTGCGATCGCTATGACGGCTCGCTCAAGGCCGAGCACGGGACCGGGATCAACATGGCCCCCTATGTAGAGCGCGAGTGGGGTGAGAAGGCGACCGCGCTGATGTGGCGGGTGAAGGAGCTCGCCGACCCCGACGGCGTTCTCTCTCCCGGCGTGGTCCTCAACCGCGACCCCGGCGTCCACCTGCGCAACCTGAAAACGACGCCGCCGATCGAGGAGGCCGCGACTACCTGCGTCGAGTGCGGCTTCTGCGAGCCGGCCTGCCCGAGCCGCAACCTGACGACCACGCCGCGCCAGAGGATCGTCCTGCGCCGGGAGACGGCGCGCCAGCCGGCGGGCTCGCCGCTGTTGCGGGCGCTGCTTGAGGAGTACGAGTACGACTCGCTGGATACCTGCGCCGCCGACGGCTCGTGCGCGCTCGCCTGCCCGCTGGGGATCGACACCGGGAAGCTGGTCAAGGAGCTGCGCCGCGAGCGCCACACGAAGCGCGCCGAGCGGGCGGCCCTCGCCGCCGCTAGACGCTGGGACGTGGTCGAGGGCGCCTCGCGCGCAGGCCTGCGCCTGGGCGGCCCGCTGGCGCGGCGGACGAAGCGAGGCCAAGGGCTGCCCGGGCCCGCCCCCGGCAAGCTGCCGTCGACCCTGCACGAAGGCGCCGCCGCCGTCTACGTCCCCTCCTGCACCAATCGCATCTTTGGCGGCTCCCCGGTCGAGGCCATGGTTGAGGTTTCGCGCCGCGCCGGCCTACCGGTCTGGATCCCGCCCGATGTCGCCGGCAGTTGCTGCGGGTTGCCGTGGAGCTCAAAGGGCTTCGCCGGGGCGCACCGCCACAAGGCGAACGAGATGGTCGAGCGCCTCTGGGAGTGGAGCGGGGAGGGGGCGCTGCCGATCGTGATCGACGCCGCCTCGTGTACCCAGGGAATCGCCGATCCCGGCGAGGGCGTGCTGAGCGAGGAAAACGCCGCGCGCCTCGCCGAGCTGGAGATCCTCGACTCGGTGACCTGGGCGCACGATCGCCTGATGCCGTGGCTCGAGGTCTCCGATAGAGTCGGATCGGCCACCGTCCACCCGACCTGCGCGACCCGCCACATGGGCCTCGCCCCCCGGCTCAGATCCATCGCCGGCGCTCTCGCCGACGAGGTCTTCGTTGCCCCTTCGTCCACCTGCTGCGGCTTCGCCGGCGACCGCGGCATCTCCCACCCGGAGCTGACCGCGGCGGCGACCGCCCCCCAGGCCGAGGAGCTGGCCGGCCGCGACTTCGACGCCCATCTCTCCAGCAACCGCACCTGCGAGATCGGCCTCAGCCGCGCGACCGGCGCGCCGTATGAGTCCTTCGTCTTCCTGCTGGAGCGGCTAACGCGAAGCGGCTGAGGCCGCCTCGGCGTCCTCGGCGGCGAGCTTCTCGGCTTCGACGATCGCTTCGCGAATCCCCGAGTCGCGCTCGGCGCGCTTGTCCAGCAGCGGGTTGATCAGGCCGCGCACGGCCGACACGTAACGCCACCACTTCGGCGCGAAGGTGCGCGGCGCCCGCTCTTCGATCCCGCGAACGACCGATGCCCCGGCCTCGGCCGGGGTGATCCGCTTCAGCAGGAAGGCGGGCACGGCCTCCTCCAGGCGCCCGGCGCTCGGCTTGGCGAAGGCGTCCTGGACAAGCTTTGTGTCGACCCAGCCGAAGTAGGCGACCCCGGCGCTCGCCCCGAGCGGCGCCAGCTCGGTCCGCAGCGAGCGCCCGAAGGCCTCGACCCCGGACTTGGCCACCGCGTAGGCGCTGCTCAGCATCCCGTTGGCGATCGCGTAGGCGGAGGAGACGACGACGATGTGCCCCCGGCGCTCGGCGACCTGGGGAAGCGCCGCCCGCACCGTGTGCCAGACGCCGAGCAGGTTGATGTCGATCACCCGCTCCCACTCCTCGTCGGAGACCATCCGGATCGTGGTGGTGGTCGGAGGCGCGATCCCGGCATTGGCCATCGCGATGTCGAGGCCGCCGAAGCGCTCCACCGTCTCCGCGACCGCCGCCCGCATCGCCCCGGCATCGGTGACGTCGGCGGCGATCCCGATCGCGCGCTCGCCGATCCGCTCCGCCGCCTCCATCACCTCCCCGGCGTCGATGTCGACGACGGCGACAGAGGCGCCGCGCTGGTGCAGCTGGCGCGCCGTCTCGTAGCCGATCCCCCTGGCGCCGCCGGTCACCAGCGCCACCTTTCCGTTCACGTCGTAGACGGGCATGCGGCGCGCAGCGTACTCGCTCCTAGAATCACGCGACCATGCCCGGCTTTCGCCCAGTCGACCCCAAGCAGCCCTTCCCCGAATTGGAAGAGCGGCTGCTGGAGCGCTGGCGCGAGCGCGACGTCTTCCACCGCTCGCTCGCCAACCGCGAGGGCGCCGAGGTCTGGAGCTTCTACGAAGGCCCGCCGACCGCCAACGGCCGCCCGCACTCCGGACACGTCCTCTCCCGCGTCTTCAAGGACGTCTACCCGCGCTACAGGACGATGGCCGGCTACCGCGTGCCGCGCAAGGCGGGCTGGGACTGCCACGGGCTGCCGGTCGAGCTGGAGGTGGAGAAGCAGCTCGGCATCTCCTCCAAGCAGGAGATCGAGGAGTTCGGGATCGCCGAGTTCAACGCCCGCTGCCGCGAGTCGGTCTTCGAGTACGTCGAGGAGTGGAACCGGCTGACCGAGCGGATCGGCTTCTGGATCGACCTCGACGACCCCTATGTCACCCTCGACGACGACTACATCGAGTCGGTCTGGTGGTCGCTGCGCCGGCTCTGGGACGACGGCCGCCTCTACGAGGGGCACAAGGTCGTCCCCTACTGCCCGCGCTGCGGCACCGCGCTCTCCTCGCACGAGGTGGCGCTGGGCTATGAGGACGTGAAGGACCTGAGCGTCTACGTGAAGCTTCCGGTCCGAGAGCCCTCGGCACCGCTCGAGCCGGGTGACCAGCTGTTGATCTGGACGACGACCCCCTGGACGCTCCCCGGCAACGTGGCCGTCGCGGTGGCGCCCTCAGTCACGTATGTACGAGCGCGGGCAGGTGACGAGAGCGTGATCGTCGCTGAGGCGCTGGCCGAAGATACCCTGAGCAAAGATTTCAAGGTGACCGACCGGTTCCTCGGATCCGAACTGGTGGGCCAGTCGTATGAAGGCCCGGTGTTCGAGCTCTCCGATGATGGGCCGGCGGGGGGATTTCCGGTTATCGGGGGAGACTTCGTCACTACCGAAGACGGGACCGGCCTGGTTCACATCGCTCCCGCATTCGGGGAGGACGACTATGCCGTTGCGGCCGAGAACGAGCTGTTCGACCCGACCGAGCACGGCACGCTCTACAACCCGGTCCGGCCGAACGGCACATTCGACAACCGTGTCGTCGGCTTCGAGGGCGACTTCGTCAAGGACCCGGCGGTCAGTAGGGCTCTGGTCACCGATCTGCTGACGCGGGACAGACACTTCGCCGAGTACGAATACGAGCACGCCTACCCGCACTGCTGGCGCTGTGGCACGCCACTCCTCTATTACGCGAAGTCGAGCTGGTACGTGCGCACCTCGCAGGTGCGCGACGAGCTGCTCGCCAACAACGAGGAGATCGGCTGGCACCCCGAGCACATCAAGCACGGCCGCTTCGGCAAGTGGCTGGAGAACAACGTCGACTGGGCGCTCTCCCGCGACCGCTACTGGGGAACGCCGCTGCCGATCTGGGAGTGCGCCGGCGAGGACTGCGACGGGCGCTTCTGCGCCGGCTCGGTCGAGGAGTTGCGCGAGCGGGCCAGGGGCGACGTCCCCGACGACCTGCACCGCCCCCACATCGACGAGGTGACCCTCGACTGCGAGCGCTGCGGCGGCGAGATGCGCCGGGTCGAGTCGGTGATCGACACCTGGTACGACAGCGGCGCGATGCCCTTCGCGCAGTACCACTACCCGTTCGAGAACGAGGACCTCTTCCAGGAGCGCTTCCCAGCCGACTTCATCTGCGAGGCGATCGACCAGACCCGCGGCTGGTTCTACACCCTGCTCGCCGAGTCGACCCTCCTCTTCGACACCTCCAGCTATCGCAACTGCGTCTGCCTCGGGCTGATCCTCGACCCCGAGGGTCAGAAGATGTCGAAGAGCAAGGGCAACGTGGTCGAACCCTGGGACGTGATCTCCGCCCACGGCGCCGACGCCTTCCGCTGGTACTACCTGACCGCCCAGCAGCCCTGGTCGGGCTATCGCTTCTCGGTCGACACCGTGGGCGAATCGGTCCGCCAGTTCCTCCTAACCCTCTGGAACACCTACTCCTTCTGGGTCCTCTACGCGAACGCCGAGAACCTGGGGCCCAAGGACTTCGACCCCCCAACCAGCTTCCGCTGCGACTTATCCCTGTATAGCGGGGATAAGTCGCAACGGAGCATCGGGGAGGACCTGGATCGTTGGGTGCTGTCGCGGTTGCAGGCGACGATCGAGACGGTCCGCGGCCACATGGACGCCTTCGACTGCACCGACGCGGGGCGGGCGATCGCGGAGTTTGTCGAGGAGCTTTCCAACTGGTACGTGCGTCTCTCCCGTCGCCGCTTCTGGGAGGGAGACCGCGCCGCCTTCGCGACCCTGCGCCATTGCCTGCTGGAGACGGCGGCGATGCTCGCCCCCTTCACCCCCTTCCTCGCAGACGAGATCCACCTCAACCTGGCCGGCGGGGAGGACGAGGAGCTGGGCGAGATGCCCGACTCCGTCCACCTGCGCGACTTCCCCCAGGCCGACCCGTCCCTCGCCGACCCCGAGCTGGAGGCGGCGATGGAGGCGGTGCGCCTGACCGTCGAGCTGGGCCGCGCCGCCCGCGCCCAGGCCAAGGCCAAGATGCGCCAGCCGCTGCGCCGCGCGGTGATCGTCGCCAACGACGCCGAGCGCGAGGCTATCCAGGCCCGTGCCGGCCTGGTCACCGCCGAGCTGAACGTGAAGGAGCTGGACTTCGTCAGCGAGGAGGGCGAGCTGGTCAGCTACGCGGTCAAGCCCAACTACCGTTCCCTCGGTCCCCGCTTCGGCAAGCGGATGCCGCAGGTCGCCGCCGCGGTCGAGGCGCTCGACCCCGTCCACGTCGCCGCGGTGATGGCGGATGGCGGACAGGTCGGGATCAACATCGACGGCGACGAGCACACCCTCGGCCCCGACGAGCTGACCCTATCCCTCCAGCCCCTGGAGGGATATGAGGTCGAGGCCGAAGCGGGCCACGCCGTCGCCCTGCAGCTGGAGCTCGACGACGATCTGCGCCAGGAGGGTCTCGCCCGCGAGATCGTCCACGCGGTCCAAAACGCCCGCAAAGCCGCCGGCCTCGACATCACCGACCGCATTGCGCTCGCCCTGGGAGGCGACGAGCCTCTCCTGGCTGCCGCGAGAGCCCACGAGCCCTACCTCACCGGCGAGGTCCTGGCCACCTCGATCGCCTACGACGCCGCCGAAGGGGCGCAAGCACGGATCGACGACCAAGACCTGACGATCTCCCTTATCCGCGCCTAGATGGAGAGTCTCGACCCACGCGGAGTCTGGGTTCGCGTCGTCGGGACGAACCCGACTTCGTTGTCACAATCCATCCGAGGAGACATCGATGAAGGCCGACTACGACAGCCAGGCAGACGCGCTTTCGATCGATTTGATCGAGACCCCCAGATGGGACGGTGGAGATCGAATCCACGACACCTACTGCCACGTCGCGTTTTATCGCGATCGACTCGCCAACGTGGAACTGTTGAGCCCCCGCGATCACCTTGACCTTCTCGATGCCGTGGCCGACAGATACGGAGTCGATGCCCTGGCGCTGCGCGCGGCCGCTCAGGCCGCCCTCGCCGCACCGGACCGCGCCGTCACACTGGACGTGGCGGCCATAGTCGCCCCTGCCTGAGGCGCCCGCGCGACCTCAGGACTTGTATTCGCAGATGTAGGGCTCTCGGGCGTCGGCCGGTAGTGGCTTGCCGCAGAAGACCCG
>Ga0247754_1000066_pt1 | contig 11121 bp, 11 predicted proteins | sample UWRJS184509B5_FD_181015 | JGI IMG/M metagenome (GOLD analysis project Ga0247754, IMG submission 181015) | Soil microbial communities from Arlington Agricultural Research Station in Wisconsin, United States - UWRJ-S184-509B-5 | ecosystem: Environmental > Terrestrial > Soil > Agricultural land... | reverse complement strand
GGATCGCCATCGCGTCGAGCAGCTGGGCGACGGTGAGCCGTCGCAGGATGTCGGGGGGCGCGGTCGCCGTCGGCGTTCCGTAGATTCCCTCGCGCAATTCCCTGGCGCCCATAAGGAAGAAGTTGCGCCAGGTCGCGTTCTCGGCGCCGTAGCCGAGTTGCTCCAGCGTCTCGGCTTGCAGTTCCCTCGCCTCGCGGTTCTCGGGCTCGGCGAAGACGAGGTGGTTGACGACCTCGGCGACCCAGCGGTAGTCCCCGGCCTCGAAGGACGCCCGCGCCTTCTCCAGGACCGCTTGGGCCCCGCCCATGAACTCGACGTAGCGGCGCGCCTGCTCCTGCGGCGGGTGCTCCCATAGGTGAGCGGGGTTGCCGTCGAACCAGCCCATGTAGCGCTGGTAGATCGCCTTTGTGTTGTGGCTGATCGAGCCGTAGTACTCGCGGCAGTGCCACTCCCTGGTGAGGCTTGGCGGCAGCTCGATCAGCTCCGCGATCTCCGGCCCGGTGTGGCCCTTGTTCAGCAGCCGCAGGGTCTGGTCGTGCAGGTAGGAGTAGAGGTCGCGCTGCTTCTCGAGGAAGTCGACGATTCGCTCGCCGCCCCAGCGCGGCCAGTGGTGGCCGCCGAAGAGGACGTCCGAGTCGCCGCCGAACAGTTCGATCGCCTCGTCGAGGTAGTGCGCCCAGATTCGCGGGTCGCGGACCAGGGCGCCGCGCGGGGTGAGGATGTTGTGCATCGCGTGGACGGCGTTGTCGGCGACGCAGAGCGCCCTACTGTCGAGGAGGTGGATGTTCATCTCCGCCGGCGCTTCGGTGCCAGGGGTGAGCTGGAAGGCCATCCGCACCCCGTCGACGACCCCTTCCTGACCCGTCTCGACGATGTCGAGATTGGGTGGGATCAGCGTGATCGTGCCGAGCGAGGTCGTCTGCCCGAGGCCGGCGCCGACCTGCCCGTCCGGCCCCCGGTCGAGCAGCGCTCCGAACATGTAGCCGGCGCGGCGCCCCATCGCGGTGCCGGCGAAGACGTTCTCGCTGACGGCGTGGTGGAGGAAGCCCGCAGGGGCGATGACCGGGATGCTCCGGGCCTCGATCTCCTCCTCGCTGACGATGCCCTTGGCGCCGCCGAAGTGGTCGACGTGGCTGTGGGTGTAGATGAGCCCGGTGACGGGGCGCTCGCCGCGGTGCTCGCGGTAGAGGGCCAGCGCCGCCGCCGCGGTCTCGGCGGAGACGAGCGGATCGATCACCACGATCCCCTCCTCGCCCTCGATCACGTGCATGTTGGAGAGGTCGAAGCCGCGCAGCTGGAAGACGCCGGGCGCCAACTCGAAGAGGCCGGCGATGCGAGTCAGCCGGCTCTGTCGCCAGAGGCTGGGGTGGACGGTATCCGGCGCCTCGCCTTCGAGGAAGTCGTAAGAGCGCAGGTCCCAGACCACGCGCCCCCGCTCGTCCTCGACCACCGGCGGGTCGAAGGGGGCGATGAGCCCTCTGCGCGCCTCCTCGAATTCACGGTCGTCCTCCACGGCTAAGCGGTTGTCAACCGGGGGGACGGCCGGTAGGCGTCGCCGTACTCGCGCTGCAACTCGGTCAGCAGGGCGACGGCGCGGCCGGTTCCGATCAGGTCGGTGAACTCGAGCGGGCCGAGGGGCCAGTTGAAGCCGAGGCGCATCGCGGTGTTCATGTCGGACGGAGAGCCGACCTCTTCCTCCAGCGCGAAGGCGGCTTCGTTGGCGATCTGAGCGACGAGACGAGGCAGGATCTCCGGCGCGGCCGGGTCGATCTCCGCCAACTTCCCCGGGTCAAGCGTAGGTTTGGCCGTTCCGCTGCGACTTATCCCTGTATATCGAGGATAAGTCGCAGCGGAAGCTGATTTTGGGTCGCTGGAGGGGGGCTCGTCGTAGTCGTAGAAGCCTCGGCCGGACTTGCGGCCGAGGCGGCCTTCGGCGACCAGGCGCTCCTGGATTTGGCTTGGGCGCCAGCGCTCCGGTTCGCCTCCTTGGGCATAGAAGGAGCGGGCGACTCTCAGGTTGACGTCGAGGCCGATCAGGTCGATCAGCTCGAACGGGCCCATCTTGAAGCCCCCACCTTCGCGGCAGACGCGATCGATCGTCTCGACGTCAGCGACGCCGTCGGCGAGCATTCGCAGGGATTCCAACGAGAAGGGTCGGGCGAGGCGGTTGGCGATGAAGCCGGGGCTGTCGTTGGCGCGGATCGGGATCCGGCCCATGCGCTCGCCGACTTCGGTGGTTGCGTCGAGTGCCTCTTGGCTGGACTCGGCGGTCGCGACCACCTCGACCAGCTTCATCAGTGCCGGCGGGTTGAAGAAGTGCATGCCGACGACGCGCTCAGGGTGGGGCACCAGCGCGGCAATGGCCGTCACCGGCAGCGAGGAGGTGTTGCTGGCGAGGATTGTGTTCGGCCCGCAGGCATCGGCCAGGGCCGCGAACAGCTCTCGCTTCAGTCCCAGGTCCTCGGGCGCCGCCTCAATCACCAGATCGCACTCGTGGAGGTCGGCGAGGCTCGGGGCGGCGCCGGCGCCGGCGCTCGCCGTCTCGGCATCCTCCTCGCTCCACATCCCCTTTGAGGCGCCTTTCGCCAGCGCGCCGCGCAGCCGCTCTATTCCGGCGTCGAGCGCGGCCGGTACGGGGTCGTGCAAGCGGGTCTCGTAGCCGCCGAGCACGGCGATCTGGGCGATCCCGGCCCCCATCGTCCCGGCGCCGACGACGCCGACCCGCTCGACTCTCATCTTCCTTCGAATCTCGGCTCGCGCTTCTCGAGGAAGGCCTGCATGCCCTCGACGCGATCCTCCGTCGCCATCGAGAGCTCGTACAGCCGCCGCTCTGTCTCCAGTCCCGCCGAGAGCGCCGTTTCTTCGGCGGCGAGCACCGCCTGCTTGGCGAGCCGCGCCGCGATCGGCGGGCGCTCGGCGACGGTGTGGGCGAGAACCATCGCCTCCTGCAGCCAGCGCCCCTTCTTCACGACTTTGTTGACGAGGCCCATTTCCAACCCCATGTCGGCGTCGAAGCGGCGGCCGGTGAGGACGTACTCCATCGCGCGCTGCTTGCCCAGCACCCGCGCCAAGCGCTGGGTGCCCCCGCCGCCGGGGATGATCCCGAGGGTGATCTCCGGTTGGCCGAAGCGGGCCGTATCGGAGGCGACGATCATGTCGCAGGCCAGCGCCAGCTCGCAGCCGCCCCCCAGGGCGTAGCCGGAAACCGCGGCGATCATCGGCGTCTTGATCTTCGCCAAGCGCTTCCAGAACTCGGCGGCCGGGTGGTAGAGCGCCTCGGCGAAGCTGCGCTCGCTCATCGCCTTGATGTCGGCGCCGGCGGCGAATACCTCGTCGGAGCCGGCGATCACGATGCAGCGGACCTCGGGGTCGGGGTCCATCCGCTCCAGCTCGGAAGCGAGCCGCTCCATCACCTCCGGCGAGAGGGCGTTGCGGACCTCCGGCCGGTTCAGCCGCAGCAACGCGACGCCCCCGTCGCGCGAGGTCTCGACGACTTCGCTCACTCCGCCTCGAGGGGCATCATCGCGTTGATTCCGGTCGCGGCTCGGCCGATGATCAGCTTCTGGATCTGGGAGGTGCCCTCGTACAGAGTCGTCACCCGCGCGTCGCGAAGGTAGCGCTCGACCGGGTAGTCGTCGACGTAGCCGGCGCCGCCGTGGACTTGGATCGCCAGGTTGGCGCACTCGACCGCCGACTCCGTCGCGTAGAGCTTGGCCACAGAGGTTTCCATCGTGTTCGGCTTGCCCTGGTCCTTCAACACCCCAGCCCGGTAGACCAGCATCCGGGAGGCGTCGCGCTTGAGGATCATGTCGGCGATCATCTCCTGCACGAGTTGGAAGCGGGCGAGGGGAACGCCGAACTGCTTGCGCTCCTTCGCGTACTGCACAGAGGCCTCCACGCAGCCATCGCAGATGCCGATGCAGCCGGCGGCGACGCTGTAGCGGCCGTTGTCGAGGGCGCTCATCGCGACCTTGAAGCCGTCGCCGATCTCACCGAGCATCGCGTCCTCGCCGACCTCGACCTCGTCGAGGGACAGCTCCGCCGTGTCGGAGGAGCGCAGGCCGAGCTTGCCGTGGATCTCCTGCGTCGTGAAGCCCTCGCTTGCGGTCGGCACGAGGAAGCAGGCGAGCCCCCGGTGTCTCAGCGAAGGGTCGGTCTGGGCGAAGATCAGCGCCACCTCGGAGAAGTTGCCGAGGGAGATCCACATCTTCTGGCCGCTGATCGACCAGCCCGAGTCGGTCTTGGTCGCGCGCGTGCGCAGGTTGGCGGCGTCGGAGCCGGTGTCGGGCTCGGTCAGGCCGAAGCAGCCGAGCGCCTCGCCGGAGCAGAGCCGCGGCAGCCATTTCTGCTTCTGCTCTTCTGTGCCCCACTTCTCGATCGAGCCGGCGACCAATGAGGTCTGCACCGAGACCACGGTGCGGGCGGAGGAGTCGGCGCGACCGACCTGCTCGACGATCAACCCGTAGCCGATGTAGTCGAGCCCGCGACCGCCGTACTCCTCGGCGACGGGAGCCCCGAGGTAGCCGACCTCTCCCAGCTTGCTCGCCAGTTCGCGGTCGAAGCGAGCGGCGCGGTCGTTGTCTTTTACCCGCGGCAATATCTCGCGGTCGGCGAACTCGCGCGCCGCCTCGGAGATGAGTCGCTGCTCGTCGGTCAACTGGAAGTCCAAGTCAAAGTTCCTTTCCAAGGGTGGCCGCGAAGGCTTCCTGCGCTTCGCGGGTGCGGGGACCGGGGGACTGGGGAAGCTCGGCGCCGTCGATCGCGGAGACGGTCTGGATCTCCCGCGTGGTCGAGGCGAGAAAGGCCTCCTGGGCGGCACGCAGGTCGGCGACCGGCCAGGCGCCCTCCTCGACGTCGAGGGCTTTGACCAGGCGGTCGCGGGTGATCGACTCAAGTACGCCGTTGTCGAGCGCCGGCGTGCGCAGCGCGCCCTGCGGCGAGACCCAGAAGATCGCCGACGTCGGCGGCTCCAGCACGATGCCGTCCGGCTGCACGAGGACCGCCTCGTCGGCGCCCTGGGATTGGGCGATTCGCGTCGCCTGCATGTTCGCCGCATAGGAGAGCGACTTGACCCCGTTGAGGATCACCGTCGGACAGTAGGTGACGGTGGCGAGCTTCAGCGTCTCGGCGTGCGCGGGGAGAGGCTCGGTCATCGCGAGGCGCCGCCCGCCGCGGGTGACGATCAGCCGCAGCTGGCCATCCGCGTCTCCGGCTTCGGCCATCAGCGCCTCGATCTCCCGCTCCAGCGCGGTGCGGTCGAACTCGAGCTGGATCGCCCCGGCGGAGCGCTGCAGCCGGTCGATGTGGTCAGCCAGCGCGAAGAGCTTGCCGCCGTAGATGCGGATCACCTCGAAGGCGCCGTCGCCGCGGTAGAGGCCGTCGTCCTTGAGTGGGACAACCGCCTCCCCCGTCGGGGAGATCGTCCCGTCGACGCTGGCCAGCTCGGAAACCGTGCTCATCGGACCGGCGAGGCTATCCATCACAACTGTTTCGCGCTTCGCTCACGGCGCGAAGAATCAGATATGCACGCTTGTTCGCTCCGCGCTCACGCTCGTTCGAACACAGTGGCCAGCCCTTGGCCTACGCCGACGCAGAGGGTGGCGACGCCGTAGCGGGCGTTGCGGCGTCCTAGCTCGCGCACGAGGGTTGTCGTCAGGCGGGCGCCGGAGCAGCCGAGTGGGTGGCCGAGGGCGATCGCGCCGCCGTTGACGTTGAGGCGTTCTTCGTCGATTCCCAGCTCCCGCGCGCAGGCCAGAACCTGGGCGGCGAAGGCCTCGTTCAACTCGATCAGGTCGACGTCGTCGAGGGAGATGCCGGCGGCGGCGAGGGCGCGCGGGACCGCCTCGACCGGGCCGATTCCCATGTAGGCGGGGTCGACTCCGGCGACGCCGGTGGAGACGACGCGCGCCAGCGGCTCGGCGCCGAGCCGGTCGACCCCCGCCTCGGAGGCGATCAGCAGGCAGGCGGCGCCGTCGTTGAGGGTCGAGGCGTTGCCGGCGGTGACGGTGCCGCCCTCGCAGAAGACCGGACGCAGCCCGGCGAGCTTTTCCGCCGAAGCGTCGGGACGCGGGCCCTCGTCGGCGGCGACGGTGACGGTCTCGCGCCCGCGCGGCGCCTCGATCGGGGCGATCTCCTCTTCGAAGCGGCCCGCTTCGACGGCTGCCACCGCCCGCTGGTGGCTGCGCAGCGCGTAGGCGTCCTGATCCTCGCGGCTTATCCCGTAGCGATCGGCGACGTTCTCGGCGGTCTCGCCCATCGACTCGGTCGAAACGTCCAGCTCGGCCATCAGCGGGTTGACCATCCGCCAGCCAAGGGTCGTGTCGTGCATCGTCCGCTCGCCGCGGGGCAGGCCGCGCTCGGGCTTCTCCACGACCCACGGGGCCCGGCTCATCGATTCGACCCCGCCCGCCAGGTAGAAGTCGCCCTCGCCGAGCTTGACCGCGCGGGCCGCGGCGTTGACCGCCTCCAGTCCGGAGGCGCAGAGGCGGTTGACCGTGGCGCCCGGCACGCTCGCCGGCAGCCCGGCGAGCAGCGCCGCCATTCGCGCCACGTCGCGGTTGTCCTCTCCCGACTGGTTGGCGGCGCCGAAGAAGACATCCGTGATCTGCGCGGGGTCGATGCCGGTGCGGTCGACCACGGCGTGGATCGCATGAGCGGCGAGGTCGTCGGGTCGCACGCCGGAGAGCGCTCCGCGGTAGGCGCCCATCGGGGTTCGCGCCGCATCGACTACATAGGCCTCGGGCATGGCCGCGGATTAAACAACGCTCTCGTCACGCGCGTATCCTCTTTGCCGTGGGCTTCGTTCTGGCAACGATCGGCATGCTCGCCTTCCTCGTTGGCGTCCTGGTGATCGTCGGCCGCTTCTATCCGGGCAGCGACGCCGACCTCGTCGACTGGGTCCCGACCCGCTCCCCCGAGGTAGAGGTCCAAAACGAGATCGACGACGTCCGCCAGATGTTGGAGGCGCAGAACGAGATGCGCCGCCGCCGCGGCGCCCCGGAGATGACCGCCGAGGACCTGCGCCGCAAGGTCGCCGAGGACGAGATGAACCGCCTGCGCTGGCGGGACCCGTTCGGGGCCGAGTAGCGGGCTGAGCAGTGGCGAGGGCGTTGATCGTCGGTTGCGGCTGCCGTGGGCGGCTGTTGGGGGAGCGGCTGCTGGAGGAGGGCTGGGCGGTACGGGGGACGAGCCGGCGCGAGGATGGCCTGGCGCCGATCGAGGCGGCGGGAATCGAGTCGGCGCTCGCCGATCCCGAGCGTCCCGCAACGGTGCTGGAGCTGATCGGCGACGTCACCGTCGTCTACTGGCTGCTGGGATCGGCTGAGGGTGAGGACGAGGCGCTCGCCGCCATTCACGGCCCGCGCTTGGAGCGCTTGATGGAGAGATTGGTCGACACCCCCGTGCGCCGCTTCGTCTATGAGGCGGAGGGCAGCGTCCCATCCAGGTATCTGGAACAGGGGGAGGCGATCGTCCGGGCCGCCGCCCGCACCTGGCATATCCCGATCAAGATAGTGGGGCGAGCCGGCGAACCCAAATAGCTAAACTCGGATGGGAATTAAGGAATATTGAGGACGAGGTAGCGAGAGGAGCGTCAAATGGCTCTGCAGCTTGGTGACACAGCACCGGATTTCGAGGCGGACACGACTCAGGGTCGGATCGGATTTCACGACTGGATTGGCGATTCGTGGGCCGTCCTGTTCTCCCACCCAAAGGACTTCACCCCGGTTTGCACGACGGAGCTTGGCTACATGGCGAGCATCGAGCCCGAGTTCAAGAAGCGCAACGTGAAGATCATCGGGCTCTCGGTCGACCCGCTCGACAAACACGAGGCCTGGGCGAGCGACATCGAGGAGACCCAGGGGGCGGCGCCGAACTACCCGATCGTCAGCGACGCCGACTTCGAGGTCTCGAAGCTGTACGGGATGCTGCCGGCCGACGTCTCCGGCGACGCCGCGGACCGCACGCCCGCCGACAACCAGACCGTGCGCAACGTCTTCGTCATCGGCCCCGACAAGAAGATCAGACTCATCCTCGTCTATCCGATGACGACCGGGCGCAACTTCGACGAGGTCCTGCGAGTGATCGACTCGCTTCAGCTCACCGCCCAGCACAAAGTCGCAACCCCTGCCCAGTGGCAGCAGGGCGACGACGTGATCATCGCCGGCTCGGTCACCAACGATCAGGCGAGAGAGATCTACCCGGAGGGTTGGGAGGAGCCACGGCCATACATCCGCATCGTCCCCCAACCGGTGGGGGACTCGAGCTAGTCGAGGCGCTCCAGCAGGTCGCCCAGGATTCGGGCGGTGGCGCCCCAGATCAGGTGCCCTTCGACCTCATAGGTCGGGGTATGGATGGGGACGCCGCGGCGGATCAGACGGCGGATCTCATAGCTTTCGCGCAGCACCTGCAGGGAGAAGGTGAGGACCGTCTCGACCTCGGCGGGGTTGGGTGCGAGCGCGAGTTCTCTGGGGTGTGGGATGCGTCCGACGAACGGGTGGATGCGGTAGCCGGTGACGAAGGTCGCCGTGGGGGGCAGCGCCTCACCGATCTCTACCACCGCGGGGTCGAGCCCGATCTCCTCTTGGGACTCGCGCAGGGCGGTGGCGGCGAGGTCGGCGTCTCCCTCGTCCCTGCGTCCGCCCGGAAAGGAGATCTCACCCGCATGTCTGCGCATGTCGGCGCGGCGTTCGGTGAAGACCAGGCCGGGATCGTCGGGCCAGCCGTAGAGCGGCAGCAGGACCGCCGCGTCGGTTTGGGGCGATTTATTCGCCATATGCGCGAGTAAGTCGCCCCGCGCGGATCAGATGATCACCTGGACGGTGCCGCCATCCACCGACCAGGCGGCGCCGCTGACGTAGGAGGCGCGCTCGGAGCAGAGGAAGACGATCGCGGCGGCGATCTCTCTGGTCTCGGCGAGCCGGCCGATCGGGCGCTTCGAGCCGGCGTCGGCGAGCGCCTCTCCGCGACTCGCGGCGCCGGACATCTCCTGCGATTGGTCGAGCAGGCCGCCAGGCTCCATCCACATCTCCGAGGTGACGGGCCCGGGGCAGATCGCGTTGACGAGGACCCCGCGCCTGGCGTAGCGGTCGGCGAAGAGGCGGGAGAGGGAGAGCTCCGCGGCCTTGGCGACCGAGTACTCGGGCATCGCCGCCGAGGGGCGCTTGCCCGCGGTCGAGCAGACGTTGACGATCCGGCCCCAGCCGCGCTCGGCCATCGCCGGGGTGGCGGCGCGCATCGCCCGCAGCGGCGCCATCACGTTCAGCTCGTACTGGACGCGCCAGTCGTCGTCGGGGACGTCGTCGAGATCGCGCCATTTGGCGACGCCGGCATTGTTGACCAGCACGTCGAGGGAGCCGAAGCGCTCGCCCGCCTCCGCCAGCATCCGTTCGCCGGCGTCTTCCTCGGTGATGTCGAGGGCGAGGTGGGCGGCGCGCCCACCCGCCGCGACGCCGGCCTCCTCGGCCTCCCGCGCGGCGGCGGCGAGCTTCTCCTCGCCGCGCGCGACCAGCAGGACGCTCGCTCCTTCCTGGCAAAGCATCCGCGCCGTCTCGCGGCCGATCCCTCGGCTGGCGCCGGTGACGACGCAGCCTCGTCCCTGCAGGCCAAGGTCCATCCGCTCGCCCCTAACCCTTGCGCCGGCCCTCGAACAGCGCCGGGTCGTCGACGTCGGCGAAGCGGGCCATCGCGTAGACGAGGTCGGAGGCGCGATTGACGAAGTGGATCACGACCTCGCTCGCCAGCTCGCCTGCCTCGTTGAGGGCGCTGATGTGGCGCTCGGCGCGGCGGACGGTCGTCCTCGCCACGTCGAGTTGGGCGGAGAGCTGATTGCCGCCGGGAATTACGAACTGCGGTGGCAGCTCGACCTCGGACATGTAGCGGTCGATCAGGCGTTCCAGCTCGGCGACCATCTCCTCGGTGGTGCGGCTGATCCCGTCCTCGAGGCGCTCGGCCGCCTCCGGCGCGGTCGCCAGCTCGGCGCCGGTGACGAAGAGGTCGTCCTGAAGGCGGAGGATGTCGGCGGCCAACTCGGCGTGCTCAGCTCCGCAGAGCGCTCGGGCGACGCCCAGCTCCGAACAGGCCTCGTCGAGCGAGCCGTAGGCCTCGGTGCGGCCGTGGTGCTTGGGGACGCGGCCGCCGTACCAGAGCGAAGTCGTCCCGTCGTCGCCCTTCTTGGTGTAGATCTTGACCACGGCCCGATCCTACGCCGTGATCCTCAGCCGACCGGGTTGAAGACGATTCCGGTGAGGATCTTCGGGAAGAAGTAGGTCGACTTCGGCGGCATGATCTCTCCGGCGCCGGCCACCTCGCGGACCTGATCGACCGGGGTGGGGCGGAGGATGAAGGCGACGTCGTAGGAGCCGTCTTGCAGCCGGGCGAGGGAGTCGGGGATGCTCTTCGCGTAGTCGATGCCGCGCCGGGCGGCGATGTCGTCCTTGGTCATCCCGAGGATCCCCTCGAAGACGAGCGCCTCGAGGATCGCCGAGTCGAGGCGGCGATATGCCTCGGTCTTGCCGGCGAGGACGCGGTCCAGCTCCGCGGTGTCCTTCAGCCGCAGGCGGAAGTTTCTCTTGTGGTGTGAGTCGTAGAAGCCGAAGACCCCGGCGCCCTCCTCGCCGGCGGGGTCGATGTCGTCGACCTCGCTGACGTCGAACAGCTCGCGCAGGCCGTTGCCGAGGCGCTGCTGGCGCTCGGGGTCTTCGGCGAAGCCCGAGAGCAGGCGGTGGGTGGGAAAGACGGTGAGGCCGGGGTCGTCGAGGCCGGTCAGCGCCATCAAGGTGTAGTTGTGGTCGCCCTCGCCGCCGATCTCATCGCGGTAAGCGCGCGCGGTCTCGTAGCGGTGGTGGCCGTCGGCGATCAGCAACTCGGCGCGGGCGAGGCGCTCGTGGACGGCGGCGTGAATTTCCGGGTCGGCGACGCGCCAGACGCGGTGCGCGGTCCCGTCGGCGTCGGTCACCTCGGCCCAGGGCTCGCCCTCGGTGGCGGGCGCTACCAGCGGCCAGGCGTCCTCGGTGGTGAGGGAGAAGATCGGCGAGAGGTTGAGCTTCGTGGCCCGGGTCAGGTCGAGCCGGTCCTTCTTCGGCCCGGGCAGCGTGCGCTCGTGGGCGCGGATCTTCCCCGCGC
>Ga0247754_1000064_pt1 | contig 11174 bp, 25 predicted proteins | sample UWRJS184509B5_FD_181015 | JGI IMG/M metagenome (GOLD analysis project Ga0247754, IMG submission 181015) | Soil microbial communities from Arlington Agricultural Research Station in Wisconsin, United States - UWRJ-S184-509B-5 | ecosystem: Environmental > Terrestrial > Soil > Agricultural land... | reverse complement strand
TCACACGACACTGATCCGAAGAGGGCACATGCGGCGCTCGATAGGATGCTGGAGACGGTGATTGCACTAAGAAAGGAGACGGAGTTAGAGCAACGCCGAGAGGACTTCGTTAGGCACTTAGCCGATTGTGGCTATGGGCAAGTGTACGTGGAACGGGACGACGAGAGCGTGAACTTGATAGTGGTTGAAGGCTCGTTCGACCTGAAAAAGTTGAGTAAGCGTATGTTCTGGTTCAAGTACGAAGATGTACGCCAACAAGGATTAGAGGAGAAACACCAATGTCTATAAAGGTCAGGGAAGATACCTTCACTGCGAGCTTGGCGGAATTGAAGGGTGTAGCTGTCGTTCATGCGTGGTCTGTGGTCAAATGTGATAACCCGCAGTGTCCAGCAGCCCATGTATTCTTCTTCGATGGGGATGATGTAATAATCGCTCACATGCCAATGACGCCGGAAGTGGTCACTGATATGCTGCGTGATGTGTGTCAAGCGTTGGGGGGAATACAGTGATGGTGATGCGAGGCACAACAAATCCTGAAATGGTTGTTCGGCCGTTTGCGTTGCATCGAGAGCGCGGCTTGAACGATGCTGGCGTGTATGGGATATATAGCACGAAGTATCACCAGTGGTTTCGGTGGTGCTATCGCACTAAGAAAAGGGCCGACGATGTGGCTGGTCGATTAGCTGTGGATGATCGACAGGACTTGAATGCGAATTGGGTGCATGATCCACAGGACTGCACGATGAGCAGCAATGAAAGAAACCTGAAATGAACGAGTTGCTCGCGCAATTCGGGCTGCGGCCAGATTTGGTGCCGCAGCCTGAGCCGTTCGAGTGGCCACCGTTGCCTGAGTTCATCGACTTCGAGCCTGTGATTGAGGTTGGTCCGTTTTGGGTGATGGTGTTCATGCTAGTGTTCGCTGCATGGTTAGGTATGACACGAAGAGGAGAAGTGAAATGATACAGTTTGAGTTGTTACATCCTAAGATGACGCAGGAACGACTGGGTTGGTTGCCCAGTTTCTTGGACGTGGATGACCCGAGGCCAGCGAAAGAGCAGTTCCATGAACGGTATGCGCATGGTGGTGGTTGGCAGCCGTTCAATGGATTCGAAATGAGGAAGGGTTATTCGATTAAGTATCCGGGTGATCCTGCGCACAAGCCGTTGGCGCAAGCAAAGCTGCGTGATGAACTGATTGTGTTCTATGATTATGCATGGGTCGCAATCATACAGCCCGATGGTAGCTTTGAAATCGCAAGGATGGACTAACATGAGTGAGTCACACAAGGTGTATTGGCTGAGTGCGGTCGGTGAGGTTGATGATTTCGGTGACAAGATCACGGACACAATCATCGACGGAGTGACAAAGCATGGACCGTGGGCGTTAATGACGCCTAAGAGTTTCAGGTACAATGGAATGAATAGGTTTGGTGAAGGCGTCGCACAGAAGTTTGTGAAGCAGGAAGATGGCCGATGGCTAAAGGTGGAGGGCTAGCGTGAGTGAGTTGTGGTTGATTGCGTCGTTTGCCGTGGTGGCCCTAGCCGTTTGGCTAGGGCTGCTCGGCTACGAAGGCGAAGACAGAGATAGGAGATAACAGCTTGGGGCGCGAGAACCTGTACCTTGCCAGCATCCTCGTACAGGTGACTCCGAGACACGGGCAGTGCTAGCCCACGACGCCCGGTCTTGTCCATCGATGCACACGATGGGCGCCCCACCAGTTCTAACAAGAGGAGAGAAAGCATGGGTGAGTCACACAAACTACAGATCGTAATGTCTCGGGCGTTTCTAGTAGAGGGCTTGCAGCTTATATACAATAGATGGGCTGCGGAGTTCGATGCACTAAAAGCGGTTAAGTCGGAGAAGGATGACGGCAGTAAAGATTGGAATGAGTTTCATGCCGAACGACTTCGGAGACAGACGGAACAGGAGGCAGTGTGGCGCGCACTCAAGGACGAAGGCTTGGCTATTATGCGTAGTGGTGTCATGGAAGAGTATGATGCTAAACAACGGAGAGGGTAATGGCAATACATATGAGCAGCGGCTTCCCGGTTAGCCTCGGGGCCGTTCGTGATTACAGGACAGCGTTTCGACAGATGAAAGAGGCTGGTATAGATGTGCTGTATCCATATTCGGCACAGTACATTGTCAAGATGCCGGGCGAAATCGAGTACATGCCTTGGATTAATGATGCAGTACCGAATAGGATTTTCGATCCCGATAACCCGCTGGTGGCGGCTGCCAAGGATATCGGTATCAAGCTGATGTTGAACGGCGAGTTGTTCTATCCAGAGGATCACTTGCCGGGTTTGGAAGATGATCCGGTGCGCCGATTGATCGACGTGCATGGCCGCGATCTGATCTATGGTTTGTGGGGCGCTGATGAGCCTGCGATGAACTTCACGCCAATGACCTATCTGGAGGCGGTCTATGAGCGAGCAGCGCGCATAGGTGTGCCGCTGGTACTATGTCAGGCACCAATGGTGACCGATACCGATAAGGCGCACTTGTACGGCAGTCCACAGTTGCGCGTTGAGTACCTGCGCCGAGTCTTGTCGCAAGCTGCTTATTGTGACGAATGGATGTTCGACATCTATGCGGTCCCGGCTGCTACCTGCGCGATCATTCCGCCACAGGAAGCGATTGTTGGGACAGCAGCAACGAGTATCGGTGGTGCGGTCGGTGGCTATGCCAAATGGATGGAGAATAGATTGCCGAACAAACCACGAGGTATGGTATTGCAGGCGCATACCATTTCGGATTTCTATTCGGACGCTGCTATTGAAGTAATGGGCACTACCCGTAGGGCATTGGAATTTGCCTATCCGGGGCCTTCGGTTGCTGAGCTTGTCATCCAATATGTAGCGGCGGCAGGGTCACTGACGATTGGCTGGTACGGGCCGAGTTTCCAACGAACTCCCATGAGTGGAGATTGGGTGAACCTGTTGACAGCTTGTCCGTTGATGCACGAGTGATGAACCGGCACTGAGTGATGATGAACAGAAACTGAGTGAGTCACACAACATGGATTGGGACAAGGTGAGAAAGGCGCTTAGGTATCGTTATGTGCTGAGGCAGAGTGACGATGCCAAGTGGGAGGATAGATTCGCTGTGTATGATACACTGCTACGACGGTATACGTTTAGATCGAGCAGCAAGGTCATGGCGATCAAAGAGGTTCAGCGGCGGAATGGGTTCACGCCGGTGGATGGTGAAGAGGAGACCCTAATCATGCAACAGGAGTTCACACATGAACACCGATAAGTATCTGACAGCAGAGCAGTTGGGTATTACGAGGAAGGAGTGGCTGGCCCTGACAGTGCTCCTACAGGGGCTCAAGGAAGGTCGGTTTGGACACGAGCGATACAGTGCGAAGCCGGTTGAAGAACATGACATGAACCAGCCAATGATCGGCTTCGACATGGGCATCGCGGGGTCCACGTATCATTGCCATACGGTGCGGTGTATCGGTGGCTGGATGGCAACGATCATGGGCTATGAATTGGACAGTGGTATACAGGACTATGTGTTCAATGGGCACAGTGTGCCGTTGACATCGCTGTTATTCCCAACGAGAGCGCAGATGGATCGGATCAATCAGGCTGATGCGGTCAGGGCCATCGAGAACTTCCTGACGATTGGTAAGCCGCAGTGGGATGCGGTGATCGAGCCAATTCGTTTGAGTCACACAGAAACGACGCAGGGCGGTGTCGAGTACGTGCGCATTGGCAGCCCGTTGGAGCCTGTGCGTGATGCGCAGCGAGAGCTTGCGGACATGGTAGATGAACCGCGTAAGTTGGAGGACAAGAGCAAATGAATTGGTGGTGGCTACTTGCGCCATTCCTGATAGTGGGATTCGTTGTGGTATGCACGATGGTAATGGTCGTGTACACAATGATGACAGATAAGGATGATCTGTAATGGACCCGTTAGAACAACTGTTCCGCAGATACAAGCAAGCCTTGATTCGTGCTTGGGTCATGGACGCAAATGACGAGCACGGGCACGGTGATAAGATCAGGAAGATAACAGCAGAGGCTCACGCGAAGGCGGACACGCTGGAGCGTGAGTTCTGGCAGATGCTTGAAAAGGAGAGAAAAGAAAGAGGACAGACATGACCAAGGACCGAGCGGCCGAGATCGAACGGAGAAACTTAGAGAACGAGGAGTTCGAGTATCGATGCAAGATTTGCGAGAAAACACCGCAGGAAATCGGCTGGTGTGACGAATGCGGCTATAACCGAGATTACTATAAGATACGTCGCGTCGTTGTTCAGTGAGAGAAAAGAAAGGGCTTGACACGTGATATCAAATGTGATATAATTCCTGTATCGTGCGAAGAGGAGAAACCACGATGAACACCGAACTGCTTAGCGCCCTACTTGGGGCGTGGGCTGGCCTTGCTTTGTTGTACGGTCTGGCAAGGACATTCGGTTGGTGAGTGAGTCACGCGAAAGAGGAGAACACTATGACAAAGGACCAGAAGTTAGTACAGGAATTGTGGATTGGCGACGTGAACCAGATGGGCACGTTCGGCAATGAACGCAGGTTGCGTGCGCAGGTTGAGGCGACAAATCGCCTGCTTGGAACAGACTATGTAGTGGTGACGGACGATGGTAAGGAGTTCTATGTAGCACATCGCCCGGTGTTAGTGTTCAAGGTGTGAGTGAGTCACACAGAAGAGGAGAAGGCGATGTTATCTTACGAGGCTACGATTGTAAATGAGTTGAAGAAGCTCGGGGTTACGCTGGCAAAGAACCCCGATGCCAAGGATAACACAGGGAATCTGTTGGGCGAGTACTTCCTGTGGAAGGTTGTGAGCAAGTACGCCGAGGCGCAGGAAGAGACAGCATACAAGAAGCTGCTGGAAACGGCGCTGTTCAAGGTGCCGACTGAGCCGGGTAGGTATGAGGTAGCGCACAGCAAGAGCTTCACGTTGTCGCTGACCGTGACCCAGCCGATAAAGCGGTTCGATCCCGAAGTGCTTGCGAAGAAGTTCAAGGATAGCAAGTACAAGGTGCCCGAAATGTACACGATCGAAAAGATCGATGAGGCTAAAGTACCGGGCAATAGTCAAGTGCGGAAGGATATCAAAGAGGTTTAGTAGCCGGGCCGATGCTGTGTGACTCACACAGTATCGGCCTTTTTTGTGGACAGAGCAAGAGGAGAACTAGCTCATGTTTAGGATAGAATGTTTTGTGGACGATAAGAAACTCAGTCAGGTGCTACAGGTGTTACAGGGTTTGATACTGGCAGACCCTCGGATACAGCCTGTGGCTAATGCACATATGGAAAGAGGCACTGTCAAGGCGAAGACAGATGGCAGCATCGGTGAGTTGCTGCTTGAGCATATCAAGAAGAATAAGCTGAAAGAGATTAGGAACAGGGATGTTCGTGAGTTCCTACGTGGCATGGGCCGTCCTCCGGGTTCTTCGTATTGGGGGATTAAGGAAGGAATTAGGCTAGGCTACCTACGCCGTTCAGGCAAGGGCAGTGGCATGAAATACGTGGTGAAGTCATGAAGATATATCGATCGTATATGTTCCGCACCAAAGACCCGGTGATTGACGAGCTAAGAACACTCGTTCAAGACACGTATGGCAATGTGAAGAACAAGGCTCTCACGACGATTGAGCGTGACGGTGGGCCGAGTTCCAGTGCCATGTATAACTGGTTCCACGGTAAGACCAGACGCCCGCAAAGTGCAGCGGTTGAGGCATGTGGCCGTGCGTTGGGCTACAAGAGGACATGGACCAAACTGAATGGGAAGGACAAGTGAATGGCGCTGGTGCTGCAACCAAGTCTTGACGAGCACAGTCGAGAGGAGATAATTGCACACATTGAACAGGTGAGAGCAAGGCGGCTTATGGCCGCCTTGATCTATGCTCAAGGTGCGCAAGAGAAACGTGCGGAAGAGGCCAGTGTCATCGAGCGGAAGCTGATAATGGAATTCGAGAGACTGGCTAAGAACATCGAGCAGCTTGATAAGTACGATAAGCTGGCGACAGAGCGATTGGAAAAGATTGCTGTGTTGCAACATGAGTACAATCTGTTGGTCACATTCGGAGTGGAGGAATAGAGTGCGTATGACTTCGGTGCGGTGGCACTATTGGACACTCAGGACGTGGACTTGTCACGGGCACCAATGGGAGTTGCTGCTTAGTCGTAAGTTTCCAGAGCGATACAAATGGCGACCAGTGTGCCCCGATCATGGAGTGGAGGAATAGCATGACTTTCAATGAGTTCCAACGAGAGCTAATCAATCGCGGCATCGAGCCGAACACGGCGTACATGCTGACGCTGATATACGAGCAGACAGCAGCGATGAGCAAACGAGTTGACGATTGTGCGTCGGTACTGTTGCACATGGCCAAGACCATTGAGCAATTGACAGAGCTTAATGCCGACACGCGGGCGCAGTTGGCAAGGGTGGCTCGTGGCAGTAGACCAGATGGGATCGACGTGTATAGCGTTGGCTATGACCCGAAGGACAACTGATGAAACAGGCTCAGGGTTTTGTCACGTCCGATGGTCGGTTCTTCGAGCAGCAGAGCGAGGCTGAGTACCATGAGGCCCGGCTTGAACTGTGTGACTCACTCGACCAAATCGAGATAGCCGAGGGTCGGTACGTGGACCCTGAGAAGTTCATTGAAGTGTTAACGCTCGCGTATCCCAAAGTGGAAAGGATGATAAATGCCTACAAAGCGAACCCCGAACTCGCCCAAGCCTACGAAGAAGCCTGTGCCCTCCAACGCCAACGACTTAGGCAAGCCTTACTTGATCCGCCCAGCGACCCTGTACAAGGGAATGGAAAAGAGGTTACAACGAATAAGCCGTATCGAGGAGACAGAAAAAACCCTCCCGGTGTACTCGAACAGCCGTTTGGTAGACTTGTCCCAATGCCCAACGTGGGGCGTGGTGAGCAGCCAGAGGAGCTACAAGACGAGTGCTAGATCGCTGGCGTTAGAAGCTGGCGAGACGATGCACGGTGTGTTTGCAGCGGTTAGGATATGGCAGTTGTGGAAGCGTCAGGGAATGCCTGAGATTGCTGACAGGACAGCGAGAAGGATATTTGGCGGTGATCGGTGGGATACGTGCATTGATGGACTTGGTATGCGTGAGTCACACAAAGACGCACGAGAACAGTTGCAACAGTTGGCATTCAACGTCTTGCATACAAGTGAATGGGCAGATGATGCAAAAGATAATGTGCGAACGCTGGCTAATATGGAACTGGCATCTATTGTCTATATCGACGAGCGACTTCGGTATATGGACAACTGGACAATATGGGTCCATGACAAGCGTGATCCCACCACTTTGGTCGGCATCGAGCAGGTGTTCGATGTTGTGCTGCACTACGCGGATGGAGTCAAGATTAGATATTGTGGCACGATAGATGGGCTGACGGAGAGGCAGGCCACGGGGGAAAAGTACATTGAGGACAACAAGACGGCTAGTCGTCTCGATGACGGCTGGAAGCTGTCATTTGAAATGTCACATCAGATAACTGGATACTGTGCAGCGAGCAGCACGGTGTTCGGATTTCCGATCATGCGGTCGAAGATCATAGGCACGAAGATCAAGCCCACGCATAGAGGCGAGGATTGTTTCTGGATCGAGCCGGTCGAGAGGAACGAAAGTTTCGTGCAGCATTGGGCGCATTGGGTGCGGCACATGGTAGGTATTGCCGAAGAGTATAGGGATGACTACGAGCACGCGCCGAGGTTCACGCATTCGTGCAACAGATATTTCAGGCCGTGTTCGCTGATTGCGTTCTGTGCTGACACGCCAGTAGGGCGAGAGGAGCAGTACAACCAGATGGTGCCTGCGAGGCTCAGCCCGTCCGAACGTGCGATCACGGTGTGAGTCACACATGGCGAAGCGATCATTCCAAGTTGGTCCAGTGATGACCAAGGCAGGGGGAGAGGCCAATGCGCGTATGGCCGTCCTCCTGTGGGGCCTAGCTGGATGTGGCAAGACGACATGGGCGGCGACTGCGCCGGGAAACAAACTGTGGCTGTCGTTTGGGGATCAAGAGCATGTGTCGGTACAGCATCGGCATGATGTAGAGGTAGCGCATCTAGCTGAGGTAGGCTATGATGAATTGTTCAAGCATGCTCAGGGTGACAATCCGTTTGGGCTAGATAAGATACTAGCCGAGCACAAGGATATCGAGACAGTTGTGTGTGACTCAGCCACCGCGATAGCGTTCCGTGCGTTGCAGAAGGCAGTGGGCGATAAGGTAGGTGCGAGTAAGAAGGATGGGTTTGTGCCGACCATGATGGCACCGGGACAGAGTGCGTATGGTGGGCGTAATGCGTTGGTGCTGGAGGTAATGACAGGGCTGTTGAAGGTGACGGCTAAGCATCAAGTGCATTTAATTATCACAGCGCACGAGGCTGATCCGGTCAAGGACGGGCAAGGCGTGATCCAGTTGATAACGACTATGTTGGGCGGTCAGTTGGTTACGAACATGACATGGCGACTGTCAGAGATATGGTACATGACGCAATCAGCATCAGGCGAGAGAGAACGCCGGGTTGCGATTAGGCCATATGGGCATCGCAGGCCAATGAAAACCCGTATGTTCACAGATAAGGGACCGGCATCGTTTGTGTTGAACTATGACGCAGATAAACCGGACGACGCACCGGGGCAAATGACCATCAAGAGTTGGTACGAAAGATGGTACGAAGCCTACGGCAAGAAGATACCTATACCAGTTTCCGAGCAGGGAAATATTCAACCCACTAGCGCCAAGGCTGCTCCCTCGCGCAAATAGGAAGGCCACCAAATGGCTGATAATGGACAAGACGAACTGTCGATCATTGAATTGGACGAGAACTTGGCGGACGTGGAGAAGCCGCCGGAAGTCCCGCCGGGTGTGTACTTGGGCGAGGTTCAGGATGTGCAGATTCCTACCTCGAAGCAGGGCAATCGTTACTTTTCGATTCGCTTTGTGATTGCTCCCGAGGAACTCCCGGCTGACGTTCGCGAGTTCTATGAGGAAGGTGCGATCCTGTTCTGGAATCGCCAGATCGTACCGGGTGCGGGCGATGCTCGTGCCAAGTTCAATCTGCGTCGGCTGGTCGAGGCTCTTGGCCTTGACACGCGGACGACTTCGATCGATCCGAACGAGTGGATGGGTCGCACTGCACGGCTTCGGGTCCGTCTTGGGTCCGAGTATCAAGGCGAGCGTCGCGCTGAAATCGCTAGCGTGGAACTCGCTGAGGACGAAGCTCCTCGTCGGAGTGCTCAAGCGACTCCCTCGGAAGAGGAAGTCACGACGCACGTACCGGAGGGCACGCGACCTGCTCGTCGCGCTCCCCGTCGGTAACTAGACTGAACTGGCCCCGGTGTGTGAGTCACACCGGGGCTTCTTTGTAACAGGAGCGGATCATGTACGTTGTGTTGAACAGTGAGGAAGTGCCGCCGAATGGTAGCATACAAATTATTCTGCGGGTCAAGTCGCATGACCGCGCAGATGTCAGGCTCGCAGCAGCGAAGCTAGGACTAAAGCCATCAGAGTTCATGCGTATGGTTGTTGTGCAGGCAGCACGTAAGATATTAGCGGATAGGGGCTAGACATGGATACGGAGATTATGCGTAGGGCTGCGGCGTGTATCTATATCGCGGTTGAAGAGAAGGTAGCAGACAGCATTGCAGAGTTATTACGTGGTGCTGCTGATGAAATTGAGCGGTTGAGAAAGGAGTTAGAAGATGCCAAACGTGCGGATCAGGGCTGAGAAGATTGAGGCTAAGTATCTCAAGCCCGGCGAGTTGTATTCGACCGTCGGGCATGAGTATTGGGACCACGCCATGACAAGAGGAGAAATTGGCATTACGGTTATGATCCGAACATATGTCGATGCAGATGGCGGGGATGAGTTAGTGTACCGGATACTGATAGAGTATCTGGATCGTGATGTTGTGATGGCGCCACAACGTGCGATGAATCCACTGCTGCCACCGGGAGCGAGGAGATAAATATGAGTGACTCACACGACGATGCGAACAGTGCCGATTCATCACACGAAGAAATTGAAGATGTCAGTCTCGAAGAAAAAGAAGCCATCGCGGAAATGTTCAAGCCTGATGTGCCGGACCATGTACCGAGTGCGGAGCAGGCACGAGCAATTGACTTGTGCTGCGACATGACGAAGGCCATTGTAGGTGTTACAGGTGGTGCTGGCACCGGTAAGACATTCGTACTAGGCAAAGTGTTCCGAGAGTTGAAAGAGACAGGCTTTAAGGTTACGCTGTGCGCACCGACGGGTCGAGCAGCAAAGCGGATACAAGAGCTAACGGGCATCCCGGCGTTGACCGTGCATCGGCTGCTAGAGTATCCAATGCCCTTCGACTTGACAGCTGGCGAGAAGAATGAGCCACGAAGGAATAGACAGAACCCATTAGGCTCCAAGGTTGTTATCGTGGACGAGTCATCGATGATATCAACGGAGTTGTACAGGAACTTACTCGATGCTCTACCTAAATACGGAGTCATCAGGTTCTTCGGTGACGATAACCAGCTACCACCTGTAGAGGAATACGAAGGCGGTGTTCCTGAATCGCCATTTGCCAAAGTGCTCAAACGGTTCCCGATGGTAGAGCTAAGCTACAATTTCAGGAACGAAGACCTGATCTTGGACAACGCGCAAAGGATATTGCGCGGCGCTATTCCAAGGATCAACAGTCGATTTGTGGTGATCTATACCGACAATCCAGTAAGGCAGTTGACACAGTTTGTGAAGGGACACAGGGAGTTCACGCAAGGCAATCACCAGATCATTATACCTACACGACGTGGGCAGTTTGGCACGTCGAGGGTCAATCCGACATTGCAATTGATATACAATGGCGTAGGGCCAATGCTGCGACTGGATCGGTATGACAGGAAAGAGGCACCGTTGGCGGTACGAGCCAATGACAAGTTCTTGTGGATCAAGAACGATTACCAGTTGGATGTATACAATGGGGAGATAGGTGCCATTGAATGGATTAACACTGAGGATGGTGAACTTGGACTACGCACGCCGGATAGGTTGGTCAACGTACCGGCTAGGGTGCGGCAGTACAGTCCATATCATGGCGGCATGATATACTATGATCCGAGGAAGCAGATCGAGTTGGGCTATGCTGTCACGACGCATAAGGCACAAGGTTCCGAGTTCGACT
>Ga0247754_1000063_pt1 | contig 11222 bp, 12 predicted proteins | sample UWRJS184509B5_FD_181015 | JGI IMG/M metagenome (GOLD analysis project Ga0247754, IMG submission 181015) | Soil microbial communities from Arlington Agricultural Research Station in Wisconsin, United States - UWRJ-S184-509B-5 | ecosystem: Environmental > Terrestrial > Soil > Agricultural land... | reverse complement strand
CGACCAAGCTGCTGAGCGGCAGCCCGGCCGGGATCACCAAGGTGCGGGGCACGCCGCAGGTGCGTGAGCTAGGCCAGCGTACGGTCTTCCTGCTGCCTCTCTTCCACCCGGCGGCCGCGCTGCGCACTCCGGCGGTGAAGGAGACACTGCGCGGCGACTTCGAGCGGTTGCCGGAGCTGCTCGCCACTCCTTTGCCCGGAGCGGTCGAAGAGCCCGCCGAGCCGGAAGCTTCGGCTGAGGAGGAGGACTTGCCGCCGGTGCCGGCCGATCAGCTCGACCTGTTCGGCTGAGATGGAGAGATTCGCCAGCCGCTCGGCCGCGGAGACCGAGGCGCTCGGCGCCAGGATCGCCGAGCGCCTCGGTCCCGGCGACGTCGTCGTGGTCAGCGGCGAAATCGGGGCCGGGAAGACGACGCTGATCCGCGGCGCCTGCCGCGCCCTCGGCGTCACCGGCCCGGTCACCTCGCCGACCTTCACGATCGGCCGGCGCTACGCGGGCGGCCGCATGCCGATCTCTCACCTCGACCTCTACCGGCTGGAGAGCATGGGGGACGAGGACCCCGCCCTGCTGGACGACTACCTCAGCCCCGAGGGCGTCGCCTTCGTCGAGTGGCCCGCGGTGGCGGAGCCGCACCTGGGGCGCCGGGCGCTGGAGGTGCGGCTCCGCCACACGGGTGGAGACAGTCGGGCCGTGGAGTTCGACAGCGAGTTCTAGTAGCCGGAGTCCTTCAGCTTCTCCTGAGCCTGCTCGGAGGCGTCGTTGACCTGGTCTTCCGCCTCGTCCAGTTCCTTGTTGGCCTTGTCGACCGCGTCCTGGGCCTTGTCGGGGATGTCGGCGTCGTTCAGCTCCTTGTCGGCCTTGTCGATCGCCTCGTTGGCTTGCTCCTGGGCGTTGTCGACCGCCTCGCTGGCCTGCTCCTTGAGATCGTCGGCTTGGTTCGTGACGCTGTTGAGCTGGTCGTTGACGTTGTCGGAGTTGTCGTCGTCTCCGCAACCGGCCCAGACGGCGCCGCCGGCGGCAATGGCCAATACGACAACTATCGGCGCCGTACGGTGTTTGAATCTCCTCACGGAGTTCTCCTTTCGAGGGGGTTGTAGCATCAACACTAACTTGACCATGGGGGAAGGAAACGCTGTATGAGGGGACTGAAGACGCTTGCGGCAGTGCTCTCGGTGGCCGCGCTGCTGGCCGCTGTCGTGCCCGCCGGCGCCGGGGCGGCCGCGTATAAGCACTACGTCGGCTGCGGCGTCTCACAGAACGCGAAACCGTCGCACTCCTGCCCGAAGCAGAGCAAGAAGGGCGCTTTCTTCCGCTCCAACCGCGGTGTGTCCTGCCTCGACCCTCAGGGGAACCCGGTCCTGTGTGTGTATTACAAGGTCTGTGTCCGGTTCCCCGACGGGAGAAACCTCTGCGCGAATCGCCAACAGGCGATCAAGGGGGTGCTCTATGTCAACAGAATCACCTCCAACATTCCGGGCAGACATAGAGTGAGCTGGTTTGTCGAGGGCAAAAAAGTCGGCCTCTTCGTCTTCAACGTCACCGGTTAGCGGCGCGTCCGAGCCGGTCGTGCTCGGCTTCGACACGGCGACCGACGACACCTCCGTCTGCGCCGTGCGCGGCGGCCAGGTTCTGTTCGAGTCGCAGCTTGGTCCCGTGCCCGGCGGGCGGCCACGGCACGCCACCGGACTGCTCGAGGCCGTGGAGAAGGCCGCCGCGGCCGCCGGGGGCTGGACGGGGGTTGACCGGATCGCGGTCGGATTGGGCCCGGGGTCGTTCACCGGGTTGCGGATCGCCATCGCCACCGCCCGGGCGCTCGGCTCCAGCCTGGACTTGCCGGTGGCCGGCGCATGCACGCTCGACGCCCTTGGGCATGGGATTCGCGAGAGAGGCGGCGAGAGAACCGTCCTCGCCGTGCTGGACGCTCGCCGCGGCGAGGTGTTCGCGGCGCTCTACTCGCCCGGCGGGGAGCGTCTTTGGGAGCCGTCGGTTCTGCCGCCGGCGGACCTCGCCGAGCGCGCTGCGGCACTCCCCGCTTCCCCGCTGGCCGCCGGATCGGGGGCGGTACGATTTCGCGATGAGCTGGTCGGGCGCGGTGTCGAGGTCCCTTACGACGCCGATCCCGTGCACCGAGTTGCCGCGCGACACGTCTGCGCCGTCGCGGCGGCGGTCGGGAATACGGGCGACGGCGGTCCAGCTCCGATCTACCTGAGGCCCCCGGACGCAGAGCGGTGGCGTGAGCGAGATTCTTTCCAAAGAGCCAAGTGAGGTAGCCCGGGAGATTCGGGTGCGGCGGCTTGCCTACAGCGACCTGCCCGCCGTGATCGCGATCGAGCGCCGCTCCTTTCCGACCCCATGGTCGCTGGCGATGTTCGTGCTGGAGTTGTCGAAGCCGTCCGGGATCTGTCTCGCGGCGACTGCCGGCGACGAGCTGCTCGGCTATCTCGTCTGCTCCCGCTACGACCAGGTCTGGCACCTGATGAACGTCGCGGTGGCCCCCGAGCGGCGCCGCTCGGGGGTCGCGGGGCGGCTGATCTCCCGCCTATTCGAGGAGGCGCGGGGCGAGCTTCCCTTCACCCTCGAGGTCCGCGTGTCCAACGGCCAGGCGATCGCTATGTATGAGCGCTTCGGCTTTCGCTCCGCCGGAGTCCGACCCCGCTACTACCACGACAACGGCGAGGACGCGCTGATCATGTGGTTGGACTGACGCTTTGATCCTGGCGGTCGAAACGTCCTGCGACGACACTTGCGCCGCGATCCTCGAGGGGCCGCGGATCCTCTCCAACGTGATCTCCTCCCAGGCCGATCACGAGAGCTTCGGCGGAGTCGTGCCGGAGGTTGCGTCCCGGCGGCACCTGGAGCTGGCGACGCCGGTGGTCGACGCGGCTTTGTCCGAGGCGGGCGCCTCGCTCGATGAGATCGAGGCGGTCGCCGTCACCGTCGGGCCAGGCCTGATCGGAGCCCTCCTGGTCGGGGTCAGCACGGCGAAGGCAATCGCCGCCTCCCGACGGCTGCCGCTGGTCCCTGTCGATCACCTGCAGGGCCACGTCGCCGCCAACTTCCTTGAGCCCGAGCCGCTGGAGCCGCCCTTCCTTTGCCTGCTTGCGAGCGGTGGGCACACCCTGCTGGCCGGGGTTCGCGACCACGAGGGCCATGAGGTCCTCGGCCAGACTCTGGACGACGCCGCGGGCGAGGCTTTCGACAAGGTGGCGCGGATGCTGGGCCTCGGCTTCCCCGGCGGCCCCGCCCTGCAGCGGCTGGCCGAGGAGGGAGACCCGACCGCCTTCGAGATGCCCGTGGCGATGGCTCGTGACCCTGGCCTTGACTTCAGCTTCAGCGGCCTGAAGACCGCGCTGGCCTATCGCTGTCGTGAGCTGGGGCCGGACGGGGTGGCGGAGCGCCGCGCCGACCTCGCCGCGGGTTTCCAGGCGGCGGCGGTAGGGCAGCTGACCGCCAAGCTCGAGCGGGCCCTGGATCGTGGGGAATGGGGGGCGGTCGCGCTCGGCGGCGGTGTCGCCGCCAACGGTCCACTGCGCGAAGCGGTCGCGGCGTTGTGCGAGGAGCGTGGCCTGCGCTTGAAGCTGGTGCCGCTCGAGCTCTGCACCGACAACGCGGCGATGATCGGCTCGGCCTCCCGCTTCGCGCCCTCGATTCCCTACCCCGACTATCTCTCCTACGACGCTTTTGCCACCGGCGAGGCGATCGCCGCGGCGTGAGCGAGATCGTCGTCTACTCCCGGCCCGGCTGCCACCTCTGCGAGAAGGCGATCGAGCGGATCGTCGCCCTGCACGGCGAGGGCTACCGCTTCGGCCTGCACGAGGTGGACATCGAGAGCGACGAGTTGCTGCTGCGGCGCCACCTCGAGCGCATCCCGGTGGTCGAGGTCGACGGCGTCGTCGTCTCCGAGCTGATCCTCGACGAAGCCGGCCTGCGGGCGAGGCTCGATACTGTGGGGGCGCATGGAGATCACCGAGGATCGTGAAGTGGGGAACGGGCTGCTAGTCGACGGCGAGCGTCTCTCGCTCGGCGTCGCGGCGCGCCTGTCGCGCTACCTGCAGGTGCTCACCCAGGCGCGGAAGATGGGGCGGGAGACGATCTCCTCGCAGGAGCTGTCCGAGTACACGCACATCAACCCGACCCAGATTCGGCGCGACCTCTCCGGCTTCGGCAAGTTCGGCAAGCGCGGCGTCGGCTACAACGTCGAATCGCTGGTTTCGGAGATCCGCAAGATCCTCCGTACCTCGGGCCAGCACAACATCGCCCTCTTCGGCGCCGGCAACCTCGGTCAGGCAATCGCCAGCTCCGACATCTTCGCCGACCACGGCTTTCAGATCGTCGCCATGTTCGACGTCGACCCGTCCGTCGTCGGCACACAGGTCGGCGAACTTGCGGTGCGCGATTTCGGCGAGCTCGAATCGGTTGTCGCCGAGGACGAGATCGTCGTCGGGGTCCTCGCCGTTCCCGCCGGGGCAGCCCAGGCCGTCGCCGACCGACTCGTCGAGGCCGGCGTCAAGATCATCTTCAACTACTCAGAGCAACTGCTTCAGGTGCCGCCGGAGGTGACGGTGCACGCGTCCAGCCCGGCCGTCGACCTCCTCTACGCGCTCTACTTCTACTTGGCCTGAGCTTTGTCCCTGGACCTGGACCTCGTTCGGGAGAGATTCGAGACCTCCACCGACTTCACGATCGGGCTGGAGGAGGAGTTCGCGATCCTCGACCCAGGAACGCTGGAACTGGAGCACCGCTTCGAGGACGTCTATTCCGCTTGTCAGGCCGACGAGGTGCTGGCCGAGTCGGCGGCCGGCGAGCTGATCGCCTCGGAGATCGAGATTCGCTCGGGGCGTTCGGGCCGCTTCTCCGAGGCGGTGGACAAGCAGCGCGAACGGCGCGTGCGGCTCTTCGAGTTGGTCGACGGGATGGGGCTGGCGCTTGGCGCGACCGGCACGCACCCCTGGGCCGACTACCTGGACCAGCGGATCATCGACACGCCGCACTACCGGCGGCTCCAGCACGAGCTCGGCTGGGTCGCTCAGCGCAACAACACCTGGAGCATGCACGTCCACATGGGTGTCCGCGGCGCCGATCGGGCGATCGCCGTCTGCGACTGGATGCGGGAGCTGCTCCCCCTGCTGCTGGCCGTCTCCGCCAACTCGCCCTTCCTCGACCGCCGCGACACCGGGCTGCACACGGTGCGCACGGAGATCTTCACCCGCACCTTCCCGCGCTGTGGCATCCCCAGCCCCTTCGTCGACTGGAGGACCTACGCCGATTTCGTCGGGATGCTGGAGCGGACGGGGACGATCGTCGAGTCGACCCAACTCTGGTGGAGCGTACGCCCGCACCACCATTTCGGCACGGTCGAGGTACGGATCTGCGACGCGCAGACCAGGGGGGACGAGTCCTTCGCCCTGGCCGGGCTGATCGCGGCCTGCATCGCGCAGACGGCGATGGAGTACGACGAGCACGGCTACGACGGGGTCGGGCGGCCGCTGCTCGACCGGGAGATCGAGGAGAACCTCTGGCGGGCGATTCGCTATGGGATGAGCGGCAGACTGATCGACTTCCGGCGGGGCGCCGTGGTCGAGGCGCGGGAGGCGCTGGAGGAGGTCCTTGCCTGGACGGAGCCGGCCCGCGCGCGTCTGGGAATCGACGTGGAGTTGCCGGAGCGAAACGGCGCTCAACGGGCGCGCGAGGCGATCGACAACGGGGTGTCGATCGAGGATGTCTACAGGGACGCCGTAAGGGAGACGAGGCGCACCTACACCGCCGCCAAGCAGGCCGCGTAAACGGCATCAACAGTGGCACTGCGCTTGCGCCGCGCTCATAGATAGACTCCCGCGCCGCTAAAACCAGCCGGAGGACTAACTTGACCAGTTTCTTGACCGATTACGGAGTCGTCGTCGCGCTTGTCTGCGCCGGGGCGGCGGTTGTGTACGGACTCATCATCACCCAGCGCCTGCTTTCGAAGTCGCCGGGCAATGAACGCATGCAGGAGATTTCGGGGGCCGTGCAGGAAGGCGCCAGCGCCTACCTGCGCCGCCAGTACGCGATCATCGCCGTCGTTGCGGTGCCGCTCGCGATCCTGCTCTGGATCGTCCAGGGCGACGTCCTGCCCGCGATCGGCTTCGTGATCGGCGGCGTCCTCTCCGGCGCCACCGGGTTCATCGGGATGAACCTCTCGGTGCGGGCCAACGCTCGCGTCGCCGAGGCCGCCCGCGGCGGTGTGCCGCCGGCTCTCGACGTCGCCTTCAAGGGCGGCTCGGTTACCGGCCTTTTGGTCGTCGGCCTAGCCCTGCTCGGGGTCGCCGGCTACTACGGCGTCCTCATCCTCACCGACCACACCGACAAGGAAGCCGTCGACGCGCTGATCGGACTTGGCTTCGGCGGCTCGCTGATCTCCGTCTTCGCCCGGCTGGGCGGCGGCATCTTCACCAAGGCCGCCGACGTCGGCGCCGACTTGGTCGGCAAGGTCGAGGCGGGGATCCCCGAAGACGATCCCCGCAACCCGGCCGTGATCGCCGACAACGTCGGCGACAACGTCGGCGACTGCGCCGGCATGGCCGCGGACCTCTTCGAGACCTACGCGGTCACCTCCGTCGCCGTGATGCTGCTCGGCGTGCTGACCTTCACCGGCGCCGGCGGCGACTACCTCCGCGAGGTGGCGATCTTCCCGCTGGTGATCGGCGGGGTCGCGATTCTCGCCTCGATCGTCGGGGCTCTCGCGGTGCGGACCAAATCCGACCGGGTCGAGGGCGCGCTCTATCAGGGCCTGATCGTCTCCGGGATCCTCTCAATCGCGGCCTTCTACCCGATCACCGAATGGCTGATGAGCGACGCGGTGCAGTTCGGACTCAGCGCCGCGGCTGACACGGTCACCGTCACCGACCTCTGGCTCTGCGCCGTGATCGGCGTCGCGGTAACCGCCTTCCTCTTCGTCATCACCGACTACTACACCTCGACTCGCCGGCGCCCGGTCAGGACGATCGCCGAGGCGTCGCAGACGGGTCACGCGACCAACATCATTCAGGGGCTGGCGCAGGGCTTCCAGTCGACCGCGGCTCCGGCTCTGGTCATCGCCCTGGCGATCCTCGCGGCCAACGACCTGGCCGGCATCTACGGCATCGGCGTCGCCGTCATGGCGCAGCTCTCGCTGACCGGACTGATCGTCGCAATGGACGCCTTCGGGCCGATCACCGACAACGCCGGCGGCATCGCCGAGATGGCGGACCTGCCCGAGGACGTGCGCAACGTGACCGACCCGCTCGACGCGGTCGGAAACACGACCAAGGCGGTCACCAAGGGATACGCGATCGGCTCCGCCGCCCTTGCGGCGCTGGTGCTGTTCGCGGCGTTCAAGAGCGAGCTGGGCGACGAGGCGCCGGCCGGGTTCGACCTCAACGGCCTCTTCAACCTGACCAGCCCCGACGTGCTGATCGGGCTGATCATCGGCGGCATGATGGTCTACCTGTTCGCCGCGCTGGCGATCGAGGCGGTCGGCCGTGCCGGCGGCCAGGTGGTCGAGGAGGTTCGCAAACAGTTCCGTGAGCACCCCGGGATCATGGAAGGCACAGAGAAGCCGGAGTACGGCAAAACCGTCGCCATCGTCACCGCGGCGGCGCAGAAGGAGATGATCCTTCCTTCGCTGATTCCGATCACGATTCCCGTCATCGTCGGCCTGCTCAGCGTCGACGCGCTCGGCGGCCTGCTGATCGGCGTCATCGTCGTCGGCCTCTTCGCCGCGATCTCGATGACCGCCGGTGGCGGCGCCTGGGACAACGCGAAGAAGCTGATCGAGGACGGCGCCTACGGCGGCAAAGGCTCAGAAGCCCACGCCGCCTCGGTAACCGGCGACACGGTTGGCGATCCCTACAAGGACACCGCCGGCCCGGCGATCAACCCAATGATCAAGGTCGCGAATATCGTGGCCATCCTCATCATCCCCATAGTCCACTTCTAAGCCAACGCAAAGCGGGAGGGGCCAGGGTGTCCCTCCCGCTTGCTGGGTTTTCCGTCACAGACGCCTGCGGCTGTCCGCGAGGGTTGGTGGGACGGAAAACAGGACGCCGCTGCGCCGGAGGGACACCCTGGCCCCCTTCAAGAAGCCAAGGTTTGACGGATGATCCTGGCGATTCGCTTTGGATCGCTGGTGACCTGTTCGTCGGATAGCCGGATGACTTCATAGCCGAGCTCTCGTAGCTTGAAGTCACGGGCGTAATCATCTTCGGATGCGACCTTGCCTCGGTGGTATCTGTAGCCGTCCGTTTCCACGACGACTCGTTGCTCCCGCCACAGGAAGTCCACCTCTATCGAGCCGACTTTGACGTTGACCTCTGGACGGGGAAGTTCGTGACGGCGGCAGAGGCGGAGAAAGAGCAGCTCCAGGTCACTGCGGGTGCGCTCGGTCAGGCTCTCTGCGCCGGTGGGAAGGCCCAGCACTTCCGCCTGTCGGATAGCTCGCCGCAACTCCCAGGCGGGAATCGCCGCGGGGCACCCTCTTGTACGAGCGGCCCTGAGCAGATCCTCGATCGTCCTCTGGGGATTTGTGACGGGGATGCCTCGCTGGCTGGTTACGAAATCGGGCCACAGCGTCCTCGATCGATGGACGTGAACGCCGCTATGTGGCTTCTTTCCACCGACTCCCGACACTGAGACGCATATGAAGCCGTCTTTCGGTGGAAGTAACTGCCAGAGCGCCGCCGCGCTGCGATGACTCAGCGCGGCGCCCCAGTAATCGAGGACGGCATATGTCTCGCGCCCAGGAACGTCGTCTCGGTTCGGCTGGCCGCTTTGCGTAGTTCGCTTACAGGCAAGTACTGCCGCCATCCACCTGCTCTCGAAGGCAAGTTGCGCATGGCCCAGTGCGTAGACGTTGCGATGGATTCTGTGTAGTCGCCCAGCCTGCGCGCGTCGGGCGATACCCGAAGGCGTCAAACCGGCCTCCAGGAGCTGACGGGTGGATACCACCCCATGCTGACATGTCGCATTCCGCACAACCCGCCAATCTGCTGTGTCCCCTTTATGCCGCATACCGGCATAAAGGGGACACAGCAGGGAGTTCTCCCCTTTGTCTGTTGTGGTCTAGGGTCGCCGCGGTGACTGGTGAGCCGATCAACATCGCGGACTTTGAGCGCATCGCCGCTGAGAAACTGGACGCTGGGGTGCTTGGCTATTTCGCCGGTGGGGCTTGCGATGAGGTGACGCTTGGGGACAACGTCGCTGCTTGGCGGCGTTGGCGGTTGCGGCCTCGGATGCTGGCCGGCGTTGAAGAAGTGCGGACCGGCGTGGAGGTGCTTGGCGCTGAGGTTTCTATGCCCGTGCTGGTCGCTCCGGTTGCCTACCAGCGACTTGTGGATACCGATGGGGAGGTTGGGATGGCTCGGGCGGCTGCTGCGGCGGGCACCGTGATGTGTCTTTCGACTCTGGCGACGACGCGGCCTGGCGAGGTTGCCGCTGCGGCCCCGGATGGGCGGCGCTGGTTCCAGCTCTACTGCTTCCGGGATGAGGGAGTGACGCGGGCGCTGATGGACGAGGCGGTCGGGTCCGGCTTCGAGGCGATCGTCGTCACCGTCGATGCGCCGCGGGGTGGGCGGCGGGAGCGCGACCTGCGGACCGGCTTCAGCATTCCCGAGGGCCTCGGCGTGCCCAGTGTGAGAGCTGCGCTGGGCGTCGATCGGGAGGTGACGATCGAGGAGACCTTCGCCCTTATGGATCCGACGCTGAGCTGGCGGGACTTGGAGAGGCTGGCTTCGGAATGCGACTTGCCGGTTCTGGTGAAGGGGATTCTTACGGCCGAGGACGCGGAGCTGGCCGTCCAGCACGGGGCCGCCGGGGTCGTGGTCTCCAACCACGGTGGGCGCCAACTCGATTGTGTGCTCGCCACCGCTGACGCGCTGCCTGAAGTGGTGGATGCGGTGCAGGGTCGCGCGACCGTGCTCGTCGACGGCGGCATCCGTCGTGGCACCGACATAGCGATCGCCCTGGCTCTGGGCGCCGATGCGGTCCTGATCGGCCGGCCCGCGCTCTGGGGGCTGGCCGCGGGCGGCGAGGAAGGCGCTCGCCGGGTGCTGGAGCTGCTGCGCGACGAGCTGGAACTGACCCTCACCCTCTGCGGTTGCGCCGCGCCGGACGCGTTGAGCCGGGCCCACGTGCAGAGAGCACCGGTCGCGTCCGTATATTCGGGCTGATGCCCGCCCTTACCAGCGTCTAGATGGCTCAGCGAATCCCCAAGGACGAGTCGCTGAGCCGCGTTCACGGGGTCGGCGCGCTGTTCTCCGCCGCCTACGGCAACGTCGGCTCCTCGATCTACTACGCCCTCGGCGTCACCGCCGCCTTCGCGCTCGGCCTGACCCCGATCGCCTTCGTCATCTCCGGCCTGATCTTCGCCGCCACCGCCGCCACCTACGCGGAGGCGACCGTGATGTTCCCCGAAGCCGGCGGCTCCTCCAGCTTCGCCCGCCACGCCTTCAACGAGCTGGTCAGCTTCATCGCCGCCTGGGGGCAGATGCTCAACTACACGATCACGGTCGCGATCTCGGCCTATTTCGTGCCCCACTATCTGGCGGTCTTCTGGGAGCCGCTCGGCCACGCGCCCGGGGACATCATCGGCGGCGCCGTGCTGATCGGCGCCCTGGCGCTGCTCAATATCCGCGGCTCTCAGGAGTCGGCGAAACTCAACCTCGTCCTCGCGATCGCCGACCTCGCCACCCAGGTGGTGCTGGTCGGGATCGGACTGTTCCTGGTGCTCAGCCCGGAGATCCTCACCAGCAACGTCCAGCTCGGCGTGGCGCCAACATGGAGCGACTTCGCCCTGGGCATCGCGGTCGGGATGATCGCCTACACCGGGATCGAGACGATCTCCAACATGGCAGAGGAGGCAAAGGACGCCTCGCGGACGATCCCGCGCAGCGTCGGCCTCACCGTGATCGCGGTGCTCGCTCTCTATCTGCTGATCCCGGTGGTGGCGCTCTCGGCGATGCCCGTCACCGAGAGCGCGGCCGGCGAGTTCACCACGGCGCTCGGCACCGAGTTCGCCAACGACCCGATCCTCGGCATCGTCGAGAACCTGGGGCTGGGCGCGGGGATGACCGACGCGCTGCGCTTCTACGTTGGCATCCTCGCTGCCGTGATTCTGCTGATCGCGACAAACGCCGGTCTGATCGGCGTCTCCCGTCTGACCTACTCGATGGGCCAGCACCGCCAGCTGCCCGAGGTGCTGCGCCAGGTCC